>JACCDX010272822.1_pt1 | contig 39489 bp, 32 predicted proteins | sample 7449681 | NCBI WGS metagenome assembly JACCDX01 (sample SAMN15323450, study PRJNA562643) | freshwater metagenome | isolation source: river surface water | place: USA:Blue River Watershed | collected 2017-08-18
CCGCATCGGCGTCCAGGTTGCCCTGGGCGATGACGACCAGGCGCAGCGTGTCGCAGATCATGTGGACGATCGAATGGTCATGCGCCAGCTTCGGGTATTCGCCGAAGATGCCGGAAGAGTCGGGGTTCTCGACGTGCGCTTCGAGCGCCACCGCGCCCTCTTTCTTCATCACGTTGAGCAGCTTGCCGACCAGCAGGATCAGGTCAAGATAATCCTGCGGCTTCCACTTCGGTCCCTTGATGCAGCGGGCCATGCCGCCGAAGGCGCCCTTGAAAATCAGCAGGCTGTTGCCGATCAGCTGCGCACCCACGGCCGAACCCACGATGATGAAGCCTTCCACCGGGGCTGCCTTGATAATGGGCGCCATTTTGCCGCCGGCCATGATGAAGCCGCCGAACACACAGCCGAACACGACTGCCAATCCCACGAAAAAAAACATCTGCCTCTCCTGTTGCGCTGGCCATCACGGCCTGAAGACCGGAATTGCCCGCTATCGATGGGTTTATCGGCACGAGGGCCGATAACTCAAGCACCAATATCAACGATATTATTGCAATTGTGAAACAAAGCCCGGGCGAACGCTACTTTTAATGAGCCGTTCGCCTCCCTTTGCTGCCGATATCGGCAGAGAAAGGCGGCAATCATTGCCAACTTGAGAACGAATCAGAACAGCAGGCACCAGACGCCGACGCATTTGCCGGTCGCCAGTTGTATCAGCAGGTCGATCAGCCCGCCGACCAGCATGGCCGGCACCGCGAGGTAGATGAAAATCAGGAACCAGCCCGCGGCAGTAATGCGCGGCTTGTCGATGTCATGCCCGAGCACGGGCGTGTGGGCAGAGGATTTGAAAATACGCTTTATCATGTGCGGCCGATTATAAAAGCACGGCCCTCCGGCAAGACAAGAACGATACCTGCAGCCCTGATGCACATCCTCTGGAACCAGATCGAACTCCCCGAATGGGACGCCGCGCACGCCGCCTTGGCCGGCGCAATGCAGCAGGACTGGGCCTATGGCACGGCGCTGAAGAATCTCGGCATCGAATGCCACCGTGCCGAAGTCATTCTCGATGGCGAACGCGTCGCGCTCGCGCAGTTCGTCTGCCGCCGCTATGCATGGACGGTGGGCTTTGCCCTCTGCTCGCGCGGGCCGCTATGGCTGAAGGATGTGCCGGCGGCTGACCGCGCGCGCATTTATGTCGAACTCAAGCGCACGCTGCCGATGAAGCGGCCGCGCTTCGCATTGTTCTCGCCCGACCTGCTCGACCCGAACGATGCCAGCGTCTCGCGACTGACACGCGTGATGACCGGGCACTCGACGGTGCTGCTCGACCTCACGCAACCCCCCGAAGATTTCCGCGCCGGCATGGAAGGCCGCTGGCGCAACCGGCTTGTCGCTGCCGAAAAGGCGGGACTCCATGTCGTGCGCACCGGCGCCAACCCCGGCCAGTATCGTTGGCTGCTGGACGAAGAGCGTTCGCAGCGCGCCAGCCGCGGCTTCCACGGGCTGCCGGTGGAATTCGTCGAGGCCTACATTCACGCCCGCGCGCAGACCACGAAGACGGCGCTGGTGATGCGCGCCGACCAGGGCAAGGACAAGGTCGCGGCGATGCTGTTCCTGATTCACGGTACGGCCGCCACCTATCACATGGGCTGGTCGAACGATGCCGGCCGCGACACCAATGCGCACAACCTGCTGCTGTGGCGCGCCTTTCAGGAACTCAAAGAGCGCGGCGTGCGGCAATTGGATTTAGGTGGCATCAATACCCGCAGCCTAGCGGGCATCTCGCGCTTCAAGATCGGTTCGGGCGGCAAGGTCGTCACCTATGCCGGCACCTTTGTCTGACAGGCGATTGCGCTTCGCCGGATTGCGCCTGGATGTCTCCCTGTCCGGGAGACCTACGCGCTGCGCGGTTTGATCCGCTCGGGTTATTGGAGCGGTGCGCGATACAGCCACACCGGTTTGTCTTCCACGGTCTTGAGCATCGCCGTCGGCTTCAGTTCTTCCGACACGAACTCGAGGCTCACCAACCACGCGCCGGGCTTGAGCTCCGCCCTCGCCTTCGCAATCGCGCGCGGCATGCTCTCGGGGCGCTGGAACAGGTAGACCATGTCATGCGTCGACCAGTCAGCCTTCCACATGTCACCCTGCCGCACTCTCGCCCACGGGCACAGCAGCGCACAGGCGATGCGCAGAGGCCAGCTCCACTCGACGCCATGGACAGACGCCTGCGGATACAGCGCATGCAGCGCACGCAAGCCATGACCGAGGCCACAGCCTGCATCCAGGATGGAAGCGCCGGCTGCCAGCGGCGCCTTCTGCGGCAAGTCGCGCAAGGCCGGCGCGGGCGTGGGGAACAGCGGCGCATCGTGCCAGGCATTCATCGGATAGACCAGCGCAATGATCACCAGCGGCAGCAGCCAGGCCCAGCCCGGCAACGCGATCGATGCTGCGGTACCCGACAACAGCAGCGACAAGGGGAACCCGGCCGCGATCGCAACGCGGCGCCAGAAGGTACCTGCCAGCGCGCTCAGCCCGACACCGGCAGCAGTTGCGAGCGCGATCGCGAGCCATGCCGGCGCCGACAGCCGCAGCAGCAGTCCATACAGGAACCAGCTGCCGCCCCAGGCCATCAAGGCAGGCAGCGGCCAGCGCATCAATAATGTGGTGATCGCATTCACGGCGCGATTATAGAGTGACGGATCGATGTAACGCCCGAAGTCGCGGGCAGCGGCCTCAGGCAGCATGACACGCGAAGCCCCGTTCTGCCGGTAATGCACCACGTTTGACGACACTTGACTACACTATAGGCTGTCACGCTTCAACCACTTCGCAACCCTATCGCAAAAGGAGCCCGCAATGCGCGTCAAGCAGATCCTCACCGGTGTCGAACTCGTGATCGCCGACGTCGAAGTCGAACTCAATGGCGAACTGCGCTCCAGCCACACGCTGTGCGCGCTGCTGAAGGACGACGCCAACAAGGAAGTGCTGATCCCGCTGAATACGCCGGATGGTCGTCCCATCTTCATGAACCCGGAAAACGCGATCGCTTCCGGCGACCATCATTGAGGCTGCGCGATGCCGACCCGCTTGCTCACCGAGACCTTCACACGCTTCGCCGAATCGGAGCGCTCCGGGGGCATCTTGCTGGTGCTGTGCACCGCACTGAGCCTGACCCTGGCCAACTCGGGCCTGGGGCCCGCATGGCTGGGGTTCTGGCATGCCGAATGGGCGGGCATGAGCGTCGAACACTGGGTGAATGACGGCCTGATGGCGATCTTCTTCCTGATGATCGGGCTGGAGCTCGAACGCGAGCTTTATGTCGGCGAGCTGTCCAGCCTGCGCCATGCGCTGCTGCCCATCGTCGCCGCGATTGGCGGCATGGCCGCGCCGGCGCTGATTCACTATGCGCTCAACAACGGCCTGCCGACGCAGCCGGGGCTGGGCATTCCGATGGCGACCGACATCGCTTTCGCGCTCGGTGCGCTGTCGCTGCTGGGCGCGCGCATACCGGCACCATTGAAAGTGTTCGTGGTCGCATTCGCCGTCATCGACGATCTGGGCGCGATCGTGATGATCGCGCTGTTCTATACCAAACAACTGTCGCTGCCCCACCTTGCCGGCAGCCTCGCGATCTGGGTCGCGCTGCTGGTACTGAACCGTTCGCGCCGCGTGCATGCGCTGCCCCCTTACCTGATCGGTGGCGCGCTGATGTGGGTGCTGATGCTGCAATCCGGCATCCATGCAACGCTGGCGGGCGTGCTGCTGGCGTTCGCCATTCCCTTCCATGCGCGTGACGAGCAAACACCGTCCCCTTCGCACGTCCTCGAGAACTGGCTGCACAAGCCGGTTGCCTTCATCGTCCTGCCTGTGTTCGCGCTGGCCAACACGGGCGTGGTGCTGCAAGCATCGTTGTGGGAACAGGTGGTGGCGCCGAACGGGATCGGCATCATGGCAGGCCTCGTCGCCGGCAAGCCGGTCGGCATCATGCTGCTGTGCGCGCTGGCCGTCACGCTGCGCATCTGCCGCCTGCCGGAACAGGTGAACTGGATACACCTGCTGGGTGCCGGCCTGCTGGGCGGCATCGGCTTCACGATGTCGATCTTCATCACCGGGCTGGCCTTCCATGAACAGGCGCTGCTGGTGGATGCGTCGAAGCTGGCGATTTTCGCGGCCTCGGTGCTGGCGGGGGTGCTGGGCTCGGTGGTGCTGCTTGCCGCCGGCAAGCCTGCCTCGGAGGACAACACTCGCTGAGCAATCGACATCAGCTAACGAAGACGCTGGATCCCGGCCTTCGCCGGGATGACGTCCGCAGGCCAGCGGCTCTCGCCATGTCGTCCCGGCGAAAGCCGGGACCCCGTGTCTTGGATGCTATCTTTCACGGGCCGATACGGCCCATGCTTACAGGAAGCGATCCAGCATCTTGCGCGACATGCGATCCAGCACGCGCAAATCATTGACCCGGTAGGTCACGCCATGGCTGTCGGTAATCAGCAGCCCGCTGCCCTTCAGCCGACGGATGTCCTCCTCGCCTTTCAGCACGAAGCTCGTCAGTCCGCGATCGGTGCGCACCTGCCAGGTGCTGGGCGTTGCGAAGGTGGATACGGACACCAGCTGATCGATCACGGGCATGAATTCGCGCTGCGCGATCTCTTCCTGCAGCAGCCGGCGAGTCTCGGTATCCAGCCCCGACAATTGCGGGATGAACACTAGTTCATGGCCATCGGCACTGACCAGCGATACGTTCTCGCCCGGCGCATCGATGGGGAATGCCTGTACCGGCACCACGCCGACGTGCGCATGCCCCTGCTCATCACTGAACACCAGTTTGCCGAAACTGTCGCGGTGGATGCGGTGCGCGACCGGCATCCAGGCCTTGGCGCTGGATTCTTCGATCATGCGTTCACCTTCGCCAGCGGGATCTGCAGCCGTGACGGCTCGCTATCCTCGGTATCGACATTGCGGGCCTGCGCTTCGTACAGACGCCAGTAGGCGCCGCGTTTTTGCATCAGCTCTTCGTGCGAGCCGATCTCGACCACCTCGCCGCGCTCCAGCACCACCAGCCGGTCAGCCCGGCGCAAGGTGGACAGACGGTGCGCGATCGCGATCGTGGTGCGGCCCTGCACCAGATTGTCGAGCGCCTTCTGGATTTCTTTTTCAGTCTCGGTATCGACGCTCGAGGTCGCTTCGTCCAGCATCAGGATGTGCGGATTGATCAGCAGCGCGCGCGCGATCGAAATGCGCTGGCGCTCGCCGCCTGACAGCCCCTGCCCGCGCTCGCCGACGATGGAATCATAGCCATGGCGCAGGCGCAGGATGAATTCATGCGCATGCGCGGCGCGCGCGGCGGCAATGATCTCGGCGCGGGTCGCGCCCGGCTTGCCGTAGGCGATGTTGTCGGCAATCGTGCCGTGGAACAGGAAAGGCTCCTGCAGCACGAGGCCGATGTGCTTGCGATAGTCCGCGACCGCAAAGCGGCGGATGTCGGTGCCGTCGACCAGGATCGCGCCGTCGCTGACGTCGTAGAAACGGCAGATCAGGTTCATCAGCGTGCTCTTGCCGGAACCGCTGTGGCCGACCAGGCCGATCATCTCGCCCGGCTTGATGTCGAAATTGATGCCTTTCAAAATGCGGCGGCTGCCATGGCGGAAGCCGACGTCGCGCATCGAGATCGTGCCCGGCACCGGCGCCACCGGCACCGGATTGGCAGGCTCGGGCACGCTGGAGCTGTGGTCGAGGATGTCGAAGATGCGCTTCGCTCCGGCTGCGGCCTTTTGCGTATGCGACACGATGCGGCTCATCGAATCCAGGCGGCCGTAGAAGCGGCCGATGTAGGCAATGAAGGCCACCAGCACGCCCACCGTCACGCCATGGTGGATCACCAGCCAGATGCCGAAGGCCCAGACCACCAGCAGGCCGACTTCGGTCAGCATCGTCACCGTCGGTGCGAACAGGCCCCAGGTGCGGTTCAGCTTGTCGTTGACAGCGAGGTTATGCATGTTGGCATCGCGGAAGCGCTGCGATTCGCGCGCCTCCTGCGCAAAGGCCTTCACCACGCGCACGCCGGGGATGGTATCGGCCAGCACGTTGGTGACATCACCCCAGATGCGGTCGATCTTTTCGAAGCCATAACGCAGCCGGTCGCGGACGCTGTGGATCAGCCACACGATCAAGGGCAGCGGCAGCAAGGTGACAATGGTCAGCCACGGATTGATGGTGAACATGACCACGGTCGTCATCAACAGCAGCAGCACGTCGGTGACGAAATCCAGCGCATGCAGCGACAGGAAGACGCAGATGCGGTCGGATTCATTGCCGATGCGCGCGATCAGGTCGCCGGTACGCTTGGCGCCGAAATAATCGAGCGACAAGGTCATCAGGTGGTCGAAGGTCGCGGTGCGCAAATGCGCGCCGATGCGCTCGGACACCAGCGCCAGCAGGTAGGTGCGCCACCAGCCCAGCCCCCACGCGGCCAGCGCCGCCACCAGCAGGCCGGACAGGTAGATGATCACGTCGTGGGTGTCGATTTCGGCGCCGGTCTGCTGCGGGATCAGGATCTCGTCCATCAGCGGCATCGACAGGTAAGGCGGCACCATCAAGGCAGATGTGGAAGCCAGTGTCAGGAAGAAGCCCAGCAGCAGCTGCATCTTGTAAGGCCTGGCAAAACGCCATAGCCGGAACAGCACCCAGGTCGACACAGGCTCCTGCAGTTCGCGGTGGCAGACCGGGCACTCCTCGCTGTCGTCCGGCAGCGCCGACTGGCAGCTCGGGCAGCGCGCGGTGGCGTCGTCGTCGGCCGGCGGCTGTCCGGCGCGCGCGGCCTGCACCTTGTCAAATTGCTGGATGAAGCGGATCGCGCCGACCTCCTGCTCCAGCGTGAAGCGCCAGCGCGCGAGCAAGCCCTGCTTGCCATGCAAGGCCAGCGTGGCCACACCGCCGTGGTCATGATGGTTCAGCGTCAGTTCAGGGGACAGCGCCCAGCCGGTCCACCCTGCACCATCGGAATCGCTTATGATTCGCTCCGTCGTCAGCAAAACGCGGCCGGTCGCGAATTTCAGCGTGGCGTCGAGGTCGGGTTCGAGCGTGGCGAGGACCTGTTCCCCCGGATGCAGCGGCGGCGTCGAGCGAGAACCCGATGCGGCCTCATCCGGGTGCGGATGGTTCTGGCTGTGCGAACTGTGCGTGACGCTGGACGACATGTATTTGGAAAGCAGGCCAACAAAACCGCTATCTTACCCTTTTGTCCGGATTCCCTTCCCAATGAGTTCTTCCGACACCGCCCAGCCCATGCCCGCAGGCCCGCTGGAAATCAAGGTGCTGCGCGTGACCTATCTGCGCGGCCCGAACATGTGGACTTACACGCCCGTGATCGAGGCGTGGATCGACCTCGGCGTGCTCGAAGAATGGCCCAGCAACCGCCAGCCCGGCTTCATCGACCGGCTGTTGTCGGTCTTGCCAAACGTGGCCGCGCATCATTGCAGCCCGGGCGTGCCGTACGGTTTCGAGCAACGGCTGCGCGACGGCACCTGGATGGGCCACATCCTCGAGCACGTGATCATCGAACTCATGGAAATGGCCGGCCTCGAGGCCGGTTTCGGCCAGACCCGCGAAACCACGAAGTCCGGCACCTACCGCATGGTGTTCCGCGTGCCCGACGAGACCGTCGGCCGCGTCGCCCTGGACTCGGGCCTGGCGCTGATGCATGCGGTGATCAACAAACAAGATTTCGATGTCGAGCCCGAACTGGCGAAGATTCGCAAGGCGATCGACGAGCATTACCTCGGCCCGAGCACCGCGCACATCGTTGCCAGCGCCAAAAAACGCAAGATTCCGCACATCCGCCTCAACCAGGGCAACCTGGTGCAGCTGGGCTATGGCGCCTTGCAGAACCGCATCTGGACCGCCGAGACCGACCTCACCAGCGCAATCGCCGAAGGCATCGCCGGCAACAAGGACCTGACCAAGTCACTGCTGCGCAGCTGCGGCATACCGGTGCCCGAAGGCGAAGTCGTGCACAGCGCCGACGCGGCATGGGAAGCGGCCGAAGAGATCGGCCTGCCGGTGGTGGTCAAGCCGCGCGACGGCAACCGCGGCCGCGGCGTGATGCTGAACCTGCGCACCAAGGAAGACATCCTCGCCGCGTATGACGTGGCGCGCGCCGAAGACCCGGACGTGATCGTCGAGCGCTTCATCGAAGGCCCCGAGCATCGGGTGCTGGTGGTCGGCGGCAGGGTGGTGGCCGTTGCGCGCGGCGAAAGCGCCTGGGTGACAGGTGACGGCAAAGCCACGGTCGCGCAGCTGGTTGACGAACAGATCAACAGCGACCCGCGCCGCGGCAATGCCGACATCCATCCGCTCGAGCGCCTCGACCCGTATACCAACAGCGTGATCCAGGCCAACCTGCAGCGCCAGAAGCTGACGCCCGAATCGGTACCGGCCGACGGCCAGCGCGTGCTGATCGCCGCCAATGGCAACCATGCGATCGAATGCACCGACAAGATCCATCCGGAAGTCGCGCATACCTGCACGCTGGCGGCGCGCGTGGTCGGCCTCGACATCGCCGGCATCGACCTCGTCTGCAAGGACATCTCGCAGCCGCTGGAAACACAAGGCGGCGCGATCGTCGAAGTCAATGCCGGCCCCAGCCTGCTGATGCACCTGAAGCCGGCAGAAGGCCAGCCGCAACCGGTGGGCGATGCGATCGTGTCGGCGCTGTTCCCCGAAGGCCAGCGCGGCCGCATCCCCATCGTCGGTGTTTCCGGCACCGAAGGCACGACGCAGATTGCGCGCCTCGTTGCATGGCTGATGCAATTGTCCGGCGCGCGCGTCGGCGTGGCCTGCCGCGACGGCCTGTTTGTCGGCCCGCGTCGCCTCGAAGCGGGCAATGCCGCGCACTGGGAAGCCGGCCAGCGCCTGCTGATCAACCGTAACGTCGAAGCGGCGGTGTTCGAGAACGATCCAATGACGCTGCTGACCGAAGGCCTGGCCTATGACCGCTGCTGGGTCGGCATCGTCACCGACACCCAACCGGTACCGGGACTGGACGAGCACCTGATGACCGAGCCCGAGCATCGCTACAAGATCATGCGCACGCAGGTCGACGTGGTGGTCGAGACCGGCGTCGCGGTATTGAACGCGACCGACGAGGTGGCGCTGTCGATGGCCGAGTTGTGCGATGGCGACGTGATCCTGTATGCCGCCGATGGCCAGCATCCGGCGCTGCTCGCGCAGCGCGAGGCCGGCAAGCGCGTCACCTATATCAGCGAGAACAAGATCATCCGCGCCAGCGGCAATGATGTCGTCGATGCGATCAGGCTCGACCGCGACCTGTCGCCGGCCGCGCATGAGCTGCCGACCGATGTCTTGCTGGCCGCGATCTCCGGCGCCTGGGCGCTGGGGCTCGACACGCAGCTGATCCACACCGGGCTCGAGACTTATGGCACCGTCGATACCCAGACCCTGGTGATCGCCTGAATCGACAGCACCGCTCGCACAGATCGCACTGAAAGCACAGACAGCACCAGCACGAGACAAGCAGGAAAACAGACATGGAATTGATGCAGACCCGCGCGCTGCGCGGCCCGAACCTGTGGAGCCGTTACACCGCGCTCGAAATGGAAGTCGTGTGCACGCCCGATGAATGCACGATCGACGGCATGCCCGGCTTCGAAGACCGGCTGCGCAGCCTCTGCCCCGGCGTGGCCGACCTGCGCGCGCCCGGCTATCACGGCCCGCTGACACTGGCCCATGTGCTGGAAGCGATCATGCTCGCGCTGCAGACGCAGGCCGGCTGCCCGGTCAGCTTCAGCCTGACCAATGCGACGCCGGTCGAGCGCCGCTACCAGGTAGTGGTCGAGTACAGCGAAGAAGACGTCGGCCGCCGCGCGCTGAAGATGGCGCTGGCGCTGGCAGACTTTGCGTTTGCGCAGGCGCGCGGCACGCTGGCAGCCGACGCCGACGCACCGGACGTGGCCGCGATGGTGGCCGAGTTGCGTGAACTGGACGAGGACGAGCGCCTCGGCCCGTCCACCGGTTCCATCGTCAATGCGGCGGTCGCACGCGGCATTCCGTTCAAGCGCCTCACGCAAGGCAGCCTGGTGCAGATCGGCTGGGGCCATCGGCAGCGCCGCATCCAGGCGGCCGAAGTCGATTCCACCAGCGCCGTGGCCGAGACCATCGCGCAGGACAAGAACCTGACCAAGCACCTGCTGCATGCGGCCGGCGTACCGGTACCCATGGGCGCGCCGGTGAAGGACGTGGACGAAGCCTGGGCGGTGGCGCAGAAGATCGGTTTCCCGGTGGTCTGCAAGCCGCAGAACGGCTCGCAAGGCAAGGGCGTGACCGTCAACATCCAGACCCGCGAGCAGCTGGCACTGGCCTTCCAGTCCGCGACCGAGGCCGCGCGCGGCAAGGGCCCGGTGCTGGTCGAGAAGTTTTTCCCCGGCAGCGACTACCGGCTGCTGGTCGTCGGCAACCGCCTGATAGCCGCCGCCCGCCGCGACCCGCCGCAAGTGGTCGGCGATGGCAAGAGCACGGTCAAGCAACTGGTCGATGTGGTGAACGCCGACCCGCGCCGCAGCGACGGCCATGCGACCTCGCTGACCAAGATACGCTTCGATGACATCGCGATGGCCTGCCTGTCCGACCAGGGCCTGAAGCCCGATTCGGTGCCCGAAAAAGGCCGCCGCGTCGTGCTGCGCAATAACGCCAACCTGTCGACCGGCGGCAGCGCCACCGATGTCACCGATGACGTGCATCCGGAAGTCGCGTCACGCGCGATCGACGCGGCCGCGATGGTCGGCCTGCACGTCTGCGGCGTGGACGTGGTTTGCGAGAGCATCATGCGCCCGCTGGAAGAACAGAATGGCGGCGTGGTCGAGGTCAATGCCGCGCCCGGCCTGCGCATGCACCTGACCCCGTCCTACGGCAAGGGCCGCAACATCGGCGAAGCGGTGATGCAGCTGATGTTCGAGCATGGCGATGACGGCCGCATTCCGGTCGTGGCCGTGACCGGCGTCAATGGCAAGACCACCACCACCCGACTGATCGCGCATGTGCTCGCGACCAAGGGCCTGTGCGTCGGCATGACCAATACCGATGGTGTATACGTCGGCGGCCGCCAGACCGATAGCGGCGATTGCAGCGGCCCCAAGAGCGCGCGCAATGTGCTCGCGCATCCCCATGTGGAGGCCGCGGTGCTGGAGACGGCGCGCGGCGGCATGCTGCGCGAAGGCCTGGGCTTCGACAAATGCTCGGTGGCCGTCGTCACGAACATCGGCGAAGGCGACCACCTCGGCCTGAACCATATCCACACGCCGGAAGACGTGGCGCGCGTGAAGCAGATGATCGTGCAGAACGTCGCACCGACCGGCCATGCGGTGCTGAACGCCGCCGACCCGCTGGTGGCCGGCATGGCGCCGCACTGCCCGGGCAAGGTGATCTTCTTTGCGCAGAATGCGTATCACCCGGTGCTGGTCACACACCGCGCGCGCGGCCATCGCGTGGTGTTCGTCGACAATGGCGACATCGTGGTGGCCGAAGGTGCGCACCTGCAGCGCATGCCGCTTGCGCGCGTGCCGCTGACGCGCGGCGGGCTGCTCGGCTTCCAGGTCGAGAACACGCTGGCGGCGGTGGGCGCCTGCTGGGCGCTGGACCTGCCGTGGGAATTGATCGTCGAAGGCGTCATGAGCTTCAACAATGACGTCAAGGGCGCGCCGGCACGCTTCAACGTGATGCGCTACCGCGACGCGACCGTGGTCGCCGACTATGGCCACAACCCGCATGCGATGCGCGCGCTGGTCGCGGCTTTCGATGCGCTGCCCGCCACCGAAACAACGAAGCGCACCGTCGTCATCAGCGGCGCCGGCGACCGTCGCGATGAAGACCTGCGCGAGCTGACACGCGTGCTGGGCGGGGCCTTCGACAATATCGTGCTGTTCGAAGACGCATGCCAGCGTGGCCGCGCGGATGGCGAAGTGCTGGCGCTGCTGCGCGAAGGCTTGCAGGGTGCCGCCCGCGCCAGCCATGTCGAGGAAATTCGCGGCGAATTCATCGCGATCGACCGCGGGCTGGCCATGCTGAAGCCCGGCGACCAGTGCCTGGTGCTGGTCGACCAGGTGGAAGAAGCGCTGGCGCACCTGACGCAGCGGGTGGCCGATGCCTGACGCAGCGGGCAGCCAGCTCGCCGGATACGGCAACAATGACAAAGGGGACCTCGCGGTCCCCTTTGTCATTTGCGCGCTGTGCGCTCGGTGAGTCCGGCAGGCTTACATGCGCCAGCCATAGCCGACGTAGGCCACCGGCGTGTAGTCGCGCTCGACGATGGGGCTGTTCGTTTGCGCCGATGACAAGCGGTTCACGGTTGCGCCAAAAAACACTGCGCCGGTGCGGTTGAACGCGAACAGGCCGCTCAGGCCGATGCTGAACGATGTACCGGATCCAGGCGCGTACGCGGGGCGCCCCGTGGCCACCTCATTGCTGCGCACGCCAAAGTAATAGTCGTTCATCTTCGCATCCTGCCAGGTCGCGCTGACGATGCCGTTCAGCCGGAACGTCATGTCCTTGACCAGCGGACGGATGAACTGCACCTGCGCGACCTGCCCCTTGCTCTTGCCGCTGATATCGAAGCCATAATCGACGTTCAGCACGCCTGCCTCGGTCTGCCAGCGCAGGCTGGGGCCCGCCTCGAAAGCGAAATCGCGATCGGCCATGCCGGCAGTCTTCGTGCTGTCGGAGGCCGTGTAGCCGAAACGCGGCTCTGCATAGACGCCGATGCGCAGCGACTCGTCGGCGGATACGAAACCCCAGGCGCCCGCCTTCAGGCCGCTCACGTACGCGACATCCTTGTACTGGTACTGCAGCACCGGCAGCGCGAGGAAACGCACGCCGCTGCTGCCCGGCACCTTGGGCAGCACACCGCCGCCGATACCGATGAAATTTTGCGGCGTAGGTAAAGCTTGCTGAGCCTGCCTTTCGTTGGCGTCCTGGTCATTGGCGTATGCGCAGCCTGTGCCAGCGATCAGTGCTGCAAGCAGCGCAGCGGAGCGGAATGTAAAAGTCATGGTGTCCCGGAATGGTTGGTTTTCGTCGTGAGCAGGGGCGACGCCCGTATCGACGGGCTTCAGGCGCGAAAGCATACCGGAATACCGCACGGCGCGGCGATCAGGCCGGCAGCGCGAGCCTGCAACCGGTGCGTGCCTCGAAGGCCGCCACATCATCGCGCGTATCGAGGTCGGTGACGAACGCGCGGTTGTCCGTGTCCAGAACGTGCACCTGCGCCGGGTGCGCGTCGATGAACTTGCGCACGGCACCGGCCTTGCCCTCGTCAATCAGCTGCTGCACCAGAGGGCCGGCCAGCACCACCGGATTGCCGCGCTCGCCGCCAACCGACGGATAGACGACCCGGGCGCCGGCCGGACGCCGGCGGAAGCCATCGAGCAGCTCGGCAATCTCGCCTGCACCGACCAGCGGCTGGTCGGCCAGCGCGACGATCACGGCATCGCAGTCGCCGCCCAGTGCCTCCAGTCCGACCCGAACCGATGAGGCCTGGCCGCGCTCGGGCGCGGGATTGCGGACGATGCGCGCAAGCGGCGCATCGACCAGCGGCTCGATCAGTTCCGCGTAATGGCCAGTCACGACCACGAGCGCAGATGCGCCGGCCGCAGTCATCGCAGCCAGCGAGCGCTGTATCAGAGGCTGGCCATCGATGCGGATCAGGGATTTCGGAAGCCCGCCCATGCGCGCGCCCTCGCCCGCGGCCAGCAGCACCACGCCCAGCGACGGGTGGACCGCCTGTCCCGGTTCTTTCATTGTGATTTACCTTGTCGTCTGATGGCCTGATCGGATGACCCTGCCCGGATCTCCGGCCTTGGAGGCAACGTTGTGCCACGGGCGGCAAAATTTTGCCACCCGCATTGCGGCCGTGCGGGATTTTCCGACATTTTGCCCCGTGGTATGCAAATTGCTCAAGGGTTGCCAACCCGCCTATCACAGCTGCGCATGGCAACCACCACGACAACCACGACGACGACCACGACCACCGCCACCACCGGCGCGGGCGCGGTCTCTGGCAATGCCGAACTGCAGAAGATCAAGAAGGATCTGGCTGCAGCATTGGTCGCGGCCGGCGTCGTGGATGCCAAGCCGACGGATACCTATCCGAAGGGCTTCCCGATTGCGTATGAAAGGAATGGCTCCGTCAGCAGCGCCACCACCTGGACCGAGGCCTACAAGATGGTCACGAAGCGGGTGGACGACAAGAATCCCGCTACCCCGGGCACCCTGGTCATCGATACCGCGCTGCTGTCGGCCAACCTGAAGGCGACCAAGACCCTGGCGCAGCTGGGCGTGAACTCGCTGTCCAAATTCCCGAAAGGCACCTCGGTGACCGGCGCCATCGATGCGCTGTACAAGCAGACTTCGAACGGCAAGCTGGCGTCGGTACTGGCGCAGTCCGGCATCTATGACCTCAGCGCCTTCCCCGATGGCACCAGCGCCTTCGCCGCCTTCAAGCTGATCGAAGACCCGACCGATCCGGGCAAGGTATCGCGGGATCGCTATGCGGAATACAAGGCGTCGGCCGCGGCATTGAAGTCGATGGACATCACCACGCTGGTCAATTTCCCGCGCGGCACCACGCTGATCGAAGCCAAGGAGATGGTCGAGCCGAAGGCCGACCTGATGCTGCAGATGGTCGGCGTCGACAAGAGCTACTTCAAGAAGGACAACATCTCGTCGCTGGAAGCGCTGTCGGTACTGATGCACCTGCCGGACACCATCCGTGAAATGAAATCGCTGCCCACCGGCAGGACCTCGCAAGACATCGCGCAGCAATCGGCCGCCGCGAAAAAGCTGGTCTCGATGGGCTATGACAGCCTGGCGTCTTTCGCATCCATGACCGCGTTCGCGAATGAAGCGCCGACGGCCACCACCGCGCTGGGCGTCGTCAAGAAAACGCCGACGCCGGAGGATCTGCCGCTGCCGACCTCGACCAGTACCGAGCGCCTGTTCACGCCCACCACCAAGGTCGCCAAGCGCAGCTATGGCATGCCCAATCCGGTCAAGAGCTCGGTCTACACGGCGCTGCCCAGCGAAAAGGTGACGACCAATACCCTGCCGCCCGTCCGCGTGGTGACCGCCGCTGAAGTGCTCGCCTTTAACAAGGCGTTCTGGCCGCAGCGCGCAGTCACCACCACCCAGTAATTCCCCCGCCAAAAGCTATGGGCCGGGCCTCGGCGCCCCGCCGCGAGCGCCGAGCCGCCTCCCCGCGCCACCTGCCTCAGCCATCACACGGTTTGCTTTCCTGTATGAAATGCAAACTTCGTCCGCAATTCGCTGCCTTTACACTTTTTTTTGTGACAGGAATATTTCCTGTGACCTAGACTTCCGGAAGGAAACAGTTTCTGGAGAAATGTCATGAAGAAGCTCTGGTTGATTACCGTCGCCTGCGCCAGCGTCGCCGGCCCGGCCCTTGCTACCGATGAGGCAGCCAGCCCCTACAAGCCCTTCATCGTCCTCGACTCGTCGTCGGAGAAAGACTCCCTCGCGAACGAGTACATCGCCGCCAACATCACCATCGGCGTCAAGGCGCCGAACAAGGTCGAGTATTCGGTCAAGTCGGGCATCAGCCTCAAGGATGTGCCCAACAGCACCAGCGACACGATGAGCGCCAACATCGAAGGCAAGATCAAGAAGTCGTATGACATCGGCATGTTCTTCACGCCCTATGTCGCCGTGCGCCTGGGCCAGAAGATCAATTACAACACGACGTCGTTCACGCATTACGCGTTCGACGCCGGCCTGAAGATCCCGATGAGCAGCACCACGGCAATCGATGTCGGCGTGCGCCATCGCGACGCCTTCGACGCCTCGCAGCACTTCAAGAGCTTCCGCCTGCACTCGACCCTGCTGTGGGACCTGAGCCCGTCCAACACCCTGGGCCTGCGCTTCACCAAGAGCTATGCCACCCATGCCGGCGCGGCCACCACCGAAGAGCGTGAGACTTGGCGCCTGCACTGGCAGCACAATTATTGATCGTTGTCCGCGCAATTTCAGACAAGGCCTTGCATCTTGGGATGCCGGGCCTTTTTTATTGACCGTAATTGCTGCTCCGCAACAAGACCGCGCGGCGCGTTGTGTGCCTTCCTGACATCGCCGGCCTTTCCTGACATAATCTGCGTTTAAAGCTGACAAAAACCTGACGGTCACTTGTTAGACTCCCTGCTCATTTTATTGTTTTTTGGAAACTTCCGGATCGCTCATCGATATGATTGATCGCTATTTTCAGTTGCGCCCTCCCATCGCGCGGTGGCTGTTGGCCATGGTGCTGACCGCCGCGCTGCCCACGATTGCTGGCGCACAGGCGCTGCCGGAAGACAGACCCGCGCTGACCGTCCTCGGCATCGATGACCTGATCATCCTCGCGCTTCAACACAATCCCGCGCTGAAGGCCAGCCAGCGCGGCGTGGACGTTGCGAGCGCCGCCGTCACGACAGCCGGCGCGCTGCCCAACCCGAGGCTGGAGTTCAACACCGGCCGCAACGCTGCGCCGATCGGTAACTTGCAGTCGGGGCGCGTGAATGGCATCGGCGTGTCGCAGTTCATCGAGAATCCCGCGCTGCGCAGCGCGCGCATCAATTCCGCGCTCTACGCTGAGATGGGTAGCCAGCATTCGCTGGCGCTGACGCGCAATGAACTGGTTGGCCAGGTCAAGCTGCGTGCGTATGAATATCTGTTGCGGCGCGAAGAGGCACAGGCCGCAGCCGACGCCCTGGCCCTGCTGGAGCAGACCCGCGAACGCATCAAGGTCCGCGTCGAGACCGGTGAGACCGGCCGGTTCGACCTGATCCGCGCCGATGCCGAAATCGTCAACGCGCGCCAGCGCGAAGAAACCGCACGACTGCAGATCGCGCAGGCCGCCATCTCGCTGAACCGGCTGGCTGCCGGCATGCTGCCGCCGCGCTGGGAACTGGATGCAACGCTCGACGGTGCCGAGGCGCTGCCGTCGCTGGAAGCGCTGAAGCAGACCGCGGCGCGGCAGAACCCCGAGATTCGCCTGCTCGAGGCTGAGCTGGAGCGCAACAAGTCACGCATCGACGAAGCCTCGGCCAGCCGGCTGCCCGGCGTCGAATTCCGGCTGTCGCAACTGCGCGAGCCCGAGGTTCGCCAGGACATGGTCGGCGTGTCGATACAGCTGCCGCTGCTCGACCAGAAGCGCGGCCCGCGTGCCGAAGCGATCGCCGAGCGCGAGCGCACCATCGCGCGCCTCGATGGTCGTCGTGCAGAATTGATCCAACAGCTGGAACTGGCCTGGCGCTCGGTCGAAATCGCACGCGTGCGCGTGCAGGCGCTGTCCGAAGGCGCGATCAAGGCTGCCGAAGCCGCGTTGCGCGTATCGGAGGCAGCCTACCGCTTCGGCGAGCGCGGCATCCTTGAAGTGCTGGATGCACAGCGCGTGCTGCGGTCGGTACGACAGGACCTGCTGCTGGCCCGCTTCCAGTTGCAGTCCTCGCTGATCGAACTCGACACACTGGCCGGCCGCTATGCCAGCGGCACCCGCTGAATGCTTACCTGATCGTACCTGCTCAGCCCGCCCCCACGACGATTCCACGCCCATCCCACGTACATCCCGATCCCGCCAACCATGCGCACAATGCACGCACTGAAATCAAAGACTATGGCCGCCGTCTGCCTGATGGGCGCGGCGCTGCTGCTCGCCGGCTGCGGCAAGGACAAGCCCCAGCCTGAGGCACCGAAGGTCGAAGCCAAGAGCGACCCGATGGAGGTCACCCTCGATCCTGCGATGACGAAGCAGTTCCGCGTCGAGAACGCGACCATGTCCGACATCGCCGTCACCCAGCTGGTGGCCGGTCGTATCGAGGCCAATGAACAGCGCACCACCCGCATCGGCGCGTCCGTCACCGGGCGCGTGGTGCATGTGCTCGCCGAAGTCGGCGACCGCGTGAAGGCCGGCCGGGCGCTGGCCATGCTCGCCAGCCCGGAACTGACACAGGCACAGCTTGCCTACCTGCGCGCGCTGTCGTCCACCAAGCTGGCCGAGCGCACCGTCGAACGCGCGCAGGCCCTGGTGGCCGCCGACGTGATCGGCAACGCCGAGCTGCAGCGGCGCGAAGTCGAACTCAGCGTCGCGCGCGCCGAATTGCGCGCCGCGCATGACCAGCTGCGCCTGATCGGGCTGACGCAGGTGCATATCGACCGCCTGCGCGACACCGGCGCGATCACCTCCGAAGTGCCGATCACCGCGACCCGCAGCGGCATCGTCATCGAGCGCAAGGTGAGCCAGGGTCAGGTCGCACAGCCGGGCGATCCGCTGTTCACGGTGGCCGACCTGTCGAATGTCTGGGTGATCGGCGCACTGCCCGAGCAGGATGCGAACTCGGTGCGGCTGAACCAGCAGGTCGAGGTGCAGGTCGCCGCGCTCGGCGCAGAAAAACTCAAGGGCCGCATCGTGTTCATCAGCGATACCGTGCAGCCGGACACGCGCACCGTGCCCATCCGTACCGAAGTCGAGAACCCGAAGTTCGAGCTCAAGCCGCAGATGCTGGCCACGCTGAAGCTCAACGGCAGTTACCTGAAGCAGCTGGCCGTGCCGGCCACCGCGGTGGTGCGCGAGAACGACAAGGACTATGTGTTCGTGAAGGTTGCCGACAACCGTTTCCGCCTGACCGAGGTTGAACTGGAGCCGGCCGCCGGCGACCTGCGTCCGGTACGCAAGGGCATCGACGAGGGCACGCCGGTCGTGGTCGACGGCAGCTTCCACCTGAACAGCCAGCGCAAGCGCGCCGAGCTGGAGTAAGCGATGCTGAACGGACTGATCAAGGAGGCGCTGACGCAGCGCTTCGTGATGGTGGTGATCGCGCTCGCGCTGATCGGCTTTGGCATCCGTGCCACCACCCATTTGTCGGTGGATGCTTTCCCCGACGTGACCAACGTGCAGGTACAGGTGGCCACCGAGGCACCGGGCCGCTCGCCGGAAGAGGTCGAGCGCTTCGTCACCGTGCCGCTCGAAATCGCGATGACCGGCCTGCCCGGCCTGACCGAGATGCGCTCGCTGAACCGCAGCGGCCTGTCGATCATCACACTGGTCTTCACCGACAGTACCGACGTCTACTTCGCGCGCCAGCTGGTGATGGAGCGCCTGATGGAGGTGCGCTCGCGGCTGCCGGAGGACATTACGCCGGTGTTGGGCCCGGTATCGACCGGCCTCGGCGAAGTGTTCCAGTACACGCTCGACCACCCGAAGGATGGCAATCGCAAGCTTTCCGAGGCCGAGCTGATGGAGCGGCGCTCGCTCCAGGACTGGGTGGTGCGTCCGATGCTGCGCTCGATCCCGGGCGTGGCCGAGATCAACTCCTTCGGCGGTTACGAGCGCCAGTATCAGGTGCTGGCCAATCCGGACCGGCTGCGCCACTACCAGCTGTCGATGGCCGACGTGCGCGCCGCGATCGCGCAGAACAATGCCAACTCCGGCGGCGGCATCCTGCCGCAGGGCGCCGAGCAGTACCTGGTGCGCGGCGTCGGCCTGACCCGCACCGTCGAGGACATCGGCAACATCATCCTTAAGGAAGAACGCGGCATCCCGGTCTACGTGCGCGACGTGGCCGACGTGAAGATCGGCGCCGCAGTGCGCCAGGGTGCGCTGATCAAGAACGGCGTGACCGAATCCACCGGCGGCATCGTGATGATGCTGCGCGGCGGCAATGCGAAAGAGATCGTCACCCGCATCAAGCAGCGCGTCAACGAGATCAACAGCAAGCACATGCTGCCGGGTGGCCTGCAGATCGTGCCCTTCTATGACCGTACCGAGCTGGTCGATGCATCGCTGTGGATGGTCGGCAAGGTGCTGATGGAGGGCATCATCCTGGTGGTGATCGTGCTGTTCGTCTTCCTCGGCGACTTGCGATCCAGCCTGGTGGTGATCGCGACGCTGGTGATCACGCCGCTGGTGACCTTCATGGTGATGAACAAGATCGGGCTGTCAGCCAACCTGATGTCACTGGGAGGGCTGGCGATCGCGATCGGCCTGATGGTGGACGGCACCGTCGTGGTGGTCGAGAACGTGTTCCACAAGCTCGGCCACGCGGCACCCGGCGAACGCATGAGGATCGTGCTCGAGGGCACGCTGGAAGTCGCCAAGCCGACCATCTACGGCATCTCGATCATCATCCTGGTGTTCCTGCCGCTGATGACGCTGACCGGCATGGAGGGCAAGACCTTCTCGCCGCTGGCGCTCACCATCGCGATCGCGCTCGCGGTATCGCTGGCGGTGTCGCTGCTGCTGTCGCCGGCGCTGTGCTCGTACATACTGAAGGGCGGCGCCGACCATGACACCCCGCCGATCGCGTTCATGAAGCGGCACTACCTGAAGCTGCTGAACACGGCGATGGGTGCCGAGAAGAAGACCGTCGCCGCCGCGATCGGCCTGCTGATCGCGTCGTTCGCGCTGGTTCCCCTGCTCGGCAAGAGCTTCATCCCGATCATGAAGGAAGGCTCGATCACGCCGTCCATCATCCGCATGCCCAGCATCTCGCTCGACGAGGCGGTCAAGATCGACATGGAAGCGATGCGACTGGTGAGCCAGGTGCCTGGCGTGCGCGCGGCAGTGTCGGTGCTGGGCCGTGGCGAATCGCCGGCCGATCCTTCCGGCCCGAACGAGTCCAACCCGATCGTATCGATGGACCCGAATTCCGATCGTACGCAGGTCGAGATCGAGAACGACATCCGCCAGGCGCTGGCCCACATCCCGGGCGTGCAGGTGGTGATGAACCAGCCGATCGCGCAGCGGGTCGACGAAATGCTGACTGGCGTGCGCTCGCAGCTGGCCATCAAGATCTTCGGTGACGACCTGACCGAGCTGCGCCGGCTGTCCGAACAGGTCGCGCAGATCGTCAAGCAGGTGCCGGGCGCGCGCGACATCCGCGTCGACCGCCTGTCGGGACAGCAGACACTGACCATCGACATCGATCGCCGCGCAATCGCGCGCTACGGCATCAACGTGGCCGACGTCCATCAGATCATCGAGACCGCGATCGGCGGCAGCGAGGTCAGCCAGCTGTATGAAGGCGAGCGTCGCTATGCGATTCAGCTGCGTTATCCGGAAAACTTCCGCAACTCGGTGGACGTGATCCGCGAGACCATGCTGCGCACCGCCGACAACGCGATGATCCCGCTCGAGAGCGTGGCCAGCATCAAGGTGATCGACAGTCCGCCGATGGTCAACCGCGAGACCGGCAAGCGCCGTGTCGTGGTCGGCGCCAACGTGGCCGGGCGCGACCTTGGCGGCTTCGTCGCCGAGGTGCAGCAGCAGGTCGAGGCCAAGGTCAAGCTGCCCGAGGGTTACTACTTCTCGTGGGGCGGCCAGTTCGAGAACATGCAGCGCGCGATGGGCACGCTGATGGTGATCGTGCCGCTGACGATTGCGGCGATCTACTTCCTGCTGTTCCTGATGTTCAATTCCGCACGACTGGCGGCGCTGATCATCACGGTGCTGCCGTTCGCGTCCATCGGTGGCGTGTTCGGGCTGGCGCTGACCGGCGAATACCTGTCGGTCCCGGCGTCGGTAGGCTTCATTGCGTTGTGGGGCATTGCGGTGCTCAACGGCGTGGTGCTGATCACCTATGTGCGCAAGCTGCGCGAGGATGGCCTGCCGCTGAACGAAGCGCTGCGCCAGGGCTGCTCGCAACGCTTCCGTCCGGTGATGATGACGGCCACCGTCGCATTGCTCGGCCTCGTTCCCTTCCTGTTCGCGACCGGCCCGGGCTCGGAGGTGCAGCGTCCGCTGGCCATCGTCGTGATCGGCGGCCTGATCACGTCGACCCTGCTGACGCTGGTCGTGCTGCCGGTGCTGTACCGCTGGTTCGAACCGCCCTTTGCGGAGACCGACGAAGAGCGCCACCGGCGCCTCGTGAACGCCGACATCTGATCGCATGCCGACAGGCCGGGCAGTTCGCCGGCCTGCCGGCGTGAAGTTCAGTGTGCAAAGGCGCATCGTGGCAGGCATCCTCATGGACGCCGGCTTGCCGTGACTGCCGCAGCCGGGGCCTGACGCGTTACACTCGCGTGCATCATGGCCGACCCTTCCACTACGCCGATCACCGCCGCCATGGCGCAAGGCGCACCAGCGACTGCCGCGCGTCGCCCTGCCACGCTGATGCTGCTGAACCCCAGAGCCGGGGGCGGCCGTGCGCGCAAGCTGATGCGCGAGATCGAAGCCAGCCTCGCGCTGGCCCAGCCGCGGCCGATGTTCTTCATGACCCAGGACGTGCACGGCGCGCGCAAGCTGGTTGACGCGATGCCGGCCGGCAGCCGCGTGATCGTGGCCGGCGGCGATGGCAGCGTGCAGCAACTGCTGCCCTCGCTGGTGGCCGGCGGCCACACGCTGGCGCTGGTGCCCATCGGCAGCGGCAACGACACCGCGCGTGCGCTGGGCGTGGCCGGCAAGAACTGGCGCAAGGCACTCGACATTGCGCTGCATGCGCCGGCATCGGCCATCGACATCGGCGAGCTCAGCTTCACCGAGGCCGGCGGCCGCAGCGAGCGACGCGCACTGTTCATCTCCAGCCTCGCGGCCGGCTTCGATGCGTCGGTGACGGCGCGTGCCGCCGGTGTGCCGGGCTGGCTGACCGGCTTGCCGCGCTACCTGCTGGCGACCTTTGCCGAACTGGCGATGCTGCGCCACTATCCGGTCACGCTGCGCACCGATGGCGTCACGCGCCACGAAGGCGCGGTGCTGCTGGCCAGCAGCCTGAACACGCCGACCTATGGCGCCGGCATGCCGATCGCGCCGCAAGCCAGCGACAGCGACGGGCAGCTGGACCTGATGCTGGCCGACCGCATGGGACTGCTGCGCGTGCTGCGGCTGCTGCCGGCGATGCTGGGCGGCCGTCACATCGGCCAGCGCGGCGTCAGCCACCTGCGCTTTGCGGACCTCGAGGCGAGCGCCACCGAACCGCTGCCAGTGGCCGCCGATGGCGAATACCTGGGTGAAGTGTCCACGCTGCGCGTGCTGGTGCGCCCGGGCCTGCTGTCGGTGGTTCGAGGTCCCGGCGGATCCTGAGTCCGCGGCGCTCCCTCTGTCCGGCCCGATCGGGACCGCGACGCACTCGTTCTCAATTTGAAAACAATTCATGCATCCCCGGCACACTTCGCGATGCGCTGCTGTTAACTTTATGTCTGATGTGTAATACCATCAGGCAAAACCTGAGCTGCTCACCGCGGCATCAGGTCAAAAAACAATAACGAATCACGCAGCACTCCCGACCCGCCGTTCTGCGATGGCCGCCCTGCCCGGCGCGGCACTCGCGCCGGTCTGGCCTTGCCCGGGACCGCGCCGCGTGGCCAATCAGCCAGCACAGACGGAGCATGCATGGAAATCTCCCAAGCGATAGACATACGCACGGCAATGCAGGCATCGGGCGTCATCATGGCCTACAACGGCGTGGTGTCGGACGATTTGATGGTGACCCTGGCCGACATCCTGAAGCAGCGCATGGAAGGCCAGGACGATGCGAAGCGCTCGCGCACCGTGTTCTCGGTCTTCATGGAAGGCATGCAGAACCTGATCTGGCACGGCCGCACCGGCGCTGGTGCCAATGGCATGGTCTGCATCTCCGAGCATGACGGCGAGATCGCCATCGTCTGCGGCAACCGCATCCAGCGCGATGCGTCGGTGAAGCTGAAGGAAACGCTGGAGCAGCTGCAGGGGGCCGACAAGGAAACCATACGCCAGCTGTACCGCGAGGGCATGTCGAAGTCGAACGAGCACGAAGGCCCGGGCGCCGGACTCGGACTGCTCGAGATCGCGCGCCGCGCGACGCACCCGATCTCCTTCGCGTTCACCGACATCGACGACGGGCATGTGGACTTCTTCCTGTCTGCCCGCATCTGAACACCGAGGACACCATGAGCGAACTGCACATTACCGCTACCGACCGCACGCCGGAAATTCGACTGTCGATCGACGAAGGCGTCTTCAGCATGAAGGGTGAGTCCTTCCCCGAGGACGTGTCGGCCTTCTATGGCCAGGTCATCGTCGCTATCGACCAGCTACCCGTCGCCGTCAAGAAACCGATGAGTGTCGACATCTCGATGGTCTACATCAACAGCTCGAGCATCAAGGCGATGTTCCGCATCTTCGAAGGGCTGGAGGCGGTGCGCAAGGCCGGGCATGAACTCAACATCACCTGGAATTTCCAGGACGACGACGACATCATGCAGGAGCTGGGCGAGGACTTCAAAGACCGCTTCCCGGAACTGCCGATCGCCGTGCAGGCTGTCTGATCAGCCTGCCGGAATTTGTATGGATGACTCGCTATTCGATCTGTATGACCGCGAGAAGCGGCTGCTGGCGGAAGGGCCGGCCGTGCTCGAAGGCGATGACGATGCCGCGCTGCGCGCGTTCGCGCAGCGCCTGTTCGAACGCTTTGCGAAGGTCGTGCGCGAGAACGAAGACCTGACCCGCCATTCCGACCGCCAGGAGCAGCGGCTGGTCAAGCTGAACCAGAACCTGAAGACGCAGACGCGCGAACTCGACCAGCGCAAGACCGAGTTCGAGAACCTGTCGCGCCAGCTGGCCAAATACCTGCCGCCGCAGATCCACGAGGCACTGTTCGCCGGCAACCATGACACGCGCATCGCGACCCAGCGCAAGAAGCTGACCGTGATGTTCTCCGACATCAAGAACTTCACCCAGACCTCGGAGAGCCTGCAGCCCGAAGAGCTGACCGAGTACCTGAACGAATATTTTTCGGAGATGACCCAGATCGCGCTCGAGCATGGCGCGACCATCGACAAGTACATCGGTGATGCGATGATGGTCTTCTTCGGCGACCCGGAGAGCAAGGGCGTGCGCGATGATGCGCGCGCCTGCGTCGAGATGGCGCTGCGCATGCAGGAGCGCATGCTGGTGCTGCAGCAGCGCTGGCGCGCGAACGGCTTTGACCGCCCTTTCGAGATCCGCATCGGCATCAACACCGGCTACTGCAACGTGGGCAATTTCGGCTCGGAGCAGCGGCTGTCCTACACCATCATCGGCGGCGAGGTGAACCTCGCGCAGCGGCTGGAATCGGCGGCCGATGTCGGCGGCATCCTGCTCAGTTACGAAACCTATGCGCATGTGCAGGACATGGTCGAGGCCGAGAAGCGCGGCGCGATCCAGATGAAGGGCATCGCGCGCGACGTGCAGACCTATGCGATCAAGGGCCGCAAGTCGGCCGACCTCGCCGAGCAGCTGACCCTGGCGCACCCGGCCGGCGTCGCGATCGCCCTCGACCCTGCCGTCCTCGATGCCGGCGCGCGCACGGCCCTTGCTGAACAACTGTCGACCCTCGCAGACAAGCTGCGCTCAGTTGGCTGACCTTTGGCTGATCTGTCGCCGGGCCGCAGCCGATCTGCAACTGATCTGCAGCCGATCAGATGCCGCGCTCTGTCCGCGGTACTGCGCCGCCCAAGTGGAGATGACCATGCATAGCTTCCTGCGCTGGCTGCTGGCCGCGCTCCTGTCCCTCGCCCTCGGACCGGCGCTGGCCATCGCCGTGACGCCGGACACGCCGCTGATCTTCAGCGATGCCACCGAAGTGAGCGTGCTGGATGACCCCGGCGGGCAGCTGACTGCCGCGCAGGCGCTGGCAAGGCAAGACCAGTTCCAACCGCTGTCCGAGCTCACGACGATGGATCGCAGCCATCGTTACTGGATACTGGTGACCTTGCGCAGCACGCTCGATCATGACCGCGAGTTGCGCGTCGACCTGCCGACCTGGGAAGAGTTTCACAGCTTCCTGATCGCCGACGATGGCCAATTGCGCGAGCTGCGGGCCAGCGGCGTCTTCTGGGGCAATTACTCGCACCTGGTGGACCTGAATCCCTTCAAGGCCGCGATCGGCCACAGCGACAGCCAATGGCCTGTGTTCGTGCTGCGCGCCGGGCAGGACACGCGCCTGCTGCTGCGGCCGGTGCGCACCAGCGGCGCGGCGACACCGAAGATCCTGATACCCCGATTCATGGATCACGCGCGCTATCTGGAGATTCGCCGCTTCGGACTCGTGATCGAAGGCCTGTTCGCCGGCATCCTGCTGGCCGCCGGCGTATTCGGCTGCTACTCGGCACTGCAGAACCGCGACCGCAGCAGTCTGCTGTATGCATGCTGGATTATGGTGGCGCTGGTGTCATACAGCGTGCTGCCGGTGCATGACGGCTCGCGCATCTATGAATTCCTGCTGCAATTCGAAGGCCTGCAGGTGGGGCCGGTCTACGTCACGCGCTTCGTCGGCAATACCTTCGGTTTCATGCAGGCCATTGGCTATGTGCTGTTTGCGCGCAGCTTCCTCGACCTGAAGACCCACCTGCCCAGGGTCTATCGCATCAGCAATGTGTATGTGGTGCTGTCGATCGCGTGGTGGGTCATGGTCGTGCCCTTCTGGCACGTTGCCGTCAGGACGCCGACACCGGTGTTCGGGCCGTATGCCGTGATGGTGAGCGGCATGCTGCTGACCATCTTCGGCAGCGCATGGGTGCGCTACCGGCAAGGCCTGCGGGTCGCGAAATTCTTCATGTTCGCGATCATGCCTTACCTGTTTTTCCGCGTCGTGTTCTTGCTCAGCACCTTCCTGAACGTGCCATCGCCGTTCAGCTTCATGGAGCCGCTCGGTCTTGGCTTCTTCCTTCAGAATTCCAACACGGCGCAGGCGGTGGGCTTCTGCAGCGAAGCTTTGATCATGGGCCTGGCCGTGTTCAGCAAGAACCGCTGGTTGCAGGATGAACTGAAGCAGGAAGTCGAGAGCCAGAACCAGCGGCTGGAAATCACCGTGGCCGAGCGCACGCGAGAGCTGGCCGAGAGCAAGGCCGATACCGAGCGCCAGCATCAACTCATCCTCGATTCGATCAGTTACGCCGGCCGCCTGCAAAAGGCACAGCTGCCCCGCAAGCAGCGGCTGGAAGGCCGTTTCCGCTCTTTCGAAGCGATCTGGGAACCGCGCGACACGATTGGCGGCGATGTCTGGTGGGTGTCGCGGCCCGACGAGCAAGGCCGCATCACGCTGGCGCTGGCCGACTGCACCGGCCATGGCGTGCCGGGCGCAATGCTGTCGGTGCTGGCCAGTACCTCGCTGGAGCGCATCGTGGCAGCCAACCCGGGGATGGACCCGTCGGCGATGCTGATGGCGCTCGACCAGGCCTTGCGCCGCGGACTGAACCAGGACCTGGCCGGCGCCGAAAGCGACGATGGCTGCGATGCGGCGATCGTGCGCATCGATACCAGCGCGCGCTTGCTGGAGTTCGCCGGCGCGAAGCTGGGACTGTTGCATGCGCACGCCGATGGCAACGTGGATCGCATACAGCCGGCGCGCATTTCGCTCGGCTATCCGTCGCCACCGAAGGAGGTGCCGCCCGTGCATGCGATCCGCTATGCGCCCGGCGACAGCTTCCTGCTGGTCACCGACGGCATCACCGACCAGGTCGGCGGCGAAGGATCACCGCGTGCGTATGGCTATCGCCGCTTGACGGAACTGCTGCAGGCTTGCCGCGGACTGGATGCGCCGGCGACCGCGCAGCGCCTCCGGGATGCGCTGCGCGCATGGCAGGGCCATCAGCTGCGGCGCGATGACATGACGGCACTCGTGTTCAGCATGAACTGAATGCCGCCCTTGACGGAGAGCCGTTGATGGCGCAAGGGTGATTGCGTGAGGGTGATGGCGCAAGGGAGAGCGCGCGCTCCATGCGCTCAGCGCGGCCGTGCGCGCCTCTCGAAATGGTCGGCGCTGGCGTCTGCCCAATGGCTGCGGAAAGGCTCGGGCAGCAAGGCCAGTTTGGCCTCGTCCAGCAGCGCGCCTTCTTCCATCGACGGCAAGGTGCTGGCCAGCGACACCGCCACGCCACTGACATTGCGCACGGTGATGTGCTCGGTCGTGATCTGGTGCGGACTCTCCAATCCGGCCGCACCGACGAGTTCGGCCAATGCCTCGACGGTGAGCTCATGGAAGTTGCGCACGCGCGTCGCCTTGTCGGGCACGACCAGCGCACGCTGGCGATCCGGGTCTTGCGTGGCCACGCCGGTCGGGCAATGGTCGGTATGGCAGCTGCGCGACTGTATGCAGCCGAGCGCGAACATGAAGCCGCGCGCCGAGTTGCACCAGTCGGCGCCCAGCGCCAGCGCGCGCGCGATGTCGAAGGCCGAAATGATCTTGCTCGACACGCCGATCTTGATGCGATCGCGCTTGCCGACGCCGACCAGCGTGTTGTGCACCAGCCGCAGGCCTTCGCGCATCGGCATGCCCACATGGTCGGAGAATTCCACCGGCGCGGCGCCGGTGCCGCCCTCGCTGCCGTCGACGACGATGAAGTCCGGATAGGTGTCGGTCTCGAGCATGGCCTTGACGATGCCGAACCACTCCCACGGCTGGCCGATGCAGAGCTTGAAGCCGACCGGCTTGCCGCCCGACAGTTCGCGCAGGCGACGGATGAAGTCCATCAATTCCTTGGGCGTCGAGAACTCGCTGTGCGCGGCCGGCGACACGCAATCCTGGCCCAGCGGCACGCCACGCGCGGCGGCGATCTCGGGCGTGACCTTGGCCGCCGGCAGCACGCCGCCATGGCCGGGCTTGGCGCCCTGCGACATTTTTATCTCGATCATCTTCACCTGCGGCGACTGCGCCTGCTCGGCGAATTTGTCCGCATCGAAGTGGCCGGCCGAATTGCGGCAACCGAAATAGCCGGAGCCGATTTCCCAAATCAGGTCGCCGCCATGCTCGCGGTGATAGGCCGAGATCGAGCCCTCGCCGGTGTCATGCGCGAAGCCGCCCATCTGCGCGCCGCGGTTCAGGGCGCGGATCGCATTCGGCGACAGCGAGCCGAAGCTCATCGCCGAGATGTTGAAGATCGAGGCTTCGTAAGGATGCTTGCACTCCGGTCCGCCGATGGTGACGCGGAAGCTTTTCGGGTCCACGTGTTTCGGTACGGCCGAATGTCCGATCCACTCGGCGTCAGTGCCATAGACCGCCTTGATGGTGCCGAAGCCGCGCTTGTCATTCACGCGCTTGGCGCGCGAATATACCATGGCGCGCTGGTTGCGCGAGAACGGCAGGTTGTCTTCATCGCTCTCGAGGAAGTACTGGCGAATCTCGGGACGGATGTATTCGAGCATGAAGCGCAGGTGACCCGTGACCGGGTAATTGCGCAGGATCGCATGATGCTCCTGGCGGTAGTCGCGCCAGCCGAGGATGAACAGCCCGAGGCTGATCAGGGACAGCCACGGTGAAATCGGCAACAACAGGAAGATGCCGAAACCGGTCAGCACCCATGGAAGGAAGCGCGTGTATTGGGCCATCATCCCCTATCCCCTCTTCAGTGTCTGCGATCCGCACCTGTGCCGGTGCTGTCATTACTGCGGGTGCTGCATGTGTTGCGGATATTGCGGGTGTTGCATTGACTGCGGGCGGGCCACGTCGGCAACCCGCCCCACGACAAGGGTCAGTCGAAATCGACCGATACATCCGGGTCGCCCGGCAAGCCGACATAACGCATCTTGATCTTCATGCCCGGCTTCACCGGCTGCGGCGGGAAGAAGCCGCCCAGGCTCAGCAGGTCGCCCTGCTTCAGCGTGACGCCGTCCTTCTTCAGTTCCTTCGCCAGCCAGATCGCCGCTTCCAGCGGATGGCCGAGCAAGGCGCTGCCCTTGGCGCGACCGAGTTCCTTGTTGTTGTCGGCTTCGTCAACCATCACCACCGTCATCGAAGCCAGCGCATCGGCGAAGGCTTGCGTCTGCTGCACCGGCAGTTCCATGCCGAGCACGCCGCCGCGGAAGCCGACATTGGTGGCGATGAAGTTGTTGCCGCTGAATTTACCTTCCAACATCAGGTCGGGCAGCTCGATGAAGGGCACCACCGCCTCCAGATACTTCAGCGCCTCCAGCGGCGTCTTCGCATCGGACAGGCCCGGGTCCTTCACCTCGACGATCATGTCCGCCTCATACAACGGGAACGCGCCGAAATCCGCTGGCAGCAAGGCGACGATGTCGACCATGTTCCGGTCGAACATGTAGCCCCACTTCGGGCCGCTGACGCCGAAGCGCTGCTGCAGGGCCGGGTTGGTGAACGCGGCCTTGTAACCGATCGGGTCGCCCAGCACCACGCGCAGCTTCTTGCCGAGCTTCTTCTTCGCGCACTCGGCATCCTCGATCGTGATGTCATTACCGAAGCCCTTGCTCGGCCGGCGCTTCGCGAAGTCGGCGACATAGGCGTCGACAGCGGCGTCGTCCGGGCACGCGGCTTGCGCAAGAGTCGGCAGCACAGCCGCCATGGCGATGAGCGCCGCGGCGCCGATCGAACGAATTTGAATCACTGATTGCCTCCGAATGGTCAAACTGCCCGGTCACTCCGACCGGGGCATAGCGCGTCGAGCATAGCATGTCAGCGCGCCACGTTCAGGCGTGCATGGCCTCGGCAAGGCGATACCCTACGCCGGCTTCGGTCAGCAAGACGCGCGGCTCGGTGGGGTTCTCTTCCAGCTTGGCGCGCAGCTGCGCCATGTAGAGGCGCAGGTAATGCGTATCGTCGACATGCTCGGGCCCCCAGACATCGGCCAGCAACTGCCGATGCGTGATCACCTGGCCGGGCTGGCTGACCAGCCGCGCCAGTAGCTTGAACTCGGTGGGCGTGAGCCTCACCCGCTCGCCGCGCAGGCTCACATGGCGCCGCGACACGTCGATCTCGAGCGCGCCGTTGCGGTACTCCGTTGTCCCGCTCGCTGCGCCGCGCTCGCGGTGGCGCAGCGCGACACGGATGCGCGCCATCAGCTCGCTGATGCTGAAGGGCTTGACCAGATAATCATCGGCGCCGGCATCCAGCAACCTCACCTTGGCCGCATCGTCATAGCGCGCAGAGATCACCAGGACGGGTATGTTGGACTGCGCGCGCACCCAGTGGATCAGGTCGCCGCCATCGCCATCCGGCAGGCCGAGGTCGAGCAGCACCAGGTCCGGCAGCCCGGCGCCACGGCGGCGAAACACGGACTCGCCGGCGGCCAGCGAGTCTGCCGCCTCGACGCGATAGCCTTCGAATTCGAGGGCATGCGCAAGCGTCGCTCGGAGCGCGACATCGTCCTCGACCAGCAACACACTGAGGCTCATGCGGGATGCTCCTCGATGGCGGGCGCCGGCATCGATGGCTGCGGCAGCACCGGCAGGCTTACCCTCGCCTCCGTGCCGCACGGTTCGGCGTCGGCCAGCACGACGGTCGCGCCATGCACGCGCGCGATCGCTCGGCAGACCGCAAGGCCCACGCCCACGCCACGCCGCGGCACCGTGCCGGCACTGGCATCGGCCAGCCGGTGCGCGGACTCGATGCGCTGGAACGCGTCGAACACCTTCTCTTTCCATGCGTCCGGCACGCCGGGGCCGGCATCGATCACGCTCACCGTCAGCAATGTGCCATCGGTCGCGGCGACGATGCGCACGGCGGCACCAGCCGGGCTGTGCTTGATCGCGTTTTCGCAGAGGTTGTCGAACAGTTGTATCAGAAGCAGCGCATCGCAATACAGCAGCGGCAGCCCCGCCGGCAGCTGTGCGTCGACGCGCTGGTCGGGGTAGCTGCGGCGCGCGCGCGCGAGCACTTGCGACACGATCTCTTCGAGCGATTCCCATTGTCTTTGCAACTGGACAGCATCGCCGTCCAGCCGCGCCAGTTGCAAGGTGTTCGTGGTGATGCGGTTCAGGTGGCCGGCCTCGTTGAGGATGGTGCGCGACAGGTCGGCAATGCGCCCGGCCGGCAAGGCTCCGGCATGGGCCGCCAGCGTGGAGGCCGCGCTGGTCATCGTCGCCAGCGGGGTACGGTAGTCATGCGAGATCGCGGTCAGCAGCGTGTTCCGCAAGTGCTGGTCCTGCGCCTTGTCGAGCGCCGCGCGCTCATTGAGCAGCGCAGCTTCGCGTGCGATCGCATGCTGGCGCTCGAGGCTGACCAGGTGACGCAGACGGGCCAGCAGGTAGCTGATGCCGGTACTCACGCCGAGCAGGGTCACCAACAGCAGCAAGTCTTCATGCAGCCAAGCGACGAAGCTGAGCCGCGGGTTCACGAACAGGAAATTGAACAGCCCGACCGAGACGGCGCTGAACACCATGGATTCGACCGGCGACAGCCACAGCCCGGCGATGGCGCCGGCCAACACCAGTATCAGCGCCAGGTTGCCGAGCGCCATTCGGCCGTCCAGCCACAGCATCAGGCTCCAGCCCGCGCCCCAGACGGCGATGCCTGCCCAGCGCAGGTCGCGCTCGGCTCGGTCGACAAGGATCCTGTTCAAGACCATGGGGCTCGCTTTGGCTACGGCTGGATGGGGTCGGACTCTGGGATAGGCAGGACGTGCACCAAAAATTTCCAAATAGCAACGCCACTGTAGCACGAGTGTTTGCCAAACCGGCCAGTACACATAAGTTTTCCATATATTTTTTATTCTGTTTTCATATATTCTCCATTAGTTAAACGTAAGTAACTGATTACAAAAGAGTTTTTCAATGTTGTTTTGTGGAAATAAATCTTATTTGAAGGCAAACTCTTAGGCACAGAATAAAGAGCGATCTTCCGGGGAGCAGGTCGGCCCCGGCCTTCAGGGGGGATTTACATGGAGCCACGCGCGGGCGCGAGCGCCCAGTCCGAAACCGCCGCCAGCGCGGCGCCGTCGTATTTCGGCGCTGGTGATGCCGTGTTCGTGATCATCGCGATCATCGTCACCGCCATGGTGGCACGGCTTGGCTATGACACGCTGCACGAGGGCCTCAATACCGAGGCTACCAAGGCACGCGGTGAAGCCATGGTGGCCTGGTTCGCGCAGCACGCCACCGACCATGGCGGCGAAGGCACCTCCATGCTGCCCGGCTGCGATGGCGCTGGCGCCACCTGGCGCACCTGCCGCGAAGCCCTGGTGGCCGATGACGGCCCGTTCGCCGGCATCCGCAATATCGCCACCCCCGGTGGCCAGGTATTTTCCAACGCCTGTGACCGCAGCGACCTGACGCTGCACGGCGCAATCCTGCTTGAAAAAGGAACGCCAAAACCACCGGATGGCGCCTCCCTCGCCTATGCGCCGCTGGCCGATGACGAGCCGCTGGACAAAGGCCCGCTGGACCTGCGCCTGTCTGTCTGCGGACGCGGCTTCTCGATGATCCATATCGGCGAATTCAAATTCTGAAGGAACGGGCACAGGCATGGAACAGATACAGGGCAACCGTCAGGAATCGATGACGCTGCGCGCTTTCGTGTACGCGTGGCTGTTCGACCAGAGCAATCCGAACAATTTTCAGCAGAAGTTCGACCGCTACATCTTCGCGCTGATCATCCTCAACGCCATTGCGTTGCTTGTCGAGCAGATCCCAGTCATCCATAACGCCTATGCGGATGCGCTGCACGCGTTCGAGCTGTTCTCGCTGGGCGCGTTCACGGTCGAATATGTGCTGCGCCTGTATGTTGCGCCCGAGGACCCCGATTTCGCCGGCGCGCGCCTGCCGCGGCTGAAGTTCATCGCCAGCCCTTACGCGATCATCGACATCGCTGCAATCCTGCCGTTCTACCTGTCCATTTTCGGCGTGATCGCGATCGACCTGCGCATGCTGCGCGCGTTGCGACTGCTGCGACTGGCCAAGCTGTTCCGCATGGTGGTACCCGCAGTCAGCGAATTCCGCGAGCTGAACCGCGGCCGGACCTTCCGCCAGCAAGTCTATTCACTGCTGCACCCGACCGAGACCAGCGGCCGGCTGCAGGACATGCTCGACACCTTCATCGTCTGGTGGGTGTTCATTTCGGTGGTGGCCGTGGTGCTGGAGTCGGTCGATGCGATCCACTATGTGCTGAACGTGCACTTCATCGTGCTCGACGCAGTGGCAGTCTTCATCTTCTCGATGGAGTACATCTTCCGCTTGTATTCCTGCGTCGAGGACCCGCGCTTCCAAAGAGGCATGGGGCGCTACCGCTACGCGAAGACGCCGATCGTGCTGATCGACCTCCTCGCGATCGTGCCGTTTTTCCTGGAAAGCCTGCTCGGTCAGCTGGTCGACTTGCGCTTCCTGCGGATCTTCCGGCTGATGCGGCTGCTGAAGCTGACCCGCTACACCACCTCGACCGGCACCCTGATCAAGGCGCTCAAGCGCGAATGGCCCGTGATTGCGGCGTCGACCTTCATCATGATCTTGCTGGTGATCCTGACCGCCAGCCTCGGCTACCTGTTCGAGCATGAAGCGCAGCCGGACAAGTTCGAGAACATTCCGCAGTCGATCTACTGGGCCGTGGTCACCCTGGCCTCGGTCGGCTATGGCGACATCTCGCCGGTGACGCCGGTGGGCCGACTGATGACCATCATCATGGCGCTGGTCGGCATCGGCATCTTTGCAGTGCCGGCGGCGGTGCTGTCGACTGCGTTCAACGACCAGCTGCACAAAGACCGCGAGATGATGCACAACGAGCTGATCAGCTACCTCAAGGACGGCGAACTGACCGAACAGGAGTATGAGCAGATCATGAAGGAAGCTGAGCAGCTGCACATCTCGAAGGCCGAGGTCGAGCTGCTGATCGAAAAAACGAAACAGGAGCGCGAAGAGGCGATGCGCGCGCACCTGCCGATAGATGCGATCGGCCAGAAGCCGGAGATCGCCTTTGAGCAATTCCGGATGGCCGTCGCGAACCTGAGGCAGATCGTGGCCGTCGGCGATACGGCGAAGATGGCCCAACTTTTCGACACGCCAGGCCGCGCCACCGAGGACGAGCGCGCGATCTGGCAACAGATGTACCGCAGCTGATGCGGCAGCGCGCGCTTCAGGCCATCAGCAGCATGGTGACCAGCAGCGCGACGGCAAAGAGGAAAATGATCAGGCCGGTGCGGTCACGCCGCTGAGCCTGCAGTTCGTCCGGGGACGGCGGCTTGAGCTGGATCGATGAGCGCAGCCGCTTTGATGCCTGGACCATGGTATTGATGATGACGAAGCGCATGGATGTCCTTTTTGTTAAGGATGTTCTTCTGCCTCGCTTGGCAGGCAACTCCCTTGGCGGGCAAGGGACCATTCCTGCGGCAGCCCCCCAATCTTAATCGGATTTCGGGCCGACCGCAGTCACACGGCGTCGCGGCCGGCATTGAGGCGGCGCCGAACAGCACAGAGAAGCAAGCAGCAGCATGAAGCGTACACTGATGAAGATCCTCGACGGCACGGCGAGGAACCGGGCCAGCAAGGCCGTCGAATGGATAATCACCCTTGTGGTACTGAGCAATTGCGCGGCCGTGGTGATCGACTCCATGCCCGAGGTGCATGAAGCTTACGGGGCGTTCTTCCACGAGTTCGAGTTCTGGAGTGTGATGTTCTTCTCCGCCGAGTACCTGCTGCGTGCATGGAGCTACGGCGCCCGCTACACCAAGGAAGAAGGCGGTGCCTCGCGCGGCCGCAAGGAATACCTGTTCAGCTTCTTCGGCCTGGTCGATTTCTTCGCCACCGCGCCGTTCTACCTGCACACGCTGTTCCCCTACCTTGACCTGCGCGTGCTGCGCGTGCTGCGGCTGCTGCGCATCCTGAAGCTGTCCAACTACAACACCGCGCTGCAGGACCTGTTCCAGGCAGTGCACTCCGAGCGCAAGGCATTCGCATCGGCGCTGTTCCTGTTGCTGATCGCGACCATCGTGTCGGCATCGCTGATGTACTTTGCCGAAGGCCATGAGCAACCGGATGCATTCCGCTCGATCCCGCACTGCATCTACTGGTCCATCATCACGATCACGTCAGGCTACGGCAACGTGGAGCCGGTGACCGCAGGCGGCCAGCTGATCGCGCTGATCACCGGCTTCCTCGGGGTCTGCATGGCGGCAATCATGACCGGCATCGTCGCGTCCGCGTTCTCGAACCAGATGGCACGCAAGAAGGCCGCATTCGGCCAGCAGCTGCGCGCCGCGCTGGCCGACGGCATGGTCACCGACGCCGAGCGCGAGGTGCTGGCGCGCCTGCAGCGCCAGTACCGGCTGTCGGATGACGCCGTCAAAAGCATGTTGGAAGAGGCCAGGAAGGACGTGGCCTCGAAGGCATCCTAGCCGGGGAAAGCGATGTCAGTCACCGCGCGCATCGCGCAACTGCTGCCAGACCTGCCGCTCGAGATCGCCGGCGGCGCCGGGCTTTTGCAGCTGGCGGTCGATCTCGTTGAGATCGGCGACCGCAGCCAGCTCCTGCATCCGCGCCAGCAAGGTCCGGAACTGCGAGAGCGCATAGGCCGGGTTGGAGGCCATCAGCGTGACGCTACCGGCCAGGTCCCGCACTTCGGCCTCGTTGCGGCGGCCGATCTCGATCTCGTCGATCATCTCGCGAATCTCGACCTCGGTCAGGTGCGCCTGGCGCGCCTGACCGACCAGGCGGGCCAGCATCTGGTCATCGAGCTCTGCGTCGCCGACAGAGACCATCAGCTCCTGCTTGATGCGCTCGCGGTTCAGTCGCAGCTGCTCGGTGAAGCCCGAGGCCAGCACGGCCGCCGGTATCGCAAAGATGCCGATGCCGACCAGCGCCAGCACCACGGTCGCGAAACGACCGCCGGCCGTCACCGGCGAGATGTCGCCATAGCCGACCGAGGCCAGCGTGATCACGGCCCAGTACAACGCCTGCGGGATGTTCTCGAACTTGTCGGGCTGCGCTTCACGCTCCAGCAAGTAGCCAGAGGCTGCCATCAGGAAGACCAGCAGCCCCATCACCAACGACGAGGCCAGCAGCACCGGCAGCTCCTTGCGAATGACGGCGAACATCGTGTCGCTGGCTGCCGAGTAGCGGCTGAGCTTCAGCAACCGCACCAGCCGGATGATGCGCAGGAAGCGCAGATCGACGAAGCCGGACAACAGCATCGCAAGCATGAACGGCACGATCGCCACCAGATCCAGCAAGCCCTGCCACGAAGTCAAGAAGCGCAGCCTCGCCTGCCAGGCCGGCACGTGAGGTGCATCTTCCGGGCTGGCGTACAGCCGGCAAAGATACTCGGCCGCGAATACGACGAACGAGACCAGGTCGACCACATAGAAGGCCGTCGCGTAACGCGCGCCGATGTCTTCTACCGATTCGAATACGATCGACAGCACCGACAGCACGATACAGGCGATCAGGAAGACCTCGACCAGCAGGTTCAGCTGTCCGCCGTTCGGGTCCGGGAAGATCAGCGCGTGCGCCTTCTGCCGCAGCGTACGGCCACGGTTCTGCCGCGCGAAATCGCGCACCCCACTGGCCAGCGCTGGCAGCAACCAGAACATGCGCGCTATGCCCGGGCGCGACGGGACGCGGCTGGCGCCGTGCTCGGTGAACATCGGACGAATCTCCTTGCGTGGTCGGGAAGCGGCGCCGGAGCGCCGCCGGCCAGCCGCTGCGCAGCGGACTGGGGGATGCGCCGCAAGCTGCCGGGCTGGCCGGATTGTAACCACAGAGCATTGAATAACGAAAATTCCGGCAATGGCCGGCGATATAATCCGGCAGCGGCGAGACAGGCGTTCGTCGCACCGTATCGCGGGCTTGTCATTCATGAAAAACCGGCACGCGCGAGCGCTTGCCCTCACCCAGGCCCACGATGAAGTCCCTGAAACAAGCCATCTTCGAGATCCTTGAGGGGTCCGTTCATAACCGCGCCAGCCGCGCCTGCGAGATCTTCATCGCCTCGCTGGTGGTCGCGAACGTGGTCGCGATCATCCTCGAATCGGTACACGAGTTGCATGTCGAGTACGAGCAGGCCTTCGCATTGTTCGACATGGTCAGCGTGGTGCTGTTTTCCGCCGAGTACGTGTTGCGGGTCTGGACCTATGGCGTCAAGTACCGCGCCGACGAAGGCGGCGCCTGGCGTGGCCGCAAGGAATACATCTTCAGCTTCTACGGCTTCATCGATTTCTTCGGCACCATGCCCTTCTATGCGCAGCTGCTGTTCCCGGGGCTGGATCTGCGCGTGCTTCGCATCTTCCGGCTGCTGCGCATCTTCAAGCTGTCGCGTTACAACAGCGCGCTGCAAGACCTGTTCGATGCAATCAAGACAGAGCGAGATTCTTTCACTTCGGCGCTGTTCCTGCTGCTGATCTCGTGCCTGCTGTGCTCGTCGCTGATCTACATTGCCGAAGGCCACCTGCAGCCGGAGGTGTTCCCGTCGATTCCGGCCACGATGAAGTGGTATATCCTTACCATCATCTCGGGCTGGGGCAACGTCGATCCGGTGTCCATGTTCGGCACCATCCTCGTGATCCTCACGCAAGTGCTGGCGATCGCGCTGGCCGCGATCCTCACCGGTGTGGTCGCCACCGCGTACACCACCCAAGTCGAGCGGCGCGAAGCGATTTACGAAATGCAGATCCGCGAGGCGCTGGCCGATGGCATCGTCACCGATGAAGAGGCGGCCCATCTGGAATCGCTGCGCATACAGTTCGGCATGACCGAAGAACAGGTCGAAGCGATTGCCCGACAGGTGCGCGAGGAGAATGCGAAAAACGCGGCCGGGCTGGCGACCGACACCCATGGCGCCATAAATGCCACCGATGCCCCCGATGCCACCAATGCGACCGGTGCCGCCTGAGCCCGAACCGGAAGCTGTTGTCGAGTTATTGAATACGGACTATTGAATGATTGAGTTTTTCCAGTCGCTGAGCTGGATGGTCGTTGCCCAGATCATCCTGATCGACATCCTTCTCGGCGGCGACAATGCGATCGTGATCGCCCTCGCCTGCCGCCGCCTGCCGGACCACCTGCGCATGAAAGGTATCGCCTGGGGCACGGTCGGCGCCATCGTGGTGCGTATCGTGCTGATCTTCTTCGCGGTCACCCTGCTGGCCCTGCCCTGGGTCAAGACTGTCGGCGGTCTGCTGTTGCTGTGGATAGGCGTCAAGCTGCTGGCCGAAGACGATGACGGTCATGACGATATCGACGGCGGCGAGAAGCTGTGGTCAGCCATCCGCACCATCGTCGTCGCCGATGTGGTGATGAGCATGGACAATGTGGTGGCCGTGGCCAGTGCCGCCGAACAGGCGGGCGCCGACCACAAGATCGCGCTGGTTGCCTTCGGCATCGCGGTCAGCATACCCATCGTGGTCTGGGGCAGTTCGCTGGTGCTGAAGATCATGGACCGCGTGCCGGCCGTCATCACCGGCGGTGCCGCGCTGCTGGGCTACCTCGGCGGCGCAATGATCTCGTCCGATCTGGCGCTTCGGGACAAGCTGCTGCAGTGGCTGCCGATGGACGCGCTGAGCGTGCCCGAGTTCGGCGTGCGCCTGTCGCTGACCGGCACTGCCGGCGCCGTGCTGGTGGTCGCGCTGGGCTGGTGGATCGGCCAGCGCAACCCGCCCGGGGACCAAGCGCTCAGCCCGGACGACGGCCAGTAAACACGTAGCGGTTGAGACTGAAGAAATATCCGCCTTCGTCGCTGATGGCCTTGGCATCGGCCTTCCACGCGGCGATGTCGGCAGCCGTCAGGCCATTGCGGCCGGTCACGAAATTGCCGAGCAGGGTCATCATGC
>JACCDX010728413.1_pt1 | contig 39483 bp, 35 predicted proteins | sample 7449681 | NCBI WGS metagenome assembly JACCDX01 (sample SAMN15323450, study PRJNA562643) | freshwater metagenome | isolation source: river surface water | place: USA:Blue River Watershed | collected 2017-08-18
ATCGCTGATCCCTCCGGTGACGGATCCGGATCTCGCCATTACACTGGGTTGGTCCCGGTGATCGGTACAACTTATCACCTAGACGACCAGACCAATTGGTACGCCAACCTTGGAGGAGGCTTTGAGACACCAACCCTAAACGAGGTGATCTATACCGAGAACAATGGCTCCATAAACCGGTTTAATTCAGACATCAACCCTGCGCGCTCGATTAATCTCGAGGCGGGCATAAAACGCAGACTCGCAAAGAGCAGGTATTCGACGAGCCTCTTCATGACACGGACCAAAGACGATATCGTCCCCAACCGGCTATCGTCATTTTCTGCGAACTGGCAGAACATTGACACCGGACGCGTAGGTGCTGAGCTTGAATACTCAAGCGCACTAAGTAGCGAATTTAGGTTTGAATCCAGCTTATCGATTTTTCGGGGACAGTATCGGGAAGCTGGTACGATCGTTGGAGGGGGCAGCTTTAAGTCAGGAAATCATCTGCCTGGGATTCCTGAAAATCGGGTTCGAGTGGATCTGCTCTATACTCCGGCCCTCAACTTCCCTTCTGTTGGACAGCCACAGAAGAAGAGATCGGAGCTTGCAATTGAGTTCGAATCGGTTGGGAGGATATATGTGAATTCAAAAAACTCTGCGTCCACCAGCCGGTACAGCTTAATGAATTTCCGCGCTTCACATTTTATTAGATATGCAGGAGACGAGTGGACTGCGTTTTTTCGAATCAACAATTTCACAGACAAGGGTTACAGCGCCTCAGTCGTTGGTGATCAAGAAAACGCTCGGTACTACGAACCGGGAGCTCCGCGCAACTACTTGGTAGGATTTAAATATACAGCAAAGTTTTAGCAGCCGAGTGTCACCAACCGCCGTAATATAAAATTATGGGTGCGCTTTTGAAGATTACGAGTTGGCCGGGGCGTCTTCAGTAATTGAACCATCTATAATGGGCGATATATCCACGTCAAGAATACATCATTAGCAATTCTGTGATCAATCAAGTAAAAGGAAATCCAGAATTCATATTGAAACCCCACCCCGCTTCACGATAGCCCAGTATGACGAGGAATTTTAGTTTGCCCCAAAACGAAAGTTCCATACCAACCCCATACTAAACCCCGAACAACCTTTAGTTAAAACCCGTAAGACAAAGTTCATGAGGCAAATCTTTCTAAAACCTTCTTTTACTATTCCAGATGCAATCTTATTCATCTACTTCCTCGCAGGAATTATGAGGTATTTGAATCCTGCAAATATTGTATTAACCAGCATAATGACACTCGCAGGATTTTTTGCTTTTGTATTGCATTGGAAAAAATATCAAACCAATAAGAGCATAATATTATACGTAACTCTTTTGACGGCTTCGTTTTTACTTTCTAGCTACGCCGTATCAAGAACTGAACGGCTCGTTCATGTGCCGATCTTTATGATCGCAAATATAGGCATCGCTCTAATACTCTTAAAATCAAGGATCAATAGCAAGCCGCTTGAATTTATATTCTACAGTTTAAGCGCCTATTTCACCCTACTTTTCATACGGGGATTAGACCCAAATAGTGCCATCGCTTCTGTAAGTCGAAACGGAATTTCGGAGCTAATGATCTTTTTGTGTTGTGTCCTTTATACAATCCAAGTCAAGGAATTAAAGGAAGTTTCTATACTGCCCGCCTTTGTAACGCTGTTGATATGCACTTGGGCTGTTGGTCGTTCTGGGATCATTAGTTCCCTTACATTACTATCGCTTCTTTTCCTTTTTAAGAGGAAATCTTCAACTACATCTTTCGGGATAGCTTTCGGGATATTTTTTGGATTTTGTATTGTTTATCTATTAATCCCACACTTTTTATTAGATATCGGGAGTCTGTTAGATTTCTTTCGTCCAGCGATTGAACATTCATCTTTACGAGTCTCACAAGGTTTTGACCCTCGGTTTTCGATCTGGGCTGACTATATTAACGCGCTAGGTCTCTATAATATAATTTTTGGCGAGAATAATTTTTATTACTTAGAAGCCGTCAATGACTGGCGGTTAAAAAATTATCACAATATTTTTATATCGCTCCATGCGCAAACCGGCGCATTTGCTTTTATAGTTATTGCAGTTACAGGTCTTGCCCTCCGTCATTTTTACAGATTCAATAAGACCTACTTTGTTTTATTTTTAGTTTTAATTCTCAGGGGCCTCACAGATGACTATATGTTCTTTGAATCGAGAGACTTTATTTACTACTACTTTTTATTCCTCTACTTGAATCGCAACGAGAAAATACCGTACGTTCCAGCTAGTGCTCAAGCCGCTACTCCACACAAGGATGCTCCTCCCGCTCCATGAAAACCCAGTCCACAATACTCTCTGTTGGGGCATAACCAACTACCAGTTCCTTCATTATTGATCGGATCATCTTGATATCGTTGAGTTTCAGGGCTTGCTCTAATCTTCCCAGCTTGATCTCTAACTGCTCCCAAACCAGGAAATCTTCCGAGGCCCTTAGTATTCGTGGATGCGAGGTAGATTCCGACCGCTCGCCGATTAGAAGTTCCTCATAAAGCTTCTCACCGGGGCGTAAGCCCGTTATTTTTATCTCAATGTCGCCATATGGGTTCTGGGAATCCTTAATTGTTAACCCGGACAACTCGACCATGCGTTTTGCCAGGTCAGCGATTCGTACGGCTTCCCCCATATCCAAAACAAATACATCACCACCCTCGGTCAAAGCCCCCGCTTGAACTACCAATTGAGCTGCCTCCGGAATCGTCATAAAATAACGGGTTATATCGGGGTGTGTCAGGGTGATGGGGCCGCCCTCACGGATCTGCCTTCTGAACTTTGGAACGACTGAGCCAGATGACCCTAATACATTTCCGAATCGAACAATTGAGAATTTCACCTTTGGATCTAATGATCCCAAGGCCTGGAGAACCATTTCAGCAAGGCGTTTACTAGCCCCCATGATGTTCGTCGGACGCACCGCTTTATCTGTGCTAACTAAAACAAAATCTAATACGCCTGTCTCTATCGCTGCTCGAGCCGATATCAAGGTGCCCAAAACATTATTCTTAATTCCCTCGGCAGGATTGTGCTCAACCAGTGGTACATGCTTGTATGCCGCTGCATGATAAACGGTTTCTGGACGCCATGTGGCCATAATCTCAAACATACGCTCTTTATCCTGAACAGATACTAACAAAGGTATTACGTCCATATCAGAATAGCGAGACATCGCTTTTAATTCTTCATGTATGTTGTAAAGCGAAGCTTCACTATGGTCAGCCAGCAGCAATTTAGTAGGTCCTATTGCTATAATCTGACGACATAATTCAGCACCTATAGATCCGCCGGCCCCCGTCACTAGTACTACCTTGTTAGAGATGTTTTTATTGAGGAGCGCAAGATCCGGCAAAACAGGGTCTCTACCCAGCAGATCGTCTACGTCTAAATCACCCAAATCATTGATGCTCACGCGCCCCTGCGCTAGTTGAGTGACACTCGGAAGAGTTCGAACCGCTACCTGAGTTCCTTGTATCAGACTGAGAATCTGATTACGCCTCTGACGGCTGATACTTGGTATTGCTAAGAGAACGTCACTGACTTTTTTGGTAGTAGTTAACTGAGTCAGATCTTGAGGGTTGTGGATGTGTAAGCCATTCAGAACTTGACCATGCAGCCGTTCGTCATCATCTAAAAAGCCAACAACTCGCATTTCATGGCTGTTGGTCATTGCGCTAGCCAATTGTCGTCCAGCCTCGCCGGCGCCATAAATCAGAGCCCTGGGTCTATCAGCATCACGGAGAAGACGTCGGTACTCCCCACTTAGCCAGATATTGGCCAACATTCTAGATGCGCCTACAGTTAGGAGGAGGAGAATGGGCTGAATAATACCAATTGTCCGTGGCACCTCCGTCACGCCGATGAGCGTAAAAATCAAGAAGTAAAGTACTGCATAAATCGCTGTCGCCCGGCCGATCGTCAGAAGTGCCGGCCAACCGCTATATCTGAAGATTGCCTTGTAGAGTCCCGACAGAACAAATATGGGGATTGCAAGCATGACCGACCCAGTTGTAGCGTGCAAAAATCCCGATGACCAAGGCTCCTCTCGAGATAAGGTGATGAATTCACCTAATCGAAGGTAAAATGCAAGCCATACGCTTAAAAAACAAAGCACAATATCCACTAGAAAAACTGTAAGTCGCTTTACTGCACGCGGTAACTCCAGTAACTGGCTTCTTCTCTCACTCAACGGCGGGGACTTTTTCACCTAAGTGTCGCCTCATGGAGAGCGCTGCTAACAACATCAATCGTTTTGTCTATGTCGGCGTGAGTCAGTGACGGATGCACGAAGAGCATTAAACTGGTTGCGCCCAACTCTCGCGCCACTGGGAGGGACTCAGGGGGACGAAATCCCGTTCCGTCAAAAGCCTTCTCCATATAGACCTCTGAGCAAGCTCCCTGATAACAGGGTACGCCTCGCGAATTAATCACTTCTATGAGGCGATCTCTGGTCCACCCGGATCTTAGATTGCAAGGTCTGACATAAAGATAAAATTTGTACCAGGCGTGCACACATTGCATGGGACAGCCGCTAGCATCGCAGTGCTGGGCACGTCCACTCGCGCACTCCCATCGAGGAAGTCTTAAAGGCCCCCCCTCATCGAAAAAAGGTGTCAACGCCATTATCAGCCGCTGAGCATTCTGACTGCGCACGCGAGTCCACTCGCTCATGCGGCGGAGCTGGATACGCCCGATGACTGCTTGAATCTCAATCATCCGCCAATTCGTACCAAAGCTTTCATGTAGCCAACGAAATCCAGAGGGATGTTGCCTCTCGTACACAGCTTCATAGCTTTTTCCATGGTCCTTATAAGCCCACATGGCACGCCAAAGATTCTCATCATTTGTGGTGACCATCCCCCCCTCTCCACCAGTGGTCATGATCTTGTCTTGGCAAAAGCTCCACGCCCCCACATGCCCAATACTACCAACGCTCCGTCCCTTGTATTTGGCACCGTGCGCCTGCGCACAGTCCTCAATCACCTTGAGTCCATACTGATCGGCCAAATCCATGATTGGATCCATGTCGCATGGCCAACCCGCGAGATGGACGCAAATAATAGCGCGCGTCTTACACGACAAGACGTCTGAGATCGTTTTCACGGTTAGATTTCCGGTCTCAGAATCCACATCAGCAAAGACAGGTTTCGCACCCGCATTGACAACAGAGGAAACACTGGCTATGAATGTCCGAGGAGTTACAACCACCTCATCACCAGGGCCGATATTCAGAGCTTTTAGTGCCAAATCCAAGGCGACGGTCCCATTCGCGAGGGCAATTGCATAAGTAGTCCCAACCCAGGCGGAAAACTCTCTTTCAAATTCACGACATTCGGTTCCCGTCCAGTAGTTAACCTGATTACTTAATAAGACACGCGCGACCGCATCAGCTTCTTCAGAGGTGAAACTGGGCCAGGGGGCAAGGGAGGTATTCAACATAATTATTTTTTGTCTATTACTCGAGCGGGGTTTCCGGCCACGGTGGCGCCGGCAGGTACGCTCTTTGTTACTACAGATCCCATCCCCACAATGGCCCCACGGCCAATGACGATCGGAGCACCAGGCTGCCCTTGTTTGATGACTGCGCCTGCACCAATATAAGCATAATCTTCAACGACCACATTTCCATTGCACTTAACGCCAGGACCAAAGGTTACAAAGTCCCCGATGACGCAATCGTGCTCGACGTAACTATAAAGGTTTGCATGAAAGTGACGCCCAATTCGGATATTACTGGTCAGCGTAACGTGGGGACTGAGCACAGCGCCTTCACCCAGCAGCACCTCATCCATCTGTATTACATTGGCTGCACGCACCTCGAAAAACTCTAATCCGTCCCGAGCACACTGTAGCGCCAAGCTATGCCTGGTCTGACTGTTGGCGATGGCAATACACACTGAGCGTTTAATGGCCGGCTCAGACATCCATCGAGCATACGTGATCACCAGATGACCATTCACCTTTCCGACTGGTGGATTTTGATCTACAAACACCAGATCAGCCTCGTCTTTTTCCAAGAGGGGCCTTAGTTGGTTGCGAGCCAAAGGCATAACCCCACGCCCGCAGCCACCAACTCCAAAAATGGCATAACGTTTCATGATCGTGCGTCCTTCTTGAGTCGGGTGCCCTTAAACTGCTGGACGGTTGTCTCACCGTTGGCAGAAATGCCATCGCGAGCGAGCACCTTACAAACCGTTAGCCAGAGAATTTTTATGTCCAGCACAAGGCTATGATTATCTACGTACCAAACATCCAAAACAAACTTGTCTTCCCAACTCACAGCATTCCTGCCATTTACCTGCGCCCAACCGGTTATCCCCGGCCTTACTTCATGACGCCTAGCTTGCTCATCGGTGTAGAGCGGCAAATATTCAAGTAGTAGGGGACGAGGGCCTACCAAACTCATACTCCCCGTGAGCACGTTCCACAACTGAGGCAGCTCATCCAAGCTACTGGCACGTATAAGCCGACCAAATGGCGTCATGCGGTCGAAGTCGGGCAAAATTAACCCGTCGGCTCCACGAGCATCTGCCATGGTGCGAAACTTAATCAGTTGAAATGGTTCGCCATGTAACCCCGGACGCATCTGACGAAACAACACGGGATGGCCCAACTTTAGACGAATCATCGTTGCCAGCGTTATCATCGGCACGGAAAAAACCAACAAGCCAAGAGCTGCAACTGCTATGTCAAATAGGCGCTTAAGCATCCTTGGCATTCAAGGTGCCCATTCGAGCCGAGTAAAAATCGTACATCGCACTGGTGACTAAAGTTTCCTCAAACGTTCGCTCCACATTTAATCTTGCAATCTGGCCCCTCCGCTGCAGTTCGGCGGGGTCGCCAAGCAATTGATCCAACTGTGCAGCCAAGTCCTGCACGTCTCCGGGGCCATGCATCCACCCCGTGACACCTTCCACCACAGCATCTGTCAGTCCATATATCCGTGAAACCAACGCAGGCACTCCACATGCAGCCGCCTCTATTACGGAGGATCCAAAGCCTTCTCGGTAACTGGGCAAACAAAATAAATCTGCCGCTTTCATAAATCGTTCGGGCTCACTTGTGTAACCCACTCGTCGCCACTGTTGACGGCATTTAGCCAGGGTCGCTTGAATCTGTCCAATGACGCCATCATCATCCGGACCCACCAGCCACAACTCTGCCCCGGGGTGCGTTTGGGATACCTGTGCAAATGCCGATGCCAAGTCGAGCACGCCCTTGTCCCGGTGAAGCCGCCCTAGAAAGAGGCATACCTGAGCATCGGTGCGGCAGCCCATCTCCGCACGCACCTCTTCACGTACCACTTCGCTCGGGCAGAAACGCTTCGTATCTACCCCGGCTACCGAGCCACTCGCCAGCACTGAGCATGCCTCGGCCCCAAGCACCCCTTCTCCTATCAAGAACTTCCGCTGTGATGGGCTATCCACCAATGCATCCGTAGCCAGCGCTGCGATGCACTTATCGGCAGTCTTCAGTGCCCAACGCATTAGACCACGACGAGTGACCCATACCTGGCCAGTAAACGTATGGATACGCACTGGTACGCGGGCCAACCACGCTGCAAGCATTCCCAATAGACCCGCCTTTGGAGTGATGGTGTGCACAACTTCAGGCGTTAAAAATTTTAAGCGGAGATAAAGCGCCCAGACCGTTCTGATATCTGACCAAGGCGAAATGTGCCGTTGAATTGGAAAGGCCTCAACGGGAACATCAACCATACGCCCAGTCAATAATCTGTCATCGCTTGCGTTGGCAAAGACGTATACGCTGGCAAGTCGTGACAAGACGCGAATATGCGGCAGCATGAAGACTGCCAAACTCATTGGACTAGAGGCGACTATGACAATTTTGGACATTATGACCTTTGGCATAAAATCGGTATGCGATTAGGTGCCACAGCAACTCTGGGTAAACCTTTGGACGTCCGTTTATAGCTCTATATTGTCAAAGGTAACAAACTCAGCTAACTTCCCAGACATTCAAACATAAAAATCCTACACTTCCTACCTCTGTATATGTTTCCATTTAGAGCCTCTTCTAAAGACTCGCTTGAGTAAAGCCCAATAAAAAATTATGCGTCCCTTGATAGCGCTATTTAGGCTAGTGAATCCCAACTGTGAAGCATTGCTTCCGTGACGCATGAATTTAATCAAGGGCTCCTTACTGAAGAGAATTTTCAATCCCGAAGCTCGGCACAACACTCCGATCCAAGCGTCGTGGTAAATCCCAATGCTGGAGTCTATTGGTAAAATTGTCTTAAGCACACTTCGATCAAACACCATGCAACACCCAGTGAACGAGCTGAACAAAAGATTTCTCAACAAACCAGGCGATCTGCCACGTCTTTGGGAAAGTCTCGACATCACTGAGCCAGAGACCCTGTCTACTATATAAGCATCATGCACTATAAGATTAATTTCATGTTTATCAAATAAATCACGTATTTTTTCTGTCTTATCAGGCTCCCAAATATCGTCCTGATCACTCATGAATATTATATCACCCTTAGCAATTTCAAGAGCCTTCGTGAATGTAGCGGAGACACCCAAATTTTTTTCGTTCTTTAAAAGAACCACCCTCGGGTCACTAAGTGACTCGATAAACTCGACCGTACGATCAGTGGACGCATCGTCACAAATAATGAGCTCATCATGTCCGCCCAGCTGACAGATTATCGACTCAATCTGATCCAACACATAAGCCTCGCCGTTATAAGTGGCCATACAGACGGAATTTTTTAGAGTCCTTATCATAAACGTTCGACGTGACCTATTAAAATCATTGAGGGACTATTGCTTAAACTAGTTGTGACGTCTTTCCCGATATCTATGGTCTCCAAGCGAGATCGGGCGTTTAGGACGTCTGAGCAACAAAGGGGTACCCCAGGGTTACAAAAAAGGATGGTTTCCATATGGACACGTACTTCTACAGTGCTTGGTATATGCGCAAGCAACTATGTGGATGCCGATTGCTGTGATTGATAATCCATTTAACGCATTGTTCTGTCATATCCTGTGCAACCCGATAGCAATCTCAGAAAACATCATCAGGCTTGGGAGCTTTCACACAATGCTCAAGTAGCAAGCAAATCTATCAGAACTCGGCAGGGGAAATCACGTCCTTCTTAACACCAAAAATTGTTGGTAGTAATAGTTGGACAACTTCTGGTTTCTTGTGACGTAACCCCACGGATGAGCCAAGCTCCAAAGTTTTGATGGAAAGGGATTAATTCCACCCCCGTCAATAACGTCAAATTGAAACAACCGACACTCCGCCTTTATTTCATTTAGCTTCAATTTACTTATGTTAAATCCTGTGACCCTGCAAGCGGCAGAGTAACCCCCACGATGAATCCAAGGAAGGTAACAAACAGACAATGGACGCCAAGTAGAAAATATCAAAAGCGCATGACCACCCTCTCTAAGATTCTCACTGAGAAGAGAAAGATGTGCACATAGTTCCTCGGAGTCTAAACACTCCACCACACCAATACTCAACGCAAAATCATAGCTGCTTGGCCGATTAGTCCAATCACGCAGAAGCACTCCTTCAAACTCACATTTTTTTGATAACTCAGAATTTACTCGTGCATAGGAAAGCAACCGTTCGTCGATCTCGATACCAGTTATTACGCCCCCTCCCCCGAATAGCCCGAGACTCCATAGCCCATTTCCGCATCCAACGTCTAGTACTTTCAAATATCGGGAGCCATCATAATAACAGCGAATTATATTTGAAACCGATTTATAATTTAAACGGGATATTTTGTGCCTAGAAAACCAGTCTGATGGGGTGCAAGGATACAGATCTTTGTGAACATCTGCAGCCATTTTTCGCTGGTACTCGCTATGATTCTGCATTTTTACACCCTTACGGAAAATCACTGGGCAGAACCAATTAGCCCGACCTTTGGTCGAAGTTGCGCCTTACTTCGGACGACAAAGGCCAAAGATGAATCTAGACAATGAATTGGTTTAGTGCCCACGTGACCATATTTTTGCGACATATTTAACCGAATCTATGTCCCGTATTAGAAATGCACACAAAAACACCAATCTCTTGACGCTACACCAATATTACACCTGATAACTCGGATGTATCAGATCATTATCCGAGAAATGAGGGGAGTCACTCAAACTTTTTAAAAAATCCATATAATACCCCCGCTTCATTTAACCTCGCTTACCAATACGACGCAATATGATCTAATTGACCCAATGTCTGAGCGTGGTTAAAGTAAAAGCCAACATCAATTCCATATGAATATCCGTCGGAAAACTACATCTATCTAGACTCAAAAAATTTCAAGCTATCTTCGGCTGCCCGACTCCACGAAATAGCCTTAGTCCAAGCAATTCCACGATCAATTAGATGGGCTCGATCAAAATCCGGCTTCATCGCCGTACTCAGCACTTCGGCAGTCTCTTTGACACTATTAGGGTCGTTGATTATAAGCCCATTTCCGCCTATCGTATCCCTGAGCAAGGGTGATGTGATAACTATCGTACCAGATTGCATTGCCTCCTTTAACATAATAGTTTCACCGTCAACTGTCGAGGTGCAAATATAAGAGTGGGCAGCCTGATATAATAGCGGCAGAGCCTCGTCCTCAAACCACCGCATATAAATCGCTCGCCCCTCTTTCGCCAAGGGTCGCATGAGCGCCTCAATGTTTACGAAAGGACGAGTTTCATTACGTCCTATTACCACCAAGGAGAAATCTGGGAAATTTTCTTTTATAAGATTGAATGCTCTGATGACGACATCCACATTGCGGCGATTATGAACGACGCCCATCGATAAAATAAACTTAGACGGAAGATTGTATTTTTTTCTAAATTCACAAATTTTAATAGGATCCAGTTCGGAAACGAAACGACTGTCAGCCGCTAAGAAGATAGTTTGGATGTTTTTAGACGGAACGTCGTAGTGCTTTTCTATTTGCTTCGCATCAAAAAGCGAGCATGTAACTACCCCAGATGCACGCTTACATGACCTGCGGGAAAAGTAGCCAAGCGATAAACGATGCGGGAGTGAATAATGCTCAGGATGCGTAGTGTAGGAGATATCCCACGCTGCAACGACTGTCTTGCCGCTTCGGTAGAGCAGAGGAGCCGAGTAGCAAGTTGCGAAAAATAAATCAAGGTTGTCCTTGCTCAGTTGTCTAGGCATTAAGACTTGCTCGGCCACAATCTTATGAGACCTCAGAAAGCTTGGCCCTCGAAGTAATCTCAACTCGAAAACAGGGTTACGCAAGAACTCGTCGTCTGGTATGTAGTTTTGAAAGTAAAGCACAAACCGATGCCGCGATGTCAGTTTCGGCCAAAGTTTCAGCATATTAACGAGATAGCGCGATACGCCTCCGCGAGACCACTCCAAACAGCGGGCGTCAATTCCAATTTTCATCTGAGGGTGCGTCTAACTGGAGTAAGAATAATACAATTTAAACAGCCTTATAAACGTTCACGTTCGATATCAGCGTCTACCATCATCCGTACAAGCTCACTAAATGTAATGCTGGGAGTGAATCCTAACGACGCCCTCGCTTTGGTAGTGTCACCAACTAGAATACTTGTTTTAGTCGGGCGAACAAATTGTGAAGAGGTTTTCACATATTTGAGAGGATCAAGCCCAAGATAATTAAACGCCTCACGAACAAATTCCTCTACTGAGTGGGCGACACCCGTAGCAATGATATAATCACCCGGCACATCCTGCTGGAGCATAAGCCAAGCGGCTTCCATATAGTCTCTTGCATAACCCCAGTCTATTTTTGCGGTCAGGTCACCAAGAATCAAACTATTCTGCCGACCGAGAAAAATACGTGCGGCTGCTTGGGTTATTTTTCTCGTCACATACTCTGGCGTGCGACGAGGCGACTCATGATTATATAGGATCCCTGTGGAGACATGCATTCCAAACGCATCTCTGTAATAGCGGGACATATGGTAGGCGAAAGTTTTTCCAACTGCATAGGGACTCTGTGGATTTAAGGGAGTACTCTCATTTTGAGTCTCCATTGATGACATCCCAAACATATTAGAGGTGCAAGGCTGAAAATATCGAATCTGTGGATCAATCTGGCGAACCATTTCTAAAATCCTACCAACAGCCGCCCCAGTGATATCGCAGGAGTAACCAACCATATCGTAACTCCAACCAACGTGATCCTGATCCGCCTCGTTATACAACTCTTCGGGGCGAACCTCTGAAATGACTCTATATAATGAAGTTGGGTCCGCCAAGTCACCACGATGAAGAAAAAAACTCTTCCCAAAAACTTCGCTATTATCAATGATATGTCTTATATTAGAGGTGTTACCAGTGGACGACTTTCGATATAATCCATGAACTTCGTAACCCTTTCCAAGGAGAATATCAGCCAAGTAGCTCCCATCCTGCCCTGTAACACCAAGAATGAGTGCTCTCCGTTTAATCTTGGAATTCATTTTCGTCCTGATGTTAAGAGATAGCACCAACCGCTTTTAGCTTAAAGCGCTCTGGCAAAGAGTCAGACCAGCGCCATTCAGAATGATTCGTGTCAAGAATTATCTCATGGGCATAAGGTATTACTGACTTAAAAACCAAACTTATCGTGTGATAAGGAATATGCATGCCGAATGAGTTGACTTCAAAAATATCCTCATAGAATCCTGTTAGACACCACTTGTCCACTTGCAAGCCTACCTCTTCTCGAGCCTTACGGATGCAAGCGTGATGTGCAGACTCCCCAGAGTGTACACGACCGCCAACAACCCACCAATCGTCTTTTAAAGGCTCATTTTTCCGTCTTACAAGTAGGTATCTGCCGTTGCAGTCATTTATAATGAGGTCTACACAGGCAATCGGAATAAGAGAAATAATTTTTTTATATTCGTCCGCTTGTATCACTCGACCACCCTGAAATCTGGAAGCGGCACTAAAAACTTACCCCCCTTACTCCTCCACTCGGATTCGCGCGCGTAGAATTCGTTCAAGAAAGCCCAAGGTAATACAAGAAAATAATCTGGTTGTGCCTTCCGCGCATCCTCCTCAGAGGAGATTTTAATTCCGGTCCCAATGGTATACCGGCCCCATTTCTCTGGACTTCTCTCGGCTGCGCCAGAGATTAGCGTGTTATCTAATCCGTAGTATTGTAATATTACGTTGCCTTTTGTTGAAGCTCCATATACATAAACGGTTTTCCCAGCTCTAACTTCACTTTCAATGAAGCTCACGCACTTTCTGCGGCTCTCATCTATTCTTTTTTTGAATTCGAGCAGATCTTCTCTTGTACAACTTTCAACATAATCGATGCTGCCCCGATTTAGGTGTCTGGCGAATATTCGATAACTTCCTCCGTTTACTTCATTTTCCTCAACTTTGAATATTTCAAGACCATTTTTCTCGAACATATACTTCAAGGACTTGAATGAGTAGTACTCAATATGCTCGTGACAGATATTCCCCAAGTCGTTTTTTTTCAACATTGACGCCAAGCACATCAACTGTGCAATGAACACGCCGTCGTGTGATAACGCCTTCCTAACATCATTTATAAATGCATTAGGATCGTCCAAATCGTAAAACATTCCCAGTGCGGTTATCACCTTAGCACTACCGATACCCCACTTGGCTGCTAGCTCTTGATACTTTTGATTACTCCAAAAATCATGCATCACGTAATCTGTTTGCTCGGACAATAGATTAATCAGGTTGTTTGCCGGCTCACAGCCAACCTTTACGAGGCCCGGCACGGAATAACTGCCAAGCAAAGTTCCATCATTCGCACCGATATCTAACACTACGTCGCCGGACTTCAGATTCGCCAACCCCTCTACAGCTAGAGATACATCTTTAAGGGCATCTCGCATCGTCTGGGTTACCCCCGAACGATACCAATAATGCCTTGAATATAAAAGCTCTTGTGGAGCAGTATGCCGCAGCTGTATCAACGAGCACGTCTCACACATGGCGAGGTCGAGAGGAGCCTTTATTCCGGCGTACACAGACTCCTTATCCACGAAGTCATTGATATACTGCTCACCAAGGGAGAATATATCGTCAAGCTTAGAGGAGCCGCACAGGCGGCATTTTTCATGTCTCATCGTCTGTAGCATATGGGGTATAGAAAATGTTCTAGTTAAGAGTGATTGTATAAATAAACCCCTCTTTGGTGCAGAATTTGGGGTTAGCAACAGCAGTTAATTTCGCTTTAGTGTTCTGAGTCTGTAATCTTCCATTAAAGGGATCGACCATTTAAAACATCACCTAGCGTATTCACCACATGGTCAATTTGGGCTTCAGTAAGATCAACGCTTGATGGTAAGTATAAACCTTGGCGAGACGAGCGCTCCGTTACGGGGAAATCCTCTCCAATATACCAACCCCTCTCCCTCAGAGGTGGCTGCTCATGCAATCCCAAGAAATATGGACGACTTACAATGCCATGTATACCCAGCTCTCGGATTACTTGCATTGCATCCATTCCAAAAGACTCATCTAACTCAACGCAGTACATCCAGTAAACCATCTTTGCCCATGGACGCTCAATTTGAAGCTTCAGGCCAGGAATGGACCCAAGCCGTTTTCGGTAACGTTCCCCATTTTGTCGTTTAAGACGGACGAAATCCTCTATTCGCTCCAGCTGGGCAACACCCAAGGCAGCCTGCAGATTTGTCATCCGAAGATTATTCCCGATTTCTGTGTGGAAAAACCGGCGTTCCGGTTTGAAACACAAATTTCGATAGCTCTTTACACGGTCGGCGAGGGAATCATCCGAGGTCATCACCATCCCCCCCTCGCCGGTTGTTATAATTTTATTTGCGTAAAATGAAAAGGTTGAAATGTGTCCAAGTGTGCCGCAAAAACGCCCCTTGTATAGAGCCCCATGAACTTGAGAAGCATCCTCAATCACCATCAAATTATGTCGCCTCGCAATTTCAATGATAGGATCCATATCGCATGGATGCCCGTACATATGAACAGCCATGATGGCCTTGGTACGAGGTGTAATTTTCGCTTCAATTAATTCGACATCGATATTCCATGTATCCGATTCAATATCAACCAAGATAGGCTTTGCGTTAAAACGCAACACTGCAATGGCACATGAAATGATGGTGAATGACGGCATAATAATCTCGTCACCATCTGATGTCCCAATTGCATATAGTGCGGCCTCCAGGGCGGCAGTGCCATTAGAAACTGAGATACCATGGTTTACGCCGATATATCGAGCGAAGTTATCTTCAAATTCCTTAACATTTGGTCCATCCGAAGAAATCCAACCAGAATCAATGCACTGTAATAGGAGTTCTTTTTCTCTTCCACTCAAGGATGGCTGACAAACGGGTATCGTTATTTTCGTCATTTTGGCGAAACAGGAAAAAATCTTGTTTTATCTCCATCGGCGGCGTAGGGCCCGTTCTTTACCTCGATCATGACGCTCGGTTCGAGCATTTTGAATCCGTGGCCTCCTCCAGTAAAAAGAATCCAATCGCCACAAAGCAACTCTTCGGTGCCAATGAAATTATCGTTGGTCGCCGAATAGAAGTCCACTTGGACGCGACCTTTTTTAATATACAGTACTTCTTGAGTGCCAAAAGTAGTTCTCTCGTAGGGGTGATGTTTGTGCGGCTGAATATTATGTCCAACTGGGTGACTCATATACCCAAACTCCAATAGTCCAGCACCATCCGTGAAAAATTTTACACCCTCACAGTCGAAATTATGTCGCAGAATTATTGCGTATAGCAAATTATCGTATATTACTTTTTCCACTTCATTCACTTTTTGTATTAGGTTAATTGTCCGATATACATTTGACCATCTTTAGCCCAAGATTACCAATCCTCTGGCTAGCACCACCATCTTCACGGAATATCCAACGTTTGACTAATCTATCACGTTGCGGCTTGAGATCGCTCAGTTTTTTCTTATAGGTTCCGTCAGAAATTGTTTGGAAAAATTCATATATCTCTTTTTCAGAGCTCGGCGAATGGACGGCTCCCGTATCGACAAATAGTTTGCTCCAGACCCAGCCTGGATAGACTGGGCAAACTACGTAGAGATTCAATAGTAACGCATCTACCGTTGCGGTCGATCCAAACGAGATAAAGCTATCGCATATCCTCAAATAATCCCGGATATCCAGGTTCCCTGACAAAAATATTATATTTTCACAAGTGGGTGCCAAGTTTCTTGTCTCATTGCTATCTTCCGATGGGTGTGGCTTTACAATCAGGTATAGATTAGTAAATTTGGATGCTGCGGAGAAGATCGCCTTCTTCATATCTCGCAAGATCTCCGGATTAGAATACTTGTTGTAACTCTCAAGCTGAAAAGTGGAAGCAAGTAAGACCACGGAGGCGTCGTTTGGAACTCCGTGCTTATACCGCAATGAAGTAAGTTCAGATCTATCGTAGTCAAAAAGCATATCGTTTCGTGGCGACCCGGTCGGAATGATTTTTGTTTCATCAATCCCATGATATCGGAGCATGTTACTCGAGTCGTCCCCCCAGCTGGCGACAATATCAGCCGGAAAGAATTGCCACTCTATGCTGGCTGGCCCCACCATCCCGAACTGAAGGGCTAGACAGGGAATCCCAAGGGACTTACATTGAAGGGCAAAGATTCTAGTACGGGGGTCGGCGATGTCACCTACTACAACGAGAGATGGATTCAGGTGTCGAAGAATGACTCGTGACAATTCCCCCAGGCGGGTTAGTGCGGAAAGTTCTCCGGTAATGAAACGCTGAAGTGCTGGCTGGATTCTATGCCACAACCCCTTTTCGGTACCCTCCACCAGCGATACCAGTGCCTTAGATGCAATAACCTCCCGAACTGCCAAACTAAGCTGCTTTCGCGCGAAGTGTACATTCTTGGAAACTTCGAGGTCCCAGAAACTTCCCGTTACCAAGTACGATACGCCCTCTATGAACGAGGATGCCCAAGTGCGATCCCTCAGACAAATAACTTCTCGCGTGCTGGAATCTTTACTGTTGCGTAAATAACGGACGACCGGCTGAAGAACGTCACGACTGATATGGTCGCTAAAATCTAAGCACAATATCGGACCAGTACTACGATGGCCAACCCTAACCACGGGATCCTTTTTATAACGAAAGATGTCTCTTATGAAGTACTTTGCACGGATTAAATTTGGTCGGAGCGTATTTTCGAATATGTTAGAACTTCTTGAGGAGGAAAATTGCGGTGGCAAATATATACGCGAAAGCTCAACCGAAAAAACATCCCAATAAGGAATACTCCTTACAGTCAAGGCTTCTGATATTGACCTGCCAGTCGGTAAACGGAGTTCTCCAATTAATTTAACTAGATGTGCCGCACGCTGTAAGTCCCTTACAATCTCGGTCATAATAAATCAATGCATCTGGGAGTGATATCAGATAAAAAAATAATAGCGATTAATTCCAAAAAAGATTATAAAATGGACATTAGTCGAAACATTAAAATCGTTCACCGATATCTTTTAGGATAATTCTAAGTATGTAATCTTCGGCTAACGAGGCGAGCCAAATCCTCCGCTACCCAAATGCAATGATCAATTTTCCCTGCCATAATAGTAAAGTACGTGTCGTCAAAAGCGTTGATAATTGAAGGCCTAGCATCAGTACTTTCTCGGTTCGGCATCACCAAGCGTGGCCCCTCAAGAAAACCCTTCAACCTGGCCTTTCGTAACGCGGGAATGTACTTTTGGCACGCGTCTAGCATCTCTTCAAAAAAACGACTTCGGTCCACGCTAGAAAAGGGCGCCTCCTCCCGAGTTAACCAACTGCGATTAATCTGCGCGCCAGTCTCCCTTGCAATGACGGAATGGACGACATGATACAAGAGAAAATCGCCAGACTTTCCATAGGGAAGAAGGGTCATAAACGGACCATCCATAACGGTGACACCAACGCGGGGCACGTCAAATTCAATGATCGGGACGGCAGTATACTCGTACTGCCATTCAGGAATGGAGTACCCTAACAACTCCGTCAACTGATTTATGTCGGCATAGGTCGCATTAACTACTACATCCGCAGAAACAACTGAATGGTCGTTTAGCTCAATCAAGTAAGTGGCACCTACTTTTTTAACTCCACATACCAATGTATTTAGTCTAACAATAATATCCCTGCGGCGGAGAGAATCTCGAACTAAACGCCTCAAAACGGTGCAATCATATACAACCTCGTTGCAGAGAATTCCCATATTCGACCCCAGAACCTGAATTGGAAATTCGTCTACATCTAGTCTTTTATATGAAACCCCTAACTCTTGACAAAAACGGATATAATCGTCTGGCGAAGTATGTGAATTTTCATCTGAAATGAAATACGCGTTTGGAAAGCCCCCCTGTATAGCATCAGAATATTTATTTTTAAATCTCTCAAAGCCCCGGATCGACTGCCTACCAGTTTCAACATCACGTGGATAATGAAATCCGAGGTGCAAACGGTTCTGATTATTTGCCGAAGCCCCTAACAATATGTCGTCTCTGGCCTCTAGGACACATACGGACATCCCTATATCGCTAATATTCGATGCTATTTCAGCGCCAAATACCCCGCACCCTATAACCGCAACTCTATAATGCGAATTTTTCTTCATGTTCGGCTTCGCTTTGGATGCCAACATTAAAGCTGGAAGCCATCATCAATAACTATGTTCTGCCCGTGGATATATCGGGATTGATCCGTAAGCAGGAATATTATAGCGTCACCAATATCCTTTGGTTCTAACATTCCTTTGCCATTACAGAAGTCATTGTAAGCGCGCAAAAATGATGTCGGCTGCTTGTCTAACAATCCTCCTGGACTTACACAATTCACCCTAATATTGTTTCCCTTGAAGTACTGGGCAAAATAGTACGTTAATTGAATTATAGCCGCCTTAATCGCCGCGTACTCAACTGGCATCGTCATTGTGGTGCCACGGTAGATTTCAAATCTGGGGGCCATACTCCCGTATATGGAGGCAATGTTGACAATATTACCCCATCCTTGTTGCTTAAAAAATAGAGAGAACTGTTGCATCAATAGAAAGGAACCGCCGAGGTGCAGGGAAATGTTTTCACAAAAGTCTGCGTGAACGACATCTTCGAGACTACGGCCGTAGTTGGCATTACGTGGATACGCGCAGTTGACCACCGCATCGATGTGGCCGTATAGATTCCTTGATCGATCAATAAATGTTAGGATCGAAAGTCTATCTGTTATGTCTAGAACTCCGCCAGACACCTTTTTTGGAAATCTGCTACTCAGAGCCTCAAGCACCTCTTCACAGGCGTCACTGTTCAGATCCGCCACCACTGCGGTCCCACCACTCTCGGCAATCGCATTAGCGAGGGAGCGGCCGATAAGACCTCCCGCGCCTACAATTGCAATCACCTTGCCGCTCAGACTATACATAATAGGAGCCCATATCTCCCCTTCCCACTATTAGGCCCTAAACCGTCATGTAAACGACGCAAGTACCAAGGATGTTTAGTTTAATTTTTTTCAATTTCAAACGACTCACTCTAGTTATTGGAATGTGGTTTTTTAATAAAGGACAACCAAAAAATCTAATTAATCTTATAGTGTTTTAGTTTATCAATTTCGTCGATTTTGTATGCATCTAGTCCGATAGTGCTCTCCCCGGGACGCGGTAAAACGTAGGATACCACCTCATCGAGAAATCCCATTCTAACTCCAGCCGAATAAAATCTCATCGACAAGTCAATATCCCACACCCGATTCCACGCCTTTCGCCAACAGTTTGTGTTGTAAGGCATGAAGCGAAGGTATGAACGATATAGCCAAGTACTTACGCCGCCGATTCTGGGGGAGTCGTCCTTTGGATGACTTGGACGTCGTGTGTAGTACGTATCCCTTGCACGTCTTGGTTTAACCACGTGCCTTTCGCCAAAACGCTCAGCAACATATAAGGCCGATACAAACTCATAATCTCCAGCCTGAGCAAAATTCACTAACTTCTCAATATGATCCGGTGTCCAAGTATCATCATCGTCTATCCGTGCAATCCATTTCCCATGCGCTAGCTCCATTGCTTTATTTGCAGGTGTGGCACCGCCGACAAACCAGTGATTCTCAACGGTTTCTGGGTATTTTCTCTTACGGCTTGGTAAATTCAGAAATTTAATTCTAGGATCGTCTATTTCCGATATTAGCTCAGCAGTATTATCCGTACAATGATCTCCAACGATGATTAATTCTAGATTTCTATAAGTTTGGGAGAGAACGGAGGGCACTGCGCGTTCCATTAGAAGCCTCCCTCGGTTATAAGTTGGAATGCATACGCTAACAAGCGGCTCTTGATTTCGGGTATTGTATTCATTTGAAGCCCGAAGTCGCGCGACACGTAGTCGAAATGGCTCGGTCAACAGAAAATGTAGGCTTGTTAGTGTTGCAATCAACCTGTCCTCAAGATTTCTTTTGCGCTGATTTGACCTATCTAACATACTGTCCACCATTCAAATCGATACAAGCTCCGTTAAGATGTCTCCAGTGGTCCTGACACAAATCGAATACAATTTTTGCGAGATCTTGAGAATTCAGGAGTTCACCCGAAGGAATCTGGTCTTTATGATATTTGCGCCTCTCTATTTCCATTTTTTTAAACATCTCACTGTCTTGAATCAAACCAGGCGCGATTGCGTTTATTCGAGCCCCACTGGGTAACTCACGAATTAAGGACTTCACCAAAGCTAGAGTTGCCCCCTTAGATGCAGCATATACTGAGTCAAAACTTCCGCGTTGGCCAGATATCGATGAAAACAGAAGCAAGCGTGAGTCTGAATGTAGAAGGGGAAGCAGTTCCTGAATTAATTTTAACTGGCCACTAACGTTAACTGACATCACATGGTCGATTTCCAGATAGCCGTATTCGCTCAATTTTTTCCCCAGGAGAACCGCCGGAAGGAATATTATTATGTCTAGAGTTTTTACCGTTTTATTCAATCGGCTTCTAAATGCCCTTATGCTTTCATCTGATGTCAAGTCCAAATGCAAGGCCTCTGGAAACTCGCCTGCTACTTTGGATGGACTTGAAGAGTAGGTGGCAATGACACTCATCAAACACGTTCGGAAATATGACGATATCTCTATCCCAACGCTGGATGACGCACCGACTATTAGAACATTCTTCATTTTGCTAAGAATCGTTATCTTAAGGTTTCACCGCTAGGCCCACCACCTATTACTTGCAACATAGGTGCAACGAAAGTTCTGTTCGCCTTATTTGAAATCCACTCTAAGATCTCATTCTTATACCGTGGAGCGCAAATCACAAGCAATTCGCTTTTTTTAATATGCTCTATCGTGTTTTGTGGCTGATCAACTTGGATGCCGAATTCGGATAAGTGATTGATTCTGCGGGGGTCCGCGTCAACCACTAATACGTTTTTATTAATCTCGAGGTTCTTTACCAAGCTCCTTAACAGGTCAGTTACCCCCCATATCGTGATTTTTTTTCCTTCCGAGGAAATAATATTAATTTGTTTCCGTACTGCTTCTATATGATTCACACATAACTCAATTTGCTTCATCCCACCTCTTAGGCATGCTAACGCATCTAGATACTCATACGGTGATGGAACGAACTGGGAAGCTTCTTCCTTTTTCTGGAATACTGCTAAGAAACCATATGGACGACTGCATTGATGTATGAGTTGAATTGGCACTAATCCGACCTGCCCTGCAATATTCAAAAGTGTCGTGGTTGAAAAGTGATTAACGTGTGTAAACTCCTGTAGCAGTAGATTTCTCGGATAAAGCCGGATATTTGGGACCTCACAGATCATGACCCCGCTGCTCTTCAAAGCCCGATAACAGTGAGACAGGAATTTTTTTATTGAGGAAACGTGTTCAAGCACGTCATAGTGGGCAATGACATCTATAGAGTGTTCTTCTAGTTGGTTTACATTTTTCAATTCACTGGAGCAATCGTCGCCTACGTCAACTAGGACGAGCCTAGAAAAAAGGGGGGTAACGCGTCTGTGAAATTCGCCAGGTTGATCTCCACCGATTTCAGCGAATACCCCATCTCGCACGCTGTACTTTTTTAGTACCTCCACGCGTGCGTCTATTGAGTACGGTAGTCCGACTTTTTTGTAACCGGTGAGTCCGTCTGCATAGAAACGCATCAAATCATTCTCTCGTGGAGCCGGTGAGTTGAAAGCAAATCCACAGGTCCTACATACAGCAATAGAATACGGAAAGTGCCATGTGTTTTTAGCACGCCTCACCCACTCCTCGCCACTCAAAACCGGGGTCAAATCATTGCCGCCACAACACTCGCATCGACGTGGCTGTAGGTTTATTCTTTCCATGCTCTCATTGGGTCCTTGTTATTCCATTTGTCGCTGAGTCCCTAGGAATTCAGCAATTCTAAAATCCATAATAGTATCGATATCAATCGCACGTTCCGGCGGCACGTATATGGACCTTACCCGCCCCTCGAAAAGGGAGTTATGACTGGTTATAAACTGTGGATTCCCAACATAACAAACCGTTGTCATGTCATAGATTTCAGGGGTTTCCTGTCGCCGAGTAAAGGTGTTTGATAGCGGGATCACCAGTTCCACTGATCCGTCCGGCTTACTTCGGACCATATTAAAATACGGGCTTCGGTGCGCAGAGGTAGTGGTTATCACTATGTCTGCATGGCCTCTATCGTATTCTGCTATACATCGGTCTATGTCTTCTGGCTTACGCAGAGGAGCAGTAGTAGGTATGGATACAAATAGTTCCGGACAACTCCCTTCAATTTCCGTCAGGTAATTCAATGCGTGCTGCCAGGCGGCCCATTCGGGAGTATCATCCCTTGCCAAATCTGAAGGCCGAATAAATGGGACTTCGGCCCCATAGTCTCGAGCGATGCCTGCTATTTCGAGTGAGTCAGTTGAAACAATTATTCGGTCTATTCGCCTTGTGGCACTCGCCTGCTCTATGGCCCATGCAATCAGAGGCTTCCCAAGGAAACTACGAATATTCTTCCTGGGCAACCCCTTTGACCCAGCTCTGGCGAAGATGAACCCTATGGTAGCTATTTCCCCGCCCCTTCTCTTCGCCGGACCCTCTCTATGGACACGGTACTTCCTGTATCAGCCGAAATTCGAGCGGCCTCAATTATTTCCATGACTTTCAAAGCATCCTCTCCGGAACTTACTTCCATTAAGTGATTCTCTGCACAGTAAATCAGGTTATTCAATTGAGCCAAGTAACTTTCGTCACCTCGTTCTTCATTATAAAAAATCCTTTCCCACTCCTTACCACCTTGCCTGTATAAATCTACAGATCCAGATACGCCATCCCATCGCAAGGTGCCAGCTTCGCCGATTGCTAAACAGTACCGTGTAGTGTCCTGCCGAATGAAGTCTAACTGGGCAACAGCTATCAATTCTTGATGGGCGATAGTTGGCTTGAAGCCCAGGCATATGTGGGCAGTATCTTCGACGTCCAACTCTAGGTTACTTTGACGGCTTAAGTGGGCACGCACCCACTCCACCTCACCAAATATCCATTGAAGGTAGTCGAGTTCGTGGCTCAACTCCAAAAGAACTCCACCCCCAAGAACTCGCCTTGCGGAAACACTTTGACGGTAGTCGACACCAGTTCTCCAGTCAGGTAGGAACTGTCCGACCTCACACCGGACAGACATTACTCTACCAACGCGCCCCTGCTTCAATAATTTATTAAAACACATAAGCGCCGAGTTAAAGCGCAAATTGTACCCAATATGAAGACTCGCTCCGTTTTGTCGACAAGTTTCTAATAATTCCGGCACACCCAACAAAGAGTCAGATATCGGCTTTTCAACGAGTAGGTGTGCACCGGCTCTTGCTAAAGGCTGGGCCACAGGGATATGAAACGGGGCAGGGTTGGCAATTACCGCGAGTCTAGGTGCGAAACTTATGGCATCTTCCAGTCGGGAAAAAACACCGTCGGTGGAATGAGGAATCTGCTCCTCCGCACGGTGCCGAAGTATCCGAATATCCGCCTGAGGAAGAAGTTGCCTTGCCAGCCTCAAATGACGCCGACCTATGCTGCCAAGACCAACAATTAGAACTCGTTCAATGGACAAGATATGATTACTGCCTTAGAGAGAACTTATACCCTGTCTTTGCTTGTATGGCTTTGGGCGACAGCTAAGTCATCTGGGCGCCCCACATCCAACCATGGCTCGTGCATTGGATAGGCGACGGTACGCCTGCCCTTTGCTTGCAGTAGCTGGAATAGTGTTGGCATATCGGATGATTCCCCCAAACTCAAGTCATCCAGCGCCTCGGGAGATATGGCATAGACGCCAGCATTAATATGACTGCGGGCGATTGGCTTTTCCTCGAACCCCACGATTTCGACCCCTGCTGTCTGAACTACGCCGTAAGGGTGCTGCCATTCATGAATTCGCACTGCCATAGTTGCCGAAGCCCTGTAGCGATCGTGAAAATCCAATAATTCCCCGTATCGAATATCGGTAAGTACATCCCCATTAGTAACAATAAAAGGGATATCTGGTCGGGGATTTAACAACCCCAGTGCGCCGGCAGTTCCCATAGGAAATTTCTCTCGCAGATAATCGATTCTGACGCCCAACCCTCTTCCATCAGAAAAATAGTCCTCAATCATGTGGCCTAGATGCTGAATCGCTAGGACAAAATGGTTAAATCCCTCTCTCTTTCCACGGTCAATAATGTGCTCCAACATGGGCTTTCCAGAAACGGAAACCAAGGGCTTTGGACAATTCTCTGTGAAGGGACGGAGACGAGTACCCTTACCGCCCGCCATTATCACCATAATATTGGGCCTTTGGGGTATAGAATTTATTTGGTCCCAAAGGTGTAACCCGACAACGTGCTTATTCTCGTCCACCACTGGAATTTGGTGAATCCGATTGGTCATCATCAATTGAACAACGACATCACGCGGCATCTCACGCGGCACCACCAAAGAATTTCGGTGGATAATTCCTTCAATCGGACTATTAAGACTATACCCCTTCAGCAAACCACGGCGGATATCCCCGTCAGAAATGGTACCTACTAGCTCTTGATTTTTATTGACTATTAGGACAATCTTAATTGCAATTCGATCTAGACGCTGAATTACCTGCCCTATCGTCGACTGCTCAGGCAACAGAGCTTGTCGCCAAATCTCATTTTCCTCTTTCACATTTTAGTCCGAAAATAATTAATGTGCCAAATCATAAAAACTCTTCTTGTAGCCTTCTGAAATTTTAAAATTTTTCAATACCGTGACAACTTTTTTACTTGCACCGCCATCTCCATAAGGATTTTCTACATTATTCAAACTATCCAAAAATGATTCCGAATACAATCGCTCCAAAGCTCTCAAAATACTCTGTCGATCCGGCAGACAATTGATAACACTTGGCGATTGAAGCCGGCCTCTTTGACGATCTCCTATGTTGATTGTACCCTTCTTGAAGCTTGGCACCTCGATTATGCCGCTTGAGGAATTACCCACTACCCCATCAACCTGTGCGATGCAGGACAAATAAAGCAATTGGCCTAAGGAGGGGTAAAGCCGGGCATTTTTATGGCGAGATACAAAACTCTCTATCATTCTGATAAGAATGCGGCCATCCGTATCCGCATTCGGTGAAGTGAAAATAAGTTGGGTATCACCCAATTGAGATAGGGCGTCTAAAAGCTCCTGCATTTGAGCAGCTGTGGATTCCGCCTCGAGTGTGACGGGATGAAAGGTTACGAGCAAGCTCTTTTCACCAAAATTAAAATCCAGTATATTTTCTAATTCGAGACGCCCAAGCAATTTTAAATTCTTAATATTATCAATTCCTAGCCCGCCCACCATAAACACACTCTCCGGTAACTCGCCAAGTTGAATCACCCTCCTCCTGTATACATCGGTAGCCACAAAATGCAGTCGTGACATCTTAGTAATTGAATGGCGAAGAGCGTCATCAAATGCCCCCTCCGTTAATTCACCCCCGTGTATGTGTGCAACTGGTATATTAAAAACCAATGCGGTCGAGACCGCAACAAAAATCTCGAACCGATCACCAAGTGCTACGATAATATCTGGCCTTAATTCACTTAAAGCATCAGAAATCCCTATCATGCCCAATCCCATGGATTTGGCTTGGCCCACTGGGGTATCCGAACTGATAAGCATCTCGACTTTTTTGTCGATAGTAAATCCATCTTTTTCAATTTCAGAGAATGTTAACCCAAACTCCGGGGAAAGATGCATACCAGTGACAATGATTTGCAGCGTCAAATCGGGATCATCTTTTAAAATCTGCATAATCCACCTCAAGAGGCCGTATTCAGATCGACTCCCGGTAACAACACAAATTTTTCTAGTCATAACTCAATCAATTCGTCTAAAGCGAAGTCGCGAAAAGCCACTCTTCCAATGACTTGATCCCACTCCGCTGGAGATATCCCTGTACCTGGCCGCTTAGAGGTTATATTCTCGTTGCTGAAAATATCACCTTTTTTGATATTTTTTCTGGCAACCAAAGATTTACGCACGATGGGTCTATTGGGGCTCTCGCTAGCCATAGGCCGCTTAATGCCATCTCCTAGAGCCATTTCAATATTACGAATAGCAACAACCATAGCTCTCAGCTCTTCAGGCTCTAGACTCGCCTTGTGGTCAGGGCCAGCCAAAGTTCGATCCAAGGTAATATGTTTCTCTATAACTGAAGCACCCATGGCAACGGCAGCAATTGGGACCTCAATGCCTAACGTGTGGTCAGAATATCCAACCCTCACCCCAAACTTACCTCTAATAGTCTGCATTGCACGCAAATTAACCTCGGCCATAGGAGTTGGATAAGCGGAAGTGCAATGTAAAACTGTTACATTGCTGCGCTTGGTTCCGGACTGCTCAAGTGCGAATAGTGCCATTTCAATTTCATCCATCGTTGCCATGCCGGTCGAAAGAATTACTTCCCTTTTTAGCTGCCCTACATATCGTAAGTAGGGTAGGTTCGTAATCTCGCCGGAGGGAATCTTGAATCGGTCTTGACCGAGATTAAGTAAAAACTCAACACTTTCAATATCGAAGCCTGTTGATAGAAAACCAATCTTTCGGGACGTGCATTCCTCAATCAGGATGCGATGCATATCCTCGGTGAGTTCTAGTTGACTAAGCATTTCCTGCTGAGATTCTTGTTGTCTCGTCGCCCTTATTTGATATTCGGCCTTATTGGCAAAAGGGGTGGCAAGTCGGCTTGCGTTAAACGTCTGAAACTTTATGAAATCGACGCCCGCCTGTGCAGCAACATCTATCAAGCGTTTTGCTAGCGCCAAGTCACCATTATGGTTAACTCCCGCTTCGGCAATGATAAGAGTTCTCACTTCGATATCTTCCTTTTTAACCACTACATTCAGAGTGCGCTTTGGAACCCAAAGTCATCCAAGTACACGGCCAAAGGGGGGGGCTTAGGGGTTTTTGAGCGTGAGGTTAAATCATCGGACTTATCATCAATTAAGGCACTAGGCTGACTTATGATTGCATTTTTTATAAAAATTAAGATTTTAAATATTGTAAACGCCAGCCTTGTAACCACGGATATTCGATGGATCTTCAAACCATTTAATGGTTTTCTCAAGCCCACATTTTAATCCCTCACGACCACAATAAACAGGATTCCAGTCAAAAAGTTGTCGAGCTTTAGCGTTGTCGGCCCATAAACGTTCCACTTCCGAATCGGGTGGTCGCATGCGAGACTCATCATGGACTATTTGAATTTTAGTATTCATTACCTCCGCAATTAAATGTGCGGTATCACCGATTGTGATTTCATAATTGCTCCCCAAGTTTATCACTTCACCCAAGCCTATTTCGGAATTTAGCACGCAGATAAATCCCGATACTGTATCTTGAACAAAACTAAAGTCTCTCGTCGGCGAAACTGCACCCAAATTAATCTTGCATGCGCCTTGGGCTAACTGGGTAATAATTGTAGGAATAACGGCACGAGCAGACTGGCGTGGGCCATATGTATTGAAGGGTCGGACAATAACGACTGGTAAACCAAATGAGGCGTAAAAGGAATAGGCCAGCTGGTCAGAAGCTATCTTCGTGGCCGAGTAAGGCGACTGGCCTTGCAACGGATGGTGCTCAGGGATCGGGACGAAACGTGCGGTGCCATAGACCTCGCTGGTAGAGGTTTGAATTATTCTTTGAACGCCCAACTCCCGTGCTGCCTGGAGAACATTAAGCGTCCCTTTAATGTTCGTATCGACATAGGTATCAGGGGAGTGGTAAGAATACGGAATCGCTATGAGTGCAGCCAAGTGCAGCACAGCATCACACCCTCTCATAGCCTCTTTGACGCCGTGAGGGTCACGGATATCTCCAGCAAAGACCTCGAACTCGCCCTTCACATCATCAGCACAATGATCGAGCCAACCCCAAGAGCCCAGAGAATTGTAGTGTACAAATGCGCGGACCCTAAAACCTTGGCGAACTAACTCCTCCGTCAAATGGGACCCAATAAATCCGTCAGCGCCAGTGACGAGTACATTCATAGGTTTAGACGTCTTATTCATATAGATTTTTCTATCCGACAATTTCTTGATAACTGCCAACTCTGCCAATTCGGCCCTCAGCATCCAACTCTACAATGTGTGTACATTTCGCGAGCGTTGTAAGACGATGGGCAACAATCAGTAACGTAAGTGTTTCGCTCAAATTTTCGATGGCCTGCATCACAGCACTCTCGGTGCAATTGTCAAGTGCGCTGGTGGCTTCGTCAAAAACAATGACCTCCGCCTGTTTGTACAGCGCACGAGCGATCCCGATACGCTGACGTTGCCCTCCCGAGAGTTGAACCCCACGCTCACCGACACGAGTGTGGTATTCTGACTCCCAAGACTCTATGGTTTGAGCTAACTGTGCCTTTTGAGCTGATTCACGGAGACGCTTGTGTTCGATACGATCATACGGCACACCAAAGGCGATGTTCTCGGCAATGGTCGTGTCAGCAAGAAAAATGGCCTGTGGTACGTGAGCGATGTGTGCCTGCCAAGCGCGATGATTCCCATCTGTTATTGTCACTCCATCAACCTCTAATTGACCGCATGTAGGGTGGAGTAGCGCCATAATTATGTCTAGCAGCGTACTTTTACCGCTGCCAGAGGGGCCTATGATTCCAATGCGGCTACCTTTGGGAATCGTGAGATTCACCCCCTTCAAAACCCACGGTGCCTTGGCTGTGTAACGGAATGAGATTCCCCTTAGCGTAATGCTATGCAGAAATGGGACTGGATTCGTAGGTGGCGAATCTGCGTAATCTGGTAACTCTTGATTGACGAGGTCCAATACATCTCGTAACGAGGCCTGCCCCCCGCACAATGTAGTCCAACTCGAATAGACCTGCTGCAGAAAAGGCAAAAGACGCTGAGCACCAAGAGCCAGCACACCAAGAATCGGGATCGCGTTACTAACACCCTCCGACCGCCCAGCGAGCAGGAAAGCCAAGATTGCTATGAACACCATAGAAAGCGCCTCAATACCATACCGAGGAATAATTGCGATTATCTGAATATTGGCAGTAGCCCGTCTCAACGGCAGATCTGAACGACGGTATATGTCGCAATAGACCTCCTGTGTGCCGTCGATCAACACATCGCGAATGCCACCCAAACCTTCCTGCAGAGCTTTGATAACCTGACGCTGCTCAATACTTATGCGTTGTCCATCTCTAGCCACGCGCCCTCGTGTGCCCAAAATCACAAGCGAGTAGATTGAGCCAACCCCCAAAACCGCAGCGGTAGCGGCTAAGGGGTCAATTATGAACAATCCCAAAAAAACAATGCACAACATGCAACCAGAACTGAGCATGACAAGTGCGGGCAGTAACGTTTCATGGACGACACTATTCGTCTTATTAGAGATAGCCGATATGATTTCACTGCTATTTCGGGCCACGTGGTTGATATAGGGTTGATATAGTGTTCGACGGTAAATACCGATGCTGAAGTCTGCGCCCACTGAATGCCCAAGCCTCGTTTGTACCCAAACAAGAATCACGCGGAGAGAGCCGGCAAAGAGGGTTGCAGCCGCAAATGCGGCAGTAAGAGGCAGCAGTAAATCTTTGGGGGCATCTAGGCCTAGAGTCTGAGTAACGGATCGCACGAAGGCGTGATCCGACAAACGGTCCGGTGCAGAGAGCACAGCCAAAAACGGGAGTACCGCACCAATACTGACGATCTCTGCGAAAGACGCAAAAAGCACCAGTAGGAGCAGAGCAAAGAATTGCGCCCGCCGTCGGGGTTTGATGTGACGCCACAGCCGACTAAAAAGTTGGGGATCCGGGAGCGACTGATTCGCGCTCATACCTAGCAAAGCCTTAATTGAATGATTTTCAAGTTTTTTGAGAGGGCAACTTATTCATTGAAGTCCATTGACTTGTAGCCGTGACGCCTCACTAATTCATCGCGCTCCGCCGAAAGCAGGTCCTTAGCTACCATCTCGGTCACAAGTTGCTCGAATGAAATTTTTGGAACCCAGCCCAACTTCTCTTTGGCTTTGGTAGCGTCGCCGAGTAACGTCTCCACCTCGGTCGGTCGAAAATACAAAGGGTCGACTTCTATGATGCATTTACCGGCGTCGTTATAGCCTTTCTCGTCCACGCCCAGCCCCGCCCAATGAATTTTTATATCCAACTTTTTGGCCGCCAAATTTACAAAATCACGGACACTATATTGAACACCGGTTGCTATCACATAATCTTCTGGCTGATCCTGCTGAAGCATCAGCCATTGCATCTCCACGTAATCTTTTGCATGGCCCCAGTCCCGCAAAGCATCAAGGTTGCCCAAGTAAAGACGATCTTGAGCCCCCAACTTAATCCGAGCCAGTGCGCGTGTAATTTTCCGTGTCACAAAATTTTCACCCCTCACGGGGGACTCGTGATTAAATAAAATGCCGTTACATGCGAACATTTCATATGCTTCTCGGTAATTGACTGTTATCCAGTAAGCATAAAGTTTCGCCACAGCGTATGGACTGCGAGGATAGAATGGCGTGGATTCCGTCTGCGGAGTTTCCCGCACCATTCCATATAGCTCCGATGTCGACGCTTGATAAAATCGGGTTTTCTTATGCAAACCCAAAATACGCATCGCCTCCAAAATCCGTAAGGTCCCGATCCCGTCTACGTCAGCAGTATACTCAGGACTTTCAAAGCTAACCGCAACGTGACTTTGGGCAGCCAAATTATAAATTTCATCCGGCTGCGTTTGCTGGATAATACGAATCAGGTTCGTTGAGTCACTCAGGTCGCCATGATGAAGAAATAAATCCACCCCTTCATCATGGGGATCACGATACAAATGATCAATTCGCCCGGTATTGAACGTGGAGGCTCGACGCTTTAATCCATGTACTACGTAACCCTTGCTGAGGAGGAGCTCTGCCAAATAGCTTCCGTCTTGTCCGGTAATTCCAATAATAAGCGCGACTTTTTTTACGTGGTTTTTCATTTTTTATTTGGTGAATTTTTCTGAATTATCTTATTACCATTCAATTTGCAGCGAACACGTATATTTAAGCCTTGAAAAATTTTTAATTTAGCTGACTATGCTTTAATAACGGTCCGTTGCGACCTTCTTCGACTCAAAGTCTGAAACTATCAACGCTCCGGCCACGAAGGAAAAAAAGTGCCCCTCACCCAAATCCCATATGACGCTATTAAATGTCCCATCGACTAGGAGTAATATAAAAATAAAACCTATAGATTTTTTAACCCCAAGTCCGGCTCCAGGCAAAGCACCTTTCTCCCACGAAACTAAAATTCCCCACCAGACAAGAATCAGGGTTAACGCTAATGCAGGTAATCCTCCTTGAACAAACTGCAAAACATACTCAGAGTGCGGTTGGACCCTTGACCGCTGCAAATGCTCAGGCTGACCCTGATCTCGGGAAAAAACCTCCGCAAATGAGCCAACTCCCCAACCCGCCCATGGCCTCTCCAACCCCATCCTCAGACCAGACTCCCAAAATCGAAGCCTCACACCTTGCCCAGTGAGAGCGCCTGACTGCTGATATTTGCTCACATCAGTGGCGGCTTGTTCCGTTCTTTCAATCACCCTTGGGTTTAGGACCAGAATCGCGGCGCAGAGCATAGAAAATAAGAGAAGGAGCTTGAGTAGTATGGGCCACTGCCGAAGCTGGCATAATTTTAAAGCCCACAGGACGACTCCTAAAACAGCCAAAAGGTAACCAGTTCGGCCTCCCAAGTTGCCCACAACAATCAAAATTAGAATGATAGTTAGCAGCACTAACAGAGCTGTTCTTCGTCCCTTGGCGCTAGGCTGCTCTACCAACGTAATTTGAAGTAAAGCGCCAATCAGATAGATGGCAGCGAATACTAGAAAGGCCCCCTGTGCGATATAAGCGCGTCCAAAAGTAGGGAAATCAGGAGGGCCAATATAAAACCAGTGCTTCTCTGGCGCCCCCCCCAGTGACCATCCACCTTGTGGTAGTTGTGGGCCAATCAAATACTCCCACAACCCCGTTGATGAAAAAATAGAACCAATACAGACAACCAAGGATCCCGCCACAAAAAAATTCATAACTAAAGAAGGTTTGGCTCTAGTAGACAACAACAACATGGCGAACAAAGGGACGTAAATTAACTTGCGATACTTCGACATACCCTCTATCAATTCATGGTGAGGTGCCACTGACCAGCACATCGAAAGCGCGAGCCAAAGGAATAATGCAATGCAAATCATCGAGATCGGGTGACCAGCAACACGTTTAAATGCAGCCGAATCGAACCCCAGCAAACTAAAGGCGATTCCGAAGCCAGAAAACAAAAGCGTGAGTGCTGTGCTAAACGGCAAACAAAAGGCCATCAACCCCCAACTCCAGAGCGCAGCGGTTCGAATTCGACTCTGTGTCGGAATCAAACTCATAGTTCTACTACTCTGTTAATGTTAAGTAGCCGTTCTGGGCTGTGACTTACGAAGATAGTAGTGCGGTTATCCATTAAGTTCTTCAAACCCTCCAGTACTGCAGTCTCACTCTCCCGATCTAGGGCACTCGTAGCCTCGTCAAGTAAAAGAATGGGTACATTTTTAAGAAATGCTCTGGCAATAGAGAGGCGCTGCCTTTGTCCGCCAGATAAGCTGTTCCCCAACACACCTAACCTAGTATCCAAGCCGTTGGGCAATGCGAGAGTAAATTCGAGTGCATTTGCCGCCCGAAGGGCGGAAACCAAATCATCCTCCGACGCAGAGGGCTTTCCGAGTCGAAGGTTTTCCGCCACTGTCAAGTCAAAAAGCAAAACCTGCTGACTAACCAACGCCATTTGCGACCGAATGTGATGTAAAGACATCTCCTCGCTCGGAACTCCATCAATCAGAAGCTGGCCCTGAGTGGGTCGATCAAACCCACATAGCAATCCAAGAAGGCTAGACTTTCCGCTTCCAGAAGGACCTACTATTGCCACAGCCTCACCGGCTTCGATGGTCAATGAAAAGTCCTGAATCACCCATTCTCGTGTTTCAGGGTAACGATATGAAACGTCTCTGAACTCAATCTTCGGGGCGGATCTTAGCCCCATCCATCTTAAGTTCGAAATGGCCGAGGGAACCGACCGCTCTATCGAACGTGAGTCAAAATCCTCCTCCAATTCGCCGCGCTCGTCCAACAATAAAAAAATCGACTCTGCCGCTGCCAATCCGCGCTGAAGGGTAGCACTCACATTAGTCAGTCGACGTACCGGTTCAAATACCATGCTCATTGCTGTTATAAACGCAACAAACTCACCCGGGGACAACAAGTCTTCTCGGCTCAAAGCTGATGCAACGTATACCACTAAGGCCACAGAGCATGCGGCCAATACCTGCACGAAGGGCACGTTAATTGCCTGGACCCGGATGACCCTCATTTGTTCACGACGCAGGCTTTGATTAATTTGATCAAAACGATCAGACTGCCCTTTGTGAGCACCGAAGATTTTGATCTCCTTCAAACCAAGAAGTGCCTCTTCGACAAATCCCGTAATACGACCCATCCACCCCTGGACCCGCTCGCTTGATTGACGTAATCGTCCATTTATTCGCCGTACAGCGAATGCGAGTATGGGAGCGATCAACAGGACCATTAGGGCCAACTGCCACGCGGTATAAAACATAAAAGAAACAAGCCCAATCAGTACCAAGCTGTCTCGAATAATCGTTAACCACGCAGTAGATACTGCATCACCAACCATGCTGGTGTCATAAGTAATTCTCGATAGCATGCGGCCACCCTCCTCAGCTCGGTGCCTAGCCATCGGCAAATCCATCTGATGAGAAAAAATAGCAGAGCGCAGATCTGCAATCGTCTTTTGTGCGGCCGTCTGACTGGCTACGTTTGCAACATAATCAGCAACCCCCTTTAGTGTAAAGGTCATAACGATTAGGGCCGGTACCTGCCACAAGCTAGTCTCGTTCTGCTGTATGAGGCTTTTATCAATGAGGGGCTGCATCAAGGCGGGTAAAACAGGCTCCAAGGCAGCGCTCACCAACATGCCAAGAATTGAGAGGACCACGATTTTCCAGTATGGCCGGATGTACCCGAGTAGCCGAAGGTAAAGATAAAAATCTTTTCGCATCACTACTCTCTGCGCAGAAGGTAATCAACAAACCAATTGGCAAAACTCTTTGGCTCAAAGCTCGACTGAAGAGCATCCCGATTAAATCGTGTTCTCGCCCATTCCGCGAAGGATTGGCGTAACTGTCTCTCCCTTAAGTAGGCCTGGAAAAAGTAATCTAAAATACCTGTTTTTGCCGCTTTAGAGTGGCCGTATAAAAGTCCGAGTTCCGATACTGAGGTCTCGATCGGCTCTCCCAGTCGATAGTGCCGATACAAGACGGAAAAAAAGCCGGCGCGATCCGCTCCAGACTTGCAATGAACCAGGGCTGGCAACTCCACAGTCTGAGCAATATGCTTTAGTTCGGATAGTCTATCGGCATCTACTAGGCCCCTTGAATAGACCTGCGTATTTACCAACTTCAGGCCTAATGCCTTGCAAGCTTGCTCCTCCAGACGGTACCAACCGAGCTGCTGATTCTGCCCACGAAGGTTGATAACTGTTTTGATGCCATATCTCTTTTGGTATAGCGCCAAACGTCTTGGGCTTGGTTGGTTGATTCGATAGAGCCCTCCGGCTAAGCGGAAACGATTGTCATAGAGGGTTCGCAGAAATCCATGGTCTTCACAAGTCAGTTGCAGCCAATCCCGAAGTCGCTGCCAGGCGGATTGCGCTTGAATCTTGTAAGCATCTTCATCCTGAATACTCTGCGCTAGGGCATAACGTAGGTAGGTTCCTCGGGCGTTAAACCACGCAAGTTGCAACCCACGCAGACCGTCTAACAACCCTGCTCTCAGGGCCAGCCCCCGAAAAAGGCTGAAACTCGCCTTAAAAAGTCCTTTGATGGCCCCACCTCGACTTTCGCTAGCAATTTTTAGGGCTGCGGATCGGCTGTAATGCAACATCTTCGATCTGGAGTCTTCGAGCGATCGAACGGAGAAGTGTCCGATAAAACCACTCAAGTCCGTTACCGAGCCACTCACGATTAAGCGCTCATGAACCAAATCGTCGCTAAACCGGGCGGCATTACGCCGAAAAAGGCGGACAACCCGATCTCTCCGCCAATCACCAAATCGAATCACCCGGTCAATAAAAACTGACCGCCGACGCATTCGATATGCTGCCGCGCAACAGCCTTTCATGGTTGGGCTTGAACAAGCCCCAGTGACAGCGTTGATCTCAAGCGCCAAATCAGGCTCCACCCACTCATCTGCATCAAGACTTAGAACCCAATCTTGGGAGGCTCTCTCAAGAGCACGGTTCTTTTGTGGCCCGAATCCTGGCCAATCGTCAGTCTCAAATAACTGAGCGCCCAAATCTTTTGCGATTTTTTGGGTGCCATCGGTGCTGCCAGAATCGAGGACAATCACCTCGTCTGCAAATGAGACCGAGTCGAGCGCACGTGGGAGATCTTTTGCCTCGTTTTTGGTGATGATAATGACGGACAGTCCCATCAATTTAATTCTTCGTTGCCAATGCTGCGGCCTTACGAGTTAGGTTCAGGCGTTCGGCATTTAATTGCAATTCGGACCGACTTCTCTCCGGATGCCAGAGGTGGAAAACATTGGTGGCAAAACGACCAGAGCGAACTTTGACGCCTGTCGAGATCAGACGAACCGCAAACTCCGTGTCTTCCAGCCCCCACCCTACGAATGACTGGTCGAAACCATCAACTCTCGTAAAGTCATCAAGCCAAAGGCTCAAGTTGCAGGTTCGCACCTGACCATCATCCTTCGGTCGAAAATCACGTAGTGGGTTAAATACAGGGCGAGCAAGTGGCTGCATAGCCATATAACGATCACATGCCTTCGCTAGCCACAGCCTGTATGAGGAGTTGAAACGTCCCAGCTGGTGAACAAGGCCCTCAGGAGTCTGAGTATTGGCCAAGCCCTCCAAGCCTTTCGTATAGGACTCACTCAACAAGCCCCGTCCCCCGGCCACCATTGTCTTTGGAGCCAGCAATGCCAAATGGTTCTGTATAAAAAAAGGCGGAGCAACACAATCTCCATCGAGAAAAATGAGTGCTTTGATTTCAGGAAGTGCGCGCACCTGCTCAACCGCCAAATTCCTGACGGCTGCAGCTCTGAAACCAAGGTCTTCTTGCCAGGCGTGGATGAGAGCGGTTTTGGGGTGATACTGTGTGAAATAACCCGCCCAAATTTGAATCTGTTCCCGCGTCTCCCTGCCCGAGCCATCGTCAGCAATCAAAATCTGAGCAGGCATGACGATCTGTTTGGAAAGCGAGGCGAGTACCCATGCAAGAGCGTACGGTCGATTGTAGGTTGTCACAACGACCGCCACATTCGCGCCAGTCAAAGTTTCTCTACTCATCTCTTGTTATCTTGAAGTGCTTACGTGACAGATCCAAACCAAATGCTGTCTCGAGCTTCATTGCCAGACGATGGCGGCGCTCACGACTAGTCGGTTGATGATCGGCCTTTGGCTGCCAATTGTCATCAACCCGCGCCTCCAGCCACCCCTGCATAACGGATGGATGTGGCCCAGCATATGGTCGGACCGCCAGTGGGTCAATCTCATATCGTTTGAAATCCCGAGGTATTTTGTTCCAATACCGCTCAACAGATTGCTGCTTGGCGTTCATAGCGGTAACAGGACGCACATGGCCGTAGTGATAAATCGTGGCGCCTGAGTGGGCGGCATTGGGCCACCGCATCTTTTGGTTGTTGACAATCACATTCCAGAATAACCCGTCACAGGCGACCGTCCGAATAGTGTTTCGGATGATCCTGGGGGCACGGCGATACCAACCCGGTGAGATGGCCCTCCAACGTGGTGATCCAAAAAAGTGGACGTAATCAAAGATTAAAGCTTCAACAGCCGAGTTGCTCAAGTGGCGCCGCATGCTTGAATAGATTTTCTCAAGGTCATCCTCATGCAACACCTCATCTGCCTCTAGATAAAACGCCCAATCACCGTTGCACTGGCTTTGCGCGAGCATTTTCTGCTGCCCGTACACGAAGCCGGCGACTCGCATCCGCTCGTTCCAAACAGAATCGACAATTCGGAGTTTAGGTTCGTTGAGCTCCAGTAGACGTTCTCTTGTTTGGCTCTGTTCATCTCCATCTGAGGGCCCGAGCGCAATCACATACTCATCGGCGAGTGGCAACGCCGATTGAATACTTTCAATAAACGGGTAGCCGAGCTTGGCGCCATTTCGCAGAAAGGTGAACACGGAAACCTTCATATCGCCAAGTGTCCCACAACGGATCGAGCACTCAATTGGTCCAGGCAGTCACTGTGACTCTCAAATTTGTCTAAGCAACCGGCCTTTCTGCAAGGGACGCATGCTCCGGGCCCCTGAATAATTCGAATATTTCCCGTCATTTGAGTACGAACCCCATCTAAGTGTTCTTCTCCTCGAAGCGCCCACACGGTTTGTACTTCCGATGGAACCGGAACATCTTTGGGCCATGGACCGAAATTTGTTGGCGCAGTAGCCCCAAACAAAGCAATCATCGGCGTGCCACACGCAGCCGCCAGATGCGTAATCGAGGTGTCTACTCCGATGTAGAGTTGCGCCAGTTTGAGCAAAGTAGTGGTCTGCCCCAGAGTCAGTTGCCCCGCGCAGTCTCTTACCTGAGAAAGTGGGGCATTTGGAAACTCTTGAGTCACTCTAGACCGTATTTGGGCATTTAGCTCTCTGTCTTGTTGGCTCAGGGAGCCAGTTAGTACGACTCTTTTACCCGCCATCACCAATGCCGAGATCAACTCGGCCCAATGTTGAACGGGCCACCGCTTGAACTTCCACATGGGAGTGGCGTGAATCACGACAGCAGGGGCGGAACTCACAAAGTCTATGAGGTCCTGGGGAAGTGGCTCGCCAGAGGGCGGGGTCAACGAAGGATGGGATGGCTGGTTGACCGAAATACCTCGGTCTGTCTCACAACAAAACTTATCTAACAATCTTAGACGTTCAATCACCACATGCTGTTTCCAGTAATCCAATTCCACGAATTGAAGGCTGAGCAACTTCTTCCACCAGTTGTGAGATGTACTGTTCGGAACAATTCCAACACGCGCCGGTGCAGCCAGCAGCCCATAAATATGGGCCCGATCACTGGGCTGAGTGACAATGGCTAGATCGTATTTTCGAAAAATTCGTTTTATAAGCAGTTTGTATTCTGGCCACTTTGGGTGCTCAGGGGACTCAATCACCTCGTCTATATCCTGGTTACCCGCAAGCATGCCCATGGTCTTTTCGTAACCCAAGACGTCAATCACCGCATCTGGCCATAGTTCTCGGGTACGACGCATGAGCGGGGTCGTGCACAGCACATCACCGATCTGCCGAGTGGCGATGATGAGAATTCTCTTGAAGGCAGAGACAGGCTTGTTCACTCGTACACCACCGAGACACCGCCATCACCAAAAACCGACTTGAGTTGGGACAGAAACTGATCGTTAGGCTCCAGTGCATAAATAGGGCCCAGTTTCACTTCACAGACCTGATAGCCTTGCTGAACCTGGAGCAAGATCGGGCAGACTGCTTTTTGAACAAGGTTCACAGGGACTCCCGCTGGAGACGCCACTCTAGTCTGACTCACCAGCTGCTTAAGCTTGGCTAAAAAAGTCTCAGCGGCCTGGTCTGCTGGCAGAGCCAAACGAATCGCCCTGGCATGACGACCTCTGGCCTCCGCCAAAGTCAGTATCTCCATGGCGCTGCCTCTTAAGCCTCCCGAGTACTCGTCGTTGTCGATCTTGGCACTGATGATCAGGACATCGTCGACCTTCAAGACATGCTTTCGGGCGTCATAGAGTTCGTTGAAGACCGTCACTTCCATTCGGCCAGAACCATCATCCAGCTCTATCACCCGCATCATCCCTCGGCG
>JACCDX010828639.1_pt1 | contig 39452 bp, 39 predicted proteins | sample 7449681 | NCBI WGS metagenome assembly JACCDX01 (sample SAMN15323450, study PRJNA562643) | freshwater metagenome | isolation source: river surface water | place: USA:Blue River Watershed | collected 2017-08-18
AATGGTTCCTCCGCCATAAATTTTCACTTTTTCTTCGTTATGATAGTTATTCATTAAATTATAAAATATATAGATAAAAAAGGAATCATTTTTTTAGAAAGATATTCACGTCTAAATCCATATTTATAAATTTATCATTTGGGTAAATATTCATCCAATTCTTGTAAATCCAGTATTTGCTCTGCATATTGTCTATGATCACCTGTTGCCAATGAATGTTGTTTATCATATTCTGTCATGGCATATGCAAGCATATGTTTTTCACCACTTAATACAGAAATTGTATCATTTTTTATTTCAATATAATCAATATAATTCATTATTTTTGAATTATTAAATAAATCTTTCGGTTTAATATCATGAATATTGTATTTTACTTTTATGTAAATAGGGCTTTGTAAGTTTGTTGTATATGAAAAAATACCCATTATTTTTGAATTAACACTTATGTTTGTTATAAAAAATATTGGTTGATTAAAACTGGTTGCTTCATAAAACATCCATATCATATTTGTTACATTACGCGTATCAAACTTTATTGGTTGATTAAAATTGGTTGCATTACAAAACATTAAAGACATATTTGTAATATTGCTTGTATCGAATTCTAATGGTTGATTAAAATTGGTTGCTTCATTAAACATATCAGACATATCTAATACATTGCTTGTATTGAATTCTAATGGTTGATTAAAATTGGTTGCCATTCTAAACATTCCTTTCATATTTTTAACATTGCTTGTATTAAATGCTTTTGGAAATGGTTGATTATAATTGGTTGCATTAAAAAACATAAACCTCATATTTTCCACTTTGCTTGTATCAAATGATTTTGGTAGCGGTTGGTTAAAATTGGTTGCGCCATCAAACATAAATTCCATATTTGTAACATTGCTTGTATTAAATGATTCTGGAAGCGGTTGGTTAAAATTAGTTGCATAATAAAACATATATTGCATATTAGTTACATTGCTTGTGTCAAAATTTAATGGTTGGTTAAAGCTATTTGCATGAGCAAACATATTTTCCATATTTGAAACATTGCTTGTATTAAATGATTTTGGAAGTGGTTGATTAAATTTGGTTGCACAATAAAACATATATTGCATATCAGTAACATTGCTTGTATTAAATGATTTTGGAAGTGGTTGATTAAATTTGGTTGCTGAACTGAACATTCTTTCCATATTTGTAACATTTATTGTATTTGTGAAATTTATTTTAAAATTCAAACTGCAATTATCAAACATGGACTCCATTGATGTAACATTGCGTGTATCCCAATTTAATACAATTAAATCGTCCCCAGGAATTGGTTTAATTCCATAAAATGTTCGACTCATATCAGTTATTTGACTTGTATTCCAGTCACTTATAATACCATATATATTAATAATGCCATTTCGTGAGCGTGTTGACTGAAAATACTGTTTAACACTGTTAAACAATTCGACTCCTGAAGTGAATGCTTTATAATTATGCGTTATATTATTTAAACCTTTTGAAATGCTTGCACCAGAACCTTTCATTCTCACTGACCGTTTTTTAAAATTTTTATTTTTACATGTTTGCAAAAATCCTTGTCTAAATCCTTTCTTGTAATCACGATAATAATTTGCCGGTAAATTTCTATGCGTTTTTTTTATTTTCATGTATTCATCATTCATAATTTTTTTTACAGACTTGGATCTTAATGCTTGTTCACAATAATTCATTGTTTAAAGTATATATATAATAAAGAAATGGATTACCATACAAATTTGCATCTTTTTCATGTTTTTTTAGTGAGTGCTTTATTTATCTATGTGGGCATTTATCAAAAAAGCAGCATTGTGCCAAATAGCGTACTTCTTGCTTTAGGCATTATTATATTGGCTTATCACCTCTATCGTCACGCATCATGGGTTAATTATTTTCATATATTAATTGTGGCTCCCTTGCTCATCTTTATTGGCATGGGTGATGCACCTAGATATGCTTATGAATTATTGTTTATGTTGGGTTTTGCCGCGCTTGGTTATCATGGGTATTATTTGTTGAATTAATGTTAAAATCGTTCTTGATAAAGGACGGACATTTACATATGCATTTATATATCAAGGCTTTAGGTTTGCAGCGCATCGCTGCAAACTGTAAAATTGCCTTGATAATAAAGGTTAAAAATTGATTTATAATTAGTTTATAAAGTAAATTAATTAAACTTTACAATCCCAAAAAATGACAACACCAATAATAAATGATCAGTTTTCTCCATCATCAAAATATACCTTAAGAAATGCAATTGAATCTTATTTTAATGGGACAAATAAAAGAAATATATCCAACTGGGATACAAGTCAAATAACAGATATGTCTGAATTATTCAAAGACATACCCCAAATATCTATTGAACCAATTTCACTGAATTGGGATACAAGAAATGTGACAAATATGCAAGGTATGTTTATGAACTGTTTGCAAGATTTTATATTAAATTTCCATACAAGCAATGTTACAAATATGTCTGGTATGTTTTTTGAAGCAACCAATTTTAATCAACCATTAGAATTTGATACAAGTAATGTTAAAACCATGACCTTTATGTTTTCATATGCAGTTAATTTTAATCAACCGTTGTATTTTGATACAAAAAATGTTACTGATATGGCTTTTATGTTTGATCATGCAACAAATTTTAATCAACCATTACACTTTGATACAAGTAATGTCACAGATATGTATTGCATGTTTTACAATGCAGTAAATTTCAATCAACCGTTGTATTTCGATACAAAAAATGTTACTGATATGTATTGTATGTTTAATTGCGCAGTTAAATTCAATCAACCCATTTATTTTCATTCAAGGAATAAAAATAATTATGTATTTAAATTATCTTTAATAGAGGAACAAGAAAGCAAGTATGTTTTGCAACCACCATTCTATAATAAATTGCTGTTGTTTTACATGTTAAATCGAATAAACACGGATCTACTTTATTTATTAGACGAATTTGAAGAGTTTTGTTAGAAAAATTGATTTGTTTTAAGGGAACCTAGGTTCCCTTATGATCCCTCCTATATAATTAAAATTTTTTTAAATATTGTTTAACAATACAAACTAAACAAAATGACAACATTTACATCGAAAGACCAACTGAGAAAAGCCATTTATGATTATTTTAATGGCAAAGCCGAAGGCGACTTGGATATATCAAACTGGGACACAAGTCAAATAACAGATATGTCTTATTTGTTCAGATATATTGACAAAATATCAAATGAACCAATTACACTTAATTGGAATACAAGTAATGTAACAGATATGTCTTGGATGTTTTATGGTTGCAATCAAGATTTTATATTAAATTTTAATACAGGAAATGTTACAGATATGTCCTATATGTTTTATAAAGCAACCAATTTTAATCAACCATTGCACTTTGACACAAGTAATGTTACTGATATGCATTATATGTTTGGTTATGCAATTAATTTTAATCAACCTTTAAATTTCAGAAGGTATTAGGAAGGTAGCCACAGTGCAGTCGGCAACGAGTGCCTTAAGGAATTTTTGCCAACTGGCGAAAATGTCCAAAAAGCCTTGTGTAATACAAGCAATGTAACTTTTATGTGTGGTATGTTTTGTTGCGCAACCAATTTTAATCAACCATTAAACTTTGACACAAGTAATGTTACTGATATGAGTGGTATGTTTTATGGTGCAACCAATTTTAATCAACCATTGAATTTTGATACAAGCAATGTTACAAATATAGCAAATATGTTTTATGTGGCATCCAATTTTAATCAACCTATTTATTTTCAATCGAGCAAAAAAAATATTCGCATATTTGAGCTTTCACCAATGCGGGGACTAGAAAGCAAATATTTATTACCACTGCCATACTATTATAAATTGCTGTTGTTTTCTATGTTAAACAAAATAAACCCGGATCTTCTTTATTTGTTGGATGAATTTGAAGAGTTTTTCCAACAATCTTGTTAGAAAAATTGATTTGTTTTAAGGGACACAACGGCTCGGGCACACCCTTTGACCAAGGTTCCCTTATAATTCGTCCTGTAAAATTTTTTTGAATATTGTTTAATTTGATAATGATATCATTTACATCGAAAGACCAACTAAAAACAGCCATTGAAGATTATTTTAATGGGTCAAATAATACATATAAAATATCCAACTGGGATACAAGTCAAATTACAGATATGTCATTTTTGTTTCAAAATATAAAACAAATATCTAATAAACCAATAACACTAAATTGGGATACAAGTAATGTAACAACCATGTCCCATATGTTTATGAACTGTTCACAAGATTTTATATTAAATTTTAATACTGGTAATGTTACAAATATGTCTGGTATGTTTTCATATACAAAAAATTTTAATCAACCATTGTATTTTAATACAAGAAATGTAAAAAGTATGAATTGTATGTTTAGTAATGCAACCAATTTTAATCAACCGTTGAATTTTCAAACAAGTAATGTAACTTGTATGCGTGGTATGTTTTGTGACGCAACCAATTTTAATCAACCATTAAATTTTGATACAAGTAATGTTACGGGTATGAGTGGTATGTTTTGTGGTGCAACCAATTTTAATCAACCATTAAATTTTAATACAAGTAAAGTAATTGATATGGATTGGATGTTTTATAATGCAACAAATTTTAATCAACCATTAAATTTTGATACAAGCAATGTTACTGATATGAGTGGTATGTTTAAAGCAACAAATTTTAATCAACCATTAAATTTTGATACAAGCAATGTTGTATATCGATATAGTATGTTTGAAATTGCAACAAATTTTAATAACCCTATTTATTTTATATTGAATAATAATGTTAATAAAAATATGTTAAAACAAATTATGTTTAAATTATCTCCTATGGAGGGTCAAGAAAGCAAGTATATTTTGCAACCACAATATTATTATAAATTACTGTTGTTGTTTGTTTTAAATCGAATAAACCAAGATCTGCTTTATTTGATAGACGAGTTTGAAGAATTTTATTAGAAAATTGATTTATTTTAAGGGACACACCGGCTTGGGCACGCCCTTTGACCAAGGTTTCCTTAAAATCCCTCCTGTAAAATTTTTGAATATTGTTTAATACAAACAATTAAGAATGAAATCATTTACCTCAAAAGATGCATTGAGAAAAGCAGTTGAGGATTATTTTTATGGTACTAATAATACAATCGATATATCCAATTGGGACACAAGTCAAATAACAGACATGTCTGGATTATTTAAATGTATAAGGCAAATATCGACTGAACCAATAATACTTAATTGGAATACAAGTAATGTTAAAACTATGAATTTTATGTTTTCAAATTGTGAACAAGATTTTGTATTAAATTTTGATACAAGAAATGTGAGAAAAATGTTTGCTATGTTTTGTTATGCAACCAATTTTAATCAACCATTACACTTTGACACAAGTAATGTTACTGATATGTCTCATATGTTTTGTGGCGCAACCAATTTTAATCAACCATTACGCTTTGACACAAGCAATGTTACTAATATGTCTCATATGTTTTGTGGTGCAATATATTTTAATCAACCATTGCATTTCCGAAGGCATTCGGGAGGTGGCTGCCATACGGCAGCCACCGACCACAGCGCAGTCGGCAACAAGTGCCTGACTGCCTTGTGTAACACAAGTAATGTGAGAATTATGAATGATATGTTTCACCTTGCAATAAATTTTAATCAACCATTAAACTTTGATACAAGCAAAGTTATTAATATGAGTAATATGTTTTATTCTGCACTTCAGTTTAATAAACCATTAAACTTTGATACAAGCAAAGTTTGTTATAAGAGACATATGTTTGATAATGCACTTCATTTTAATCAACCTATTTATTTCAATAATCATTTCATTGATAATTTCATTTTTGTTGACATTTCAAATGAATTATTTGCAAATTCACCAATGGAAAAACAAGAAAGTAAATATATATTAACAACAGGTTATTACTATAAACTTATTTTACTGACGATTTTAAATAAAATAAATTCAAATTTATTGTATTTGTCAGACGAATTTGAGGAATTTATCAAGTGAATACTGACATTAACGCACCCTCAGTCCAACCTTGCATTCTGCTGACTGCTTCACCAACAATGCGAATACCTGGTTCAGGATTTTGTGCCATGGCAATAAAGGTTTCACGAGAATTATACAAATCTCTATTGAGTGGTTTATAATAATGTGTGCCAATAGGCCAATAAAAATCCCGCAAATCATTTATTTGCAATACATTTTTTTCCAATTGTAATGCGTTTTCTAATTCCCTTGCAATATACTCTTTATCTTTCATATGCGGTTGAAGTGTTTTTGCATGTTCATTATCCGCATATGCAACCATATAAACGCCCTTTCCCATAGGAATAATTTTTTGCAGGGGACCATTTACAACAATTGAATTTTTTACTGTATTTTGCATAATCTCTAGTGACTCTCCAATAAAGTGCCCATAAAGACGCAGAAAAGGTTGTCCAACAATATCATTATACATTGGATGTTGTGGCAGTAATTTTTGCAAAGTGTCCGAAGTGGTTGCTAAAATCACATTATTACAGTGATATTGGCGTCCTTCTTTGGTGGTGAGTGTAAACATCCCTGTTTGTTGGTGTTTTTCAAGGGAAACTACATTCTGTCCAAAATGCAAATGTCCAGGGCCCACCGTTTTATACAGGCATTGTATGAGTTTTTTCCAGGGCACACTAAAGGCTTGATACTTGGTATAATTATCTTCCATGCCATAATGATACAATGTTTCATATGCATCTTCGTTTTCATAGTCAGTATATCCAACAAAGGTGCAAAAATCATTATAAAGTTTATTGTCTTTATTGTAAACCTTTAAAAAAAGTTGTTTAAATGTTAGCGAGTCTTTATTACCAAGATGTTTCTTCAAATTTTGCATAATGGCTGGAACATCCACATGTGTTACACCAGGCCCCACACTAAAGCCTGCTTCAAACAAATGCGATTCAAGGTTATATGATGTTACTAAATCATGCAATAATTTGTCTTTGTGGAGTCGTCCAATGCCTGCACCAGTGACGATAGAGACGCCATGAAAAACATCATTGGATGCACGACCGCCAATCCATTGTTTATGATGTTTTTCCAAAATAATGTAATCGTCGTGGCCAAGTTGTAAGGCCGCACATAAACCTGATATACCAGATCCCACAATAATTGTTTTACTCATTTATATACAGCCATATTTTAATTCAATACCTCATATGCAATTTATTACGCCAACATATTTCAAATATATTCAATAATTCATATAATTTTGGTAAAATCGGCAGTTGAAGTCGCCTGTTTCCTGTAAGCAATTGAAAAAATCCATCAAAATCGCTTGTATCACGAAATTTCTCTATTTCATACAATAATTGTTGGTGATTTTCCAAATAATAATGCAGCAATTCATATAATCTTTCGCAATCGTATGGGGTAAGATCTTTATTCAAATGCACATTAAAAACCGTTTTGAAAAATTCATACATATCGTCCACATCCACATAGAGAATATTTGTGTCATTTGCAAATTCGCACAAACTGTTTTTTGATAAAACATAAGCAATATGTTTTGATAAACCATCCACGGTAAAGGTCATGGCAATTAATATATATATTATTGTAGTTTATTATATAATTTATATATCATTATTTATGAAAAAAAGTTGATATATAATTTAATTAAAGGTTTAAAACAAAGGTTGAAAACAAAAATAAAAATATTATACAGATTTGTTGTATTTTTTATATGTTGCCCAAGAGGTTATTTTATCATCAACTATCACAAAGATTTTATTATGTGTATTAGTTAATTTTTTAGAAAATCCTGATGGAGTATATCGCTCATTTTCATAAATAATTTGTGTGCCATCCCATTCGCCCCATGCGCCATCTAAATTGTTTGACACGCCAATTTTCTGTCCTATTTTCAAATATTTTTGATAAAGAGAGTTGTTATCTACGGATTTTTCACAAGTTTTAACGGATTTTTCATCAGCCTCTGTGGTCAAGTCTGAGATAACTGTGCAAACAGATTCATTATCACTGACAATTTCTTTTTCTTCTTTGATTTGATTAATAGAAATCAAATCAAAAACTAATTTTATTTGTTGAATAGAGGCACGGAAATATTCGCGTTTTGGATTGGGTCTTATAGTAAATGATTCTAATGCTTTATGAATGACGGATTCTGCATGTTTTGGGTCTTGCACTTTGATTGCCAATTCGATAACAAAGGGCTCAGGAACACCCGTGGAATACAATTCTTTGGCGCGTTCTTCTGGAGTGCGATCTGTCATGCCGACTTTATAAAGTCCAGGCATAGAAGGATTGGAAAAGCAATAAATATAGCCGATTGACATTGGATTAAAAATTAACAGGGGTTAAAATAAACGGGATGTTAAAATAAACGGGATTTTAAAATAAACTTAATTTATTTTAACTTAACTTTATGAAAAAAGGATTCAATTTTTACACATTTGCCAATGTGCATCCCGATAAAGCCCCTTTTTTGCGCAGTGTTTTCACATCTTTATTAGACAATCCAACATAGAAATCTTTTTTAAGCACCGTTTTTTTGCCTTTAAATATATCCTTACGCATTTTTTTCATCAATGGTATCATTTCTTTTAATGTTTTGCCTTTTACATTTTGTTTTGCAAGAGCGTTTTTAATTTCTTTATCGTTGAATTCGCCATCTTGAAATACAGTGTTTTTGCAACCAGGATTACAATACCCTATTTCACACATTTGTTGGTATCTCTCATTATTTTTTTTCATATTTTTGTAAGCATCTTCTAAATATGCTTTGCGTTTTTTTGGGTCTTGTATTCTTTTTGACAATTTTTGAGTAAATCGTCTGAGAGATTCCTGTTGTTCCTTTATTTTGCTTTTGCAGAATTTTGTTTTACAATTGTCAGACATTGTATATATTATAAATAATGATATTCACATGATATAAAACAATATTTATTAACCTTTTGTTGATGGCTTATTTTGGTTTTCAGATTCATTTGGAACAGGGCCTTTATATATCCAACTCATACCAGTATCTCTTTTTCCAATAGGAATAATAATTGGGATTGGATTTCCACTTGCGTCATAATTACTTTTTAGTAATTTTTTCATATCAAACTTTTTTATTGGTAAACTCATACTTTTATAATAATAATACTATTATTCTTATAAATATAAATCATAATCATTATATTTTGCAATGAATTGAAAACATAATAATTGAAATAATCAACAAAGAATTATTATGTTTCAAGAAAAATTATTCAGCAATGAACTCCTCTATAGGGGAACCAAGGTTCCCCCTATAACCCCCTCCTATTATAGCAGGGGATCATAAGGGGTCCGGGAGCCCATAGGGCGACCAGACAATCCCCTTATAAAATAGTTGTTATCATACCATGTGCAATACACCAAATAGAGGCTGGCAAATCATCATATAAATCATAGGAAAAATCCAATCCTTCCAATATATGGTCATCTGGATTTACAATAGAGGCGTCTCTATTGCATATTGCCTTTGTGAAAAAATCATGTAAAGTCATTGTTTTCTCAGATAAATACATAATCTGCACACTTATAATATATCCGCATCTATCATGAGGTATTGCCATTATGCTCTCTGTTTGAATAATATTTATCCAATCAATTGAATTGTAATCGACTATTTCTATACAGCATACAAATGCCCAACCAATTGTATTACCTGCAATAAAGATTTTATTATTGTGATGAAAATGTTTTTGAATATTTATCATATTTTATGAAATCTCTATCAAAGTTTTTTTAAATATGTGTAAATGAAACATTTTTTATTAGCAATCATAAAGATTGTTTATAAACCATAAAAACCCCAATTTAAAAAAGCGGTAATTCATTGATATTCAATGCCCTTCCACTAGAGAATTGCGGAATTTGTGTATATCCGCCTTTTTTCAATGCATCCCGCATCTTTGTTATCAAGTCATTCCAAGATGCAGGAGCAGACACATTGCTATACGCCCATGTCATAGCCCCACAGAATTTATTGTTTTCCCATGTATCAGCACTTGTTTGGTCATCACGGCATCCACTTATCATAACTACTTGTCCAGGCGTCAATGATTCTTTGCCATTTACAACATCATTCATATACATGAATCGCAAATCCAAAACAGACCCACTAAAGCAACTATCAAACATTGCAAATAAAGTGGCTTGTGGATGCAAATGTTTCATAATAAGCGCTTTTAGTTCATCATCAGCAACCGGTTGCAAATCCGCCGCAACAATCATTTGGTCGCGTCCACTCAATTCATCATTATTACGGTCAACTGTGTCAGTGCCATGTCCACTATAACTAAAAAACAGCAAATCATTGGCCTTTGATGATTTCAATAAAGCCTTAAATTCATCCAATATAGTTTGTCTATTGGGTTCCTGCAAAGTTTTCACAGAAAACCCTTTACTAATGCACATTGCTTCCATCGTACGCATATCATTCACGCAACCGGCCAATTCATTTGGTGTTCCAACATAATTTAATCCACATAATAGAGCCTTTGTTGGACGCATATATAAATTAACATAGGGGGCTTGTGTTTTTAATTGATTAATATATTTGTTAAATGCATTGGTTAAAGGCATTATTGTTTTTGATTGCAACATAAAAGGCGTGGATTTGCGAATGTTTGCAACTGATTGATTATAATTGGCAAGGGATTTTTGGAATGCTTGGGCAATTTCTAATTGTGTTTGCATCTTTATATATATTAATATATATTTCAAAGGTTTGAAAATTGATTCATAAAACAGTATTCAGTTAATTAAAACAAATACAAAAATCACAACAATTTATAAGGAAATAGATACTTGTTATACTTACATACAATGAAGTCCGTTACGAAAAAGATCAATGTGGTCAAGCCACAAGATTTTCGCCTGTTTCACTTTGATGTGATGAATTGCACCAAAGAAGAATTGGAACAAAACATATCCACGCCTTCCAATTCATCCGATTCAGACAATGAGAAAAAACCCAGCAAAGACAACAAAAAATTCATTATTCAGATGTATGGCATCAATGATAAGGGCGAGACCGCCTGCATTTATGTAGACGATTTTGAGCCCTATTTTTATGTGAAAGTTGCACCCAGCGTTGATATTGGTTATATGGTCAGCGAAGTGCGCAAGGCCATGGGCGGTTTTTACAGTCAATCATTGGTGTCTTATGAATTGGTGGAAAAACAGAAACTTTATGGTTTTACTGGTGGACAAAAATCTAAATTTGTAAAACTGATTTTTACAAATACACTTGCACTAAACAAGGCCAAAAATTTATGGTATATAAGTGGACACCCTTCGGGGGGTCGTTCTCTTTGCTATTATAAAACAAAACAGGGCGATATCAGATATAATAGTAAAACACCCCGTTATTTGGCAAACACAGAATTGTATGAAGCCAATTTACAGCCTTTGTTGCGATTCTTCCATACAAATTCGATATGGCCTAATGGATGGGTCAAAGTGGCAGGCAGACCTGTTGCCATAAAAACCACCACATGCACTTATGAGTTTATTGTTTCACAGCGAAATTTAACGGCGCTTCCAGACAAGGAAACTGCGGTGCCATACAAAATCATGAGTTTTGATATTGAGGCCGCCTCATCTCATGGCGATTTCCCGCTTCCCAAGAAAACATATAAGCGATTATGTATCAATATTATGGATACAATCGACACTTCTTTACCCAAAGAACATTTAAATAACCACTTGCGCACGGCCATTTTGACCGCTTTTGGATATGCATCGGCGCCTCGCATTGACCTGGTGTTTCCAAAGGTCGTGGATTATAACCAACGCAAAATCGAGGCGCTAATTGATTATGTGTTGCAAACCCCTGTTGCGGATGCCACACAAAATGCCAGTAAAGAAACCACACGCCTTCTTACATTGGACGCAATGTTTTCCAAAATACAAGAAAATTCTATGCGGTTTGATGCAAACGAAAATGATTCCGATGATGAAGTTGAAATGGAAATTGTTGAAATGGATTCAGATGATGAATTAATTGATAATTCTCCTTCACCTGTAATAAAGGCACCAAAAATCCATATTGCGGATATACTTGCGAATCCTGCGCTTGACCGCGATGACAAAATCAAACAATTGGATAATTTGTTGACATCTGTTTTCCCTCCATTAAAGGGTGACCATATTACAATGATTGGTTCCACATTTATGTATAGTGGTAAAACAGAGCCTTATATGAATCATATTATCACGCTGGGTGATTGCGACCCTATTACAGGTGTGCAAGTGGAAGCAACAAATTCAGAACAAGATTTGCTGATTCGTTGGAAAGACTTGATACAAAGAGAAAATCCGGATATCATTATTGGATATAATATTTTTGGGTTTGATTATGAATTTCTGTTTCGCAGAGCAGAGGAAACCAATTGCGCAGAGGAATTCTTAACAATGTCCAGAAAAATCGGCGAAGTTTGCGCAAAACGCCCTGATAAATATGATGCATCTGTGTTGGAAATAGAGCAAACCAAGATTGCAATTGCCTCTGGCGAATATGATTTGCGTTTTATTAATATGGGTGGCCGATTGCAAGTGGATATGTATAATTATTTCCGCCGCAATTTCAATTTGGCATCATACAAGTTAGATGATGTTGCTTCGCAAAACATCAGTGATGGAGTAACAAAAGTTGCAAACACGGATGACGGAAACACCGAATTATGGACGAAAAACATTACTGGATTGAATGTAGGAGATTTTATACATATTGAACTAAGTTCGTTCACCAGTGATTATTATGTGGCACCAAGTGGTCAAACTAAATTCACTGTTTTAAATATTTGTGATAAAGATGGCAAAAAAGTGCTAACAATTGCTGGTGCTCATGCCGATAATATTGATAAAACAAAAAAAATTCGCTGGGGCATGGCAAAGGATGATGTGTCACCCCAAGACATTTTCCGTATGAGTGATGGACCTGATGCCACGCCCGCATCTAGAGCCAAAGTTGCCAAATATTGTATTCAAGATTGTAACTTAGTACATCATTTGATGCGCAAAATTGATGTTATGACTGAGTATATGGAGATGGCAAATTTGTGTTCCGTGCCCATCAATTATTTGGTGTTTCGTGGCCAAGGCATTAAACTTACCAGTTATGTAGCGAAGAAATGCATGGAAAAAGGATATTTAATGCCCGACTTGGACAAGGCCAAATCTGATGGTGGTTATGAGGGCGCGATTGTGCTGCCGCCCAAGACCAAAATCTACACAGAAGAACCTGTTGCATGTGTGGATTATTCGTCGCTGTATCCGTCATCGATGATTAGCCAAAACTATTGTCACAGTAGCAAAGTATGGGCCAAAGAGTATGATTTGACAGGCCAATTGGTGAAGGAGGAAGGCGTAAAAGACGCCGCTGGCAACTATATTTACCACAACTTGCCCAACTACACTTATGTAGAAGTAGAATTCGACACTTTTGAATGGCGCAGGCCAAATCCCACTTCCAGGGCTATTAAAACAAAGGTTGGTAAGCGAGTTGTATGTTGGGCACAGTTGCCCAATAACGAGAAATCGGTGATGCCGAGCATTCTGATGGAACTGTTAAAAGCCCGTGAAGACACCAAGAAAAAGGCAAAGAAGGCAGGCGATCCATTTATGGCAAATATATTGGATAAGCGTCAATTGGCTTATAAAGTCACTGCAAATTCACTATATGGACAATGTGGTGCACGCACATCAACCTTTTATGAGAAGGATGTGGCAGCATCCACTACTGCTTCTGGTCGTATGTCTATTACATATGCCCGCCGCATTATTGAAGAGATTTATGCGAATCGCGTGTGTGAGGTGAAAAATGCGAATCATAATATGGTAATGACAAATGCTGAATATGTTTATGGAGACTCAGTTGCGTCATATACACCTGTATATACAAGAATAAATGGATTAGTGCATATTTGCACTATTGAACAATTGGCAGACAAACATGGAAATGGTAATTGGCGTATGTGTGAAGAACCAGGTAAACAAACCAAAGAAGTTTGCGAATTGGAGGGAGTTGAAACATGGTCCGATAAAGGATGGACACCAATTCATCGCGTTATAAGACATGCATTGGCGCCACATAAGAAAATTATGAGAATATTGACTCATACAGGTTGTGTTGATGTTACTGATGATCATTCGCTTGTGCAATCCGATGGCACAGAAGTATCGCCAAAAGATGTGCAAATAGGCACAGAGTTGTTACATAAACCATTATTGGAAAGATCTGTTGAAGCAATGCAATATTTAATAAACATATTCAAACAGGCAAATCCTGATTTATGGGATGACAATAATGACAAATATTATGAATCTATGTTGCAAGCGGCCATAGAATGGAATTATCATGTATCTGATATTCCGAATTTGCAATTATATATGAATGATAACCGTCTTTATTTCAGGGAATCAACAACAACAAATGAAGATAAAAACAAAATAACATCTATCACAGAAATCCCCTATACAGGTTATGTATATGACTTGACAACTGAAAACCACCATTTTGCGGCAGGAGTCGGCAACATGATTGTACATAACACTGACAGTGTATTCTTCATTTTCAATTTGACCAACAAAGATACTGGTGAAAAAATCGTAGGCAAAGATGCACTAGAAATCACTATTGAACTTGCACAAGAAGCAGCCCATTATGCAACCATGTTTTTAAAACCTCCAATGAATTTGGCCTATGAAAAAACATTGATGCCATTTGCGCTTGTATCGAAAAAACGCTATGTTGGAATGCTTTATGAAGATGACCCCAATTCTTGTTATTTAAAAATTATGGGTCTCTCATTAAAACGCCGTGATAGTTGCGATTATTTGAAGGACACATATGGTCAAATTATTAACATAATAATGAAGGGTGGAAATATAATGGATTCCATTGCATATTTAAACAATAGTTTATCAAGTTTAATTAAGGGCGAAGTGCCAACGGAGAAACTGGAAATCACTAAGGCTTTGCGCAGTAATTACAAGAATCCACAGCAAATCGCACATAGAGTATTAGCGGACCGCATAGGACAACGCGATCCAGGCAATATGCCAAAGCCAGGTGACCGTATGCGATTTTTACATATTGCAACAAATAACAAAAAAGCATTACAAGGCGACAAAATAGAGACGCCGGAATATATTAAACAGGCGAAATTGCGAATCGATTATGATTTCTATATTACAAATCAATTGATGAAGCCCATTTGCCAATTTCTTGGACTTGCACTTGAACAAATATGGAAGAGCCAAGGCAAAACATCCGCGATAAAGAAACACAAAGATGAATTGCGAGAATTGGAGAATTCGTATCAGGATTTTGAGGCATTTATTAAGAAGAAGGAGAAGGTATGTTCAGACAAGGCCAAAACATTATTGTTTGACAAGTATTTGCTTCAAATTCAAAATATGAATGCGCGAAATCAGCCTATTACCAACTTCTTTATGAAACGATAAATAAATATATTTATATAAAATTTTATGTTTTTTTATATAAAATACAAGTTCCCCAAGGGCGCGCCTCAGACAATAAATTACCTTAATATTCAAATAATGATGCATTTTTTATTGATGATTCGTTATTAAACCATTTAATTGATGATTCGTCATCAAAACATTTTATATTATAATTCACAGTTTTCAATTGTGAATCTAATATGTCATTATATGTATTTATTTCATTATTATTAATTGGTTTTATATCCTCTCTCACATCACGATAGTTTAAAATATTTTTAATATTATGATTATTGTTTTCTGTTGTTATTTTTGAATAAACAATAACACTATCAGTTTTATAAGAATCATTATTAATTAATGCAGTATCATTATTATTTAATGCAACAAATACTTTAGGAGTTTCAACTTCGCATTTTCCGCCACCTGATGTATGATGAGCTTCACAAATATATTTATCCAAATCCAACAATTCATTTTGAATCATAAATTCAAAAACTTTATTTTTTGTTTGAGTTTGAGTATACTCATCCATTTTTTGAGGATCATTTTCATATTTTTTTAAATTATCAGTATAATTACAGCATATTGTTTTGTTTAATTCAGTTAAAAAATTTCTTTTTTCAAGAGCAAAATTTATATTTTTATCACATTGATTTTTACCAAAATATGTATTTTTAAATATTTGCATTTGTTTATTTATATTTTCATTATAATGGGTGAAATCATCATCTGCATAATTTGGAACAGATGGAAGTGTATAATTAAAATTTGATAATGCATTATCATTTATTGTTCCATAATCATGTTTGTTGAATATTTTTTCGTTTTTCAAAGAATACATTAATTCCCTGTGTTTTTTTTCAATTAATTTTTTTGTTTCATTTAATATTTCAATATATTTTAAATATTCACTATTGTGATTTTTATCACAACTCAATAAATCAGTTAATTTAATTAATGCGGTTTGTTTATTAAATAAATAAATAAAATCTTTATCAGAAATGTCATGACTGAAATCAGTTTCATATTGTTTTATAATTTTATTAAAATCATAATTATTCCCCATTAATCTGGTATTTATTGGCAATAATTTATTTTGTGCATCAAGCTTATTATTATTTATATCAACAATTGTTTGCGTTGGCGCATTAACAGGATTTATATCAATTTTTAATGCATTGAATATACCATATTTATTGCCAAAATTTTCAAACAATATTTTGCCAATTTCAGCAGGAGTATACAACAATGGTTGTAATGTATTTAATTTGGCAATTTCTGCTTCATCCAATTGACAATTATAAAAAAATTCTATCATTTTTTGAATTGTCTCATTAGTGCAATTACTGTATTTTGCCACAATATCAATACGACCAGGTCTTACAAGTGCATGATCCAATCTTTCAGGATTATTAGAGGTCATAATAATAATTCGTCCAGGCATCTCCAATACGCCATCCAATAAATTTAACAAAAATGATAAATCCAATTGGTGTTGGCTGTTATTGCCTCCATTTCTTGATATACATTCTGCACTATTTTGGCAATCAATATCTTCAAACACATAAATACGTTGGTCAAGTGGAATGCAAACCGCTTCCATACCACCTTCAATCACAATTTGCTCATTAAAGAACAAATTTTCCAATTGTGTTTTGGTAATATCATTGTTGAAATTTATATTAAAAATATGGCGATTGGTTTCATTTGCCAAGCATTTAATAGTTGATGTTTTACCGGTACCTGGATTACCGCTCAATAATAAACCCAAAGTATAAGGAATACCCTTTTCATCATACCAATTTTTATTATTTACAAAGAAATTCACGCGTTCTTTAATGGTATCAATATTTTCACCAAACAAATTACTGAATTTTCGATTTGTTTGAAAACGTTTCATAGTAAAACTCATATGCATTGGCAAACGCGAAAAATCTTTATTGCCATCCATATTTTTTTGTGCAGGTTTATTCACCATATTGAAAAAATATTTATAAGTACCAAGTTTATTTTTTTGCATCATTAAATACCTATTTTTAATATCATCCATAAAGGCACGCAATTCATCAACCGTCAGCAAATAACTATAAATTTCAACAACTTGTGATATAGGCACCGCATTTTGTTCACCAACAGTTTGAAGAGGATTGTCGGTGGAATTCCGCATAACGGCAAAAATATCATTTGTAATTTGAATATCAGTTGTTTGATTCAATATAAAACCTTTATTTTTATAACTGACATATGAAGTGTTTTTATTATTTGTAATAAAATCCATTAATGCCAGTGCCAAAGTATTATCATTATCATTCATTTTCACAGTGACCATAATAGAAGATTTAACGGTTTTTGCAATACCTTCAACCATCTTTGTTTGAAATGTGGTTTGAATCCTCTGCATATATTTTTGATAAATTATATTAATAACAAAGGGCAAATATTTCATAACAATTTCAACAAATTGTGTTGCTACCAACAGATAAATCATTTCAAAACCGGATGATGAAGACGGATTTCCCATATTTTTTATCATCATCATAGACATCATTTGTGATTTAAGCATTTCCATGATGTTTATATTTCCATTAGGCACATGATTGATATTCATAAATGTATGAATATAAATTTTGACAATATCTATATCACTTTATACCAATATAATTATCGCACTTCGGTTCTACAAACCGGACATGTATTATTGGATCTAAACCATTGTCTGAGTGCGGTTTGTGAAAAAACATGTCCACATACATTTATACGCATAACACGGTTTCCAATACAAACTTCTTCAAGTGTTATAGGACATGTAAATGGTTCCGACAAAGAATAATTATATGTTGTTGTGGCTCTATTTATTTGATTGGTTGTTAAACGATTGACTGCATTTGTTGTTGTAGAAGGCGTAAACATTCTAAAAAATAATTCAAACTCATCTGGCAAAGAATTTTCACCTATAAATTCATTTAAATTTCTCAAAATATCATCATGGTTGCTGTGTGTAATATTCCCGGATAAATCTGCAACATATGTATTATTCCCGGATAAATATCTGTGTGTATTATTCCCGGATAAATATCTAGGTGCATTATTCCCGGACATATCACTGCGTGCATTATTCCCGGATAAATCACTTTGTGAATTAATCCTGATTATATTTTCATAAACATTATTTAAGTGCGGTGTTCTTTGTCTCTCTTCATTTAAAAAATTTATTAATCTGTTTAATGAATCTGTGGGATTATTAAATGTATCTAATGAAGTATTTTGTTGGCTTATCAAATGTAATATTCTTTCTATATTTTGTTGATAAAGCAATTGCGATTGAGCAATCATTTCAAGAATACGTGCATTTTGATTCATCGATAAAGATATAGAGTTTATTAATCTACATCTCTATCTTCTAAATGATTTCTAATGAACAATATGAAAAAAACGGTTATACTGGATTGAAAAATCTGGGAAACACATGTTTTTTAAATTCTTGTATGCAGGCTTTATTGCATACCCATGAATTACATGCATATATTTATGGAAAAAATTATCAAAAAAACATAAAAACAGTGGATGATGCAACCATTTTTGCCAATTATAAGGCCTTGGCCGAAACCACTTTTTCAGGAAATGGTGCATTCGACCCTAGAGAATTTGTAATATCCATTCATAAAGTCGCTACAAAAAAAGGTGTAGAAATCTTTACTGGATGGGTGCAAAATGATGTCACTGAATTTTTGCGATTTGTAGTCGACTGTTTTCATAACAGTGTATCTAGGCCAGTGGATGTAAAAATCAGTGGCAAACCCAGCAGCAATACAGATAAAACAGCATATCAATGTTATCAAATGCTGAAAACAGCATATGCAAAGGAGTATTCTGAAATAATGGAACTTTTCTATGGCATCTTTGTTTCAGAAATTAAAAGCGTGGATGGAAAATCCATACATAGCAGCAAATCAGAACAATATTTTATATTGGATTTGCCTATGGCGCCAAATATGTTGGACTGTTTTCGCAACTTTATTGCACCTGAATTACTGCAGGGTGATAATGCATGGCATAATGAAAAAACCGGCAATAAAGAATCCGCTATAAAACAAATGCGATTTTGGAATTTTCCCAAAATTTTGGTAATAACTTTGAAAAGATTCACAAACCATATGTCGAAATCCAATGCCTTTGTGGATTTTCCAATAGAAGGCCTGGATTTGTCTGAATTCGCGCATGATTATAATGCTCATAGATATGTTTATGATTTGTATGCAATATGTAATCATATGGGAGGCGTAAATGGAGGACACTATAATGCCTTTGTGAAAAACAAAATGGGCCGATGGATATTGTTTGATGACGAACGAGTTCAATTAGTTGAAAACCCTGAACATATAAAAACACCAGCAGCATATTGCTTTTTTTACAGGCGCCGATAGAGATTTGGTGAATTATATAGAAATAAATATAAATTTATTATTTATATTTATGAATATGAAAAAAACAAGACGCAATAAAAAACAAAAAGGAGGAACAAAATCAATGGAAATCTATGCAACAATGATGCAAAATAAAGAATATATAAATGCAGATGAATTCAAAGCATTTTTGGACAATATTCCAGAGCCTTTAATACAGGATTATTCTTTCGATAATACTAATACAAAATATACGATTGTTGAATGGGCTTTATTATGTGGCGTTGATAACACAATATTGAATGTGTTTTGCAATTATAAATTTAATTTATCAAGACGAATCAATTATCCATTCAACAAATTATACAATAAAGATTATCCAAATTCACTTATTGAAGCATATATATTATTAACAAACCATTTACCAAGCATCCATGCATTATTTACTCAATTGAAAACAGAATCCGAAGAAGTTATTAATACAAATATGCATTATATTTGGGGTTCATGTATTCCAACAATAATACATACTATATTCACATATATAAGAATAAATGAAAAAACAGAATCTTTAATTGTTTCTGGAATTGTATATGGATATTATTTAAATAAAAAAGCATTGGCATCTTTAACAAAAAACTATGATGAACAAACTATATATACTCTTTATTATTATGCTGTTTTAAATTCATCATTAGGTTTAATGGAACTTATTTATTCTTGTATGGATGATATATTTATAATAGAGGCAACTCTTACTGACGATATTCTAAGCGGATTAATAATTCAAGACAATTCGCAAATATATAAAAGTGTATTGCATAAATTAAACACTTGCGATAAAAACATATTAGGCGCAATTGTATGTAAAACATTAGGTATAACCAACAGCAACTGTAATACTCAATACATTCAAAGTAAATATGGCATAGATATTGATGATATAAACAATAAAGAATTTATTGAAAAATTGGGTGGACATATAATAAATAATATGCTATTGCCAGAAATAAATAAAAAGGATTCGATAATTGTTATAAGTCATGGTATGTCGAGAGGGAAAAAAATAGAGACGGAATTTAATATGAATCGTTTATGTTTTTTTGCAGGACAAGGTTGTTTATTGGAAGACATAAGCAAACATAGTAGACCTATTGAACAACTTATATGCGCAGGCCATTATAATAAAACAAAACAATGTGAAAAATCTGAAAATGGTAAAATTATAACGGAAGATATTATATTATCTTTTACGCCAACAGACTTGGAGCAAGAAAGAAAGGAATATTTGGGCGTATATATTTGCAGTAATGGCAAAGTGAACAAAATGAATGGAAATATACAAAAAACTGGTGGTTATACTATTGGACAAATAATTGATTATTGCAGTCAAATTGCGTCATTTGCTTTTGAAAATATAAATGAAGTTGAATTACTCATATATTCGTGTATTGGATATGAAAACACAACTAAAAAAACAACAATAAAGCCCTTTGTTATACAACCATAAAACCTCTTTACTATAATTATATAATTATATATATAATTATGTCGGATACAAAACTCAGTGATTTTACATTTAATACATCAAATATGACAATGACCTTTGCATTTTTAGGCATTTATTTGGCCTCATATGCTGTAAATGGATTGTTATTTAAAGACGCTGGTGGCGATGCATCCGTGTATGCCAATAAAGAATCCATAGGCGAAATGATGGCATTGTTTTTGGTATTTTTAATTGGGCTTATTTACTATTTATCTCTATCGCCGGAGGACAAACAAACCGCATTCCAGGATATTTGGGATTGGACAAAAGACTATGCTATGAATCCATATTCCTTGATGCAAATAGGTATATTTATTGTTTTGTTTTATGGGTTTACAGCTATGCTGCGCATCCCTGAAGCGAGTCCAACAAAGGCAATCATATTATTGATTGTTTTGGGTGGCATGCAATTTATGCAATATGTATTAGGGGCTGATGTATTTGATTTAATTGCAGGATTATTTACAGCTGACGAAGAATCTGATGAAGAAGAAGCAGAAGGCGAACCAGATATAAATACAGGCATTATGGATGTTTCTGGCAATAAAGACGAAGTTTACAACATAAGTAATAATTTGTATTCATATGAAGATGCACAGGCCGCATGCAAATCTTTAGGGGCACGCTTAGCAACATATAATGAAGTGGAAGATGCATATAATAATGGTGCTGAATGGACATCTTATGGATGGTCTGATGGGCAACATGCCTATTTTCCCACACAAAAAGCCACTTGGGAAAGCCTGCAAAAAGTGAAAGGTCATGAACATGATTTGGGGCGTCCTGGTGTCAATGGCGGATATTTTGATAATCCCGAAATCAAATTTGGTGCAAATTGTTATGGTGTAAAACCACCAATGTCGGATGCGGATAAGGCGTTAATGGAGGCGAAAAAAAATCGTGTGTACCCACAATCACCCGAAGACCAATTATTGGACCAGAAAGTGGCATTTTTTCAGGCCAACAAAGACAAAATGATGGTGCTAAGTGGTTATAATAATAATAAATGGTCGCGCGTATAGGGACACAACGGCTCGGACGCGTCCGAGACGCGCCCTTGGAACCTACGGTTTCCCCTATGACCCCTTCCCTTCCCTTCCCTTCACTTCCCTTCCCTTCCCTTATCAATCATTCCCTTTTTTTTATTTTATTATTTTATTAATTTGTTATAAAATATCAAATTAATTATAAGGGAAGGGGTTATAGGGGAAACCGTAGGTTTCCCTATGCCATCTATGCTGAAAAGTTTATTGGAATTCATACATAATGTATATTTACCACAATTATATGTAATAACAACAAAATTGTTATTTGTTGTTAGATATGTTATTGTCCAATTATTGTCTGATATTTTAACAAAGTGACCATCCACTTTTTTCCATGTTTTCTTATCAATACTTGTTAATACCATATTATTTTCAATAGCAATAAAGGATCCATTCATTTCATTAAGTTTTTTTTGGTTTGTTTGTTAACTTAAATAATCAAATCAACAAAATATCATCAATTTTTTAGATGGACCTCAACCATCCTTATTATAATATTCCAGGCCATGTTTAATACACCAATGTATACATTTTGATGTATGTGATTTAATATAGCAATCTATTTTTTCACTCTTGTTTTTATTTTCGATTAAAACAAGCGTATTATAAATATTCTCTATCTGTGTATGACCCAGTAATATGTTGCATTCCTCCAATTTATTATAGAACATAATTGGCAATTGTTTTCCTCGGAAAAACCCGCTTATATGTCGTTCGCCCCTGTCAAGCATTTTCAAAAAGGTTGCCTCCAGCGTGGACATAAATGCATCACAAGTATCATATTTGAAATCCATGCAAACCAGGTATTTCTCAGAATTTGCATATCGGCTTGTATAAGGTTTTATAATATGCACTTTACCAAAAAACGATGCCAATAAATAAATAAGTTCAGCAGTGGGTTTATGAAAAATATCGAAAATTTTCAATACAAAATTCCCGCCGCGTTTAAGTAAACAAAGCGCATATGCGATTTGAGCATACAACAAATCCAACATTATTAATTCCTGATTATTAAAATCCGCCGTAAAATCAAAGCCTCCATCAGCGGTTACCAAATCCATACTGTTTTTGTATTTCGCAGCAACATGGCGAAAATTATCAATACATAGCAAATTTCCTGTATTATCAGCACCCTTCTCTATTTGCACTTGTGGATGCATTTTCAGAAATTGCATCGTTTTTTTCCATCCAGGCACATTTACATCATCATTATTTTCTATTGTCATGCCAATTATGGTATCCGCATCACATCCTTGTCGATAATTGCAAACAGCCTCAATAAAGCCACCTGGGCCTTCAGCTAATGCAAACATCTTTATTGGTTCTTTATTTGCAACTTTCCATTTTTTATTGTCAAACAAATTGAATGTATTAATAATTTCCAACATTTTAAAATATGCGCGTGATATAGGTTTATATTTGCTTACTAAAAATCTTTGTTGACTGCAATGAATAAACTCATAAGGATTAGTGTATTTTTTATAAATATCCCATTCCTGTTGCACATTTTCAATTTTGTTTTTGATCTCTGTTAAATAATTCAATAGAGAAAAAGAAATATATGGTTCAGGCTTTTGTGCGGTTAAAACACAATCCAAATTCGCCCAAGGATTTCCTACAATATTTGGTAAACTAATATATGTCATAGAGGTTGCATAACTATGTCATATATTTCTATGTGGTGTTATTATATTAATATTTTTCTTTATTTGGTATCATGAAATTGTGTAGGATTCATACAAGAAACTTGACTGGGAAATATTTGTCCAGATAAGCAGCGGTCTTGTTCACCAACGGCAACACATCCGCGTTTGCCTTCATATTCGCCAACAAGGCACCATCCAGCCTTGCCAGCAGTAACGGGTCTTACAACAGGATTTGTAGAATCTGTAGGTGTATATGTGGCATCGGGTTTATTAGAAGGAGTGTTAATATCGGTATTATCAGATTGGCTTATATCTGATTCGCTAAATTCGATGCCGGATTTGCTGGCGTCTTTCAATATTCCACCAGCGGATTGAAGAGTGCTTTGAGTAATATCTATGCCGGTTTTTGCAACAGTGCCGGCTGCGCCGGCGGTTTCATCAATAACTGTGCCAGCGGTATATCCAAAAGCGGACAAAACCGTTTTTATAAGAGGTCCAAAAACATCAGTAAACCAATTTAACACATCTGCAAAAACATTGAAAATATTTATGCCTAAAAGTTGAAGAGCAATAATAAAGACCAACACGATAATAACAAAAGTGGAATTGAATCCCATAAAATCGGTGGATGTATTTTGTGATGTAGGTTGAGGTATAAAACTTGTAGGCGCACGAACTTGGTCCATTTATATTATTGGCGGATTTTTTGTTTCTGTTATTTCTATTGCTTATATGTATTTATTTAGGATAAACACCGCAAAATAAACATTTCGTTCAACAAATGCCAATTATTTAGACACACAATATAGATATGAGTGCTTTTTTCGAATCCGCATTATTGTTTAGTTTAGCCATATTAATAGTGTTAGTGGGGTTGTTGGTGTATTATTTCAAAGACCGTTTGTTGCAATTGGAACAAAAAAATAATCAGTGTTTGGATATTATTAAAGATGTCTATACAGCCCATAGTGAACTTAAAACAACGGTTGAAAATATGATGATACCTGCTGTTAGGGTTGGAGGCAATAATGTTTGGCCTGAACACCAATATGAAGATGATGATGAATTAGAATCAGATTCCGAGTCTGAATCAGACGACGATGCCTCTGTAAATCCTATTCAAATGACCATTAGTGATTATGATGTGGGCGCTGTGAAAACAATTACATTGGACCCTGATGAATTGCAGATTTCAGAAGAGGATATTCCCGATAATGGCTCTGATATGCCTGAAGAATATGATATTACAGATGATGCAGCACCTTATGAAGAACCCACCTATCAGAGCGCACAGCGCGATGCACTTTATGAAGAACCCAAATTGGTGATTAATAAATTGGATTTAGAAGAATCATTGGCTAATGATGATTTAACATCAACCATGAATGATGATACAACATCAACCACTGATAAAACCAGTTACAAAAAAATGAATCTTACTGAATTGCGTGCATATATTGTTGCCAATGGTATTTGCACTGACCATGCACGACTCAAACATATGAAAAAACAAGAGCTTATTGATATGATAAATACTGTATAAATTGTATAATAGAAATGAATGCAAACAACCCAAATATATTTTTTACACCCATTAGAAACCCAGATGACTTGGTAATTGGACTGTTATATGATTTGTATTTTAATGCATTTAATAAAACAAAATTAAAAAGCAATCGACGCACAAGAATGCGTGCAAAAAAAGGCCGTTTGAGTCGCAGAACTCGTTCAAGACATGCTGCAAAAAATTTTGGCACCCATGCATGGGCGATTTATAGAGGCCGTGATAACAATAATTTGATATTTGCGCAGGTCACATTTGATTATAATCAAATAGAGCCAAATATGTATGAAGGTGAAATCATTGAGAATGAATTACCACTTGTCATTCATTTGTCACAATTCCAATATGCCAAGTTGGAAACGCTTTATGAAAAAATGGAGGACCCTTATTTTGAAAATGCTATGATGCCTTTTAAAAAATTATTTGCTATTTATCTTGCAAAACAACATTCTCAATCCGCTGAATATGCGATTGCTGAAGCCATGTCTACCCAATCTTCATAATCATTTGGGGACTCTTGCTTGCTTTGCAATAAAGGTTCTGATAAAGGTTTTGTAACAGGTTCTGATAAAGGTTCTGATAAAGGTTCTGATAAAGGTTCTGATAAAGGTTCTGAAAAAGGTTCTGATAAAGGTTCTGATAAAGGTTCTGAAAAAAGTTCCAATACAGGTTCTGATAAAGGTTCCAATAAAGGTTCAACATCATCTGTTTGTGTTGATACATCAACCTTTACTATTTTATTTTTTAATATGTATTTATTTACAATAAATACATTCACCCTTGTAAAATATTTCATTAATCTTGTAGCTCCATACACCATCAATAAAGACAGTATATTTTGACATAAAATATGCATATGTACATTCATATTTTATATAATTCGTGTAAAAAATATCTATACTCTGGGCGCTACTTTGCGTGCCTCTAATTGTTCTCTTGATAAATACAATGATTTAAGGTCGCTATTGCGTGCGGAATCGCGTTGGTCCATTACACTATCAAATAGTATGGGGGATCCTTTTATTTCATCTGCAAAACGACCGCCTAAAGGATACCCGGCATCAGTGGAGGCATCCGCCCAATCCCTTTCCAATATGGTTTTGGCATTATTTATCATATAGGAACGATAAGAAGCATTATTGGTAAAACCGGCTTCTTTTAAAATCTTGTTGTGTGTTAACGCCTCAGAACGGTTTGCGGCCATGATAGAACGACCATCGCTCATCAAAGGAGGAAATCCATCATAACGATTGTTACTATGATAGCCTAAATAAGATGCAGGAATGGTTTCGCGAGGATTGAAAAATCCTGCGATTTGAGGTGCATCATATGCCTTTACAGGAACTGAATCAGGATAGGAAGTATAATTACAATACAATGTTTTGGATGAGTCCATTTTAATAATTCTAATATATTATATTGGTAAAAAATTACTTGTTGTTTCTGGATTTTTTGTTGTTTCTGGATTTTTTGTGATTTCTACCACCTCTTTTGCGAGTTGTCATTTTTGTTCGCCTTTGTCGTCTTCTTCGTTCGGCTAATAATAAATTCAACCGGTTTTGAATAATGGTGCGCATAGATTGATTTCCAGATGGATGTGTTAACGCATATTGACGCATTTCTATTTCTGCATCTAAATCGTTATCTGATAAATTTTGCAAATTGTTATAATCATCGCTGTCAGACATTATATTCTATTCTATATAATATTATGTGAAAAAATTGATTTGCATCAATGAATAAATAATCAACTTAAATATTATTCTAAAATGTTCAATAATCCTTTATTTGTCGGTTCATCTTTATTTCTATACGCATATTTGTATGTAAAAACTTCTATGCAACTCGATTATGCATATACTTTCTATACTGAATTTCCATTAGCATCACAAATCAAAACACGTTCTGGAACATGGCCACTAATCATTTTCGCATATACATGTGTTTGTGCAGGAAGTGGTTTCATGTTTATATATACTTTAAATAAGGCTTTTGGCTAAAAGTTTAATCAAAATAAATACATAATAACTAATTATTCTTTCTTTTCGCGTTTGTCATGAAGCCGTATTTCTGTCATACCATCCGCTCTATGGGTTACTCGCACTAAATCCGGGAATTTTTCTTTCAATGTTGCCGCTGCACGTTTATTCACTTCAAAACGACCTTCGCGTTCACCTAATCCACCAGGCGCATGAAACACCGTTTTCAAACAATAATTATTAAATCGGACAACGCCGCCATCCTTCAAATAATAACGAATACTGTTTTCATAATCCTCCTTTTCCGCCACACTTGGCACCAAGTCTCTATCATGTCTACAAATAAATCCATAAGTTGTGCCTAAAATAAATTTCAAATCAGTGGTTGTTTTATGTTTCATAAAGAATGGATTTTTCACAGGATATACACCCCAAATAAAGAGTCCATGTTTTTTACATGTGGCAAAAGCCTCTTTGAAGAATTTATCCAATTGTTTATAAGCCTTTATTGACTGGCCATCGCGACTCAGTTTCATCACCTCTTCCACATCATCATCCATACTTACAACATTGGTGCCCTCTTTGAAATATTTTACAATAAAACGGCGTTGAGGTGTTATGCCTTTTACGCCCACCACTATTTTTCCATAGAGATTTTTTGGCAAACCCTCGGCATAGGCCTTGCGTTCAGCCTCGTTGGCAACAAAAACATGAATACAGGAAGAAGGCACGCCACCACGCGCTAAAGTTGCCAAGGTTTTTTCCGCCAATTTTGCAACACGATTGTATGAGGGTATAGCAACCACATATTTACTGGCACCGCCATTTTTCAAGGTTTTATTAGCCTTTTGTTTTAACCTCTGTGTCTGAGTCATTTAATATAATATGATACAATATTGCGTAACATATTATAATTGTTAAATTATTTAGCGTCTATTGGATTGTCTGTTGCGTTGTTGTCTATTGCGTTGTTGTTTTTTTGATTTTCTTTGGGTTTTGCGGCCTCCTTGAACTCCTTGTCTTCCCATTTCAGGACCTTGACCGCCCATCCATTTTTCGCCTTTGTCTTTGCGAACCTTGGCGCGTTTAATAGCATCACTGTATTTGGCAATACCTTCTTCCTTTTGCACTTTGGCAACAAAGGAAGTCCAAGCCTTCAAGAATTTGTTGGGTTTTCTTTTAGATTTGCGTTTACCGCCATTTGTTGAAACAGGTTGTTCTTCAGCAGAATTGGATTCAGCAGCCTTAGGTTCAGCAGCTTTGGGTTCAGCAGCTTTGGGTTCTTCAGTGGGTTCCACAGTCTTGGGTTCTTCAGTGGGGGTTTCACTACTTGTACTACTCATTCTTCAATATATAAATATCAGATAAATTATTTCTATTCAGGTTTGTCTATTGGTGGATCCATATCTTTATACATTGAATAATATCGTTTAATAATCATGTCACCAAGATAATATGAAAAATATTGCACATTGCATATACCACCCTGTAATCCATTGTTTTGTCCTAAAACAACAAAATCAGATGCATTTAATTGTGGATGGGGTATTGAATTATTGCTTGGATCAATAAAATCATGTGTAATTATCAATTTACCATCCACAAATAATTCTAAATTATGAGGTTGGTCATTTATAACAATATATGTCCATCTCTGTGGTTTTATGCTAAATTCTTTTATTCCATTATCTAAATAAACGCAACAATTGTTTTTGATATCTTTTTTTGTTTGTAAAGGAGTTTGAGTTTGAGTTTGAGTTTGAGTTTGAGTTTGAGTTTGAGTTTGAGTTTGAGTTTGAGTTTGATGATTTTTATAAGTGATTTTGCAGCGGGTTTGACCATCTATGCTAAATATATTTGCCTCACCACCATAGGGATGCACCGTTGGAGGCATTTCGACTAAATATACCCAAAAACTATATGCACGCGATTTTTTTGCACTATGTTTATCATTATAATTGGGATTCAATGTTACCATAGATGGACATTTGGTTTCATTTTTTAATAGCACAGGTTCTCGTTGTAGTACATGACCAGCATTTGTCGCAGGTGCATATAACAATTTCGGCAAGAGTTTGTATGCCGCATACAAGGCTAATTCAATACCCAATAAAACATAAACCACAAATGGAGACCTGGCAAATTCGCCAACAATAAAGTTAAACAGGTCATTCAACATGCATGGAATAAACAGCACAATTCGCGCTAATATTCCTGTGTATCCTTCCAATGAGTACAAATATGATTCGAAAATTTTGGCAGATATTATTGCTGCAACTGCAAACATAGAATAAAGCAAAATAGTTGTAAAAAAGGATGTAACAGCGATGTCAAATGCGGACATTATTCCGATTGCTAAAACAAATCCAATGACTGGAATTAATATACGGGCATTAAATAGCAATGTTGATTTAATATCAGCGCGACTGTTTTTATAGGTGTAAAAAATGGCTAGAAGGATTGGTGCAAGAATAATAATGCCGTAGAAATATGAATTTTTATATATAGTGTCAGCGGAGTCGAGTGATGCATAGAAAACAATAATGATGTATATAAATGATGTAAACCATATTAAATTCTCTTTTGCGAATTTTTTTATAATACTCCAATCCATAACGGTATACATTATACAGGGACACAATGGCATGCATAGAAGGAAGGAACATAAGGATCCGTGTTATAGGTTTTCCATCGCAGTTTTGCATCCATGACATTCGCGACAAAGAGCCACCAAATTATCCACATGATTACTGCCTCCATGTTCCAATCTTATTTTATGGTCCACTTCAAACCATGCCGATAGAGTATTTCCACAATCACCGCATTTCCAGCCTTGTCTACTGGCCACATATTTCTTCTTTGTCTCACTTACAGACCTTTTTGACGACCCTTTGCCTGAATTCAATATACGAGATTCGGCAGATCTGGACCCACCATTATAATTGCTTTGTGTATTCATATTCAATGTGGGTTCGCCATAATTAAAATCCTGTTTTTTTGTAAAATCCAATATAGGGCTAATGAGCCCCATTGTGCTATTATCAACCGGCAAATATTTCATATATTCATGTGACCCATGTATAATGTTTTGTGCGCGTTCCGGGAATTTTTTAAACAATATATACACCATCAATCCACCAAAGGCTATCCCTGCCAATGTCAAATTTTTCTTATTAGCTTGTATTAGTTGCATGTATTTTCCATCTGTATAAACATTTACCATAAGGGCAGCTGTTATCAAAAACACAATAATTTCGAGACGCATATCAGAGGTCTTTTATATATACCTATATTTTTACATAAAATTATGTTATGTACTATAAACAAAAACCAGCATAACACACACTAAAATAAAGGCCGCATGCAAATAATAGCGATTTATCTTTGTTTTTTCATGCAAATAAATGGGTTTCGGCATATATTGTGCATAATATGCTTCAAACGCTTCGTCTCTGGATATTCCCGGAACACCCAGCATCTCATTGTATTTATTATGTATGAAAATCACCCATCGTGTCAGCGAATCTTTACAACTTAAATAGGGCGTAATAGGATATTTATCCAACATATTGCTAAATTTATTGCCCATTTTTTCATCCGGAATAAAGAGCGGTAAATTCATAAAAAAATCGTAATATTTGCGTTTTGCCACTGCATTAGGATAATCGGGATATGTTAGCGCCACTGTCATCATAAAAAACCAATAATGTGGACCCCATATTTTCGCATCCATCACAAAGTATATAGAAATAAACACAATATTTATACAGTGATTTAAATGCAATACGAAAATACAGGATACTGCAATAATTGTGGAAAGCGCGGGCATAGTTTTCATAAATGTAAACTGCCAATTACAAGTTACGGCATTATTGCTTTTAGACAAAATCCTGAAACAGGCAATAAAGAATATTTGATGATATGTAGAAAACACACATTGGGCTTTATTGATTTTATGCGGGGTAAATATGTGGTGTATAATAAATATTACATTTTAAATATGATAAAGCAAATGACAGATATAGAACGCCAATTAATATGTGACGCGCCATTTGAAACAATATGGGAATATTTATGGGGCACAGAGCCCTACAACAATGAAGATAATATGTGTCGCGATAAATTGCAAATGTTGCGAAATGGAATAAATACATTTAAAGGTGATAAATATTCAATTGCATCTTTAGTGGCAGAATGCACAAACCATTATGTAAAACCTGAATGGGGATTTCCAAAAGGTCGCAGAGATGGTATAGAAACAGATATACAATGTGCTATGCGCGAATTTTTCGAGGAAACGGGATATAATCCGGAAACATTGCCGCCTGGTTTAGATGTAACACCGCATTATGAATTGGTGGAAAATATCCATCCATTTCAGGAAATCTTTATGGGGTCGAATTACAAATCATATAAACACAAATATTATTTAATGAAAATGGATTATGATTATTCATGTAAATGGACTATGCCGGAAAATAATGAAATTAGTGAAATTTGTTGGATGCCGTTTTTACAGGCGCTGACGAATATTCGAAATTATAATTTAGAAAAGCGAAAAGTGTTGGTGCATGTAAATACCTTATTGACAAAATATAATACAAGCCGTTAAAAAATACGATTTATTATACTGTTATTGTATACAGTATAATGAAAACAAGAAAAATATATGCAGGCACCAAAGAACGATGTCCAAAAGGAACAAAACGATATGCACCTGTTGGACCGGATTGTTATACTCAGGAATATATTGATGAATGGCAAAGAACAAAAAAAGACCAGAAAAACAAAAAAAAACTTGACAAAGACCTTGAAAACAATCTTGAAAAAGACCTTGACAAAGACCTTGAAAAAGACCTTGACAAAGACCTTGAAAACAACCTTGACAAAGACCTTGAAAACAACCTTGACAAAGACCTTGAAAACAACCTTGACAAAAACCTTAATAAAGACCTTGAAACCAACCTTGACAAAGACCTTGAAAACAACCTTGACAAAGACCTTGATAAAGACCTTAACAAAGACATTGAAAACAACCTTGACAAAGACCTTGACAAAGACCTTGATAAAGACCTTGAAACCAACCTTGACAAAGACCTTGATAACAACCTTGACAAAGACCTTGATGAAAACATGAATCAGGTTCAGGCACCCATTGCTGAAATTATTGAGGAACCTATAATAGAGGATTCCATTCCAACAATCACAGAGGCTGAATTTAAAAATTATCGTTTATATAAAAGTCCCTCGCCAAAAGCGGATATATGGGAATTGCGTAACCCCCTCTATTTTGATAATCCTCCACGCAAATTTATTTTTGATAAATTTTTGTTTACAATTATGGAGAAACAAACCAATAAAACACATTTGAAATATATTAGAACCCCTGTTGAAAACCCAGTTGAAGTACCAGTTGTAAACCCGAACGGAACGATAGAGACGCACCCTGTTGCAAACCCTGTTGAAAACCCTGTTATAAATCCTGTTGAAGAAGAACCACTCACATATGTTCCACAAAAAACGAATGCTGGAGAATTAACATTGGATTACAAAAATCGCGATGGCTCTATTACAAAATTATCAGACAATAGCGATTTTTTATATCCTACATATGACGACCCCTATTTCAGTTCTAAAATAGCACAGCGACAAGAATTCCAAGACTATAAATATGATGGCACTGTCACAGACATCGAAAAAATGTCAAACAAATTATGTGAAAATGCCGAGTTTTCTCTAATGCCTCATCAATTATTTGTAAAAAATTTCCTCAGTAAAAACACCCCCTATAACAGTATATTATTGTATCATGGCCTGGGTTCAGGTAAAACATGCAGTGCTATTGGTATTGCAGAAGAGGCCCGTGCAACTATGAAACAAACGGGTTCAACACAACGCATATTAATGATTGCATCGTCCAATGTGCAAGACAACTTTAAACTTCAATTGTTTGATGAGCGAAAACTTAAACGCGTTTTAAATAATGGCGCCTGGACAATAGAGTCTTGTATTGGAAACAGCCTTATTAAGGAAATTAACCCAACAGGCGACCCTGATATAAAAGCCGAACGCATTGTTGCACAAGCAAATGCAATTATCAACAGCAGTTATAGCTTTATGGGTTATATGCAATTAGCCAATTTTATTCAATATAAAATCTTGAAACCAGCAGAATCCGATTTGTATAATGCCACGCAAAAAAAGCAAATAGAGATTGCAAATATTAAAAAATATTTCAATAACAGGCTTGTAATTATTGACGAAGTGCACAATATTTCAACAAAAACGGTGGCACCTCTATTGCTTATGGTTGCAAAACACGCTGAAAATCTTCGTTTTGTATTAATGTCTGCCACACCCATGTATAACTCCGTAGAAGAAATCATCTATCTTACAAATTTGATGAATATTAATGATGGGCGCCCTTCAATTACTGTAGGACAGGTTTTCGACGCTAGTGGTCAAATGACCGATAAAGGCAAAATGCTTCTGCAAAACAAACTCAATGGATATATTTCATATGTGCGCGGTGAAAATCCATATACTTTTCCATTCAGGCTCTATCCCGATGCGTTTGACCCAATAAACACATTCATGCAAAAAACTTATCCAACAAAATCAATCACGGGTCGCGACAATTTACCTGTAATGAAGGGTATGAAAGACCGAATTTATTTGACAAATGCAGGTGAAAAACAGCGGGAAATTTACGACTTTATTGCCGCCCATAGTTTTCAAAGCAATAGCCAGCGAAACATTTTCAAGTCAGCCGCAGAAGACGATGATACAGCCTTGTTTAATAATATGGAAACTTTCGGATATACCAAGTTACAAATACCGATTCAAGCCTTGATAATGACTTTTCCGCAAAAATTGGATACAGAAGATGTGGATGATATTGGCGCCTTTTGCAAAACCATGGTTGGCAAAGATGGTATGGCACGCGCTATGAAATTCAAAGAAGAACGCAAAAAACTGGACGAAGAAACCTCTATATATATGAAGCACCAATATGAATATAAAAAGGGATTTGAAGGCCTTTTTTCATTGCAGGGGTCTCTTCGTCTATATAGTGGAAAAATCGCCGCAATTTGTGAGAAAATCCTGACCTCTACTGGAATTGTGATGGTATATAGTCAATATATTGATGGTGGCATAGTTCCTATGGCACTGGCATTAGAGGAACTCGGATTTGCACGATATGGCTCTATGCAACAATATGTAAAACCTTTATTTAAAAAGGGCGCTGCTATAAATCAAGAACCCCGTGATGCAATCACTATGGAACTAAGACCGGATTTTTTAAAATCCAGAGGCGGCGATGGTTTCAAACAGGCCAAATATATGATTTTATCCGGTGATAAGTTTTTTTCACAGAATAATGCGGAGGATATTAAATACGCAACCAATAAAGCCAATGCATCAGGAGAGCAAATCCGCGTTATTTTGATATCCCGTGCGGCATCAGAAGGCCTGGATTTCAAATTTATCCGCCAAGTGCATATTTTGGACCCCTGGTATAACATGAATCGTGTAGAACAAATCGTGGGTCGCGGTGTGCGAAATTTGAGTCATTGTGGCTTGCCCTTTAGTGAACGCAATGTGGAAATATATATGCATGCAACCTCGGGTGATACAAAGGAATATGCGGACCATTATGTATATCGCTATGCTGAAAACAAGGCCATTACAATCGGTAAAGTAACCCGACTTATGAAGCAAATCTCTGTGGATTGTGTGTTAAATATTGGACAAAATAATTTTACAGTTGATGAATTATTTAAAATAGCCGAAAATAAGCAAATTCGTGTGCATCCATCATCTATTAAAGAAACAATATCATTCAGGGTTGGTGATAAATCTGGCACGGATGCATGTGATTATGCGGATAGTTGCGATTATGTATGTTTAAAAGATAATGGCAATAAAGATTCTATTCGCGAAACATTTGATAAATCAACATTAGAAGCCAATTCACAAAGACCTATAGATAAAATAAAGGCTCTATTTAAAACACAGAAAACAGTGTATCATAAAGACGAATTAGCCAAATATGTGCAAAACGACACACAACTTAATTATGTACTCACACAACTTATCGAGGACCCATTAGAGACGGTGGAAGATATGTTTGGTCGCCAAGGTCGCGTGGTTAATCGCGGACCCTTTTATTTATACCAGCCCATAGAGGTCACCGATAAACGGTCAAATGCCATAGAAAACACCAATCCTGTGAATTTTAAACATGATGTATTAAGTTATGCTATCAGCGATACTTTGCCAAAAGATGACGAGGCAAATACAATTGTTCAAGAAGCGGATGGCAGTGTATCACCTGTATCACCCACTGATGCCAATATCATGGAAAAAGGCGCCGAACAAATCCTCGATGAATTGGAGGCAAAATATGATATTATTGTGGACCCTGTTGCTGCAAATTTGAGCGCAGGTGAAACAGAATGGCATATTATTTATAATTCGGAAAGAGGCGGCAAATCACTTATCCAGGATTATTTAATAAAGGATTTGGGACTTACAAGAGAAGAGGCCGATATGCATGCATTCGCACATGTGTGTGATGTCCTTCATTATAGGGAAAAACGCCTTTTAATTGAATATCTCTATACCAATAAACAAGCATCAGACACGGCATTTCTCAAACAATTGCGCGCATATTTTGATGCAAGGAAATTGGAAAAGGCCAAGTCATTTGGGTTTTTGTTGTCTAGAATCACAAAGGGTATCATAAAGAATGTGTTTTTGCTCTATGAAAATGGCAAATGGATGGAGGAGGAACCTGGTGATATGGTATCATATAAACAGGATATTTATGATATGTTGAAAAAGGATGTATCTTTATTGAATCCTATATTAGGCTTTATGGGATATTTTAAAGGGCGTGGTACAACATGGTCAATGGTATTTAAAACAAAGATTTTAAGTATGGGTAAAAACAATAAAGGTGCATATTTGCAAAATGAGGGTAAAGCGGAAATCCTGAAAAAATTCAATAGCATTGTTAAAACAAAAACATATACTATGGCAGAGGTGGAAGAATTGAGTAAAATTGGTTTGGCATTGGTGTTGGAAATGGCAATGAGACATTTGAATACACAAGGTACAACCAAATATGTATTAACTGCGGAAGAGGCTTTATTTAATGGTGTGGAAGGGTTGTAAAAATAAAAATAAAAAAAATTAATTGGATATAATATAGGAAGATGACAGAAACAAAACAAGAAATAGAGTCAGATAAAAAACTTAAAGCCTGTGAAAAAACATTTTGCGAACCTTCAGTTAAAAAAAGCGTTGAATTTGTTAAACCTTTATTTAAGAAGAAAACCCGCAAAGAAATACAACGATTTATAAAATTAAAACAACATGATTGTAGGCGCACTTATTGTAATCCAAAATGCAAAGGCACATTATTGCAAGATAAAATGGTGACCGATAAAGAACTCATAGATGATATATTAATAGGAAATCCAAAAGCGAACATAAAAGAAGCCTTGAAATTCTCCAAAAAAATGAGAAAAAATGTATTCAAAGGGCGAAAAACGGTGTTGGATGGAGATTTTTACCATGGTTTAACAAAGAAACGCCGAAAAGAACTTTTAAAAAAAGGCGCAATATCAGGTTGTGAAATGCCAATGGTAGATATGTTTTCCAAATCAAGTGAAAAACGCGTTATTAAATCTTTTGCCAAAGTCTTACCAAGAGTTGCCAAAAACCTGGTGAAAAAACATCAATAAAATATCAAGAATCTATATGCATATTTATATAACAATATGCATATAAGTGTACGGGGCGCAGCCCCCATAATAGAGACCATGAATGTATATTTAACACAAAAATGCGATGGTATGTCTATTGGGGTAAAACCATTTAATAATTTATTGACCAGTGATGCGGTATATGATGGTTTAAGAAGCACAGTTGATGGTCCTGCAGCCCATTGGATCGTATGTCTCAATCATCATAAAACATGTATATCCAGTATTGCATGTAAACAAGCCGATGACGGATCGTTTGAAATATCGTCATTTACTATGCCTATGTATGAAGGGCGAAAATACAACTTGTTGTTGCGTGCGGCGACGATGGTCATAGCGCCTTATATAACCTTTAATAGAAACAGTCATCCAACGGTGTTGGTTTCAAGACCAGTGAATCCTGTATCTACATACACATTGGTAAAATATTTTAATGCGCAAAACCCGACGATAGAGGCTTATTTGAATGCACACGGATTAACTTCAAAAACAGTTAAGATGAGTGATATCAAGGCTTTATACGAAGAAATGGAACCTCCATCGATGACGGACTCAGAAGAGATGAATTATATGAAAACACATGATGATTATGGCAAACCTTTAGTGCTTACTGTTGCATTACCGATAGAGATGGATGTTTTTACAGGCATTTTACGAAGTGTTACATGCATGGAAAGAAGATCTGTTAGACTGTCAAAGAAAAGCCGCAATAAAACAAAGAAATCTCACAAATCAAATAAATATGTTAAATAGATAATAAAGAACCTTTGTCTCATGGCAAAAAAAAATTTTTTTTGGGTTTTTGGGTGGTTTATGTGGATTTTATAGTAAAGTGTAAAATCTCTATCGGACAAAAAATAAAAACTCTTTTTTCCAACTTTTTTAACAAGGTCCTGAGGAGATTTTCAAAAACATATAGGAAAATGATAAATTTGATAAAATCTTTATCGGACAAAAAATAAAAACCTACTTTACCAACTTTTTTTAAATGGTCCAATAAAGGTTGTTAAAAAACATATAGAAATTTAATTAACAAGGCGAGCGAAGCGAGCCATTGTATAATTTGTTTGTTAATTATTTTGATAAATATTATTTTGTAATGGCTCGCTTCGCTCGCCTTGTTAAAAAACATATAGGAAAATAATAAATTTGATAAAATCTTTATCGGACAAAAAATAAAAATTACTTTACCAACTTTTTTTTCCGGATTCGGTGCCTACATAGTAGGCACCTATCCAGACAGCCCGCTTTGCGGGCAAGAATGGTCCAATAAAGGTTGTTAAAAAACATATAGTAATTTCCAAAAAACGCAAAAAAATTTTTTTTCTGCCTTGAGGTAAAGGTCTTATTAATTATATAATTATGTATTTATTATTGTGTAAATACATAAAGGCTGCAATACAATATTCTTTATGACTTAGAAACAAAGATTAAAATAAATATATTCAATAATGTTTACACGATTTGTTACCAGAAAAATGACAACCTCTATAAAAGAAGTTGATATTCCAAAAATAAATGAAACACTGATACAAATTGAAAAAAGACTTGTTAGCATCGTTTATCTATTGGGATTTTCTTTTCTTATTCAAGTCAAAAATGGTATTGTAAAGTAACTGTCACTTTGTCACTGATAAAAACTCCTTTATATCCGAGAAATCGCCTTAAGGTGCGTCGCTGACGCTCCGTTAGCGATTTCAGGTTATATATTGGTGTTTTAAAAGTGAAAAGGTTTAAAAAATTGAATTCAAAAAGCTTCTCATAAATAAAAAACAAACATAATCTACATAGAAATATCTCCCCTTTATCTATAACAATTCTATAACAATGTCCGAGGATAAATATGGCGTCTATATTCGTTCTATTTTAAATATGAAAATCGCATTGCTTGTCACAGAGGTTGGCCG
>JACCDX010727449.1_pt1 | contig 39440 bp, 34 predicted proteins | sample 7449681 | NCBI WGS metagenome assembly JACCDX01 (sample SAMN15323450, study PRJNA562643) | freshwater metagenome | isolation source: river surface water | place: USA:Blue River Watershed | collected 2017-08-18
CACTCATCTCCTTGCGTCAGCTGCTCGACCATGCCGCTGAACATCACTACGGCCTGCCGGCCTTCAATGTCAACAACATGGAGCAGATCCACGCGATCATGCAAGCTGCGGCCGAGTGCGATAGCCCAGTCATTCTTCAGGCATCGGCGGGCGCGCGCAAATATGCGCGGGAGCCACTTCCGCGCAAGCTGGATGAGTCTGCGCTTGAGCAGTATCCCGACATTCCGGTCTGCATGCATCAGGATCATGGTGCCTCGCCGGCCGTGTGTCAGGGATCGATACGCAGCGGATTTTCCAGCGTGATGATGGACGGCTCGCTCAAAGAAGATGCCAAAACACCGGCCGACTACGATTACAACGTGAGTGTCACGCGGCGCGTGGTCGAAATGGCGCATGCAGTCGGCGTTTCTGTTGAAGGCGAACTCGGTTGTCTGGGTTCGCTCGAAACTGGACAGGCCGGCGAAGAAGATGGTGTCGGTGCCGAAGGCACACTCGATCACTCGCAACTGCTGACCGATCCGGACGAAGCCGCGCAGTTTGTTGCGGCCACTGACGTCGATGCGCTGGCGATCGCCATTGGCACCAGCCACGGTGCGTATAAATTCAGCCGCCCACCGACCGGCGACATTCTGGCGATTGATCGCATCAAGGCCATCAACCAGCGCATTCCGAACACCCACCTCGTCATGCATGGCTCATCGAGCGTACCGCAGGAATATCTGGCGATGATTCGTCAGTACGGTGGCGACATCAAGGAAACCTATGGTGTGCCGGTATCGGAAATCGTCGAAGGTATCAAACATGGTGTGCGCAAGGTCAATATCGATACCGACATTCGGCTGGCCATGACCGCTGCGATGCGCAAAGCGATGGCCGACAAGCCTGACGAGTTCGATCCGCGCGCTTTTTTGAAAGCCGCAACCGCAGCGGCGAAGTCCGTGGTGCGCGATCGTTTTGAAGCCTTTGGCTGCGCTGGCAAAGCCTCGCAAATCAAACCTATGACGATGGATCAGATGGCGGGCCTGTATCAAAAAGGCGCCTTGCGCGCGCAGGTGCATTAAGCATGATTCGACCGGGTCAGCACCGCTGCGTACTGTTTGATGTCGATGGCACCATTGCCGAGACTGAAGGGCAGGCGCATCTGCCTGCCTTTAATCAGGCCATGGAGGAGGCCGGATTAGACTGGCGCTGGACGACAGCGGATTACAAGCGATTGCTCAAGACCACGGGCGGCTTCGAACGTTTGCTGCGTTTTGCTACCGAGGGTGGCCATGACGCAGAGGCCCTGCGTGAACAGCTCGCGCAGGTGCATAAAAACAAGAATCGTCATTTCGCGGCCATCATGGCCGCAGGCGCGGTCGCGCCGCGTGAAGGTTTTCGTGAACTGATCATGTATCTGGCGCGCCAAAAGATCGGTTGGGGCGTGGTGACCACCACCAGTCGAGGTAACTGGGAAGCACTGTGGACTTATTCATTGGCACCGCTTGGCTTGCCCGCGCCTGATGTGATTATTTGTGGTGAAGATGTCGCTGCAAAAAAACCAGATCCGGAGGCCTACCTGCTGGCACTCAAGCGCCTGAATATGACAGCCGCTGAATGCTGCGCGATTGAAGATTCACGCAATGGTTTACTCGCAGCCCGCACCGCCGGGCTGGAAGTAGTCATCGTGCGCAGCGAGTTTTTCGCGGATGAAAATTTTGCTGAAGCTGCGCACGTCATCGATGAGCTTTATGAATTATCGCTTGATGATGAATAAAACGTTTCGGCTTGCTTTTCCTTGATCCGGCAGTGCACAATGTTTTTTCATTTGCCGGGTTATCAGAGAAAAACAGGCGTTGAAATGAGACGCCACAGTCAGAGCGGTGGATTAAGCCAGACGATCGTCAGATTCAAATACGCAGCAACGCTCACCCAAGCCAGATAAGGCAGCATCAGCAGGCTGGATCGTAGTGAATAACGCAGCGGCAGCAGTATCAGCGGCACGATGGACAGCCACAAAACCACGACTTCAATCAGCGCCAGGTCAGGGCGATGCATTTTGAAAAACAACAGGCTCCACAGCACATTGAGAACGCAGTTGATCAGCAGCGCGATCAAAAATAAGCGGCGCTGGCGCCCATCGCCTAAACGCCAGGCACGCACACCGGCAATGCCAGTGGTGATGTAAATCAGCGTCCAGATCGGACCAAAGGCCCAGTCAGGCGGTTGCCACGAGGGTTTGACAAGACTGTAATACCACGGACCGATCTCGGTGGCAGCGCCGCCGATACCGCCCACCGCGATGGCGATCAGGAAGGCGATCAGTATCGGTTTTTTACTGCCACTCGCAAGTTGAATCACACTTTTGCCAATCCGAGTAAGTGAGCCATGTCCTTGAAAAAGATTTTCACATGGGCCAGAGGTTTTGCGCGGACCAGTTCTTTGTTCATGTACGAATCAAAGGTAAGTTTTTGCACATCCTTGTCTTTGCACATGCTGACAAAACGTTCGCGTCGTTTGTCGCTGGAATACCAGAAATATTGCATGATGCCGAGCACCCAGAACACTTTACCGTGATCTTTCATGAAGCGCTTGCGGGCTTTGGCCAGGCAGCGTGCATCACCGGTGACGAGTAATTCTTCGGCAGCATCGGCGGCGAGTCTGCCACCCAGCATCGCGTAGTAAATACCTTCACCCGACGCCGGAGCGACCACGCCGGCTGCATCACCCGCCAGCACGACATCGCGGCCATTGTCCCAGCGGGGCAGAGGTTTCATCGGTAGTGGCGCACCTTCACGTCGGACGGTCTTTGCGTGTTCAAGACCGGCAGCAGCCCGCAGCGAGCTGGTGGCATTACGCAGTGAAAAACCTTTGTCTGCGCTGCCGGTACCGATCGAGAGGGTGCCGCCGTGCGGAAACACCCAGCCGTAAAAGTCGGGTGACAAATGACCCTGATAAAACACATCGCAGCGGGTGTCATCGTAGTCGGCCGGTTTGACTGCGGGTGCCTCGACGATCTCGTGATACGCGAACACATATTTGGTTTTTTCTGCGCCAGGCACGGTCTGCTGAGCCACCGCTGAACGTGCGCCGTCGGCACCAATGATGCTGCGCGCGCGTACCGTATGGCGCGTGTTATCGCTGCCATCCTGAAAGATCACTGTGCTCATGCCATCTTCATCGAGACCGACACGTTCAAACCTAGCGTTGCGTCGAATCGCACCCGAGGCGGCTGCGCGCTCCCGTAGCCATTCATCGAAATGTTCGCGATCAACCATGCCAACAAAGCCGCTTTCGATCGGAATATCAACCTTGGTATTAGAAGGCGCAATCATGCGTGCTGAACGAGCCTTGGCGACCAGCATGTGATCCGGAATATCAAAGTCGCGAATCGCGCGCGGCGGTATCGCGCCGCCACAGGGTTTGATGCGACCGGCACGGTCTAGCAGCAGCACATGGCGTCCGCGTCGTGCAAGGTCATGGGCGGCGGTGGCGCCGGCGGGACCGCCGCCAACGATGACGACATCGAATTGTTCGTGGTTTGACATGGACTGCTCCTTCGCGGAGTCGTTACTGCTTCAGGAAAATGAAGGTTGCCCCAGACGGCCTGACTGCTGCGCGCGCTGCTGCTCCGTCATTGGAATACGTGACGCCAGCAGCGCCGACGCGACAAACAAGAGGGCTTCAAGGCCGAACACCGTGCCGTAGGCAACGCCGGACGAAGGCAACAACCAGTGCGCCAGATCGCTCGCTGCAGTGCCAAGCAAACCGCCAAAGCCAAAGGCGATCGCCTGCGCTGCACCCCACAGACCCATGCGCACACCCTCGCGCGCGGAACGGCCTTCGGTTGCCAGTCGCATCATCTGACCAATCGCCGCAATCGAAAACGCGCCATTCGCTGCGCCCATCAAAAATACATTGGCCTTCAGCGGCCACGGTGGTCCGACATGGCCGGCCACGGCAAGACCCGCCAGCGCCACAGCAGAGGCGATGCAGCCACCGACGCACCACAGTCGCAGCGAGCCCGCGCGGCCGTGAGCGAATTTGCTGCCGACCAGTGCAACCAGCAACATGCCGACCAGCACGCCGCCATGCTGCACACCCGACAGACTGGTGGATTCGCCCGGCGTGAAACCAAACACCGTGCCGGCGAAGGGCTCGAGGATCAAATCCTGTGCGCTGTAAGCCAGCATGGAAATGAAAATGAAGATCGTGAACTGACGCGCTGCGTCTTCACGCCAGACATCCGCCAGCGCGGTACGGAAGGGCACGATGCGCGAGGGTTCAGGCTCGGGGATGTCGTCGCCGGGATCATGTTCAAGACGGAACAAGGCGATCAGCGTGACGATCATGGCAGCGGTGCACACCGTGAGCGTGACGCCCAGCAGCCGCGTCGGCGAATAAGGATCGAGCAGCTGGCCGGCACAACCGGCCGTCACTGCAAAGCCAACGATCATCATCAGCCACACGGTGGTGGCTGCGGCTGCGCGCCGTTCGCTTTGCACGCGCATGGCCAGCAAGACCAGCAGCGAGGTGCCTGCTGCACCGACACCGAGTCCGATCATCACAAAGCCGGCAATCGCGACAATCACGCCGAGCACCGGCGAGTTCGTCATCCACAAGGTAGCTGCCGTTGCGCACAGCGCGCCCATCGAGAGAAGCGTCATGCCGCCAATGATCCAGGGCGTGCGACGCGCACCCTGATCCGAACCATGGCCCATGCGCGGGCGGGAGATCTGCACCATGTAATGCAAAGCGACCAGCGCACCGGGTAATATCGCCGGCAGCATCAGTTCAACCACCATGATGCGATTCAATGTCGATGTCATCAATACCACGATGGCACCCAGCGAAGCCTGCACCATGCCCAGCCTGATGATTTGCACCCACCCGAAATGCGAGGGAATCATTCTTATCCTCCGTTCATTCGCAAGCCGAAGGCTGCGATCATCATGCCAGTCACCAGCAACGGCACACCCAACGCCGACATTTTCAGCGCACGCTCAATCGGCGAGGCGATGAAAAACCCCATCAGCCGGGACTGCCCGAACATCAGGCCGACGATAGCCAGCGCATGCCACGGTCTGTCCCACTGCACCAGCAAAGCCACCACCACAAACTGCGGCAGGAGCATGATCCAGCAGGAAGTAATTGCGGCCAGTCGCACGCCGAGCTGGACAGGCAGCGAACCAATCCCCATCTGGCGATCGCCTTCGACAGACTTGAAATCGTTGAGCGTCATGATGCCGTGCGCGGCGAGACTGTAGAGCAGCGCCAGCAGCAGCGAGCGTGAATCGGGCATCGCGCCGCCGGCCATCACGGCAGCGCCGGTCACCCAGGCCAGACCTTCATAAGAGAAGCCACAGGCGGCATTGCCCCACCAGCCGTTTTTCTTTAACCGCAGCGGCGGTGCGCTATAGGCCCAGGCCAGCGCAAGTCCGGCGATCGCGGCCGCAAAACCCCAGGGGCCGAGCGCGGTCGCAACCATGAGTGACAATCCGGTCCACAATACCGCGATATACAAACCCCAGCGTCCCGGCATGCGACCCGAGGGAATCGGGCGTTGCGGCTCATTGATGGCATCGACTTCGCGGTCAAACCAGTCGTTGACGGCCTGACTGGTCGCGCACACCATGGGGCCGGCGAGCAGGATGCCGACAATAATCAGTGTCCAGTTGCCTTCAAAGCCCTGGCCAGACGCGACCACGCCACAGGCGAAGGCCCACATCGGCGGAAACCAGGTAATGGGCTTTAGTAATTCGGCAACAGCTGAGAGCTTGGGGCGGGACATGCAAAGGATTGTGCCCGTGACGGTTTAGAGCGTCAATTAAAATTGACACTTTTGCCCGATCCGGGATGACCGATCGCAGCGGCGGCGGGGCGCCGTGGACCTATTTGTCGTCGCTGCCCAGATTCCCGATGCCGTACTGGCGCAGCTTCACATACAGGCTCTGGCGGGAAAGTCCAAGGATCTCCGAGGCTGTGGCACGGTTATCCTGGGTCAGCTGCAGAGCGGCTTCGATACAGAGTTTTTCAATCAGGTCGGTGGTTTCGCCGACGATTTCACGCAGTGGCACCCGACCCACCAGTTCGGTCAGCTGCTCGACCGAGCGCGGCAAGGGGTTCCGGATGTCGCTGCCGGCGCGGCGGCCGACGTCGCGGATCGTGAAACCCAATGCGCCGCTGCTGCCTTGCTGGGTCACTGCTACAGCCGAAATTTCCACCGGTATCTGGGTGCCGTTTTCATTGCGCATCGTGGTTGCAAACAACCGCACCGAGCCGCGCTGACGCAGATTGGCAAGCAAGACATTCAGATCAACGCCGGCACGACCCAGCCAGCGATCCAGCGATTCGCCGATGATCTGCTCTGCGCGGTTCATTTCCACCATCTCGGTGAAAGCCCGGTTGGCGGCGATCACGTCGCCGTCAGTGTCGGTCACCACAAACGCATCGGGCGCCTGCTCGATCACGCGGGTGACCATTTCAGCCTGCGATGGGCTGCCATGGGTCGCCTTCGTCGCTGTTTCGCGCCGCGCTCGCAACAGTAGCAGTTCGCCGTCTTCTTCATGCATGACGGACAGGGAGAGTGTCATCGGTTGATTGCGAATCTTGGCGACCGCCTGATCCGATTTGCCGCCGCCGCGCACGGTATCAAGCAGTTTGCCGATCACTGCGCGCGAGTCGGCGTCGATACAGTCGATGATCTGCTTGCCGACCATTCGCCGCACGGTCTCGCCGAAGGCTTCCGCAGCTGCAGGATTGACCTCGATAATTTTTTGGGTTTTGCCATCAATCACCAGCACGCCTTCCGACGTCAGATCGAACAGGATGCGGTAACGGGATTCGAGATGACGCAGGCGCAGATAGTCACGCTCCATGGTCTGTTGCGCATCGACCAGTTGCTGCTGAATTTCAGATAGCGCACGCAGGTCGCGCCCCAGCGCGATCATGCGGCCTTTGGGGCCGACGGGAATGGAACAGAATGAAATCGGAATGTCCGCGCCTTCTTCCGACGGGACATTGACCTGGCGCCAGATGGCGCGGTTATCGCCGCTGCTGTTGAGCAGCTTCGCCACTTTGGGCCGGCTCTCTATCGTGACGACGTCGTTCCATGATTTGCCTATCCAGCTGCGCAGCCCGCCCGCGACCGGAAGCGCGCCGGTGTTTGATGACACATCCTGCACCACGCCCTGACCATCGACGACCAGCACCAGATCTGCCGCTGCGGCCAATAGCGCCGCATTCGCTTCCGTGCTGAGCCCGGCGAGCGATTGTTTCGGAGAGTCGAATTGTGTCACGGGGGATGTGCCGGCTTGTGATCTCATGGATTAAAAGGCCGGACCCGCAAAAGCGGCGTGACCGGGAAATTACTCAACGGTCACATTGTGTACGCATTCAGGCAGATTTTCAAGCGAACTTACACTGATATACGTCAATTCATCCTGACATCTTGTTGTTGCTGGATCAGTTGGGTCGCCATCGTGAGGGCAGCCTCGGCATCGGCAGAGCAGCCATCAGCTCCGGCAGTTGCTGCCAGAGCGGGTTCACGGATGAAAAGCGGGCCGCCGACCATCACTGAAAGTCGGGGATTGCGGGAGGTTTTGCGGGCGGTGCGTATGGTTTTGCCGAGTTCGGGAAACTCATTATCTGTGCTGACCGACAAGGCCAGCACATCAAACCAATTTCTGGACAGGGAATCCTGCAATTCGCCGGGCTTGGGCGAGGGTATCGACAGCACGACCCAGCCTTCGCGCCGGAAAAATTCCGACAGCATCGACAAGCCAAAAGTATGTTGCTGGCCCGGCATGGTCGCCATCAGAATGCGACGCTCGGAATCCGGCCCGGGTCTGATCGCTTTTGCGTTCGCGTGAAAAGCGGGACTGAGGTCGTAGAGCAGGGTTTGCAGCCGCCAGAGGCAGAGGGTCACTTCCGAAAAAGTGCAGAGATCGGCTTCCCAAAGCTCGCCCAGGTAGCGAGCGGACGGAGTGAACAAATTCAGATACACCCGGTCCATCGAGATGCCCTGGCTACACAGATCGGCCACGATGTCGGTCGCGTCCGTCATCCGGTTTTCCATCAGGGAGCGGGAAAAAGCAATGATGTCCCGGGCAAGAATCTCGGGTGCGTTCGGCGCCTGCAGGCGTTGATCCTGATGCGCCATGATTAATCGCGGGATGATTTCCGTTTCCACCAAGGGCAGAAGCCGGTCCTCGCTCGCCGCCTCTTTCAGCGCCCCCGCGCTGTGGGGCGAGGCATTTTTACTGCCACGCCCATCTGAGGCTTGGTCCATTCTAGTCTCCTGCTAGTGCACGCGGGTCTCACAGGGAACGACGGGTTGTCAGCCGGGCGCTAGCGTGGATCCATCAGTAATCCGCCCTATAACTGGGCGGTTGATGACATAAGGGGCCGATCAACGGAAAAGTTTCTCCTTTGTACCCGTCGAAGTGCTCTATGTCAAAGAAATATGTCAAAAATGCCTGAATCGGGAAATTATGTCAACTTAGGTTGACGTAATCAGTTGTTGACAGACTGACGGGTCGCACCTACATTGACTTCACACCTCCCCTTGGGCCCCGAGCCAGACCATGCCAGATCCGACGAATCACGATAGCCAGACACGGCCGTTGTACACGAGCGAAGAGCGCGCGCGCCGTGACGCCACGGCCTGGACGCTGGTGCAGGGCGTGCTCGCGCCGGTACAGTTCCTTGTCTTTTTGGTAAGCGTCGTGCTCGTACTGCGTTATCTGCAAACCGGTCAGGGCGAAATGGCGGCTACGGTGTCCATCGTTCTCAAGACCTTTCTGCTCTACACCATCATGATCACCGGCTGCATCTGGGAAAAGGTGGTGTTCGGTCGTTATCTGTTTGCCGCCAGCTTTTTCTGGGAAGACGTCTTCAGCATGCTGGTGCTGGCGCTGCACACCGCCTATCTGGTCGCACTCTATACAGGCAGCCTGTCGGTACGCGAGCAAATGTTACTGGCACTGGCTGCCTATGCCGCTTACGCGATCAATGCAACGCAATTCATACTCAAGCTGCGCGCCGCCCGCCTGCAGTCCGCTCAACAAAATAATCAGCAGGTGGCCGCATGAACGCCGCAATTCCCATTCGACTCGATGACGGCTGTGTCGATTCGCCGGTGCTGCGCGAACGCGGTCAGCGCGAAGTGTTTTGCGGACTGACCGGCATCATCTGGATGCATCGCAAAATTCAGGATGCCTTCTTTCTAGTGGTTGGCTCACGTACTTGTGCGCACCTGATTCAGTCTGCCGCCGGCGTGATGATTTTCGCTGAGCCACGCTTCGCTACCGCCATCATTGATGAGCGTGATCTCGCCGGCATCGCAGATGCCAACGAAGAGCTGGACCGTGTGGTTCGTCGCTTGCTGGAACGTCGGCCCGATATCAAGATGCTTTTCCTCGTCGGCTCTTGTCCGTCCGAGGTTATCAAGCTCGATCTGTCGCGCGCCGCCGCACGCCTGTCGCAAGAATTTCTGCCGAATGTACGCATCCTGAATTACTCGGGTAGCGGCATTGAAACCACATTCACGCAGGGTGAAGACGCCTGCCTCGCGTCGATGGTGCCGCTGCTGCCGGCGACCGATGCCACGACACCGACATCGCTGATGATTGTCGGTTGCCTGCCCGATGTGGTTGAAGACCAGTTCGCCCGTCACTTCAAAGCGATGGGCATTGATCAGGTGCAGTTTTTCCCGCCGCGGAATTCGCGTGCGCTGCCCTCCATCGGCCCCAATACACGTTATCTGCTGGCTCAGCCTTTTCTGACGGATACAGCGCGCGCACTGGAATCGCGTGGCGCCACCCATTTGTCAGCGCCATTTCCGTTCGGTGTCGAAGGCACCACCGAATGGCTGCGCGCAGCTGCCAATGTTTTTGGTGTGAGCAATGACGTGTTCGATCAGGTCACCACGCCTTCGCGCGAACGCGCACAACGAGCGCTCGAGCGTCATCGCACGCAGCTGCAGGGCAAACGTATTTTCTTCTTTCCGGACTCGCAGCTCGAAATTCCTCTGGCGCGTTTTCTCTCGCGTGAGCTCGGCATGCAGCTCACCGAAGTCGGCACACCTTATCTGCATCGCGATCATATGAAGCGCGAGCTCATGCTGCTGCCTAAAGAGACTCAGCTCTCCGAAGGCCAGGATGTCGAGAAGCAGCTGGATCGCTGCCGCGCTGCGGCACCCGACATTGTGGTCTGCGGTCTGGGTCTGGCCAATCCGCTGGAGGCTGAGGGCTTCACGACCAAATGGGCGATTGAACTGGTGTTCTCGCCGATTCATGGCTACGAGCAGAGCGCTGACCTGGCTGAATTGTTTGCGCGTCCTCTGATACGTCGCCAGAAAATCGCCACTGAGGAGCTCGCATGCAACTGACGCTCTGGACTTATGAAGGTCCGCCGCACGTGGGCGCGATGCGAATCGCCACAGCGATGGAAAAAGTGCACTACGTCCTGCACGCGCCGCAGGGCGATACCTATGCCGATCTGCTGTTTACCATGATCGAGCGCTTGCCCAAGCGCCCGCCAGTGACTTACACCACGTTTCAGGCGCGCGATCTGGGCTCAGACACCGCCGAGCTGTTCAAGAACGCTGCGCGCGAAGCCTACGAGCGTTTCGCACCTGAGGCGATGATGGTCGGCGCTTCCTGCACCGCCGAGCTGATTCAGGATGATCCCGGCGGTCTTGCCCGTGCATTGAATCTGCCGATACCGGTCGTGCCGCTGGAATTGCCCTCGTATCAGAAAAAAGAAAACTGGGGCGCTGCAGAAACGTTCTATCAGATGGTGCGCCATCTGGCCAAACCGAGGATGCAGGATCGTGACGCGGACAAAGCGCCGAGCTGCAACATCCTGGGCCCGACCGCACTCGGCTTTCGTCACCGCGATGATCTGCGCGAGATCACCGGCCTGCTCACACGCATGGGCATAGCGATCAATGTCGTCGCGCCACTGGGCGCATCGCCGGCCGATCTGGCGCGTCTTGCCGATGCCGATTTCAATGTCGTGCTGTATCCGGAAACCGCGATGCAGGCAGCGACCTGGATGCAGAAAAATCTGGGCCTGCCATCAACCAAGACCATTCCCATCGGCGCGCAGGCTACGCGCGAATTCATCACCGAAGTCGCGCAGCTGGCCGGCATACCGGTGGACACTGCGCTCGAAGATGCCGCCTCGCGCGCCCCCTGGTATGCGCGCTCGGTTGATTCCACTTATCTCACCGGCAAGCGGGTGTTCGTGTTTGGTGATGCAACGCATGCGATTGCCGCAGCGCGCGTCGCTGCAGAAGAACTCGGTTTTGAAGTGGTCGGTCTCGGCACCTACAGTCGCGAATTCGCGCGCGAGATTCGCGAAGCCGCCAAAAAATACGGCGTCGAGCCGCTCATTACCGACGACTACCTTGAGGTCGAAGCCCGTGTGGCCGAGCTCTCGCCCGAGCTGGTGCTGGGCACGCAAATGGAGCGCCACATCGCCAAGCGACTGGGCCTTCCCTGTGCCGTCATTTCCGCGCCAGTACACGTGCAGGATTTCCCTGCGCGCTACTCGCCGCAAATGGGTTTTGAAGGCGCCAATGTGCTCTTCGACACCTGGGTTCATCCGCTGATGATGGGGCTCGAAGAGCACTTGCTCGGCATGTTCAAGGACGATTTCGAATTTCACGATGGCGCATCGCCGTCCCACCTGGGCAAAGGCGGCGCACCGCGCGCCGTGCCCGCCCAGCCGGAGACCGTTATGGCTCCCGAGGTGGCTCGTGAAACTGATCCTGCCAATGCCGGTGAAATGCATCCGGCCTGGGCACCTGATGCAGAAAAAGAATTGTCGAAAATTCCGTTTTTCGTGCGCGGCAAAGCGCGACGCAACACCGAGCGCTATGCGAAAGACCATGGCGTACCGATGATCACACTGGACACCTTATATGACGCAAAAGCCCACTACGGCCGGTAACGTCATGACGGCGACCCCAGTGCGTGTCGTCATCGTCACGATGGACAACCATTTGGCCAGTGCGGCTGCACGCGCGCAGCGGCTGCTGCACAAGCGCTTGCCCGGCGTATCGCTTTCAGTACATGCGGCGTCGGAGTGGGCTGGTGATGCTGCAACGCTGACTCGCTGCATTGCCGATATCGACCAGGGCGACATCATCATCGCCTCGATGCTGTTCATGGAAGATCATTTTTTGCCGGTGATGCCTGCGCTTACCGCCCGCCGTGATGCCTGCGACGCGATGGTCTGCATCATGTCGGCCGGTGAGGTGATGAAACTCACGCGCATCGGACGCTTCACGATGGACGGCACCACGCGCGGCCCGATGGCTTTTCTGAAAAAGCTGCGCGGTAAAACGGATGACAAAAAACCGGCAGCTACCGCTGGTGCGGCGCAAATGAAAATGCTGCGCCGTTTGCCCAAGCTGCTGCGCTTCATCCCCGGCACCGCGCAAGATGTGCGTGCCTACTTCCTGACACTGCAGTACTGGCTTGCGGGTTCGGATGAAAACATCGCCAGCATGGTGCAGCTGCTGGTCAATAATTTTGCCGATGGTCCACGCAAAGTCCTGCGCGGCAAGGCGCCGGCAGCGATGCCGATCGAATATCCGGAAGTCGGTGTCTATCATCCGCGCATGAAAGGCGCCGAGGTCCATAAAGGCATGACGGATCGCCTTGATCGTGTGCCCACTATCGCGAGTAGCTGCGGCACGGTCGGTTTGCTGCTGATGCGATCGTATCTGCTGGCCGGCAATGCACGACATTACGACGGTGTGATCGCCGCGCTTGAGGCACGCGGTTTGTCGGTGCGTCCGGCATATTCCAGCGGCCTCGATGCACGACCCGCGGTTGAGCAGTTTTTCATGAAAGACGGCCAGCCAAGTGTGGATGCGGTCGTTTCGCTGACGGGCTTCTCGCTGATCGGCGGACCGGCTTATAACGATTCCAAAGCAGCCGAAGATTTGCTCGCGACGCTGGATGTACCTTATGTCGCCGTCACGCCGGTGGAATTTCAGACGCTGGAGCTGTGGGGTGAATCCGATCGCGGTTTGCTGCCGGTCGAAGCGACCATGATGGTCGCACTGCCCGAGCTCGATGGTGCAAGCGGCTCACTCGTCTATGGCGGCCGCAGCGAAGCTGGTGGTAAACCCTGTACCGGTTGCAGCCGGGCGTGTACCTTCCCGCAAGCCGAGAATGCACAAGACATGCAAGTCTGCAGCGAGCGCGCCGACATGCTGGCCGCACGCGTGGAGAAGCTCATTGCCTTGCGCAAGTCGCAACGCGCCGAGCGCAAGGTCGCGGTGGTGCTGTTTAATTTTCCGCCCAATGCCGGCAGCACCGGAACAGCGGCTTTCCTCGCCGTATTCGAATCGCTCTACAACACGATGGCCGCGATGCAGCGCGCCGGTTACACCATTGATCTGCCTGACAGCGTAGAGACCTTGCGCAACGCCATTCTTAAAGGCAACGCCGAGCATCATGGCTCGCATGCGAATGTGCATGCAAAAATCAGCGCTGATGATCACGTGCGCCGGGAAAAACATCTGCGCGAAATCGAAGCGCAGTGGGGTCCGGCACCGGGCCGTCATCAGAGCGACGGTAGCAACATTTTTTTCCTCGGTGCGCAGTTTGGCAATGTTCTGGTTGGCATACAGCCGGCAATGGGTGTTGAAGGCGATCCGATGCGGCTCTTGTTTGATAAAGGTTTCGCCCCGACGCATGCGTTTTCTGCGTTCTACCGTTACCTGCGTGAAGACTTCGCTGCACATGCGATTCTGCATTTTGGCACCCACGGCGCGCTCGAATTCATGCCCGGCAAGCAGACCGGTATGTCAGGCGCCTGCTGGCCTGACCGGCTGATTGACGCTATGCCGAACGTGTATCTGTATGCAGCAAACAATCCGTCGGAAGGCACGATCGCCAAACGCCGCGCCAATGCGACGCTGGTGTCGTATCTGACGCCGCCGGTGGCTGAAGCCGGTTTGTATAAAGGCCTAAATGATCTGAAAGCCTCGCTGACACGCTGGCGCGGCCTGGATCCGTCAGAAACGCAAGAGCTGACCGATCTGGCGGCGTTGTTGCAGACACAGGCAGTCGAACTCGAGCTCGCCGCAGCTGAACCGGCCTGGGATGCCGGCAGTGGCGACCAGATCGCCGCCTTGAGCGAGTCCGTGCTCGAACTGGAATACACGCTGATACCGCATGGCTTGCATGTGGTCGGCAAAGCGCCCACGCTGGAAGAGCGGGCCGACATGCTGATGGCCATTGCCGAGTCCGCGCATGAGGCCGAACCGACGCCGGCACTGCGCGTGGCGATTGAAGCCATGATCACAGGTACGGCGCAACTGGTACCACTGACAGAAGAACATCAGCTGCTGCTCGACAAACTCGCCACCGCCAGTGAACTAATGGGCGAGATTCATGAGATCGATGGCCTCCTCGGTGCGCTCGATGGCCGCTATGTCCGTCCCGCGCCTGGCGGCGACTTGCTGCGCACACCGGAGATTCTGCCTGCCGGTCGCAATCTGCACGGCTTCGATCCTTTCCGTTTGCCGAGTGCATATGCGGTCAAAGACGGTGCGCGTCAGGCCGAGCGCCTGCTTGAGCGTCATTACGCCGACACCGGCAGCTTCCCCGAATCGATCGCGATGGTTTTGTGGGGCACCGACAATCTCAAGAGCGAAGGCGGCCCGATCGCGCAGGCGCTGTCGCTGATGGGTGCGAAGCCGCGCTTCGACAATTATGGTCGTCTGGCCGGCGCGCAGTTGATTTCGCTCGAAGACCTCGGTCGCCCGCGGGTCGATGTGATGATCACGCTCTCGGGTATCTTCCGCGACCTCTTGCCTTTGCAAATCAAATTGCTGGCGGAAGCCGCCCTGCTCGCAGCCAAAGCTGAGGAGCCTGAAGCGCAGAATTTCATCCGCAAGCATGCGCGCGCTTATCAGCTTGAACATGCGTGCGACATCGAGACTGCTTCGCTGCGCGTGTTCGGCAATGCCGAGGGTGCATATGGTGCCAACGTCAATCATCTGATTGATTGCAGCCGCTGGGAAGACGAAGACGAACTGGCTGAGACCTATACCTGCCGCAAGGGCTTTGCGTATGGTGTCACCGGTCGCCCCGTCGCCCAACCGCAGTTGTTGAAGAGTGTGCTGGCCGGCATTGAACTCGCCTATCAGAACCTGGATTCGGTTGAAGTCGGCGTCACCACCGTGGATACCTATTTCGACACGCTGGGCGGCATCAGCCGCGCAGTCAAGCGTGCCAAAGGCCCGGATGCCGCTATGGCACCGGTCTACATTGGTGACCAGACCCGCGGCGGCGGCACGGTAAGAACACTCACCGAGCAAGTGGCGCTGGAAACCCGCACCCGCATGCTCAATCCGAAATGGTACGAAGGCATGCTCGCGCACGGTTATGAAGGCGTGCATCAGATTGAGCTGCATCTGACTAACACCATGGGCTGGTCAGCCACCACGGGGCAGGTACAGCCCTGGGTGTATCAGCAGCTTACCCAAACCTTTTTGCTGGACCCCGAGATGCGCGAACGACTCGCGCGTCTTAACCCATCGGCATCGGCTCGCGTTGCGAGTCGTCTGATGGAGGCGTATGAACGCCAGTACTGGACACCGGACCAGGACACGCTCGACGCGATGCGTCGTGCAGGCGAAGAACTGGAAGACCGGCTTGAAGGTATCACCGAAGGAGAAAACCAATGAATGTAGCGACAGTACCGGTTTCGGAAATCCGGCGCGGCCGCGCCGATGGCGAAGGCAGCGTCCAGGTACAACTCGATCCGAGCGTCAAGATCGGCAATGCGAAAGTCTTCGCCATCTATGGCAAAGGCGGTATTGGCAAGAGCACGACGTCATCGAATTTGTCGGTGGCGTTTTCAAAACTCGGCAAGCGCGTACTGCAAATCGGTTGCGATCCAAAGCATGATTCGACTTTCACGCTGACCAAAAAGCTCGTGCCGACCGTCATCGATATTCTCGAGACCGTGGATTTTCACAGTGAGGAACTGCGAGTCGAAGATTTCGTGTTCGAAGGCTACAACGGCGTGATGTGCGTTGAAGCAGGCGGACCACCGGCCGGTACCGGTTGCGGCGGCTATGTCGTCGGACAGACCGTGAAACTCCTGAAAGAACATCATCTGCTGGATGAAACTGATGTGGTGATTTTCGATGTGCTGGGCGATGTGGTGTGCGGCGGTTTTGCCGCGCCACTTCAGCATGCCGATCGCGCACTGATTGTCACGGCTAATGATTTTGATTCCATCTTTGCGATGAACCGCATCGTGCAGGCGATTGCAGCGAAATCGAAGAACTACAACGTGCGTCTGGGCGGTGTCATTGCTAACCGTTCCGATGCCACCGATCAGATCGACAAGTTTAACGATCGCGTCGGACTCAAGACAATGGCACGCATTCCGTCCCTTGACGTGATTCGCCAGAGCCGTCTGAAGAAAGCAACGCTGTTTGAGATGGATGACTCCCCCGAGCTTTTGGCAGTGCAGCAGGAATACCTGCGGCTGGCAGCATCACTATGGGCAGGCACGGACCCGCTCCTGTGTGAGGCCATGAAAGACCGGGATATTTTTGATTTGCTTGGATTCGATTAAGCGCAGCATATTTTTGATTTGCCAATGTTCGATTAGGGGCAGCAGGTCGTAAAGGGGAAGACAATGGGAACGACCAGTTACGAAGAAAAACGCGAACAGCTCGAAGAGTATTTCGACCGGACTGCAGCCGAGCAGTGGGCCAAACTGACGTCGGATGAACCGGTGTCGGGCATACGCAAAACCGTGCGGGCAGGGCGCGAGCGCATGCGTCAGACACTGCTGGAATGGTTGCCGCTTGATTTGCATGGTCGCCGTATTCTGGATGCCGGTTGCGGCACCGGTACGCTGGCCGTGGACCTGGCGCGCCGTGGCGCACATGTGGTGGCGATTGATCTCTCGCCCACACTGGTGGATCTGGCACGCAAACGGGTACCGGATGATCTCGGCGAGGGCAAGGTCGAGTTCGTCTCCGGCGACATGCTGTCAACATCGTATGGCGATTTCGATCACGTCGTTGCCATGGATTCGATGATTCATTATGAAAAGCATGACATGGTGCAGGTGTTGTCCGGTCTGGCGCAACGCACCAGTCGGTCTTTGCTGTTCACTTTTGCGCCGAGCAATCCCATTCTGGCGACAATGATTCGCGTCGGACGGATTTTCCCGCGCAGTGATCGCGCACCATTCATTGAGCCTATCGCTGAGGCAGCGTTGCGCAGTGCGATTGGTGAATGCGAAGCGCTCGAAAAATGGCAGATCGGTAACACCGAAAAAATTTCCAGCGGGTTTTACACCTCGCAAGCGATGGAAATTCAAAAGCGATGAATAGCACGGTGATCGAAGCGACACTGGCCCTGTTCTGGCTCACCTATCTGGGCCTGCATGTGTGGCTGCTGCGCGCTGATCCAGTGGAAGAAATACCAATGATTCATGAGGCAAAGGGGTAAGTACTATGCAGGCAGCCATCAGCGAAATAAATTCAGTCGAAGACGCCGCAAAGAAAGCGGTGACCAACACCATTTTCTCGCCACGTTTTTACACAACGGATTATGAGGCGATGAATCGTATCAGTGTCGAGCCCGTACGGGCTGACTGGGATGCGATGATGGCGGAATATGAGGGTGACAACAATCACGATCATTTCCAGCGCGATGCCAACTTTGCTGAAGAGGCGCGCGAGTTGGCGCACAAAATGTCGCCCGAATTGCGACAGGAATTTCTGGATTTTCTGGTCAGCTCGCTGACCTCGGAATTTTCCGGCTGCGTGCTTTACAACGAGATCAAGCGCAATGTCAGTAATCCGGACATCAAGAAGTTGATGGAATACATGGCGCGCGATGAGTCACGTCACGCTGGTTTCATCAATTCATCGCTGAAGGATTATGGTCTCGGCATTGATCTGGGTAATCTGAAGCGCAGCAAGAGCTATACCTACTTTAAGCCGAAATATATTTTCTATGCGACCTACCTGTCCGAGAAGATCGGTTACGCGCGTTACATCAAGATTTTCCGTCAGCTGGAAAAACATCCGGACAAACGCTTTCATCCGATTTTTCGCTGGTTCCAGCGCTGGTGCAACGATGAATTCCGTCACGGCGAATCGTTTGCGCTGATCATGCGTGCCAATCCGGGCCTGCTGCAGGGCGGTAATGTCTTGTGGATCCGCTTCTTCCTGCTCGCCGTCTACGCAACGATGTATGTGCGTGATCACACCCGGCCAGAGCTGAAGCAGGCGATGGGTCTGGAGCCAACCCAGTATGACTTTGATGTCTTCCGCATCACCAATGAAATCACCAAGCAGGTATTTCCTGTCCTGCTCGATATCGATCATCCGGCCTTCCATCGCAATCTGGACCGACTTTATCGATGCGCGATGCGCGCGGATGCCGGAAAAATCGCCGGTGGCGTGGTCGGCAACCTGAAAAAGGCCTTCTGGAGCGTGGCCGGTGCGGCGGTCTTTGCGCGCATGTACTTCATCCCGGTGAAGTCTAATATCCTGCCAAAGTCAGCCCGGCTTGCGCCGAGCTGGTGATCAGCGAGTGAGTCATTGATGTCACAGTACTTGTTTCCGGCCCTCTTTACGCTGTTCATCTGGTGGTTTTCCACCGGCGTGATCATGTATCTGGGCCGGCTGCCGCGCTGGACATTCAAATGGACTTTCCTGAAGTTCACGCTCCTGCTGGGGTTTGCGCTGGTGGGCTTGTCGATTTCGGCATCGCATGCCACGGTCGCGTCAGCCTACTGTGCATTCACCTGTGCCGTGCTGGTCTGGAGCTGGCAGGAAATCGCTTTCCTGCTTGGTTATGTGACCGGTGCGCGGCGCAGCGAATGTCCGCCGGACAGCCGCGGCTGGCAGCGCGTGCGTCACGCCACCGAAGCCATACTTCATCATGAGATGGCGCTGGTGCTGCTCGCGCTGATGGTGTTTGCGGTCAGCTGGGACAAACCCAACCAGACCGGCTGGTGGACTTATCTCGTGCTGTGGTCGATGCGCCTGTCGGCCAAGCTTAATCTCTTTCTCGGCGTACGCAATTTGTCAGAGAATTTTCTGCCCGCGCATCTCGCGTACTTGCAAAGCTATTTCACGCGCCGCTCATGGAACTGGCTGATGCCGGTATCCGTCACCGCAGCAACAGCTGTGCTTGTGCCGCTCTGGATGGCGGTGTCGGTGCAGCCGCAGGATGCGTTCGCCGCTACCAGTCTCTGTCTGGTGGCCGGCTTACTTACGCTCGCCGTCATTGAGCATCTGTTCATGATCCTGCCGTTGCCGACCGCATGGATGTGGAAGTGGGGCATGCGCGAGGAAGCTTGATTTTTTGGAGACTCTTAAAACTCCTCGCTGCAAACCGCTGCTGCTTTACCCCAGTTCTTCCTCCATGTAGGCCTTCACCACGTCATCAAAACTGGCGTCCTGCACAAAGCCCATTTGCTCTGCGCGGGTAGTGACGAAATCCCCCGGCCAGGTGCGCACCAGTTTCATGATCGCCGGATCTTCTTGCCATTGCACCAGTTTCATTGTCTCGGCGCCAGCCACGCGTCCCATCGCCGCGACCATCTCGCCGACCGTGGTGGTGAGGCCCGGCAAATTCACCGCACCGGCGCTGCCAAACGCTGCGCCGTCGAGTTCATGCGCGTGAATCAGGTTGGTCACCGTGCTGCGCGGTGACAAGGCCCAGACCTTGGTGTCAGGAGGCACCGGGCAGACCGACACCACACCATTCAAGGGTTCGCGGATGATGCCGCTCGCAAAACTCGATGCGGCCTTGTTGGCTTTGCCGGGTCGCACGGTCACCGTCGGCAGGCGCAGCGAGCGACCATCAACGAAGCCTTTGCGGCTGTAATCCGTCACCATCAGTTCACACATTGCTTTCTGCGCGCCATACGAACCTTGCGGTGTCGCTGGTGTGGTGTCGAGCACCTTGGGCGGTAGCTCGCCACCGAACACGGCCACTGAGCTGGTGAAGACCAGGCGCGGACGGTTGCCGTTCTTGCGCGCTTGCTCCAGCAGGATGCGGGTCGCATCGAGATTGATGCGCATGCCCAGATCAAAATCGCTTTCGGCTTCGCCACTGACCACTGCCGCCAGATGAAAAACCGACTGGACCGAGGGAGTCAGTGCTTTGGCAATGACGGCGGCATCCGCTGCATCGCCGGTCATGATCGCGATACGCGGATCATCGAAGTCCTGTGCTGCAACCTGATCGAGCAGTATGATGCGCGAGATTTTTTCTGCTTGTCCCGACGGCCCGGCCAGCGTGCCGCGTGCGAGCAGCTGCCGCGCCAGTTTCGAACCCAAAAAACCCGCGCCACCCGTGATCAGGACTTCCATATTTGTCTCCGTTTTTATGATTGAAATCCACAAAAGGATAAGGGTAGGGCTTGTATCATGGCAACTTAATTTCATCTTTCGCGGGCCCGCATCATGCCGAAATTCGCCGCTAATCTGAGTTTCCTGTTCAATGAAGTGCCCTTCATCGACCGCTTTGCTGCCGCCGCTGCGTCAGGATTTCGCGGGGTCGAGTACCTGTTCCCCTACGAAGAAGACAAAGACACGATTGCACGGGCGCTGCGCGACAACGGCCTGGAAAACGTCCTGTTCAATTTGCCGCCCGGTGACTGGGCGGCCGGCGAGCGCGGACTCGGCGCGCTGCCCGGACGAGAACAGGATTTTCGCGACGGTGTGTCGCGGGCGCTGGACTATGCAATGGCTGCCGGCACGAAGCGCTTGCATGCGCTGGCTGGCATCGTGCCTGCCGACGCCGATCGGGATCGCTGTCGCCAGACCTTCATTGCCAACTTGCGTTTTGCGTGCGAACAGCTCGCGCCGCACGGCATCACGCTTTTAGTCGAGCCGATCAATACGCGCGACATGCCAGGTTATTTCCTGAATTATCAGAACGATGCGCATGCGCTGCTGGCTGAGGTGGGTGCGCCCAACCTGAAAGTGCAGATGGATTTCTATCACGCGCAAATCATGGAGGGTGACATCATCAGCACCTTCCGGCGCTATCTGCCAGATGTCGGTCATGTGCAGATCGCCAGCGTGCCCGAGCGGCATGAGCCCGATCTGGGCGAACTCAACTACCCCTGGTTGTTCGCGATGATGGATGAGGCGGGATATGACGGCTGGATCGGTTGCGAGTACCGACCGCGTAACGGCACGGTGGCCGGTCTGGGGTGGTTAACGTCAATTCAGCCCTCTTGATGGCGTTCAAGCACCGCTTCAAGCATTTCCGCGATTTCAAAATCCCTCGCTTTGTTTGCCTGATCGATCAGCACCTGCGATAAGCCCGCCTTCGGACCCGCACCATGCTTGAGCAGTAACCCGACTGCGATGATATCGCCCCGCCGTACGGCAAGCTTCAAAGCTGTATCACCATCTCTGGAATAATTGATGTCAGCGCCAAAATCCAGCAGCAACTTGATAGCGGCATGAAATTGATGATGAGTTGCCACCAACAAAGGCGTTTCGCCACTCTTATATTTTTCATTCGGATTAGCCCCGCGCCGCAACAGCTGTGCCAGCAGTATCGGGTCCCTGCGTGGGAGTGACGCGAGAACCGGGCCACAACCTGTCAGGTCGGTTTGACTCAGATCCACGCATTTCTCAAGGATCGCCTTGACGATCATTCTTGCATCTTCGTTTTGTCCAATACTCCAGCAAAGGGCCGACACGACCGGTACGACTTTCGCCGAGACAGGCGAGTTGATGCTGGCGGGTTGTTCTGCGAGCAGGCGTTTTACGCCGACCAGATCTCGGCGCTGAATTCGCGTATTCAAAAGCTCGACGATCGCCTGTTGCCAGGTTGCGGCATGGTGCTGCTCTTCTGCGCTGGTCTCGATGGCGGATAGAAAAAAATCGGCGATATCATTGACCGAACCTTTCAGGCGTCGACCCAGCCCGGCTGGCCTGAGATCGTCGGCTATTTTGGGCGCATTGAGCACCAGCGGTGCCTGCAGATCGCCTCCCAGCAAGCGCATACCATCCCCGCGACGACTCCCGGCCAGATAAAACAACCGCATCGGATCAACAGGTATCTCGTGTTTCGCACAGTGACTGATATACGCCGCGGCTGAGGCAAGAGCGGCGTGATAATGAGAAGCCAGAATCGGCTTCGAGCCCGAGTACAGAATAATGTAAGCCGAATTCCACAAAGGGCTATTCGGCAGGATTTCTTCGGTCAGCACGCCAGCCTCGCAGCTCATTATCTGCAAGATTGGCAGCGGGAGATGGATTTGCTGACGGCCTGCATTTATTTTTTCCGCTTGCCTCATCAGCTGTTCGAGAAAATTTTTTGTACCTACATGACTTTCAGCAGATTCGCTGAACATCAACACGTGTTCGTTGTTCGTCGCAAGTTGCCCATGGATATGCAGGAGTAAATTGGCGCCATGGGTGAGATGCGGGGCGAGATTATCGATCAGAGTTTTAGCAGATTCCACCTGTGTGCCCGGACCGATGGACGTTGTATGGAGGCCGGAAGAAGACAGAATATTGCGTTGCGACGTGAGCAGTACCTCGGGAAACCCATTGCCGGCAGCAAAAATAAAAGGAGATTTTTGCGTGATATCTGGCTGACCCAATCCCGGGCTTGAAGACAGGCTGACGTGTGGCAGAGCATTCATCGCATTCCTCGTAGGCGTGTTATTTTCTTGAAGCGGGCATGAAAAATCAGTGTCTAAAAGAAAGTCCCAGGTTCCGCAGGCAATAAAAAAAGCCGCTCACGGCGGCTTTCTTTAAGTGCTTTAATGACATAGATTTCAAAGGTGTTTTGCGATTTTTTTGGCTGTCTCAGAACGGAATACTTTGCCCAGCCGTTTGCTCTCCCGGTGTTCTTTCATAGCGCGGTGTAGCGTGCACATCCAGCGCCGCGCGGAATTCCGAGGGACGATGAAGCAGGCGCAGTTCGTCACCGACAATCTCGGTGGTGTGGCGTTCAATGCCATCCTTGCCCGTCCATTTGCGCGTTTGCAAATGGCCTTCGACATACACCAGCGCCCCCTTTTTCAAATGCTGGCCAGCCATCTCGGCCAGCCGTTTGTAAAGTACAACACGATGCCATTCTGTTGCATCCCGCCGGGCACTGGTCGATTTGTTTTTCCATCCCTCGCTGGTGGCTACCGACAAGTGCGCGACCGGCTCACCGCTGTTCATCGTGCGCACATCGGGGTCATGTCCGAGATGACCAATCAGTAAGGCTTTGTTCAACGTTCCAGTCATGGTGAGATCCTTGGTTTTGGTGGATGAGCCTGTGGTGAGGCGCGTAGTCGTGCAGGTAGTCAGCCCGAACGTCAGACATGGATATCCTGTTCAATCTCTTGTGACTCCAACTCAGTCTTGCGCTCATCTTTGGCGCGGGTGAACGCATCCAGTGCAGACAGATCTTGCAAGGCATTCGCTGCGCGATAGGCATGGGCGAAAGACTTATAAAGTTCATCAATGTTTTGCGCCTGCGCGATCTGCTCCTGCAGCTTCTGCCGCTGTTGTTCATGCAGCCCGGTGCGTGCGGGTTCTTGTGCGCCGCTGTCCAACCAGGCAAGTAATTCGCGCCCTGTTTCTTCGGAAGGACGCATGATCTGGCCGTCAAACAAGCGCGTACGATCTTTACCGACATGGGCCATGTGCTGACTGTCGAGTTCCATGAAGATCGTGAATTCATACTCAATACCATCACGCATGACGGGCGCCAGTCCGATCTTGCGCACTACCGGACGACCAGTGCGTTCGTCTTTCTCCTGCACGTATTCAGTTTTTGCGCGCATCGTTGCAATCATATGACAGGGACTTTGCAGTAAAGCCTCTACCAGCGCATTGTGCTCAGGCGTGACTTGTCGCCATGCCTGCCAGCTGTTGCCTGAACGATCGGCAATTTTTCCGTGACGATCAAGAGAGCCACCCTCGCCGGTCCACGCCTGCGACAAGCTGTCGACAATGATCGTAGAGACGCCTGCGGCTTCCAGTGCATGAATCGCTTCGATATAACGTGCCGGCGTAAAGGGTGGCGTCAGTTGCAGCACGTCATAGCCTTCCGGCAGCAGATCGGCATACAGATCCCCGCTGCCATGCTCGGTATCGATCATGCCAATGCGACCACCCAGACCGTGTGCGATCAGAAGTGCGGAATACGTTTTGCCACTGCCCGAAGGTCCAGACATACCCAAGCGTAATTTCGCCCGGCATTTAGTGGCCCGATGAATTTCAAAGGGTTTCATAGCGTATTTGTCCTCGCTCAAAATTTTGATGGCGACTTGTGCATGTCGGCTGACGGTTAAGCACGCAGTTCATTGCGGTGAAATGCCACCTACCCAAGGAAGCTCCGACGCCGTAGCCGCCCAGATGTTTCCGGAGAGTGTGCCAGTTGGTCCAAGCCCGTTCAGTTGGACAGACAACTGCTTGAAAGGGTCACTCGGGACCCCGGCTTTTTTTGGGCCTGCAAGCGGGGTATGCATGACAGACAAAGCAGGGATAGCCCCGCGAAAACACGATTCATCGTTGCATCGTAGTCATCGTAGTACGGGCAAGCCAGAACAGAGATGCAGAATTTAACGAAGCTTTCCTAAGAAATTAGCTGCTGTTTCATCAAGTTCGTACGCACCATCATGCGTTCGTACTTGTGCTGCGATGTTTTGGCTAAACTCCTATTGACCTACGGAGGACACCTTGGAAAGATCCGGAATGCTGCAAACAGCGCGTCATCGTGCCGGCAGGGATGCTACGGGGCACCCGGACATTTTTGCGGCTCTGCCTTCCGATGTGCAGCGGGTGCTGCGTAACACCTATGCCCTTTTGTCTCTGACCCTGCTGTTTGCCGCGGGCATGGCGGCGCTCAGCCTGAGTCTGGCGCTGCCTGCGCCCGGCATTATTCTCACGCTGGTCGGTTATTTTGGTTTGCTGTTTGCGATCCATAAGGTCAAAAACAGTGCCTGGGCCCTGCCCGCCGTTTTCGCGCTCACCGGCTTCATGGGCTACACGCTGGGTCCAGTACTTGCTCGCACGCTGAGTTTGCCGGGTGGCGCGACCACCATTGCACTGGCACTTGGGGCCACCGGCGCGATCTTCCTCGCCTTATCAGTTTGGGTCCTTGCCACGCGGCGTGATTTCAGCTGGATGGGCGGCATGCTCTTTGCCGGCATGGTCGTCGCCATCCTTGCCGGTCTGGCCGCGATTTTCTTTCAGATGCCTGCGCTCGCGCTGGCAGTCTCAGCGGTGGTTGCACTGTTGTCAGCCGGGCTGATTTTGTTCGAGACGAGTGCCATAGTGAACGGCGGCGAGAACAATTATGTAATGGCCACAGTCAGTTTGTTTGTCTCGCTATTTAATTTGTTCACCAGTCTGCTGCATCTGTTCGGCTTTGGTTCGAACGAATAAGCAGACGGCTTCTGGAGGTAATACCGATGAAATGTCCTACCTGTGTCAACGCATTACTCGTGATGAGCGAGCGTCAGGGTGTAGAAATCGACTACTGTCCTCAGTGTCGTGGCGTCTGGCTGGATCGAGGCGAGCTCGATAAATTACTCGACCGCGCTGATGTACAGGCTGCGGCACAGCCGCCGGTACAAGCGGGGCCCTACCGAAGCGAGCGCTATCCGGTACCGTCGTATCCGTCAAGAGACTACGAGCCGTCGTATTCCGGACACAAGAAGCATTACAAACACAAATCATGGTTGAGCGAGATCTTTGATTGACCGTTGGCTTTACTGGATAGCGTGAGAGGACGCAAACGCTGTTTTTCTGCCGAAAAATTCCCGTTTTTTTAAAGGGTACTTTTTTCGGTCAGAGTGTTCTTGTTTTAAAGCCTCTTAGTTTGGCATTGCCGACCGGTGGAAGCTGATGATGCGCCACTGTCCATCGCGCCGTGCAACAACAATACTCAATCGCCCAATCCCTTCGGCAGGTTTGCCGTCAATGCTTACCTTCCACTTGTCATAGCCCGTGAGGACGGCGCTGTCCGGTGACAGTTCGCTTACGGTGACTTCCCCCAGTTCGACGGAAAGCGGTGCATATTTTTCAAAAACTACGTCGAAATATTGCCTGATGCCGTCGGATGAGGTGATCAGCGTCTTGGTGCTCGTGCCGAAAAAGCGGGCATCGCTGGCAAAGGGTGCAATGACGCCATTGAGGTCGTTTCGATTGAGCGCGGTTATCCAGGCCTGCACCGTGCTCAGCGCACCGCTTTTTGAATCTGCCATGACGGGGGAGGTAACAAGCATCATAAATGCACAAAAAGCGTGAATAAAATTTTTCATGTGAATCGACCTTTTTACCTATGAATGGGAGGATCTTGGGAAACACACGCCGGCAATACTTCATTATTAATCAGTTTTTTGATCAGCCAAAACCGAATCTTCGATGACCGCGGCCCCGAGCGCTGAGCATAGGATTTTTGGGTATCAATCGGGCCAGCACACATCACAAGCCCCACGTTCAAGGTTACACTGTCGCAAATAAGTGTCTAAACATTCTGACAATGTCGGATGTAAACTGACACAAGAATGTTGGGCGCCACGGCGGTCCGATAAAACAATGGCAACAGGCGGCGCGGGCTGCCTTATGGGGAAACGTCTTGTACGAAATCTTCTCGGGTACCCTTCTGATCGACATCGTGATCGGCGTCACCCTGCTTGAATGGGCCGCGCTGTCCTGGTGGCACCGTCGCACCGGGCGGGGTATCCCCATGTCCGAGTTGCGTAATACCTTATTCGCTGGCCTGTATCTGATGCTGGCGGTGCGCGCATCAATGACGGCAGCCCCCTGGTATGTGGTGGCATTGCTGCTGCTGGCCGCCGGACTGTCGCATGCCGCCGACCTGTGGCGGCGCTGGCACGCCTGAACCCCCTGCGGAGAAGATTTTCATGAGTCACAGCTTTCCTTTTTCAGCCATCGTCGGTCAGGATGAGATGAAACACGCAATCCTGGTCGCTGCCGTCGATCCTGGTGTCGGTGGTGTGCTGGTGTTTGGCGACCGGGGCACCGGCAAATCCACCGCGGTGCGGGCGCTGGCGGCGCTGCTGCCCAAGATGCGCGCGATGGCGAATTGTCCTTATGGTTGCGATCCTGAACCCGGAACGCCGTCATGCGAGCAGTGCGCACCTCTGAAGGCTGAAGGGCATCCGAAAACGGTGATGAAGCCTGTGCCGGTGGTTGATCTGCCGCTCGGTGCAACCGAAGATCGCGTGGTGGGCGCACTGGATCTGGAGCGCGCGTTATCGCAAGGCATCAAGGCCTTCGAGCCGGGTTTGCTGGCGAGGGCCAATCGCGGTTTTCTGTATATCGATGAAGTGAATTTGCTGGAAGACCATCTGGTCGATTTGCTGATCGATGTCGCGGCGTCTGGGGAGAATATGGTGGAACGTGAGGGTTTGTCGGTCCGGCATCCGGCGCGTTTCGTGCTGGTGGGCAGTGGCAATCCGGAAGAGGGTGAGTTGCGTCCGCAGCTGCTGGACCGCTTTGGTCTGGCGGTTGATGTGAGCACGCCCACCGACCTGAAAATGCGCATCGAAGTCGTCAGACGACGCGATGCATATGAGCGTACGCCCGAGGCCATCATTGAGAGCTGGCGCAAGGAAGATGAAAAAATTCGCAAGCGTATCGTTGCGGCCCGTAAAAAACTGCCGGACGTGGATGTGCCTGATCACGCCCTCATGCGTGCCGCGCAACTCTGCATGGCCCTGGGTACCGATGGTCTTCGGGGTGAGCTGGCGCTCATGCGCGCTGCACGTGCGCTGGCGGCTTTTGAAGGACACGATGTTGTCAATGATTCGCATCTCAAACGCATGGCGGCGCCGGCATTGCGGCATCGACTGCGACGCAATCCGCTCGACGATGCGGGCTCAGGTACGCGCGTTACCCGCGCCGTCGACGAAGTCTTTGCCTGATCCATGTCAGGCCGGGACGTGTGTCCGCAGGCATGGACCCGCACGCGAGTCTGCTGCATCAGCCCGCGTCACGAGTCTCTACGCATGAGTCCCCACGCATGAATCAGCCTGCCGATTATTCATCCGATGAAGTTCAGGAACGTCTCTGGCAGCAGGCGGTCCAGGTGGCCGTGTTGCTGGCGATTGATCCGGATGCAATGGGTGGTGTACGTATACGCGCAGCCGCCGGTCCGGTACGCGATGCCTGGCTGAATTTGCTGCGCTCGCTCATGAGCCCGTCGCGCTGGGTGCGCATGCCGGTGTCGATTACAGATGAACGCTTGCTGGGTGGTCTCGATTTATCCGCAACGCTGGCCAGCGGTCGACCGGTTTTGCAGCACGGGCTTCTGGTCGAGGCCGATGGCGGCACACTGATACTCACGATGGCTGAGCGTTTACCCGCATCGACCGCCGCCCGGCTGACGCAAGTGATGGATGAGGGCGCCGTGGTGCTTGAGCGTGATGGTCTGGCCGAGCGTCGTGCGACACGTTTTGCGGTGGTGGCACTGGATGAGGGCTTGTCGGAAGAAGAAGCGCTTTCACCCGCCTTGCGTGACCGGCTGGCTTTTGAACTGGATCTGCGTCCGATTTCGCCGCGCAGAATCAATGACACTGACATGCAGCAAATGATCGCTGGCAGCATTGAAGATATCGTCGCTGCGCGCGCAAGATGTTCCGACATTGCGGTGCCCGAGACAGTGATGACGGTCCTGTGCGGCACTGCGCTCGCGCTGGGTGTTGATTCGATGCGCGCATCCATCAAGGCCGTCGCCGTTGCGCGCGCGAGTGCGGCGCTCGATGGCAATGACACGGTCACGGATGACGATGCGCGTGTGGCAGCCGCACTGGTTCTCGCACCGCGTGCGACCCGTATGCCTTCCTCGTCCGAGCAGCAGCCCGAGGAGGACGTCGAAGAGCAATCCGAGCAGCAGCAGGCTGATGTACCGCCACCGGATTCTCAGGACGATCAGCAGGATCACGACACGTCGCCGCCCGATCCGGCTGAAAACAAACCAATGGAAGATCGCGTCCTTGATGCGGCCAAAGCAGCGATTCCTGCCGGCTTGTTGTCGCAGCTGCTCGCGGGCAGTCTGCAACAGCGCGCCACTGCCGGCAAATCCGGCGCCACGGTCAAAGGCGGACAGCGCGGGCGACCCGCAGGTTCGCGGCGCGCTCAACCGGTGCATGGCAGCCGGCTGCATCTGATCGATACCCTGCGAGCCGCAGCGCCCTGGCAAAAAATACGCAAAGCGATGTTGAGCGGCGATGCGCAGCAGCGCGTTCAGGTGCGCTCCGAAGATTTTCATATCGCACGCATCAAACAAAAAACCGCAACCACCACTCTATTCGTAGTCGATGCTTCCGGTTCATCGGCTTTGCATCGTCTGGCCGAAGCCAAGGGCGCGGTTGAATTGCTTCTAGCGGATTGTTACGTCCGGCGCGATCAGGTGGCACTGATTGCGTTTCGCGGCAAGGTCGCTGAATTGCTGTTGCCACCCACGCGCTCACTGGTGCGTGCCAAACGCAGTCTGTCCGGACTGCCGGGTGGCGGCGGTACTCCGCTGGCCACCGCGATCGATACAGCAGCCAGTGTCGCTGAAGGTCTGCGTCGTCGCGGGCAATCACCGGTCGTGGTTTTGCTGACTGACGGTCGCGCCAATGTTGCGCGCGACGGCACCGGTGGACGCGAGCGCGCGCAGTCCGAGGCAACGCAGGCGGCACGCCAGCTCTCGGCATTGCAAGTCCCTTTGCTTTTCATCGACACATCGCCCAAGCCACAGCCGGAAGCGGCGCAGCTCGCTGGTGCCATGCGCGCACGATATCTTCCGTTGCCGCACGCAGGGGCGGCGGCGGTCTCGCTGGCCGTACGCGCGGCCACCCAGGACGGAGCGCGCTAGGTTGAGCGACTGGCTTCAATGGGATATCGACGGGCGTGACTGGCCCAACCGCAGTGCAAGTCGTTTTGTGACGGCGGCTGGCTTGCGCTGGCATGTGCAGCAATTCGGCCCTGCGCCGCAAGACGCGCCCGTGATCGTGCTCTTGCATGGCACTGGTTCGTCATCGCACTCATGGCGCGATGTCGCACCTTTGCTTGCGTTACGTCACAGCGTGATCGTGATGGACTTGCCGGGTCATGCTTTCACCACAATGCCACCGAATGCAGCGCAGTCACTGGCGGGCATGGCGCAAAACGTCACGGCCTTATTGCGCGAGCTGAACATTGCACCCACCGTCATGGTCGGGCATTCCGCCGGCGCGGCAGTCGCAGCGCGAATGATTCTGGATCAGGCGATTACACCTGCGGCGCTGGTCAGCCTGAATGGCGCGTTCATCGCGTTCGGTGGTCTGGCCGGACAATTTTTTTCGCCGGTCGCGCGTTTGCTGGCAGCGGGTTCGCTGGCCTCGCGCTTCTTTGCATGGCAGGCAACCGATCCTGCGGTCGTGCAAAAGCTCGTTCGCAGCACTGGCTCACTGCTCGACAGCGCGGGCATGGGTTTGTATGCGCGTCTGGTGCAAAGTCCCGGTCATGTCTCAGCCGCGCTAGCAATGATGGCGCACTGGGATCTCGAATCACTGGAACGTGAATTGCCCGGCCTGACACTGCCCGTGTGGATGGTGGCAGCTGAAAACGATGCGACCGTACCGGCATCACAGGCGGCGCAAGTCGCGCGCCGCCTGCCGCAAGCCCGGCAGGTGCTCTGGCCGATGCTCGGGCACCTGGCGCACGAAGAAAGTCCCGCCCAGTGCGCCGCTTTGCTTGCGAGTGTCGTCGAAGAAGTTGTGCGGCATTGATTTGCTCTCAAACCTTTCGCAGCAAAAATCCCCCGATAGCGACCGGTCCTTCATTCGGACTTTGTAATTGAAAAGTCCCGCCTATTTCCGCCGGTCCCTGGCCGCTGCCACCAGACACCACCGGTCCGAAAAAGCGTGCGCCAATACCGCCGCTGAAGGAAGCGTTACTCGCTGTCCCTGAAAAATAAGAAGTGAACCTGGTGCTGTCGATTGTGGTGGTGGCGCTCAGTGCCAGCGGCAGCGGATCGAGCGTGCCTTCATCGATACGTGTGCGGCTGAACGTGAGCACCACCGTGCGTTTGGCAAAATCGACCTCGGCTTCGACATCGCCATAAATCGGATAAGAATCTTCGCCCTGCACATAGCTGAACCAGCCATGCAGCCGGCCGCGATAGCGCGCCACGCCGGTCGCTGGCATCTGCGCAGCGGCCGTCACGGTACCGAAAGCCACCAGACCGCGTCGCATCTTGTTGTGTTCGTTGTTGCCGCCCCATTCGTTGATGAGGACCGTGTCCTGCGTGATCCAGGCGCCCAGATTCGCATGCGCGTAGGACCAGTGATGGTAATCGCGATAGCCTTTGAAACCGGGGTAGGGCACACCCGGACCGTCCGAACCCGGTAATAAGACGGCTTGACCATTCGCGTCAACGCCCGAGCCTGCCTGAGTCGCGCCTTCCGCATGCAGCCGCGAGGCCCACGCGTTATCCGGAATATCCCCGCCGCTGCGCCAGTTACCGAGTTGCGCTGTCAGGCCGGTGGTTTCCACGGTGGGGCACCCCGGATTGTCTGCCGGGCAGCGTACCGGCTCCGTGCGCGGAAAATAAATATTGTTCGCGTAATGCGCCTGAGTGCCAGCCGCCCCCTTTCTTGCGAAGTCAAAAAAATTCAGATCCGTGAAAGAAGGCAGTGCCTCCAGCCGGGCCAGTCCCGCTTGGTCGAGCTGCACCCGGCCCTGTGTTGGCGAGAAGGTCTCGATGATCAGCGGTCGTTCGGTTTTGCCGTCCCATGACAAGCCCAGTTTCGACAACAGCAAGCTCACCGTCGCCAGCCTTCCATCGGCTGCTTTGCTGATGCGAACGTCTGCGATACCGCCAGTGGCGGGTCGCAGTCCGTATGCCAGTGTGGGCGCCGGGTTGGGTGTCAGTAAATCATTGGTCGAAATCCCATAAACCTGCACGCCTGAGGCGGTGACTGAGATGCCGTGGTCCGTATGCAAAATGAGGTCGCCCGTGCAAGCCATGCCGCTGGCCGGGCACACCACCGTGTTCGTGCCGCTTTGCTGCGGCAGGAGCACCGTGTCATCGGGCCCGTCACCGCCGCCACCGCCGCAGCCGCTCAAGGACCCCAACAACGCAAGCAGTACCGCGCAGGCACTGCGTTTACCCACAAAACTCATGATGACTCCCCTTGTTTTCCCTGGTTGGACCCGCGCCTGCCGGAGGTTGATCACGATGGCTGCGGGCAAACCAGACCATAGAAGGAGCGCGCATAAGACCTGTTGAGGCTCGACAAGCTGACCGGGGGCGCGCAGCACTCCGGCTGCAAAAGCTTACGAATGGACAAGCGTTGCCTGTCGGAGGTCAGTGCGTGTCTCGCCGGGAGCCTCGGAGGATGCTCAGAAGCCGTTACCGCCTTGGTGTCAATTAAACTTGACATATGTAGTTGACAGGCATACCTTACATCCGAAGGGGGTCAAACCGACCCCACAGGAGACAGCATGGACAATTCCGAACGTATTGAATCGGCTCTGGAGGCCGCGATCGTCGCCCAGGAGGGGCCCGACGGACCGCCGCGCCTGGCGGCGGCTATTCGCCATTCGGTGTTTCCGGGCGGCGCGCGCATTCGTCCGCACCTCACCCTGGCCGTGGCGCAGGCCTGTGGCGCCGACGATATCGGGCTGGCTGCAGCTGCTGGCGCTGCGATCGAGATGATGCATTGCGCGTCGCTGGTCCATGATGATTTGCCCTGTTTCGACAATGCGACCACGCGGCGGGGGCGTCCCTCCGTGTTCGGCGCTTATGGTGAGCGGCTGGCGGTGCTGGCAGGTGATGCGCTGATCGTGACCGCCTTTCAGAGCCTTGCAGCCGCTGCCGCACAAAAGCCGGAGCGCATGGGCCCGCTGATGCACACACTGGCGGCCGGCGTTGCTGCGCCTACGGGTATTGTCGCGGGTCAGGCCTGGGAGTGTGAGCCGCGTGTCGCGCTTACCGCCTACCAGCGCGCCAAGACGGGCGCTCTGTTCGTTGCAGCGACCGTGGCCGGTGCTCAGGCTGCTGGCGCTGCCTCTGAACCCTGGCGCGCGCTCGGCGAATGGCTGGGCGAGGCTTATCAGGTGGCTGACGATATTCGTGATGTGGCGCTGGACACGGAACAGCTGGGCAAGCCGGGTGGGCAGGATGCTGCACTGGGCCGCCCCAGCTCAGCCGCCGAACTGGGCCTGTCGGGCGCTATCCAGTATTTTGACCAGCTGATTGCCTACGCCAGCGCGTCCATTCCCAGCTGCCGCGGATCGGCTCAATTGCGCACACTGGTGCGCCAGGAATCCCGCCGGTTGGTGCCGGTCGAGCTGACCCGCAAACTGGTGCCGTCGGTGACGCGCATCTCGGCCTAGCCATGTCGGCGGCCCTTACCTCCGCTTCCTCCTGGTCTGACTGGCTGCTTGGCTGGCGCGACCGGCTGCTCGCCAATCCGGCTTTTCATCGGTTTGCTTCCGGCTTTCTGCTCACGCGTCCTATCGCGCACCGTCATGCGCGGGAGGTCTTCGATCTCGTCGCCGGTTTTGTATATTCGCAGGTGCTGGCCGCCTGTGTGCAGCTGGATTTGTTTAAAAAACTCTCACAAGGTCCGCAGAGCATCAGCGCACTGGCGCGCCAGTTCGATATGTCCATCGAGGCCGCCGAACGTCTGCTGGTCGCCGCCCAGTCGCTCAGGCTGGTGGAAAAGCGCGGCCTGACTGCAGAGGGCGAGCAGCGCTACGGCCTTGGCATGCTGGGCGCGCCGCTGGTCGACAACGAAGCGGTCACGGCCATGGTTCGCCATCACGCCGCGCTTTATGCTGATTTGACCGATCCGGTCGCACTGCTGCGTGGCCGGGTACATCCGTCCCTCTCTGACTATTACCCTTACACCGCGGATGAGGCCAAGGCGCACGCCGCCGAGATTACGCCCGAAAAAGTCGCCAATTATTCCGCACTGATGTCAGCATCCCAGCCGCTGGTGGCCGCTGAAATTCTGGATGCCTTTTCATTCGCGTCGCATCGGCATTTGCTCGATGTGGGCGGCGGCGAAGGCCGGTTTCTGGTCAGCGTCGCCGAGCGCGCGCCGCACCTGAAACTGAGCCTCTTCGATCTGCCGCCGGTGGCCGCTAATGCCCGCGCACGTTTTCAGAATGCAGGCATTGCGGATCGCGCCCAGGCGACGGGCGGAAATTTTCTGGCCGATGAATTGCCCGCCGGTGCCGACATCGTCTCGCTGGTGCGCATCATTCATGACCACGACGACGAGCGTGCGCTGACCATCCTGAAGGCCATCCGCCGCGCGCTCCCGACCGGCGGCACGCTGCTGCTGGCCGAGCCGATGTCGGGCACACCCGGTGCCGAAGCCATGGGCGATGCCTACTTTGGTTTCTATTTGCTGGCGATGGGCCGTGGGCAGGCACGTACCGCTGAACGTCTCAGCGAGCTGGTTCGATCTTCCGGTTTTGACAACATTCAACTCTTGTCGACCCGGATCCCGCTTCAGGTCAGGCTGTTGACCGCCAAGGCTGTCTGATTCAGCAATATGTAAATATATCTTGACACTTTAAAGCGTCAGCATAGAATGACACAATACCCGCGAAGGCCCTGCCTTCCCGGCGCACCAAAACGAGACGATTCACAACCCTGATCGTCGCCCAGCGAATAAACCGGATTCCCCATGAAAAGCCCGTACCGCGACATCGCAGCGCAAGGCCAACACCCAAGGGGCGGGATATGAACGCGCACGCCGTCGTCGTCGAGCAGCCGCATCAGCTGCAGGTCCGCGAGCTCGCGCTCGTTGAGCCGACCGACAACGATCTGGTGGTCGATATCATCTGGAGTGGCATTTCCACCGGTACCGAAAAACTGCTCTGGTCCGGCCGCATGCCGACCTTTCCGGGCATGGGTTATCCGCTGGTGCCGGGCTATGAATCGGTCGGTCGGGTGGCGCAGGCAGGACGCAGTACCCAATACGAAATCGGCGAGATGGTGTTTGTGCCCGGCGCTGCCTGTTTTGGCGAAGTGCGGGGCCTGTTTGGTGGCGCCGCATCGCGCGTCGTAATTCCTGCTCTGCGCGCGTTGCGGATCTCTGAAGATCTTGGCGAGCGCGGCACACTGCTTGCGCTGGCAGCGACTGCTTATCACGCTTATTCATCGCCGGGCGCTGCACGCCCGGAACTCATTATTGGTCACGGTGTGCTGGGCCGCATGATTGCGCGCCTGGCCGTGATCGCTGGTGGCAAGCCCGTCGTCTGGGAGACCAATCCTGCCCGCCGGGGCGGCGCGCAAGGTTACGACGTGATTGATCCGGCCGATGACAAGACCTCGAATTACCGCAACATCTGCGATGTCAGTGGCGATCCCAAGGTGCTGGATTCACTGATCGCGCGCGGTGCATCCGGCTGCGAAATCGTGCTCGCCGGTTTTTACGATGAGCCACTGTCATTCTCGTTCGCGCCAGCCTTTCTGCGCGAAGCAAAAATCCGTGTGGCCGCTCAATGGAAACCGCCTGAGCTTCTCGCTGTGCGGGATCTCGCGGAGAGCGGTCGACTATCGCTTGATGACCTGATTACCCACCGCAGCACACCGGACAACGCCGATGCCGCGTACCGCACTGCCTTTAGTGATTCCACCTGCCTGAAGATGATTCTCGACTGGAGACGCCCGCAATGAGCAAGCCACAAGACCACCAGGCAGCGCCTGTGCATTTCATGCAGAAAGAGCGTCTGCGCGCGGAGGCTGCGATCGATCCGGATCCGGCGCCGACCGGCGAAGTGACCAAAGAAACCCAGATCATTGCCATCTACGGTAAGGGCGGCATTGGCAAGAGTTTCACACTCGCCAACCTCTCTTACATGATGGCGCAGCAAGGCAAGAAGGTTTTGCTGATTGGCTGTGATCCGAAAAGCGACACCACATCGCTGCTGTTTGGTGGCAAAGCCTGCCCGACCATCATTGAAACGTCGTCGAAGAAAAAACTCGCCGGCGAGCCCGTCTCGATTGGCGATGTCTGCTTCAAGCGCGATGGCGTCTATGCGATGGAGCTCGGTGGACCTGAAGTTGGTCGCGGCTGTGGCGGTCGCGGCATCATCCACGGTTTTGAACTGCTTGAAAAACTCGGCTTCCACGAGTGGGGCTTCGATTATGTCTTGCTCGACTTCCTCGGCGACGTCGTATGCGGCGGTTTTGGTTTGCCGATTGCACGTGACATGTGTCAGAAAGTGATCGTCGTTGGCAGTAATGATTTGCAGTCGCTGTATGTCGCTAATAACGTCTGCTCGGCAGTCGAATATTTCCGCAAGCTCGGTGGCAATGTCGGTGTGGCCGGCATGGTGATCAACAAAGATGACGGCACTGGTGAGGCGCAAGCCTTTGCTCAGCATGCCGGCATTCCCGTGCTCTCTGCCATTCCTGCGAACGAAGACATTCGCCGCAAGAGCGCCAGCTACGAAATCATCGGTCGTCCCGAAAGTCAGTGGGGCGCGCTGTTTGCCGAACTCGCACAAAACGTCGCCGATGCACCGCCCGTGCGACCCAAACCGATGTCGCAAGATGAATTGCTCGGTCTGTTCTCTGCCGAACATACCGGACGTGATGTCGTGCTAGAGCCTGCGACCGTTGCCGATATGGTGGGCAAGAGCGAGATCATCAAGAAAACCCTTGAAGTTGTGTACGACGAAGTCTGAGGACACGCGCCATGAGCCATCCAGTGATTCCGATCGTCGCCAACCCTGAGGCCCTCAAGGCCGATGGTCTTGGCTGCCATTCCGGCAAAGAACAGCTGGATGCGGCCGCGCGCGCCGCGGGCAAGAGCGAGACACTGGATCAGTACGCACAGGATTATCCGAAAGGCCCGCATGATCAGCCGCAGAGCATGTGCCCGGCATTCGGTTCACTGCGTGTTGGCTTGCGAATGCGTCGCACGGCCACGATTCTTTCGGGCTCGGCCTGCTGCGTTTACGGACTGACGTTTACGTCGCATTTTTACGGCGCACGACGAAGCGTGGGCTACGTGCCGTTTGATTCCGAATCGCTGGTCACCGGCAAGCTGTTCGAAGACATTCGCGACGCAGTACACAAAGAAGCCAATCCGGATTTGTATGACGCGATCGTTGTCATCAATCTGTGTGTGCCGACGGCCAGCGGCGTGCCGCTGCAAATCCTGCCAAAAGAAATTAATGGTGTTCGCATCATCGGCATTGATGTACCCGGATTTGGCGTGCCAACGCATGCCGAAGCCAAAGACGTACTCGCCGGCGCGATGCTGCGCTATGCGCGTAACGAGGCGGGCGCAGGTCCGGTGGCTGCACCGCGTAATGGTAAGAGCGACAAACCCACGATTACACTGATCGGCGAAATGTTTCCCGCTGATCCGGTCACCATCGGCATGATGCTCGAGCCCATGGGCCTGGCCGCCGGTCCGGTGGTGCCGACACGCGAGTGGCGCGAACTGTATGCGGCACTCGACTGCGCGGCTGTCGCCGCGATTCATCCTTTTTACACCGCCAGCGTGCGCGAATTCGAAGCCGCCGGTCGTCAGATCATTGGCTCGGCACCCGTCGGTCATGACGGCACCGAAGCCTGGCTGCAAGCGATAGGCAATGGCTGCAACATCGGTCAGGCACACATTGACGCTGCCAAAAATCGCATGCTGCCCGCCGTGCGCGCTGCACTGGCGGCCAAGCCGATCAAAGGTCGCGTCACGCTGTCGGGTTACGAAGGCTCCGAGCTGCTGGTCGCGCGTTTGCTGGTCGAAAGCGGCGCGGATCTGCGTTATGTCGGCACCGCCTGCCCCAAAACAATTCACAGCGCCGCTGATCTGGAATGGCTGAATGCCCGCGGCGTGCACGTGCAATACCGCGCGTCGCTCGAACAAGATATCGCTGCCGTGCATGAATTCAAACCGGATCTGGCGATCGGCACCACGCCGGTCGTGCAGGCAGCGAAAGAAATGTCGATTCCCGGTCTGTATTTCACCAACCTGATTTCCGCACGCCCCCTGATGGGCCCGGCGGGCGCTGGCTCACTCGCAGCGGTGGTGAATGCCGCGATCGGCAACAAGGCTCGCATGGATGACATGAAGTCGTTCTTCGGTGGCACCGGCATGGGCGACAGCGCCGGTGTCTGGGAAGGCAAGCCGCAAGACCGCCCCGAGTTCCGTACCGAGACGCGTCGCCGCCTGGAAAAGGCTGCGAAGAAGCGTAAAGCCGAGGAGATGATCTGATGTACGTCATCGACCACGACAGAGCAGGCGGTTACTGGGGCGCGGTGTATGTGTTCACTGCGATCAAGGGATTGCAAGTCATCATCGACGGCCCGGTGGGTTGTGAAAACCTGCCGGTGACTTCCGTTTTGCATTACAGCGATGCCTTGCCACCGCATGAATTGCCTATCGTGGTCACGGGTCTGGCAGAAGAACAATTGGGTCGCGAAGGCACCGAAGGCTCGATGAAGCGCGCGCATGCGACGCTGGACCCGGATCTGCCGGCAGTGGTCGTCACTGGCTCAATCGCCGAAATGATTGGTGGCGGCGTCACCCCCGAAGGCACCAACATCCTGCGCTTCTTGCCGCGCACGATTGATGAAGACCAGTGGCAGTGCGCGAACCGCGCGATGCTCTGGCTGTGGAATGAATACGGCATGCGCCATGTACCAGCCCGCAAGCCATTCGCCGAGCGCGCACCGGACGAAAAACCGCGTGTCAATATCATCGGTCCCAGCTACGGCACGTTCAACATGCCGAGCGATCTGGCCGAAATTCGCCGTCTGGTGCAGGGCATTGGCGCTGAAGTCAACATGGTGTTCCCGCTGGGTAGTCACCTGGCCGATGTGTCGCGTCTGGTCGAAGCCGATGTGAATATCTGCATGTACCGCGAGTTCGGCCGTTTGTTGTGCGAAGCGCTGGACCGCCCATATTTGCAGGCGCCGATTGGTCTGCACAGCACCACCAAATTTTTACGCAAGCTGGGTGAATTGCTCAATCTGGATCCCGAGCCTTTCATCGAGCGCGAGAAGCACACCACGATTAAGCCGGTCTGGGATCTGTGGCGTTCAGTCACACAGGATTTTTTCGGCACTGCCACCTTTGCGGTCGTGGCGAATGAAACTTACGCGCGCGGTCTGCGGCACTTCCTCGAAGATGAAATGGGCCTGCCGTGCAATTTTGCGGTTGCGCGCAAGCCGGGTGAAAAAACCGATAACGAAACCGTGCGTCAGTTGGTGCGTGAAAAACCACCGCTGATCATGTACGGGAGTTACAACGAGCGCATGTATCTGGCTGAGACCGGCGGTTCGTCACCGATGAAACCCGCCTTCATTCCTGCATCGTTCCCGGGCGCGATCATTCGCCGCCATACCGGCACACCCTTCATGGGCTATGCCGGTGCGACCTATCTGATTCAGGAATTCTGCAATTGCCTGTTTGATGCGTTGTTTCACATCCTGCCGCTGGGCACCGAC
>JACCDX010173873.1_pt1 | contig 39425 bp, 37 predicted proteins | sample 7449681 | NCBI WGS metagenome assembly JACCDX01 (sample SAMN15323450, study PRJNA562643) | freshwater metagenome | isolation source: river surface water | place: USA:Blue River Watershed | collected 2017-08-18
GCTGTGGCCGTACATGGGCGGCGTTAAAGTTTTGAAATCACAATAAAACAAACGCAGCAGGGGCTTACTTAAGCAGTAAGAACTCTGCTACAATCGCGGTCTTTCGGAAACGACCACATGTTTTCGATCCTGGAGAGGTGGCAGAGTGGTCGAATGTACCTGACTCGAAATCAGGCGTACCGCAAGGTACCGTGGGTTCGAATCCCACCCTCTCCGCCAGTCTTCTCTAAGTCCTTCATTCAGAAGGGCTTCAAAACTCCTTGAGGTTTGTATTGGGAACATCGTTGGGAACAACCCAGCGATCGACACAGGACGAATCGCAAGGCCATGTATCCTCCCGGTCTAGAACTTCACGGCTCCACTTGGCGCGTCACCAAGCGGGTTCCTGCCGACCTCCTTCACTGCTATCCCACCCGTCACCTTCGTCGCTCGACACATCAGTCAGACAAACGAGAAGCCGCCAAGGTCGCTTGGGTTTTGCTGGCCGACCTTTCGCTCGAATTCGATCGGCTTCGCTCAGGAGGTGTAGAGGGCTACGAGAGTGGTGAGATTTACACTGCAAATCCCAAGGCCGCCCCAGAAGCTCATGCTCGACACAGTTCCCTTGGGACTGCCTTGGTCATCAACGGTCATTCGAGTTGTCCGAAACTCAGTGAAGTGGTTGCTTCCTTCCTGTCGCGACAAGACCAAACTCGACCGATGTATCGCAAGTACAAGCCCGTGCTTAGATTGCTGTTGGATATCCTTGGTGATGTGTCTGTGAGTGCAATCAGGCAGAAAGACATCGATGACTTCTTCGGGTTGGTGTGCAGGCTTCCCCCGAGGTGGGTGGATCAAGCAAGGAAGCGGCAACTCCCTGTTAAAGCGTTGACAGCGATGGAGTGGGATACCGTGATTGCCCCGAAGACCTTTGAGGACACCTATGTGGCAGCAGTACGCCCGTTTCTTCAAGAGAGCATCCGGCTGTATGGTGACCAAGGATTCCCCTACCGCCTGACGGTCGATGGGATCAAGTACACGGGAGATCGGAAGGCTGGAGAGAGCAAACAACGAGCTCTGTCCTCGGATGAGATTCGGCGACTATTCACCTCTTCAGAATATCTTCGATTCACTTCTGAAGCTCCATGTTGCTTCTGGTTGCCCCTTGTCGGTCTTCTCACGGGGGCAAGGGTGAATGAGGTCTGCCAATTGAATCCCCAGTGCGACATCCAGCAAGAGGGAGACATCTGGTTCTTTGACTTCACCGAAGACAGCGATGGTGAGGCGGATGTGGTCAAGAGCGTTAAGACACCTAACTCCAAGCGGAGGGTACCAATCCACTCCACGCTGATTACTCTGGGATTCCTCAAGTACGTTGAAGAAACCAAGGCAACCGGAGCCAAGCTCCTGTTCCCAAAATGGCGACCGGAGCGGGGTAAGGCCAGTGCGAAGGCAGAGGACTGGTTCCGGCAATTTCTTGCTGAGATCGGCCTACGAGATGAAACTCCGTTCGCACGAGTGGTCGGTTTCCACTGCTTCCGCTCGACGTTTGCTGCAAGAGCTCAAGCCCTTAACATCAACGAGGCTCCCATCCTAGGACACGCGGACGATGGATCGGCAGTCCAGCGGGGTTACCGAGGGAAGCGACCGCTGTCCCAGCTTCAAGGGATCGTTGAGACAATCACCTTCGAGGAGGTGGACGAACTCATCCAGTGGGTCAAGGCGACTCAGAGTTGATGTGGAGCTGGGGCCCTTGTTTGTTGCAAGGCTATGCGACCTTGATGATCACCTTTCCTTTGGCCCGACCACGCTCAACGTAACTCAATGCGTCGTTGGTGGCCGCGAACGGGAACACCTTATCGACCACCGGACGCACCGCGCCAGATTCGACCAGCTTGCCGATTTCCCGCAGTTGATCGCCATTGGCTTTCATGAAGAGGAACGAATAATCCACTTCCCGTTGCTTGGCCTTCTTTCTGGTTTCCCAGCTCAGCAGTCTCATGATTTGCTTCACCAGCCAGTTCGCCTTGATTTCTTCTGCAAACACAGGATCAGGTGGGCCGGAAATCGAGATGAGCCTTCCTCTTGGCTTAAGGATGTTCAAGGACTTCTTCAGTGTCTTGCCGTCTTGGCTGTTCAACACAAGGTCGTAATCCTTGAGCACATCTTCAAAATCGTTCTGGTGATAGTCAATGACAACGTCGGCTCCCAGTTCCCTCACCCATGAGGTATTGCTTTCGCTGGTGGTCGTTGCAACGGTCGCCCCCAAATGCTTGGCCAACTGGATGGCGAAGGTACCTACGCCGCCAGAACCCGCCTGAATAAACACCTTCTGACCTTTTTTGAGCTTGCCCTTTTCAACGAGTGCTTGCCACGCAGTCAGACTTACCAGAGGCAACGATGCCGCTTCCTCCATAGTGATGTTGCGGGGCTTTAATGCCAATGCGCTCTCTTTGACCGCAACGAATTCGGCAAACGTACCGATACCGAGATCATCCGGTCTTGCATAGACCTCGTCGCCTTGTTTGAATTGCTGCACTCGCGACCCGACCCGGACAACAGTTCCGGCGACATCGTGACCGAGAACGAAGGGGGTTTTGTAAGGAAGGAGGAGCTTGAACTCCCCGCTGCGGATCTTGGAGTCCAAGACATTCACGCTGGCCGCACAGACTTTTACAAGTACCTCGTCTTCTCGTAGCTCTGGCTCCGGGAGGTCGGCCATGCGCAGTGGCTCGGATTTTCCATAACGCTCAAGAATGAATGCTTTCATGACGCTTGCCTTTTTCGACGAAGTAATAGGTTGGGAGACAGTTTGTTGATGTTATTCGTATGATGATCGTCATATGGAAGGCGAAAAAAGAGATCAGGTCGACTTGGTGATCAAATGCTTAATTCCCACCGCACAAAACTCCTCTGATAGTGCAGGATCATCCACCGCACGAGCCAGAATGAGTGTGCCGACCATCATGGCCACAGTAACAAGACTCTGCTCACGCGCTTTAGCAGCTTCCGAGGACTGGATTTCACGAGCGATAAGACCAATCATCTCGTTGATTCGACTGGTGGCAACGCGGCGTACCTCAGGGGATTGGCGAGGCATTTCGGAGCCCAGTGCAGCAACAGGGCACCCGCACTCAATGTCCTTGAGATGGTCTTGCGACAGATAGGAATTAATCAGGAATTCCAGCGAGCGTTTCGCAGGAGCAGCCGCGACAGCCTCACGAGCCCGCGCAATGGATTCAGCGCCTGCTTGATCAGCGGCCTCTATAAGCATGGCATTACGGGACTCAAAGTGGGCATAAAACGCACCGTGCGTTAATCCCGCCTCTTTCATGATGTCTGCGACTCCTGTGCCGGTATACCCACTCCGTCGTATCGCCCGAGCGGCGGCAGACACAATGCGTTCATGGCTTGCATCTTTTGCAATGGCACGAGCATGGGGGCTTTTTCTTCGCATGATGATCATCATATCACATAACCAATACAAGCCAAATTGGCCTCAAGCGAGACGCATCCTTGTAATTCTTGGAAAGACCCTTGGGACGACAAAGGAAACAGATAGGAAGACACTCAGCCCTTGGTATTGCGACGGAAACTGAGTCCTTGGGTCTGAGGTAGGAGTAGGTGGGGAGGTGTAATCTCCTCGGAGTGACGTATTCACGCTGACCTACTTCTGCCCGTCTCCTTCGCGCTGATCACCACAGCAAAGATGCACAAAACCCCGTAGAGGAACCAAATAAATTGCTGATAGAGTCTTCGGTCTCATCTCTACGGGGCAGTGTGCATGTTTCATCGCTTACGCTGCTTCCTTGAACATCTCGGCGTAATCAGGCTCCAGTCGCTGGATCGACCTATTAACCAGTTCCCAGCCGCCCACACTTGCCACGGCCATCTCCAAAGCTTCCCTGAAGTAGTTGCGACAGACCTCCAGATTCAAGCCCTTGCGCAGGGTCTGGGTCGAGATTGAATCCACAGTGACAGGGAGTTCTTCAAGGTGTACCTCAATGGCCTTGGCAGCAACTTGCAGCTTGGGTCGGTTGATCAGGTGCTTCGGCTTCCACTCCAGCCACTGCACCCCCGGCATCATCTGTTCCAGACTTGGTCGGATGTGGTCGTTCCCATGAATGAGCCAGACATCCATGGGGAGTGCTTGGTTACCATCCACGATTCGACAGCATCCGCGGGAGATCGCTTGGTAAAGCCCATGTGCAATCTCGCTGGTGATGACGTCCTTGACCTTCGATGATGAGACTGACCCGCACAGGTCATCCATCTGCCCGATCATCTCAGAGGCGATCTGGAGGTGATCCCGATGGAGAACTCCGGCAAAGACAACATGCTTGCAGTAGCTGTATTCGGACAAGGAGGTCTCCTGTCCCCAAGTCAGCATCACGATCCGGCCGCCCTCAGGGAGTTTGGCATCGACATCCACCCCTGCATCCCTGAGGTCATCCCGAAGGAGTCCCTGAAAGTCAGGTGAAGCCCTGCGGCTGCTGCCTGTCCCTCGGGTTTTGAACGTGAAGATAATCACGCCCTCGTTCTTGGGAAGTGCGGCGATCAGGTCACAGACCTCCATGCTGATCTTGCGATCGACCCGCTTGGGCTGCTTGAAGCTGTTGGTCACCGAGCCTCGTCCCGAGGGGGACTTCAGGTGGTGCAGGCGTACGTGATCGAACCGCTTCAAGTCTGCCGGGAAGGCACAGCCCTGCTGGATGCTCTTGTCCATCTTCTCCAGCTCACGAATTGGGTACGAGGCATCGAGGATGGCCATCGATTCCAGTTCCTTGGGCACGACGATGTCATACGCCACCACGGCCTGACCATTCTTGTCTTCGATGACCCGCAGGGGTTCCTGCGCCATGTCGAGAAACAGCCGCAAGGCTTCCTGCACTTCGGCAGTCCCGACATCGCAGCGGATCGCATGAAGCCGGTTGTCATCGATCGTAGGCAGCCCGAGACGCTGTGGTTCGCCTCCGGCCTGCTGTCGCTCCAGCTCGTGACGAATCGACGCCAGTGCTGCATCGAAGAACTCCATGGCAGGGCTGTGAGCTGGAAGGTCTGGCCGCAGGTGTCCCAGGGACTTCTCCAGCGACCTGGATGAAACGATCCTTGACCTCGACACCAGCAAGCTCTCGTCCCAGATCACCAGATTCCTCGGTTGCCCACGATACCAGTTGAAGCGGTCGAGCTTGCCACCCTTGATACGGTTGTGGGTGACCAGCATGATCTGCCGCTCGTCGTTCTCGTCGGTCGCCGGAAGGCTGGCGAAGCCCTCAGGGAGTCCCTTGGAATTCAAGGAGGGGTCATGCTTGTAGCTGTGGATCAGCCCGATACGAGCTTCAGGCACGCCATTGGCGATCAGGTCGCGCTTGATGCCTGCCAAGGCTTCGACCTTGGTAGCACTGACCACCACGCTCTTGTCGTCAAAGCCTTCCATCACGAGTGCGGTGCAGAAAGCGACCACGCTCTGGGTTTTTCCCATCCCCGTGGGTAGCGGATAGGCATAGCGGCCACGCTTGACCCCGAAGGTCAGCAGGCTGAGTTCATGGACTATCTGGCGCAGGGCATCCTTGTGGCCGTACGAGAGGCGGTTGCCGAAGCCTTCGAGTCTGGTGAGAAGAAGGCCATGGGAGGTGATAGTCAGGCGTTCGATGGCTTCCAGAGCCAAGGTGTCCGGAATAAAACAATGGGGCATGATGTTGTTCATTGATTAACTATTGGAATAACAAAAAAGCCGCATGAGCGGCTCGTTAGATGACTCGGGCAAAGGGCTAATGCCGATCTGATCCGAGGGGGTAGGCGTGGCACTGGGAGAGAACTGCTGGGCTGTTCTTAATATGCAACCATTGCTGCAAACGGCTGTCTCTCCTTATCTGATACTTTCAAACTGGAAACCTCTCTGTTCGGTTACATCGATAACGTCCAACAATGCTTTGCCCATTTCAGTGATGACCGGAAACGGACGATTACGTACAGCCCTCAAACACCCTGTCCGAAAGTATGCTTTACGCATATTCGTACATGGCGCATAATTCGTACTCCAATTTCGTACACATAGGAGTTCCCATGTCCCGTGTCTTCGCCTACTGCCGCGTCTCGACGGCTGACCAGACCACCGAGAACCAGCTTCTGGAGATCAGAGGGGCTGGCTTCAACATCGAACCGAAGCGGGTCATCAGCGAGACGGTCTCTGGATCGGTCGCTGCGATGGAGCGCAAGGAGTTCGCCAAGCTGGTCGATCGCTTGGAGTGCGGGGATGTCCTTGTGGTGAGCCGACTAGACCGACTGGGACGCTCTGCGATGGATGTCCGGGCGACTGTTGAAAAGCTCGATGGGATGGGGGTCAGGGTTCACTGTCTCGCCTTAGGAGGCGTCGATCTGACCAGTGCAGCGGGAAAGATGACCATGCAGGTATTGAACGCCGTAGCGGAGTTCGAGCGTGACCTGCTGATCGAACGGACTCAGTCAGGACTCAGGAGAGCGAAGGAGGAGGGTAAGCAGTTAGGCCGCCCCTCTGCGCTCTCGAAGCAAGCACAGGATCAGGCAGCGCAGTGGCTGAAAGCTGGGATGCCGGTCGCTCAGATAGCGCGGCAGCTTGGCACTACAAGGCAGACCGTTATGCGTTTAAGGGAACGACAAGCAGCCTGATGCAGGTGGGAGGCAGAGGGGTGTCTGTATCCGTTGGCTGCCTTCGCCCCTGTCGGTACCCCCGGCCACCCCACGGGGGGAACTAGCAATCGCAGAATGGATAGATGGGCTCTCGGAATTTGTCGCCGAATTCTTTGACACTCTGAGGGAACGGCGAGGGTTTCCCCTGAGGTAGAATCGCGGGGAACTTGAATGGGAACATCTCAAGTGAACACCTCAAGGACACAACCTGGAGAGGTGGCAGAGTGGTCGAATGTACCTGACTCGAAATCAGGCGTACCGCAAGGTACCGTGGGTTCGAATCCCACCCTCTCCGCCAAATGATTTTGTCGTACGTCAGATTTATCTGAATTTCGGACGTAACGCACACCAAAGCAAGCTCGGCTGATAAATTTCGCTTAACCCCCCCAGCGGCTTCGACTGCTGGCCGCAGGGCCTCTTCGGAGGCCTTTGCTTTTTCTATCGCTACCTTCTTCAGGCGATTCGATGAGCTCCACGCTTGAAAAATTAGGCGCGAAGGGACGCCAATCCGAAACCAACATCTGGTTGCGGTAATTCAGGAAGGCCGCATGATAGGAAGTATTCGTATATTGGGTCGTAATACTCAGCTTTCCTAGTTAAATCGTTTGCGTCACCATTCGGAACATAGATGACCATACCCTGGCGCGAGCGAGTAAGTAAAACGCGATAGGAATTAATTAGATATTTGAACTTGACTGGATCAACCACTTTCTGCCACTGGGTGCCTTTGAAATTGAAGGCAGACCAACTACCAGAAGACCTCCTTAAGTTAGCGTCAATACAGACGCATCCCCAGTCAATTTCCAATCCTTGAACGTCAAATTCGGTCCCAGCGTCTTCCAGTGAACTAGAAGAACGGATGTCGTCACTCGGAGCTAAGAACCAGATCGGGGGATCAATTTTTGCTTTTACAAATACTCCCATCGGTTTTAACCGAATTGCGTTTGAAGAGGCAAGAAGACCCGCTCTCTCAAGGCCACGTTTCTTCAATCGAAGCCAAGCACGAGCATGTTTCAGATCTCGTGTGAGGAATATGGGGTAGTCTTTTAGGGAGTCTTCGAGCAAGTAGCGAGCGCGGCGATTATCTCCGCCCAAAACTGCCCCGACAAAGTTAGACAAGTTCTCAGCACGGAATGAACGTACGGCCACGCTCAGATGAAGATCATCTGTTTTAGAGACTCGTTCGCTTTCTAAGAATTTCAAGATATCGACAGGAAGCAATGACGTGTTGGTAGAAATAACGTCATTTGAGATATGAACGTCCCAAGACGTGAATTTTTCTCGAAGCGCTCCCATCCATGCGGTTAGCCCAGCTTCGCCGGTGTTTATTTCCTGCCCTTCTCCTACTAAGCACACTATCGTGCACCAGTCATCGTGTCTGTCCATCACCGAAATCAAAAATTCGGGTTCTGACATGGAAAAATCCTTCTTCCCCTTTTTGCTAGCCATAAATTTACTGGCTTGCTCGACATTCCAAGCGCGTTGCGCCTCGTCGAAAACTACCAATTTTTCGATCGGTGGTTTTAAATCAATTAGATAGTGATCACGGAAATGATGAATATTCTGGATAAACTTTGATGCCTTTCCATGTTCTATGGACTTTTTTGTCTTTCGATTCTCTATCTTGCTTCTTTCGACCGCATCGATGGCAAGTGCCTCACGCAAGACTGCTACTAATGGGCCGTTGCCCGACAAAAATACTGCATGTTCATCAGTGTGAGAATTGACACGAGAGTTGACAATGTTCAGGCCAGCTAAAGTTTTTCCAGATCCTGGAACCCCCGTAATAAAGCAAATTGATTTTTTGAAATTTCGTTTTGATGATTCAATGACGCGTTCAACGTATTGCCCGGTTCTTATAAGATTTTCTTTGCCAGCTTCACTACGCGAGATCTCTTCTACATCGTGACTCTGGTAGAGAGCCTGAGCAGCTTCGATAATTGTTGGTGTCGGCTTGTACCGCCCCTCCATCCAATCTATTGGGTCTATCGAATCAGAGGCGAATTGGCTTGAAATTGAGAGAATCTCATCAAGCAAACCATGTTGGTTCGTTCGAATGACTTTTGCCACGCCATCAGAACTCACCTCAATCCGGTTGACTACATTCTTTGAATTTGTGGCCACTAAGATTGGGAAAATTAGGCGGCTATGGCTCGTTTCATGGAAATTTTTGAGATCAAGTGCGTAGCTCGCGACCTGGTCTTCGTCATAACGAGAAAAATCTTTCTTTCCTACTTTGTACTCAACGACAAAAATTAAACCTTTGTAGAGAACGACTGTGTCTACACGCTTCCCCATGCGCGGGATAAGAAATTCCAAAAAAATATGGCCATTGGGTAGCTGGTTGGAAATTTGAATTAAGTGATCAATTTGGAATGCCCATGCTAGTTTCTGTTGCGGCACTATATCGAACGTTAGGTTTGCAGCTAGGGCTCCGAAAATTGCATCAGGATTCGCAATTTGGAAGTCAAATGTTGACGAATGAAAGAAGGATCGCGTAAGCATTGTCTCGGATTTGTTTTTTGAGTTTAGCGAAATGCAAATTCTTTTTTTTGCCGGCGAATAAAATGATGCTCGCTAACATTTTTCCGCACGTTTTCTTGTCGGTCTACAACTACGCTCTACTTCTCTTATACCCCCGAAGAGAATACGCCTAAATATCTTTGATTAACCGTTTCATATTCCCGCTTTTCTATCCAGGCCCTAGCGCCAGATCCCAAGGCATTACGGTAGCTCCATCGCGCCACCGCAATCGAAGCTGACCAATCTCCAGCAATCCCAGCGTTCAGCCCAATTTCCATCAATCTATTGCTCTCCCTTTCAGAGAATTCCAGCCAACCCTCCAAATGTCTGTGCGCAGCCAAGGTGTCCGACTTGGCGCGATTGCACTTCGCATCCGCATAAACGAAGTTATGCATAAGGTCGCGCGGATAGCTTGAGAAGGGGATGAAGTGGTCAATCTCGCCTTCTTGGCTAACGGTCTCGCCGCAGTAAAAGCACTTACGATTGACGAGTTTTTTCAGGCCGTTTCGGACGACTTCGAGTGATTGGCGCGAAGTCGAAAAGAGAAACGCTGAGAGGTCGTCGTCGCTCCCCAGTGCTGGCGCATTGAGTCGGTTGGCCTTGATGTGCTGCACCCAGCGCTGGCGCGCAAGTTGTTGGATAAGCGGCTGGAACTGGCGCAGGCAGTAGCTGACTCCCGGCATCAGCTCGACACCACCGCGGACGCGCTCGAAGATGAATGGATCAGTGGTTCCGCCCAGGTTCTGAAGGTATTGCGCGGGTTGTGCGGAAACGGTGCGGGAAATTTGCTGCTGCAGGTGAGTAAACGTGGGGTGGCGAAGCGCTAGCGTGAGGTTTTTGATATTTGTCGTTTGTTTAAAATGATCTATGGCTGACACCACCGCTGCTTGCGTCCCATGGTTCTGCATTAGCGTCATTGGTAGCGCACCAGAGCTAGCTCGCGCGTATGGCAAGGTATGATTCCAGTACAGTTCGATGAACTTCTGCGCGATTTCGCTGTAGGTAATACATTGCTTCGCCCCGTCATCCCTACCGCACTCCACTGCGATATCGCTTAACGCAATCACCAAAGCAAATTTGTAGGTGGCAGTGAATTCACCCTCGGTAAACAGGCGCTGGACCTTGGCAAGAAAGGCGAGCTGTGCCTCTGCCGAAGGCGGTGCAGTGAGGGGCTGGCTCATCTCGTCGACCAGTAGTCAGCCTTCTCCGGGATCACCCATCTGATACCTCCGCGCGGGTCCTTGCAGTCCCCTGCGTAGCGCGGGATCAGATGAATGTGTAGATGAGGGACTGTCTGTCCTGCAGCGACGCCATCGTTGATGCCGATGTTCCAGGCGTCCGGCGAGAGCTCCTTCTCGAGTATTTTCTTGGCGCGCTCCAGCAGGAGCATCAGAGCTTCGCGCTCTGTATTGCTTAATTCGAAAAACGAAGCCTTGTGGTCGCGCGGGATGATGAGCGTATGTCCAGGGCTAATGGGAAAGCCATCGCGGATGACGACACCGTGCTCGTTGCTGTCAATGATGCGATCAGGCGGCAGCGTGCAGAACGGGCAAGCATTGGATTCTTTTTTATTTTGCATCTCAGTATCGGATAGCAGCTCGACTTATTCGAGATTGAGCTTGATAGTCGATTATCGTCTTCTCTGTTCCTAAATCTATTACGTTTAAAGGCGATACTCAACTTTCAGCACACTTTCTAGCCAGCATTTGAGAAGCAATCGACGGACGTGAGGGGCGGCCGGCCCCTCGCTAATCAGGATATTGCTGCTGATCAAAGACACTCGTTTCGAATGTTTCGAATTTCGTTTATTTCGGATAATATGGGGCGCTCATCCCTATAGAGGAGGCCATCATGGGCAGCCTTGCGCACATCCAGATGCTTTCAAGTTCAGAAGAAGTAGCACTAGCGAGAGAGAGCAGCACAGAACTCGCTGCTCACTTAACGTCGACGCGGAAGGTTCAACGCGTTGAAATTCTTGATGAGAAAGGTGCGGCACACCCAGTTCAGATACCGGTCGTCGCACTGAAAATGTTAGTAGAAGTACTAACAGAGCTATCGAACGGCAATGCGGTGGGCATCATTCCGATTCACGCGGAAATTACGACTCAAGAGGCTGCCAACTTGCTTAATGTATCGAGACCGTTCGTCGTGCAGTTGCTGGAGCGCGGAGAAATTCCGTTTCACAAAGTTGGCGCGCATCGTCGCGTACGCTATGACGATGTGATCGCATACAAAAATCGTGTCGATACTAATCGGCTCGAGGCATTGGATGAACTCGCGGAGCAAGCTCAGAAGCTGAACCTAGGCTATGAATGAATCTCGATTGGGCTGTCGTTTACGACTCTTGTGTTCTGTATCCGGCGCCTCTTCGGGATTTGCTGATGCATTTGGCGTTAACCGATCTTTATCGGGCAAAGTGGACTCAGCGAATTCACAATGAATGGTCCAGTGCGCTGCTGCGTCAGCGGCCAGATCTGTCCGTACGCGATGTCCAACGTACTCGGCAATTGATGGATGCGCACGTCAGGGATTGTCTTGTTACTGACTTCGAAGATTTGATCTCAGGCCTTGACCTACCAGATTTGGAAGATCGCCACGTGTTGGCGGCTGCGATAAAAGCTGAGGCAGGGACTATCGTCACCTTCAATCTGCATGACTTTCCTGAGAGATGTCTTAGTCGGCACAAGGTCCGTGCCCAACATCCTGATGAATTCATCTATGGCTTGATCGAGATTGACCCTATGGCCGTTCAAGGTGCGATGAACAGGCATTGGAAATCCTTGCGCAATCCGCCCAAGACCAAAGAACAATATCGTGAAACCTTGTTCAGGCAAGGTCTGCTGAAGACTGCCGCATGGTTACAGTTTTGATGATGAATAGCTGGGCTGACATTCTTGTTTTGCGCCGAGGTAGGCTCACTTAAAAATCAGTAATCCAGCCCCGATTTCTCGTACTATGAGTCATCGCTGAGAGTTTGAGCCGGATGTGCGCAGTTTCTTGGTGGATCGTGGAGATCTCTCTAATTCTTATAGAGGCACGTCTCCTTTTGGCCTAGGCTACTTGGTAGATTAATGTCAGGCTTCCTCGCCTTGCCACGTCATTGGCATTGCTGATCTTTCGTCTCAATCCCTATGCCTAGAAGAGTGCATCGACAATGTCGGACAGGGCAGAGCGAGGTCGCCGTGTGATTCAATGCTTTTAGCCGAACGATAAGGCTTTGCTCTGCGCCAGGGCTAATCGGTATTGAGGCCTGCAATGTGGCGATCTAGGGGCAACCAACACACCTACAGGTTTGATCAATGGCTCAATGATCAGCTTGGCTTCGTGAACAGTTACCTTGATTCGCCAGTTCGAATAGAACCCGGCTTCTTCCAGCCAATTCCCTTCCAGCTTGATCCGTGGCCCTGAGTGCCAAAACTGAAATGGGGGCAGGATCGTGGCGTAGCGTACATAAGGGAAGAAAGATCTTTGCCCCTTGTGTGAGGCAAGAGCGTCGCGCTCTGGACGTTTCATGGCATCTCCTGACGTTTGAAGATCCCTGTTTTTCAATTGACCAGGTGAGAGCGACCTCCTGTTGACAGCGTCGATGAGAATTGAGGCTGCTAGGTTTGTCAGCGTCCTCGCCAAAGTCAGTTGAGACTCAGGGCGAATATACAAAGCCAGCAACCTGACTTTGCACTCTCGTTGTTTCGAGCTGTCAAACCCGTTCATCACGAATGCGATGAAGCGTGCAATCTATGGCTCGGAATTTTTGAGGTCAAGGCGATATGACGAAATCCATACAGATTTCGCTGTTGGATTGTAGCCCGTTGATTTCGTCGAAACGATGAGTTTGAGTTGATTGTTGATCGTGCGCCACATTGAATTGTTAGGTCTCGCTCTAACAATCATGGGATGTGTCTGCCGCGATGTTGTCTAGTGCCTGCCTGGAATTATCCGTATTGGCTAAACGAGGATATTCATGGCAAACGTGTTCAGACGTCCGGAGTACGCACAAGAAATCGCACGGAATTTGTTGCACCCTGGACCTTTGCAAGTGGGGCTGCAATCAGGAGTGTTCCTGGCGGGCGACAGGCGGTTGGGCAAGACCACCTTTTTGCGACAAGACCTGATCCCGGCGCTTGAGGCTCAAGGTGCTCTCACCATTTATGTCGACCTGTGGGCAGACAGACTGCGCTCGCCCTCTACGTTAGTCACCGAAGTCGTTCGAAAGACAATCCGCGAACTTGAGAGACCGAACTCCACTGTGCTGAACCATTTGCGGCGTATTAATGGCTTGGAGATCGGCCTAGCAGGATTCAAATTCGGGTTGAAGCTTGACACCCCCTATACGCATGGCGGGCCTACGCTTGCAGACGTTTTTGCAGAGCTTGTGCAACTGGTCCGGACGAATGTCGTATTGATCATCGACGAAGTTCAGCACGCAGTCGGCACCGAAGACGGGATGAACTTGCTGCATGAGTTGAAAGCTGCACGCGATCGGATCAATACCGATCCCCGTTTGAAGGGTAAATTTATCTTTTTAGGAACGGGGTCGCACAAATCACTGGTGGCCGATATGGCTACCCGGCGATCTCATCCCTTTGCCGGCGCCACAGCGGTTTCGTTTCGTGTTCTTGGTCGTGACTTTGTGGACTGGCGATTGAACAGCATTCGTGCGCAGGAGCCTCAAGCCATACTTCCTTCGGCGGAGGTTGCGGAAGCTGGGTTCGGTGCCATGAATAATCGTCCTGAAGAGCTGGTCAAAGCCGTACTTGAGTTGCAGAGACAGTATTCACGCGAGGTGGAGGCGTCCGCGGATAGTTTGTTCTTTTCTATTTGTCAGACTCTTGCCTCTGCAGCTGCTGATGTTGAAATAGCTGCGGTTGGCAGCATGGGTTTGTTGGCGAGTGCGATCTTCTCCCGGATTGCGAACGGCAATGCATCTGGTCTGTTTGGTAGCGAGGCGCTCGAGAAGTACTCAGTCGAGACGGGCGTGCCAGTCGACGTTCCTCAGGTGCAGAACACGGTTGATCGTCTTATTGCGGACAATTTGATCATACGTACAGGTCACGGTATTTACGATGTAACGGACCCATCTGTTCGTGATGCGTGGGTGGCTGCTGAGCAGCACTACAAATTGCTCACCCGTTTTTCTTTTGACTAGCGTCCGGCGTTGGATCGTGCGGATTCGCTCTGAAAACAAAAATGCCTCCCGAAGGAGGCATCCATGAGAAGACCAACCGGCCCAATTACTTGTGCCAGCGATCCCCCATCTTCGCAAACTGACCCGCGTCATGCGACATCAGGATCTGCGCGCCTTCCAGGTCACGCATCATCTTGATGCGGTTCACGGAGTCGCTGAACGCTTGCACGCTGTAGTTCAGGCCTGACACGTAGCCATCGAGATTTTCCTGCATGGCGACGGCATCCTGCGTGATGATCACGGTGCCCATCTTCGGCAGCTTGACCTTCATCGACTGGTGACCGATGGTGTGGCCCGGGGTCGGGAACAGCTTCACGGTACCGTCGCCGAACAGGTCGTATTCGCCGTCGAGTTCCAGATAGTTGAATTCGCGAGCAGCCGCGATATCCGCCATCATGAACAGGCCGACAGGCGCGCGGCCCTGGAACTTCTCCGGCCACCAGCCCTGATACAGTTCCTTCTTCTGGATCACATGGATCGCCTTCGGGAACATCGCCATGTTGCCGGCGTGGTCGAGGTGAGTATGCGAAGTAACGACCACTTTCACGTCTTCCGCCTTGTAGCCCAGCTTCTTCAACTGCATGTCGATCACATCGCTGCGCTTCTGGTTCGGCTGGATGAAGTCGCACAGGCCGGCCGCCCAGTACTTCTTGCAGTTGTCGAGGCCATCCGAAATCGCCACGTTGTTACCGGTGTCGAACACCACCAGGCCCTTCGGGTGCTTCAGGATCCACATCGAGACCGGGATCGTGATCTGTTTCGCCTCCGGGAAGGTCGGGATCAGGCCCTGGATGTTGAACGGGCCGAAGGTGCCACTCGATGCCCAGTACAGTTCCTGCGATTGCGCCGACGGCGCGGTGCTGATGCACAGCGCTGCCAGCAGGGATGCTAACAAGCCGGACTTCGCTCCAAACTTCTTCATTGCTGCTCCTCTTGATTTTGTTGATGGGCGCCTGTGAATCTCAACCGCGCTGGCGCTTTTTTATTGCTAGTGGTTGATGCGTATTTGTTGAAGCTGGTTTGTCGATGTTTATTTTTCGAGTCGCTTGACCATCACCAGCGCGATCACGCTGATCATCGCCATCCCGGACAGGTAGTAGCCAACGAACTGCAGGCCGATGTGCGTTGCGAGCCAGGTGGCGATGTAGGGCGCGAACGACGCGCCAATAATGGCCGACAGGTTGAAGCCCAACGAAGCGCCGGTGTAGCGCACTTCCGCCGGGAACAGGTCCGACATCAGTGTGCCCAGCGGGCCGAAGCACATGCCCATCAATGCCATGCCGATCGACAGCGCGATCACGGTCGAGACGGCGCCAGCCTGCAGCATCGGGCCGAGCACCAGGCCGAGCAAGGCGATGCCGATCGCGCCCATCAGCAGCGCCGACGTGCGGCCGAAGCGGTCCGAGATCTTTGCGGCCACCGGGATGAACATCGCAAAGAACACCACCGAGATCAGCTGCAGGATCAGGAAGTCCTTGCGCTCATAGCCGAGCGAGGTCGTGGCCCAGCTGAGGGTGAAGACCGTGATCAGGTAGAACAGCACGAACTGGCCCATGCCCGAGAACATGCCGAGCAGCAGCGGGCGGGTGTGTTGGGTGAAGACTTCAATCATCGGCACCTTCACGCGCTCGTGCTTTTCTAGCACCTTCTGGAATTCCGGCGTCTCGGTGATGTTCAGTCGCACATACAGGCCGACGAAGACCAGCAGCGCGCTCGACACGAACGGAATGCGCCAGCCCCAATCCAGGAAGTCCGCTTCCGGCAGTTGCGTGGTCAGCACCAGAAAGGCACTGCCCGACAGGAAGAAGCCGGCCGGGCCGCCCAGCTGCGGGAACATGCCGTACCACGCGCGCTTGCCCGGTGGTGCATTTTCGGTCGCCAGCAGGATCGCGCCACCCCATTCACCACCGAGGCCCAGACCCTGGCCGAAGCGCAGGACGGCCAGCATGATCGGCGCAGCGATGCCGATCGACGCATACGAAGGCAGCAAGCCAATCAAGACTGTCGACAAGCCCATCGTCAGCAGCGAGGCCACCAGCGTCGCCTTGCGTCCGATGCGATCCCCAAAATGGCCGAACAGGGCCGAGCCCACCGGTCGTGCGACGAAGGCCAGGCCAAAAGTGGCCAGCGACTGCAGTACCGCGATGGTCGGGTCGGATTCGCCAAAGAACAGCTTCGGGAAGACCAGCACCGCCGCGGTGCCAAAGATATAGAAATCGAAGTACTCGATCGTGGTCCCGATCAGGCTCGCAAAGAGGATCTTGAGCGGGGAATTGACGACCGGGATGGGCGCCGACGGGGTGGCCGCGTCGGGCATCACTGCCTGCTGTTGCATGAGGATGTCTCCTTGGGTTCTGAAAAGCTGCGGCATTGCTGTCCCGGTTTTGGCCGGGTCGGCTCGCTCATCGGCCTGATTTGCCGCGTTTGGAAAAGCTTGTTGTTTTTTTCTATCGGCCACTGGTATGATGAGCGTATATGTGATGATAATGCCATTATGAATATGGGCAGTCAACGGGAAAATCCCTCCGATAACGAAGCGCAGGCGCCGGTCGCATCGCACGCCGGCGCGCAGCCTGCATCGCCGCCCGCGTTGCAGGCCGCATCGCAGTCGGCCGCTTCGATCGCGCCCATCCCCCGCCGGAAGCTGGGTCATGAGGTGCAGGAGCGGTTGCTGGCGGAAATCCGGTCGGGTCATTTCCCGGTCGGCTCGCTGCTGCCGTCGGAGCGCGAGCTGATGGCTCGGATGGGCGTAGGCCGACCGGCTGTGCGCGAAGGACTGCAGGCGCTGGAGCGGATGGGGCTGATCTCCATCGTCCATGGCGAAGGCGCGCGGGTGCAGCCGCTGTCGGCCGATTCGGTCATTTCCCAGATCTCGGCGTCGGCGGTGCATTTGTTGTCCGGCGACCGGCAGTTGCTGGAGCAGTTGAAGGATGCGCGTCTTGCCTTTGAAGTGGCGATGGCCCGCACGGCCGCAATGCGCGCCAGCGATGAGGACATCGCCACCCTGCGCGCAGCGCTCGATGCACACCGCGCCAGCCTCGGCGACCCGGTGCGCTTCCTTGAAACCGACCTCGCGCTGCATAAAACGATTGCCGTCGTATCAGGCAATCCGGTTTATGTCGCGGTCTCGCAAGCCTTGCTGCACTGGCTGCAGAACTTTTATGAAGACCTGGTGCGCGCCCCCGGCGCCGAAGCAGTGACCGTCGTCGAGCACGGTCGCATCGTCGAATGCATCGCACGCCAGGACCCCGACGGTGCAGAGCGCGCCGTCCGGGAACACCTCACTCGCGCCAACCAGCGCTATCACTCCGGTGCCATCGAAAGCACCCCGAGAGCCTCCGACAGTGGCGACGCAGGTCACGAGCCAGCGGCACTGTCTTGAACCCTACGCAATCTACTCACGCACAGATTCACACCTGATGAACGACAAGCACAAGACCAGTCCGGTAGTCCTGGTTCCCAATCCCCGCCAAAAGAGCAGCGCGCTGCTCGACGGTCCCGATCGCGCGGTTGCGCGCGGCATGATGAAGGCCGCCGGCTTCACCGACAGCGACCTCAAGAAGCCGCAGATCGGTGTCGCGCACTGCTGGATAGGCACGATGCCCTGCAACCTGAACCATCGCGAGCTGGCGCAGAAGGTCATGGAAGGCATCCGCGCCGCCGGCGGCACGCCGCTGGAGATCAACACTGTCGCCATCAATGACGGCATCACCACCGGCACCGAGGGCATGAAGACTTCGCTGGTCAGCCGCGAAGTCATCGCCGACTCGGTCGAGCTGGTCGCGCGCGGTCACATGCTTGACGGCCTGGTCACGATCTCGGGCTGCGACAAAACCATTCCCGCAATGGCGATGGCCATCGGCCGCATGAACCTGCCGGGCCTGTCGCTGTACAGCGGCTCCATCCTGTCGGGCAAGTGCACCAAGCCGTCGACGCTGTTCGAAGGCCGTAAGCTGACCATCCAGGAAATCTACGAAGCCGTCGGCGCGTTCAACGCCGGCCGCATCAGCGCCGAAGAACTGCGCGACGTCGAAGACCATGCCTGCCCGGGCGCCGGTGCCTGTGGCGGCCAGTTCACCGCCAACACCATGGCCACGGCCAGCGCAATGCTCGGCATCTCGCCGATGGGTTTCAACGACATTCCCGCCGTCGACATCGCCAAGGGCGATGCCGCCTACCAGTGCGGCGTGATGGCGATGGCCTTGGTCAATCGCGGCATCACGCCGCGCATGATCGTCAACCGCGAAAGCTTCGAGAACGCGATCGCCGGCGTGATGGCGACCGGCGGCTCGACCAATGCCGTGCTGCATCTGCTGGCAATCGCCAAGGAATTCGGCATCGAACTGTCGCTGCAGGATTTCGACCGCATCTCGCGCCGCACGCCGGTGCTGGCCGACATGCGACCGTGGGGCCGCTTCACTGCGCCCGAGATGCACGAAGCCGGCGGCATTCCGCTGGTGGCGCGCCGCCTGCTCGAAGGCGGCCTGCTGCATGCGGATGCGAAGACCGTCACCGGCAAGACCATCGGCGAAGAGTCTGTGGCGGCACCCGAAGTGCAGGGCCAGGAAGTGATCCGGTCCACCAACGACCCGATCAAGCCGCAGGGTGGCATCGCGATCTTGTACGGCAATGTCGCGCCGGGCGGCTGCGTGATCAAGCTCAGCGGCCAGAAGAAGGCCTTGCATCGCGGCCCGGCGCGCGTGTTCGAAACCGAAGAGGCCGCTTTCGACGCAGTGAAGAACGGCGTCATCCAGGCCGGCGATGTGATGGTGCTGCGTAACGAAGGCCCGCGCGGCGGCCCCGGCATGCGCGAGATGCAGCTGGTGACCGGTGCCTTGCAAGGTGCCGGCCTCGGCGAATCGGTCGCGCTGATGACGGATGGCCGCTTCTCCGGCGCATCGCATGGCTTCGTGATCGGTCACATCGTGCCCGAGGCTGCCGACGGCGGCCCGATCGCTGCGCTGCGCGACGGCGACCTGATCGAGATCGATGTCGAGCGCCGCAGCCTGACCGTAGCTGTCAGCGATGACGAACTGCGCACCCGCCTCATGAGCTGGACGCCGCCCGCGCCGCGCTACACCAGTGGCGTGCTGGCCAAATACGCGCGCCTGGTCACCGATGCGTCGCAAGGCGCCGTGACCTCGGCCTTCGCGCCCGCACCGAACTACACCTTTACTACTGAACGCATCAAGGAGTCTGCATGAAACCGAACGCCGTCAAGCGCATTGGCCTGGTCAAGCGCCGCAAGGACCTGAGCTATGAGGAATTCACCCACCACTGGCTGAACGTGCACGCCGAGCTGTGCAAGAAGCTGCCCAACATGCGCCGCTACTCGGTCAACCTGGTGTCGCGCGACCAGTCGGAAGCCTTCGGCTACGACGGCTTCTCCGAACTCTGGTTCGACTCGGCCGAGGCACTGGCCGCATCGCTGGCCAGCCCCGAGGGCAAGACCCTGCTGGCGGACCTGCCGAATTTTGTCGACAGCATCAATCCGCTGCTGGTCGAAGACTACCTGATGCTCTCCTGATGGCGCTCTCTGATTCTTCCGTCGACCAGCTCGACACGCTGGCCATCGGCTTCATCGGCACCGGCCGCCTGGGCAAGGCGCTGGCGTTGGCGCTGATGGATCGCGGCCTGAAGGTGGCGGGCGTCGGCAGCCTGACGCTTGACGAGTCGGCGCCGCTGGCGGCAGCCATTCCCGGCTGCGCGAACCTGACGCCGCAGCACGTGGTGGACCTGTGCGACCTCGTCTTCGTCACCACCGTCGATGGCGCGATCGAATCGACCGCCAATGCATTGCAGTGGCGTGCCGGCTCGGGCGTCGTTCATTGCAGCGGCGCGACCGAGGTGTCGTCGCTGGCGAAGGCCGAGCGCGATGGCGCATCCATCGGTGGCTTCCACCCGATGCAAACCTTCGGCGACCCGGAAGCAGCGCGCCGCTCGCTGCCGGGCTGCACCGTGACCATCGAAGCATCGTCGCCGCTGGACGAGGTGCTGCGCGCCATCGCAGGCCGCCTCGAATGCCCGGTGAACCAGCTGCCGCCGGGCATGCGCGGCCGTTATCACGCGGCCGCTGGCTATGCGTCGCAGTTCATCAACGTGATCCTGCGCGAAGCGTCGGTGATCTGGCAGTCATGGGGCGCGCAGGAAGGCGCGGCCGTCAAGGCCATGCTGCCGCTGGTGCAGGGCACGCTGGCCTCGATCGGCAGCGCCGGTCTTGCCAAAGGCATGCCGGGGCCGGTATCCCGCGGCGACATCGTGTCAATCGACAAGCACCTCGACGCGCTGTCGACGCTGGATGCGCCTTTGCAGCAGCTGTATCGGGAAATGTGCGGCCGCAGCATTGCGCTCGGTCTGGAGAGTGGCGGCGTCAATGCGGAGCAGGCGAAAACCCTGCACGCAATGCTCGGCACGACCGGGCGTTTGGGAACTTGAGGAGCATGGGTAGTAGCAGCACCGTAATTGTTGAATCGGATGGTGCCGCAGCCCATCGTCGGGCGCGTGTGGTTGGCAAGGATACGCGTTGAGGTGGGGAGGCGGATGCAAGGAGTTTGTCTCGGCAGCGAGACGAACGGGCATGCAGCAGGGACCTTCGGGTTCTTGTGCGGGCCGCTGTATCTCCCTGGTGGATTGCCCGCGGACCTCACCGGTCTGCGGGCCTTTTTCGGGGCTGGTCGCCTTGCAAGGCAGGACGAATGTGCAGATCAAACATGCAGGACGAATTTGCAGGATGAACAAGCGAAACAGAAACAGGCGGAACAAGAGGACAAGGATCGAAGATTCATTTTGAAAGGGGGGCAAGCAGAGACGACTATTCACGAAGTTTCAGTTTTCTGAGGAAAGGCCTGGGGATGCCATGGCTCCGGTAAGTGGCGAGAGTCCGCGGACATGCATCCTTGAGCACGAAAAATACCAAGAAGGAGATAGGGATGAAGCTGAAGTCCAATGTTTTGGCAGCCGCCATGCTGGTTGGCCTGTCATCGATGTCGTTTGCATCCGACTGGGGCGTCTACGGTGGTGACACCGGTAACACGCGTTACAGCACGGCCAACCAGATCAACGCGTCCAACGTCGGCAACCTGAAAGTGAAATACGCCGTCCAGCTGGGCACCAACCGCTCGCAGGAATCGACCCCGATCCTGGTCGACGACATGCTGGTCGTGACCTCGTCCTACGGCCCGAAGAACGTTATCGCCGTCAACGCGAAGACCGGCGACCTGAAGTGGAAGTATTCGCCTGAAATGCCGCGCAACGTCGATCAGTTCACCTGCTGCGACGTCGACAACCGCGGCGTCGCGCACGCCAACGGCCGCATCTTCGTCGGTCGCCTCGATGCCAAGCTGACCGCGCTCGATTCGAAGACCGGTAAAGAGCTGTGGACCTCGACCGTGATGGATTACACCCAGGGTGCGACCATCACTTCCCCGCCCACCATCGCCAAGAACCTCGTCATCACCGGCTATGCCGGCGGTGAATTCGGCGTGCGCGGTGCACTGGTCGCCTACGACCAGAAGACCGGCAAGGAAGTCTGGCGTACCCACACTGTGCCGATCGGTAACGAGAAGGGCGCAGAAACCTGGAAGGGTGACTCGGGCAAGACCGGCGGCGGTACCGCATGGCTGATCGGCTCCTATGATCCGAAACTCAACCTGGTCTACTACGGCACCTCCAACCCGGCACCGTGGTCGGCTGGCGTTCGCGGCAATGATTCCTCGGACATCGGCCCGTACACCAACCTGTACACCGCTTCCGTCGTTGCACTGAACCCGGAAACCGGCAACATCGTCTGGCACTATCAGTTCACCCCGCATGATGCATGGGACTACGACGGCGTGAACGAACTCGTGTTCGCTGACCTGCCGGTCGAAGGCAAGACCACCCCGGTGATCATGCAGGCGAACCGTAACGGCTTCTTCTACGTGATCGACCGTGCCAACGGCAAGCTGATCTCGGCGAAGCAGTTCGTCGACGGCGTGAACTGGGCTTCGGGCATCGACATGAAGACCGGCCGTCCGATCGAGACCCCGGGCAACGTCAAGCGTCCTGGCTTCAAGCGCAACGCGAAGGACATCTGCCCGAACCTCGTCGGCGGCAAGAACTGGATGCCGATGAGCTACAACAAGCAGACCGGTCTGGTGTACATCCCGACTGAAAACCTTTGCATGGACATGGAAGGCATTCAGGAAGAGTACAAGCGCGGCCAGTTCTACCTGGCTGTGAACTTCGACCTCGGCAAGTGGGGCCCGGGCGGCCATGGCGGCGGCCTGAAGGCATGGGATCCGGTCAAGCAGAAGGAAGTCTGGTTCCACAAGGAGACGCTGCCGCTGTCGGGCGGTACGACCACCACCGCTGGCGGTGTCGTGTTCCAGGGCGACGTGTACGGCAAGTTCCGCGCATTTGACGCCAAGAATGGCAAGATCCTGTGGGAGTTCAACACCGGCTCCGGCATCATGGCTGCACCGATGACCTACACCATCGACGGCAAGCAGTACGTCGCTGTCGTGTCGGGTCGTACCCAGTCGATCCCGGCCTTCTACGGCGAGATCGGCGAGAAGATGTACGCTGCCAGCCCGGAAGGCGGCACCATGTTCGTGTTCGCGCTTAATTAATCTGGAAACTAATCTGGAGATGATGTGATGTCCAAGTTGTTTGCTTATACCAGTGCAGCCCGTATGGCGATTGCCGTCGCTGCCATCTTCACTTCGGCTCTGGCGGTTGCCGAGCCACTGAAGGTCTGCTCGGATCCTGACAATCTCCCGTTCAGCAAATCCGAGGGTGCCAGCCGCGGCCTCTACATCGAGTTGGCTGAATTGGTCGGCAAGCAACTTGGCGTTCCAGTCGAATACAACTGGTACCTGACCTACAACCAGCGTCGCGCCATCCGCAATTCCATGGATGCGTGCGACGCCTATTTCGCACTCCCTGCCAGCCCTGACTACAAGGCCAATGGCATGGACCGCACCAAGCCTTTCCTCGATGTCCGCTACGCCGTCGTGGCCAAGCCGGGCTTCAGGATGGAGCAGATGAATGACCTGAAAGGGCGCACCGTCGGTGTGACCTTCAGCTCGCCGCCGCAGATCTATTTCTCGACCGCCGAAGGCTATTCGGTGAAGGCGTATCGCAATTCGGAGCAAGTGATTGCCGCGATCCAGTCGGGCGAAGTCGATGCCGGCGTACTGTGGGGCCCGCATATCGGGTACCTGAACCAGACCGAATACAACAACTACTGGCAGCTGACGCCGATCTCGGGCACGGGCCTCGGCGGCCAGGTGGCCGTGGCCGTACCCAAGGGTAAGGATGCGCTGAAGCTGAAGATCGAGGATGCGCTGAGCAAGCTGCGTCCCGAGATCGACCAGCTGCAGAAGAAGTACGGCTTCCCGGTCGGCGTGCCGGTGGCGCTCGATGCGAATGGCTCGTGGAACATGATCTCCAGCCACGTCGCTGGCGGCAAATCAGTGGCCAGCGCGAAGTACGCGGCGCGTCCGCAGGCGCAGGCGATCAAGTCGCAAGCCATGCCGTCGGATGCGTCGGACTTCCGCGCTTATCTGCGCAAAGTGAATGATGGCGGCGATATCGATGAATTCCGCAAGGTCTTCAACAGCCGCTGCTCGCATTGCCATTCCCAGAATGGCGCCAGCCCGCAGCCGGAACGCGACCTGCGTCGCCTGAGCAGCCGTTATGGCGAAAAATGGCGCGATGTGGCGCTGACGACGATCACCAATGGCCGTCCGGAGTACGGCATGCCGAACTGGGGCGGGTCGCTGTCGAAGCAGGAGATCGACAACATGGTGACTTTCCTGGAAACGATCCAGAAGAAGCCGCAGTAAGACGGAAGCTACCGGGTCCCGGCATACGCCGGGACGACGGTTTTTATCGGTTGGGCTTTAAATGGGGTCATCCCGGCGCAGGGTGAGACGGGGGGCGTAGCGAGGGTTTCGTGCCGCTTGCGGCACGCTCGCGAAGCGGCTGCGGCGTATTCGCCGCAGCGCGCCCTGCAAGGGGCGCAGTGTTTGCACTGCGCCCGTCGAAGCGGCAGGGCTTGCAAGCCTTGCCGTGGCCCGAAGGGGGGTCCAGTGACTTGGAATTGCTCGCCTTCCGGCCCGCAGGCCAATGTGGTGGCGAACGAATGTGATCAGGAGTTGGACGCTTCCCTGATCATCTTGCGTGCATCCTTCAGCACTTTGACGGCTTCCTGGTCGCGGCCTTCGTCATGCAGCTTCTGGCCTTCAGCGCGCAGGACCTTCACCTTTTCCAGCGTTTCCTGATTGATCGTTCCCGCGTTGATCGCGGAATCGACAGCCTTCATTTCGCAGGTGACCGGATCCGGGCAGTGCGCATAGGCGCCGGAAGAAGCCATCAGGGCCAGGGCGATGAGCAGTTTTTTCATGTCGTCTCTATGGAATCGTTGTTGGTATTCGCAGGGAATCTCTGCTGCAGCAAGCCCGTGACGAGGGAGGAAAAACCCGGGGTTTTGGAATGCAGAACGGCCAGGTGCATCACAAGCACTGCATCAAATTGTACTATCCGAATATCGAATGAAAACCCCCTGCAACCAGGGGTTGATGGTTCAAGAACACGGGCTTCACCGTTCTTGAATAGTGAACTTAAAGGTAATGGAACACAGCATGAAAATCGGAATGATCGGCATTGGCCTGATGGGCCACGGCATCGCCTCCAACCTGGTCAAGCATGGCCATCAACTGACGGTACTCGAGCATCCGGGCAACCAGCCGCTGGATGCCTTGCTCGCCGCCGGAGCAAAGACAGCGCCGACGCCGAAGCAAGTGGCTGCCGATGCCGAGATGGTGATCATCTGCGTCACCGGTTCGCCGCAAGTCGAAGCCGTGCTGACGGGCGAAGGCGGCGTGCTGCAAGGCCTGCGCAAGGGCACCATCGTGGTCGATTGCTCGACCGCCGTGCCGTCGTCAACCGAGAAGCTGGCCGCGCTGGTCAGCCAGGCGGGCGGCGAGTTCATCGATTCGCCGATGACGCGCACGCCGAAGGAAGCTGCCGAAGGCCGCCTGAACCTGCTGGTCGGCGGCGACAAGAGCGTGTTCGAGCAGTGCCTGCCGGTGCTGCGCTGCTTCGCCGAGAACATCAGCCATGTGGGCGCGATCGGTGCCGGCCATCGCATGAAGCTGCTGCACAACTACGTGTCGCTGGGCTGCATCGCGCTGATCTCGGAAGCGGCGGCCAGCGCGCTGTCGGCCGGCATCGCCCCGGACGTGTTCATCGACGTGCTGGCCAAGGGCGGCGGCGGTGGTGCGGCGCTGGAGCGCCTGCGCCCGCAGCTGCTGTCCGGCGATCCGGGCGCGCTGCGCTTTGCGATGAGCAATGCCTTCAAGGATCTGGGTTACTTCACCACCATGGCCGCCGACAGCGGCACTGTGCATCGCATCGCCGATGCAGTACAGTCAACCTTCGAGGCGGCGATTGCACAGGCGGGCCCCGACACCTTCGTCCCGCAACTGGTGAACCTGCTGCAGCAGGCGGCGGCGCCCAAGGCCTGAACCACCCTGAGGCCCCTGGCACCCTGGCAGTCCGAGTCACCTGATCCGCGACGACCGCTGCTGAGGTGCGCCTTGCCTGCACTGGCTATACTGCAGGCACAGGCTCCCAGGTACTCAGGCATCCAGACACCCAGGCTCTTGGCCCCAGACTTTTTTTGACCTTTTACTGAATTCGAGGCTCGGCATCATGAACGACTTCGCACCCGGCTCTGTTTCCATCAATCCTGCCAATGGCGAGATGATCGCCCGCTATCCGTTCGACGACGATGCGTCGATGAACCGCGGACTCGACCTTGCCCGTCAAGGCCAGCGCGCGTGGGCTGCCACGACCGTCGACGAACGCCTGGCTTTCCTCACTCGACTCGCGCAACTGCTGCGCCGTGACATCCGCGAACTCGGCGAAATGGCCGCCCGCGAAATGGGCAAGCCCATCACGCAGGCCATGGCCGAAGTCGAGAAGTGCGCGGTGCTGTGCGACTGGTATGCCGCCAATGGCGGCCCCATGCTGAATGACCGCCCGACCTCGATCGGTCCGGACGCTTACGTCTCCTTCCATCCGCTGGGCACCGTTCTGGCCGTGATGCCGTGGAATTTCCCGTACTGGCAGTCGATGCGCGGCGCCATCCCCATCCTGTTGGGCGGCAATGGCTACTACCTGAAGCATGCGCCGAACGTGATGGGCTGTGCCTACCTCACCGAGCGCGTGATGCTCGAAGCCGGCCTGCCGGCGGGCACCTTCAAGGCCGCCAACCTGTCGAATGACCAGGTGTCGAAGGCCATCAATGACAACCGCATCGCCGCCGTCGCCGTCACCGGCAGCGTGCGCGCCGGTTCGGCGATTGCAGCGCAAGCCGGTGCGGCACTGAAGAAGACGGTGCTGGAACTGGGCGGCGCCGACCCGTTCATCGTGCTGGCCGATGCCGACCTCGAAGCGGCTGTGAAGGCAGCCGTGATCGGTCGCTTCCAGAACACCGGACAGATCTGCATCGCTGCCAAGCGCATCATCCTCGAGAAGCCGATCGCGGTCGAATTCACCGAACGCTTCGTCGAAGCCGTCAAGGCGCTGAAGATGGGCGACCCGCTGGATGAGTCGGTGTATATCGGCCCGATGGCCCGCGCCGACCTGCGCGCCGAACTGCACCGCCAGGTCGAGGGCACCGTGGCCGCCGGCGCGCGCTTGCTGTTGGGCGGCAAGCCGGTCGACGGCCCGGGCAGCTACTACCAGCCGACCATCCTGACCGGCGTGAAGCCGGGCATGCCGGCCTTCGTGCAAGAGACCTTCGGCCCGGTGGCCGCGCTGATCGAAGCCGACGACGTCGAGCATGCGATCGCGATGGCCAATGACAGCGAGTTCGGCCTGTCGGGTGCGCTGTGGACGACCAACAAGGAGCTCGCCAAAACACTGGCGCGCCGCATGGATACCGGCGGCGTGTTCGTGAATGGCTTCTCCGCATCCGACCCGCGCATCCCGATCGGCGGCGTGAAGAAGAGTGGCTATGGTCGCGAACTCAGCGACTACGGCGTGCACGAGTTCATGAACATCCAGACCGTCTGGTTCGACCGTCGCTGATCGTGCTTGCGCTGATCCGGCCTCCGGATCAGATCTGCAAAAGAAAAGACCGGCAGATGCCGGTCTTTTGTTTCATGCGGGCCTGCTGTCAGCGGCCGTGTCCGCGGCCATGTCCGCCACGGCCATCCCAGTCCCGTCCGCCACGATCCCAACCACGGTCCCAGTCACGGTGATGGTGGTGGCGATGATGGCCCCATGCATTGCCATACGGCGGGCCATAGATCACGCGCGGTGCAGGGTAGACGACAGCCGGCGGGGGCGGTGCATAGACCACCGGCGGCGGTGCATAGACCGAGTAAGGGTAGCCATAGCCATAGGTGACGCTGACGCCGGGGCTGCCACCCGCGATGGCGCTGCCGATCACGGTGCCGGCGGCGACGCCGACGATCACATCGCCAGAGTCGGCCTGGGCAGCGCCTGCGCAGGCAGTCATCAGGGCGAGGGCGGCGATTCGGGTCTTCATGACGGGTCTCCTTTTTTCTGAAGCCTGTGCAAGCAGTGTAAGGAGCGGCGATGCCGGTTGGAAGCGGAAAAGTGTCACCACCTGTAAGCCCGCCGAACCTGCTCTCGGGAGACCGCCGTGCAGGCTCAGGTTTTGAGCCACGGTGCGGCGATAATAGAGCCATTTTTGATGCCTTTGTTTGCCAACAGGCAAGGAGATCCCCCGCATGAACCTGAGTTTTTCGCTGATCCTGGCCCTGGTCGTCCTGCTGTCTGTCGGTTTCGGCGCCGGGCTGTGGTTCGGCCGCTTGCTGAGCCGCGCGCGCGCCGATGGGGAACTCGCGCAGGTCCAGGCGGAGGCCGCCGCCAGACTGGCGGCAGCCGAGACGCGCGCCGCACAGGTGCAAGGCCTGGAGCGCGAGCTCACGCAGCTGCGCGATGACTATGCACAGCTGCGTTCGCTGCTGGCAGCGGCCGAGACCGAGCTGAAGGGCGAGCGCCAGCAGGCGGCGGAAAAGATCGAATTGCTCGGCAAGGCGCGCGAGGCGCTGTCCAACGAGTTCAAGGCGCTGGCCGCGCAGGTGCTGGATGAGAAGAGCAAGAAATTCTCCGAGCAGAGCGAGAAAGACCTGACCAACCTGCTCGGCCCCCTGAAGACCAAGCTGGAGGAATTCAAGCAGCAGGTCGACCATGGTCGCCTGCAGGACGTGCGCGACCGCACCGCGCTGGCCGAGCAGGTCAGCCAGCTAGCCAAGCTGAACCAGGCGCTGTCCGACGATGCGAAGAACCTGACCAAGGCGCTGGTCGGCGACAGCAAGACCCAGGGCAACTGGGGCGAACTGGTGCTGGAAACCATCCTCGAGGCCTCCGGCCTGCGCGAAGGGCATGAGTTCTTCGTGCAGCACAGCGCGAACAATGACGAAGGCAACAATCGTCGCCCGGACGTGGTGGTGCAATTGCCGGGCAATCGCCAGCTGGTGATCGACTCCAAGGTGTCACTGACGGCGTATGAAGCGCTGGTGTCGGAAGAAGATGCGAGTCTTCAGAAGAAGAAGCTCGACGAGCACCTGAACTCGATCAAGCGTCACATCGGCGGCCTGTCGGACAAGAAGTACCACCTGCTGTACGAGGGCGTGCAATCGCTGGACTTCGTGCTGATGTTCATTCCGCTTGAGCCGGCCTTCATGACCGCGATCTCGAACGACAAGGGCCTGTTCATGAGCGCATGGGAAAAGAACGTGCTGCTGGTGAGCCCGTCGACGCTGCTGTTCGTGGTGCGTACCGTCGCCCACCTGTGGCGTCAGGAATCGCAGAACCGCAATGCGCAGGAAATCGCCAAGCGCGGCGCGGAGCTGTACGACAAGCTCGCGCTGTTTGCCGACAGCATGGAAGCCCTCGGCGATCGCCTGCGTCAGGCGCAGGATTCATACAACGAAGCGACCTCACGCCTGTCGACCGGCAAGGGCAACCTGATCCGTCAGGCGGAGATGCTGAAGGATCTGGGTGTGAAGCCGACCAAGCAAATCTCGAAGAAGTTTGCGGATGCAGACAGTGATACAGCAGGTACATCGACGGTCTCCGAGCCACTGCCGCGCTTGCCCAAGCAGGTTCGCGATCTGCTCACCGACAGCGAATGAATGGTTTTGTTTTCTGCATCGCCGTAGCCTTTGCAAGCCTCGGCGTTGTTAGGAATCTGAAAATCTTTACACTTTCAGGTGCGAAAACCCTGCAATTTTCTGGTTTACCCAGGCCGCGCGCAGAAGCCAATCAAATCAATCGCTAAGGCGTCACTCTGCATGCTGAATGTAGAAAGATGCCAAATTGGTGCGAATTGATTGATTGACACCACCCCGCACATGACCGAAATTCTCAGGCAATTCACCTGCATGGATACGGACATGGGAAGCATCGACAAGCGATTGCTGAGCAGTCGACAGATGGCCGACACGCGCATCGACTTCGAGACGTCGATACGCGGCACCATCGAATTCGATGGCATCTTCTATCTCGATGGCGCACTCGATGGCGACCTGAAAGGCAAGGCCGGCGACAAGACCACCGCCGTGATCGGCACCCGTGGCCGGCTCACCGGCAATCTTCACTGCCGCAATGCTGTGGTCGCCGGCGTGGTGTTCGGTGATATCCATGCACATTCGCTCGAGCTGCTGGCCGGTGCGCGCGTGCTGGGCGATTTGTATTACGAGACACTGGCCATCGATCCCGCGGCGGAAATCAATGGCTCGTTCATTCCTTCGGATGCCCCGACCAACCCATCGAACCTGCAGAGAGACGAACATGCGTCGCGCTGAACTGATCGAAGAACTGAAACTGTTGCATGCGATGGAGTTTGACGTCTGTGACGAAGCCTTGCGCCTCGCCCAGGAAGTGGACCTGTCGACCTTTGCATCGATGTCGACCCGCGCCGCTGCGGTGGTGATCACCAAGCGCGGTCTGGAGCAGAAGCATCAGGGCCGTGAAATCCTGACGATGATGCGTACCAGTCGCATCGTGCGCAAGCGCATGGCGTCGGGGATGGTTTCCTGAAGCTCGAGGGCTGGCGCAGTAACAGCTTCGACTACGTCAGCCCCAGCCCCGGCATCTCAGCATTGATAGCGCGAGGATCAGAAGTCCAGCCTCAATAGTGCTTGGATTGCACCTTGCCCGGCCGTCCTGAATAGCGGTTCGTCGCATCCGACACGTCGAATTCCAGCGTCGCGGTCTTGCCGCCGTAGACGTTTTCCTTCAGCCACGCGATTTCTTCCTCCATCGCGGTGCGCGTGAGCACGGTGGTGTACCAGGTCCGCACTTCGGCATCCCAGCGATAGCCGCGTCCCTTCAGCGCATCCTTGGTGCTGAACGGCGAATTCAGTGCCCGTATCGTGCAGGTGCTGCGGTTCACGAACTCGGCCAGTGACTTCAGTGCGGGCGTGCCTGAATTGGGTAGCGGATGTTGCAGTATCTCCAGCAGCGCGCGGCAGTCCGTCTCGGCGCGGTGCGCGTCATAGAACAGGCCGAACTTGTAAGCGATGAATTCCAGCTTCGCCGAGCCCAGTCCCTCTTCATCCCACGCGACTTCCTCGAACGAGCAGCTCCACGCATAGTTTTCGAACACCGGGAAGCGCACTTCGCAGAAGCCGCGGTCGAAGCGCGCATTGTGCGCAACGATCAGGCTCGCATCCCTGATGAAGTCGGCCACCGCCTCGTCATCGATCCGCTTGCCCTGCACCATGTCATCCGTGATGCCATTGACGGCCGTCGCTTCGGGCGGAATCGGCATGCCCGGGTCTTCCAGTTCGTTGAAGGTGCCGAGGATGCGGAAGGCCTCGCCCGTCTCGGCGTCATATTCGAAAGCGACCATGCCCAGTTCGATGATCTTGTCGCGGCCAGCCGTCTTGCCGGTGGTCTCGGTGTCGAGGATGATGCCCTTGCGGACCGTACGTTCGCCCGCTGCGACCGGATCGACATAGTGGGTGCGCTCGGGTATGCGCGTCAGCACACGGTAATCGGGATGGGAGCGCAGCAGCGCGAGGGCATCGTCGAGGGAGGGCAAGGTATCCGGCATCGGTCGGGGGATGGTCTTGTTCTGGTCGGGGCTGGTCGGGGTTGAAACGGCGCCCGCAGGCGCCCCCGGATTATTTCATGGTCTGGCAGCGTGGCGTTGAAATCGGTCACCTGTCCCGTCAACCGGGTCGCCGCGCGTTTGGGTTACAGTAGTGACATGACCAGCCTTCCCGGAGGTGAGCATGAAGCTTCTGTCCTTCCTGCAGGATGTCGGCCCTGACCATCAGGGGCGCTACCTGTCGGACATCTGGCAGTTCAGCGACCAGCAGATCGAGGGTACGCATGACTTCATCCAATGGGTCTTCCCGCTGGCCGAGCCGAGTGGTGCCGTCCCCGGCGCGCCGGTACTGGAGCCGGCCGAGATCGACCTGATCCACAAGTCATCGCCGGCGACGATGAACCTCGAGAAATCGGCGCAATGGTTCCTCGACTATCTGGCGCGCAGCAAGGGCTGGCTGCGCGCGCATGACCATAATCACTTGCGCATCACGCGCATGATCAAATCGGAACGTTTGCTGCTCGGCGAACTGGCTGCCGAATCGACGAAGGAGAGGGTGCTGCAGATGGCGAGGAAAGCCAAGGCCCCGATCGCGGACATCGCCTATGAGCACTGGCGTACGGCCTGAAGGCGGCGTCATCGCGCATGGCCGGCCGCATGGCGTGCGGCGCATGGCCGCGCTGTGGCTGGCATGGGTTTGCTGGATGCTGCCATCGTTCGCCGCGGCGGAGACCTTCCTCGGTCTGGAGCCGCTGCAATCGCTGGCCTCGGTGCGGCAGCGCTTCCCTGCCGCGAAGCTCGATGCCGAACATCCGCCGTGGCTGAAGGAGAACCAGTACTACTGCATGCTCGATGCCGACGGCGCCGATGGCCTGGTCGCGCTGCTGTTCGAGCATGACGACGACAAGCGCAAGCAGAAACTGGCCGACCTGCAAAAGAGCTTGCCGTCCACCGTCGACCATGCGGACAACCCGCAGGCAAAATCGCTGAACCTGCTGATACGCCAGCAGCGCGAGGCGCTCGCCCGACCGATGGAGGACAGGCTGGCGCTGGTGCGCATACGCTGGATACCGGAGAAACCGCAGAGGGTGGCGGCACTGCAGTCGAAGTATGGCAAACCGGATGCGATTGAAATCAAGGCCGGCGTGCCCGGCCCCATCTATGTCTGGCAGCGCGGCGTCCATGCGTACCTGACGCCGGATCGCAAGCTGGTGAAGATGATCGAATTCTGGTTTACCGAAGATGACTTGTCCGAGGTATTCCTGAAGCGTTGAGGCTGCTGCCAGCGTCGCGAATGAAATCGAGAAAGGCGCGATTGCGCGACAACGTCAGCCGTTCCGGCGTGGCCATCGCAATGATCTGCGTGCCGAACTTGGTGCGCGGCTCCCAGCCCTCCAGCACCGGTACCAATTGCTCGGACGCCAGCGCCTGTTCGCAGACATAGTCGGGCAGCAGCGCGATGCCCATGCCGGCAATCGCAGCGTTGAGCACGGCATCGGGATTGTCCACGTGGTAGCGGCTCTTCACTTTCACCTCGACGCATTCCTCGACCGGCTCGGGGACGCTGCGCTGCGATACCAGCAGCCACGAATCATCCGAATTCTCGCGCCAGTAACACAGGCAGGCATGTTCGGCCAGCTCGTACGGCGTGCCGGGCTTGCCGGAGGATTTCAGGTAGGACGGCGCGGCCGCCAGCTTCCAGCCGATCTGCGCCACGGGCACGCATGCGAGCTCGGGCGACGGCGTGGTCGACCAGCGCAAGGCGATGTCGATACGCTCTCGGGCCAGTTCGAGGCGTCGGTCCGCCAGTTGCAGCTCGATCTCGATGCCCGGATGCAGCCGCAGGAATTCCGGCAGCTGCCGTGACAGCACATGCTGCCCCCATGACACCGGCGCCGTCAGCCGTATGCGTCCGTTCAGCTCCGAACGCATCGAGCGCAGGCGTTCGATGCCGGCGCCTATCTCTTCCAGCGCGCGCCGCGCGTAATCGATGTAAGCCTCGCCGGCCGGCGTCAGCGCGACCTTGCGCGTGCTGCGACTGAACAGGGTGGCTTGCAGCTTGTGTTCCAGCAGTGCGATCCGCTTGCTGATCACGCTCTTGCCGACGCCGAGCTCGGTCGCCGCTTGGCTCACGCTGCCGGTGTCGGCCACATGCAGGAATGCGGACAGCAGGTCCGAGCTGATGATCGAATTATGCTGCGCTGCACTACCCATTGTTTCCTCTGTGGACACAATCCGTTCGCATTCCAGCAGATGTTGATACGAGGGTCAATCCCTATACTCGATTGGCTGCCGCTACGGTGATGCAGACAACCAGCAGACCCGCATCTGCAAAATAAAATCAGGAGGAGACACGATGAAGATCCATGCTGACCCGATCACGGTCAATTGCAAGAAAGTCCTGGCAGGCCTGGGACTGATGGGCGCCAATTACGAGCTGGTGCATGTGGATTACTTCAAGGGCGAGCAAAAGGAAAAGCCCTTCACCACGCTGAACCCGAATGCATCCGTGCCGGCGATGGTGGATGACGACTTTGTTCTGTGGGAATCGAACGCGATCCTGCAGTACGCCGCCGACAAGATCGGCAATGACAAGGTTTACCCGAAGGACCTGAAGACGCGCACCGACATCAACCGCTGGTTGCTGTGGGAAGCCGCGCACTGGTTCCCGAGCTGCTATGTCTACCTGGTCGAAAACTGCGTCAAGCCCCTGCTCGGTGGCGAGCCGGATCCCGCGGTGCTCGCCGCGCAGGCGGACAATTTCCACAAGCTGGCCGGTATCCTCGACGACCGCCTCAAAGGTCGCGATTGGGTCGCCGCCAATCATCCGACGATTGCCGATATCGCGCTCGCCGCGCCCATGCATCTGCATGGCTGGCAGAAGCTGCCGCTCGAAAACCACCCGAACATCGTGCGCTGGATGAAGGCGGTCGAGCAGCTGCCCTGCTGGAAGTCGACCATGGTCTATGAAGGCTTCACGCTCCAGAAGCAGGAAGCGATGGCCTGAGCCCATCATGGAGGCAAATGACATGACCCTGTCCCGTACCGTCACGGCCACGATGAACTACAGCGTGGACAACGGCATCCCGCCGGACTACTACTTCTACGAGCCGGATCCGGGCACCCAACTCAACCCGCCCGGGACCGATCCGCATGAGGTGGCGATCCATGATGCCTGGCCGGACGTGGACAGGCTGTCGCTGGACAGGGAAGGGTTCGAACTGCATGAGTTTGACCCTTCCTTCGTCAGTTTCGACGACGACCAGCAACTGCGCGCCATTTTTTATGACCAGGTGATCGATTTCGTGAAGCGAAACACGGGCGCCAGGCGCGTCGTGATCTTCGACCATACGATACGCAAGCGCCTGCCGGCCGACCTGAAGCAGCAGACCACGGTACAGCGACCGGCCGTGCTGCTGGTGCACAGCGACTACACGATCAAGAGCGGGCCGCAGCGCGTGCATGACATCGTTCCCGACGAGGCCGAGCAATTGCTCAAGGGCCGCGTGGCTTTCTATAACGTATGGAAGCCTCTGTACCGGCGCGTGGAAGAGCTGCCGCTGGCCATGGTGGATGCCACCACCCACGACCCGGACGACATGCTGCGCATGGAGCTCAAATACCGCGAGCGCACCGGCGAAATCTATGTGATGCGTTATTCGCCGAAGCATCGGTGGATGTACTTCCCGCACATGGAGAATCACCATGCGCTGCTGCTGAAGACCTATGACTCGGAGACCGACGGTCGCTGCCGTTTCATGGGGCACTCGGCGTTCGAGGATCCGAATACGCCGCCGAACGCGCCCAAACGCGAGAGTATCGAAGTTCGCACCATGGCCTTCTTCTGACCAAGATGCGGACCGGCTCGATGAACGATAGCGTCGACGCACCGCTGAATTATCTCGAGCACCGGCTGCCGGGACTGGCTACCTGGGCTTACGATCCTCCCGATGGCAGTCCGCGTTTCAATGGTAGCTTGCACGCGGTGGCCACGCCGATCACCGATGCGCGCGGCTTGCCGCACCATGGCGATTTCGATGTGCATGGCTTCACCTTGCTGAACCGGCCAAGCGCTGTCGCCGATTTCTGGGACGATGCGCAGGTCAGGGACATCTATTACCGCGAAGCCGCTGGCTGGATAGCGCAAGCGCTGGGCGCGGAACATGCGGTGGTGTTCGACCATACCTGCCGACGACGTGCCGCGCATCGACCGCCGCTGGATGGTGTCGGCGGCTCATTCAGCACCGTGCGCGAGCCGGTCGGCCGGGTGCATGCCGATTTCACGCCGAAGTCGGGGCCTTTGCGCGTGCAGCCATTGCTGGACGCGGAGGGTGTCAGGACGCGGCCGGACTATCGCATCGTGGGCTTGTGGCGGCCGATCGCGACCGAGGCGCTGCAGGATGCGCCGCTGGCGCTGGCCGCGGCCGACAGTGTCGCGCCCGATGATCTTGTGCCAAACGCCATCGTCTACCCGCAGCGGCGCGGAGAAACCTATGCGGTGCTCCACAGTCCGCGCCACCGCTGGTATTACTACCCGCGGATGACGTCGGACGAGGCGGTCCTGTTCCTGCACTATGACAGCCGACAGATGGCCGCCGGCGAAGCACGCGCGCATGCCGGCACGGTGCCGCATACGGCATTCGAGCAGCCGGGCGCGCCGGCCGATGCAGCGCCGAGGCAAAGCATCGAGTTGCGGGCGCTGGTCTGGTAAGGCTTCAGGCCGCTGGCAAGCGCAGGCGGCGCGGGCGCTGATCCGCCGTCAGCGATCCCTCGGTGGCCATCCCAAGATGGCAACGTAAAGTTCGCAATCCCAAGCTTGCAAGCTTCAGTGCAGCCTTTCCATTTGCACGAAAGCGCCGTGCTCCCACACGCCTTCCAGCGGCACGCGGCCGCCGGCGAAGGTCTGCTTGCCGCGGCCGTGGTGCGTGCCGTTCAGCACCTGACCGGTGTAGGTATCGCCGTTCGCATAGACGAAGCTGCCGACACCGGTGAGCATGTCGTTGTTGAAGTCGCCGGTATAGCGGCCGCCGGTCGCGAAGCGATACGTGCCGCGGCCATGGCGCCGTCCCTTGGCGAAGGTGCCGTCGTAACGGTCGCCGTTCGGATAGGTCATGGTGCCGGTGCCATGAATGGCGTTCTTGTAGAAGCTGCCGTAGTAGACCTTGCCATCCGCGTAGTCGACGCGCGCCGGGCTCAGCACATAACCGCCCTTGAAGATGCCGGTCAGCTTGTCGCCGTTGGAGAAGGTGAACTCGCTCGGGCCGTCACGGTTGAGATGGCGCACGTACTGGTTCTGGTGCTTGTCGAAGCCCCACAGGTGGTGCGTGTCCCAGCTGGTGGCGCTCCAGGCGAGGTCGTCCAGCGTCGGCATGCGCGCGCTGCTGCAGCCCGACAGGCCGGAGGCCAGCGCTGTCGCCAATGTGGCGGATAAGAGTATTCTTTGTTTCATCGCATTTCGCCCCGGGTTCGGTGCTGCCAATTCGATAATTCGATCATTCGATCATTCGGCAACGTGGCTGGTGTCCGGGATCGCAGACGCGCACAGCGCGCGCTTTTGCGCCCATCAGTCACGGTATCGACGCCAGCGGCGAAATCTTTACGCTCAAGACCAGACAAGAACAAGGCACACGACCGGAGGCGCAGTCGAGGCCGTGGCAGCGATAAGGGGGGCAGCAGCGATGGAGCCGTATTTCAGCGGTGGGAACACGATACCCGGCGCGCAGCTGGCGACGACGATACGCAACATGGCCGCGCTGGGTCGCATCGGCCAGCAGGTGCTGGAGGCGCACGGCATACACGAGATCGACCCGAACCAGCGCTATTCCTTCCGCATCCGCCGCTCCATTCATGCGACGGTGCTCAAGCGCTTCGGTCCCGAGGCCTTGTACTCTTTCGGTTTTGCGTATGGCGATTACTGGTCGCACATCCATGAAGCGGCGGTGGCGTTGCGCGACGCCTACCTTGCCGAGGGCCGTACGCGATTGCAGCAGGAAGACGCACTGACGGAAATTCTGAAGTGCTGCTTCGGCCTGATGAACGACATCCTCGAAAAGAATTCGATCGGCGACATCCGCTACGGCGCGACGGTCGAAGCACAGGGAGGCATGCGTTTTCGCGCGACGATGACGAATACCTCGTCGCCGGATCAGGAAGCCTTCCCGCGTGGCCTGTTCGAAAATTTCCTGTACGTGTACCTGAGCGACTGCTGGCGCTTCTCGGTGACCTTTCACCCTGACGCGACAACCCACGGCGACGAATGGACGAAGTTCGTGTGGACCTTGCAGTTCGAGCCGGCCCTGGCTGACAAGGATGCGCGCGAGCTGGCATGGGAGCAGCGCCTCGCTGCGCGCGAGGCGCTGCTCGGGCAGGTGCTGGCCGAGTCGGACAATCGCAACCGTCTGGTGATGGAGTCGATGAACTATGCGCGCCTGCTGCAGCAGGCGCAGCTGCCCAGGCCAAACCGTTACCCGCCGCAAGTCAAGCAGCTGGGCGTGCTGTGGGAGCCGCGCGACACCATCGGCGGCGATCTTTGGTGGATGACGCCGGCCGACGGCAGCGGGCGCTTCACGCTGTTCGTCGTCGATTGCGCCGGCCACGGCGTGCCGGGGGCGATGCTGGCGCTGCTGGCCAGTACGACGCTGGAGCGCTTGCACGCGTCCGACCCGGCGATGTCGCCGGCGCGTGCCCTGCAGGCGCTCGGCAATGCGCTGCGGCGCGGCCTGAACCAGGACCAGGAACTGCACGATGGCGAGTCGCCGCATGACGATGGCTGCGATGCGGCGGCATTGCGGGTGGATGTGAGCGCGGGCAGCGCGGTCTTTGCGGGAGCTAACCTCGGCCTGATCCATGTGCCGAAGGACGGGCCTGTGATCCGGCTGCGCGGCGATGCAGTGCGGCTCGGTTATCGCGATGCAGCCGATGCGCTGCCCGGCGAGCAGGCGCTGGCCTTCGGTGCCGGCGACCGTTTTGTGCTGAACACCGATGGCATCACCGACCAGGTGGGCAGCAGCGGTGGCGGCAAGCCGATGGCGTTTGGTTTCCGGCGGCTGATGGCGGTGCTCGATGCGCATCGCGCGCTGCCAGTGCAGGCCTTGCTCGATGCAGTGGGCGATGAACTGCGGCGCTGGCAGGGCGATGGCTTGCGGCGGGACGATGTGACGGCGGTCTGCATCGAAGTCTAGTGGGTGTAGGTGAATACCCGCTAACCCCTCGCGTTACTGTTCATCGCATGTTCAGCGTTTCTGAACTACCGGTAAAGAATTCCTTATTTTTCGTTAACTGAACTACTCAGTACAGTTCACTCCCGTTTGGTCTGCCCTCATGTCGAGGCAGGCCGCCACAGGAGAGAACCATGCTGCAGCGCGTCGCGCCATCGAAGGGCGCCTTCCCGGACAACTTGACCATCGAGCAGGGCGATCCCGCGCTGTGGGCCGCCATTTGTCAGGAGGCTGCGCGGCAGGAGGCGCATATCGAGCTGATCGCGTCCGAGAACTACACATCGCCGGCCGTGATGCAGGCACAGGGCTCGGTGCTGACCAACAAGTACGCGGAGGGTTATCCGGGCAAGCGGTATTACGGCGGCTGCGAGAACGTCGACATCGTCGAGCAGCTCGCGATCGACCGTCTGAAGCAACTGTACGGCGCGAACTTTGCCAACGTGCAGGCCAACTCCGGCTCGCAGGCCAATCAGGCGGTGATGCTGGCGCTGCTGAGCCCGGGCGACACCATCATGGGCATGTCACTGGCCGAAGGCGGCCACCTGACCCATGGCATGCACCTGAACATGTCGGGCAAGTGGTTCAACGTGGTCTCGTATGGCCTGAATGCGCAGGAAGAGATCGACTACGACCAGATGGAGAAGCTGGCCCATGAGCACAAGCCGAAGCTGATCATTGCCGGCGCATCGGCCTATGCGCTGAAGATCGACTGGGCCCGTTTCCAGAAGGTGGCCAGGGACATCGGCGCGTACTTCCTGGTCGACATGGCCCA
>JACCDX010022990.1_pt1 | contig 39421 bp, 37 predicted proteins | sample 7449681 | NCBI WGS metagenome assembly JACCDX01 (sample SAMN15323450, study PRJNA562643) | freshwater metagenome | isolation source: river surface water | place: USA:Blue River Watershed | collected 2017-08-18
GCCCCACAGCACCAGGGCGTCGCGGCAGCCCTCGGCCAGCAGGCTGCGCTCCAGCGCCTCGTGCTCCTCAGGCGTGAGCGGATCGATGTAGGCCTTGAGTTCTTCACTGACGACGATCTCTTCCACGACGTGCAAACTTCTCTGAAAAAAATGGAAAAAAGGGCGCAATTGTAGGGTCCGCGTGGCGCATGTCACACCCCGAACGGGTGAGGCCCTCAAGTTGCTGCGCCGCACTCCGTAGACACACCCACAAGCCACAGCATGCCCCAGGGTGTGCGATCAGGTCCAGGCTCGAGACCGTGGTGATGTCGGGCCTACAACCGGACATCCGCCATGCGAGATTCCCCTGAACTCAGGCAGTACCCCGTGCCGGGTCGCCGTGCGGCGACCGTGTGCTGGGCCTTGGCCGTGCTGGCCAGCGCCCTGCCTTTGCTGGTGCAGCCCAGCGCCCTGGCCCTGGTGGCCCCCTTGGCCGTGCTCACACTGGGCCTGGTGGCCTTGCAGATGGGCCGCCAGACGGCGCAGCCCCCCAGCGCAAACGCTGGCCACGCGCCGGACACCGATACCCCACGGGGTACAGACACCCCCTTGCCTGCGCTGCTGCAAGCCGTGCTGCCCGAATGGCGCCTGCAGGTGACCACCACCCGCACGCAGATCGACGAGGCCATGGCCACCCTGCTGGGCAGCCTGTCGTCGATCACGGCGCAGTTTGACGCGGGGGGCTTTCACATGGGCGACGACGGCGGCAGCTCACGCACCAGCGCCGCACTCAGCCAGTGCGAAGACAAGCTGCAGCCCGTCATCGGCACGATGAACCACATCCACAACAGCAAGGCCACGATGGCCGCGCACATGGGCCAGCTCACCACCGCCGCCAGCGAGTTGCGCACCCTGGTCGATGACGTGGCCCGCATCGCGCAGCAGACCAACCTGCTGGCCATCAATGCCGCGATCGAGGCCGCACGCGCCGGCGAGTTCGGCCGGGGCTTCGCCGTGGTGGCCGCCGAGGTGCGCCGCCTGTCGCAAGACTCGGCCGCCACCGCGCGCCACATCACCGAGCGCATCGGCGAGATCACCGACATCATGGCGCAGGCCTCGGCCAGCGCGGTGCACTCGGCCGAAGCCGATGCCCAGGCCATTGCCGAATCGGGCGAGATGGTCAAGGACGTACTCGGCATGGTCCACCAACTGGGCCAGGACTCGGAGAACATGGTGGCCAATGCCCGCGTGATCCGCGACGACATCGAGCACCTGATCATCGGCATGCAGTTTCAAGACCGCGTGAACCAGGTGATGGGCGTGCTCGATGACGACATGGCCCGCCTGGGCGATGCCCTCGCGCACCAGACCACCTTGCCCGACGCCCACCATTGGCTGCAATCGCTGCGGTCGACCTACACCATGCGCGAGCAACGCCACACCGGCGGCGGTGCGGGCAAGCCTTCCCCCACTCCGCCCGCCTCGGCCGAACCCAAAGCCGTCGTTTTCTTCTGAGGAGGCGCCATGGCCAAGACCATCCTGATCGTCGATGACTCCAGCTCGCTGCGCACGCTGGTGAAGATGTCACTGACCCGCGCGGGCTACGACGTGATCGAAGCCTCGGACGGCAAGGTCGCGCTCGACCAGATCGACAAAGCCGCCAAGGTGAACCTGGTGGTGTGCGACGTGAACATGCCCAACATGGACGGCATCACCTTCGTGGGCGAGCTCAAGAAGAACCCGCGCCACAAGTTCACGCCCGTGATCATGCTGACCACCGAGGACGACAGCGGACGCATGGCCCAGGCCAAGGCGGCCGGCGCGCGGGCCTGGCTGCTCAAGCCCTTCAACCCGCCGGCCCTGCTGGACACGGTCTCCAAGGTGATCACCGCCTGAGGTGCCACGCCATGACGCTGATCACCCTGCCCCATGAGCTGACGATCTACACCGTCTGTGAATGCGCCCCGCAGTGGCGCGAGGCCATGCACGCCGCCGACGCCCTGCCCGCCGAGCAGCACCACATCGAGGTGGATGCCTCGGGCGTGAACGAGGTCGATGGGGCTGGCGTGCAGCTGCTGATCGCGCTGCACCAGACCATCGGCCACAAGGGACGCGCACTGGTGCTGGCTCAGCCCAGCGCGGCCTTGCGCCATGCCTGTGCACGACTGGGTGCCCACGCTTTGCTGAGCACCACCACCGAGGAGGCCCACGCATGAGCGCCCAAGACGACGATGACCTGGTGGCCGACTTGTTGCCGGCCTTCATGGAAGAGGCCGACGAGCAGATCGCCAGCTTCGAGCAGCTCATCCTGGAGCTGGAATCGGCCCCCGATGACCCGCAGCTGCTGGGCGCGCTGTTCCGCTGCGCGCACACGGTCAAAGGCTCGGCCGGGGTGTTCGGCTTGCACCAGGTGGTGGGCTTCACCCACCATGTGGAGACGGTGCTGGACCACCTGCGGGATGGCCACATCGCCTTGACGCCCGAGCTCAGCTCGCTGCTGCTGCGGTGCAACGACGGCATGCGCGAGCTGGTGCACAGGGCGCCGGGCTACGACAGCGATGCGGCTGTGCAGGCCCGTGATGCGCTGGTGGCCAGCTTGCACGCGGCGGCTGGGGCGGCCAACGGTGCGCAAACAGATGAGGCCACGGTGCCCACGGATCAGGGCGATGCGGCCGCCCAAGGCGATCGGGTCTGCGCCATCCGCGTGAACTTCGGCCCCGACACCTACCGCTACGGCATGGACCCGCTGGCCATCGTCAGCTACCTCGACCGCTACGGCGAGGTGCAGGCCCCGCAGTGCGACTTTGCTGCCGTGCCTGATCTTGACCAGATCGACCCGGAGACCTGCCACCTCGCCATCGCCTTCGGGCTGCGCACCTCGGTGAGCCACGCGCAGGTGATGGAGGCCTTCGCCTTTGTGCAAGAGCAGTCCACCATCGAGGTGACCGAGCCCACCGCCCACGCCGTGGCCCCGGTGATCCCGGCCGCGCCCACCGATGAACCGGCCACCACGGCGCCACCCGCCGCCGTGGTCAGCGCCAGCGCCCCAGCCCCCAAGGCCGCAAGCAGCAGCCGCCCCGCGCGCGAGGGTGGCCAGGCCGCCGACGACGGTGGCTACATCCGCGTGCTGGCCAACCGCCTCGACGAGGTGATCAACCTGCTGGGCGAGCTGGTGGTGGCCGGCGCCGGCGCCTCGGTGCTGGCCCAGCGCACCAAGCAGCGCCAGCTGATCGAGGCCAACCAGCAGATCACGCGCCTGATCGAGGGCATCCGCAACAGCACGCTGAAGCTGCGCATGGTGCCCATCAGCGAGACCTTCAACCGCTTCCGCCGCGTGGTGCGCGACACCGCTGCCGAGCTGGGCAAGGAAGTGGCGCTCGAGATCGAGGGCGGCGAGACCGAGCTGGACAAGGCCGTGGTGGAGCGCATCGTCGACCCGCTGATGCACCTGGTGCGCAACGGGCTCGACCATGGCCTGGAGACGCCCGAGCAACGCGAAGCGCAAGGCAAGCCACGCCAAGGCCACCTCAAGCTCACGGCCTGCCACGAATCGGGTGTGGTGGTGATCCGCATCATCGACGACGGGCGCGGCATCCAGCGCCACAAGGTGCTGCAACGCGCCTGGGACCGAGGCCTGGTCGAGCGCGGCGTCACGCCACCTGACCACGACATCCTCAAGCTGATCTTCGAGCCGGGCTTCTCCACCGCCGAGGCCGTGACCAACCTCAGCGGCCGAGGCGTGGGCATGGACGTGGTGCGCAGCAACATCGAGGCCCTGCGCGGCTCGGTGGCCATCGACAGCACCGAAGGCGAAGGCAGCACCATCGAGATCCGCCTGCCGCTCACGCTGGCCATCATCGACGGCTTCCTGGTGGGGGTGGGCAACTCGCGCTTCATCTTCCCGCTCGAATCCGTGGTCGAGGTGTTCTCCAACCAGCGGGTGGTGACCCAGTACGACGAGCACGGCCGTGGTGTGGTCGACCTGCGCGGCCACATGCTGCCTGTGCTTGACCTGCGCCGCGCCTACGCGCTCGACAGCCCCGCCCCCGAGCGCGGCTCCATCGTGGTGGTCAGCATCGGCACGCGCCGCTTCGGCGTGATGGTCGACACCCTGCTGGGCCAGCACCAGACCGTGATCAAGCCCTTGGGCAAGCTCTTGCGCAGCCTGCGCGGCATGTCCGGCTCGTCCATCCTCGGCACCGGCGAGGTCGCCCTCATCTTCGATGTGGACGCCCTGGGCCAGATGGCCGAGCACCACCCCAAACCCCACCCCTTCCGAACCCGCATGTCGGACGGCCCGCTGACGCCTGAAGCCAGCATCACCGCGAATGGAGAAATGCCATGACCCAAGCCCATGATCACGACCGCAACACTGCTGCACCGGGTGTCTTGGCGAAATTCTTCGCCGGCACCGAACTCGAACGCGCCCGGCAAGAGCTGGAGCGTCTGACCCAGGCCCGCGCCACCGCTGAGGCCGCCGCAGCCGCCGCACAGGCCCAGCTCGATGAGGCCCGCGTGCAGATGGACGCGCTGGCCGCCCGGCTGGCCTCGGCCGAGGGCGAACTGAAGGTGCGCACCGAGATCATGGACGTGACGTGCATCGTCTCGGAGGCCGACAAGAAGGGCGACATCCTGACGGTCAACGACAAGTTCTGCGAGGTCTCCAAGTACAGCAAGGATGAGCTGATCGGCCAGCCGCACAACACCACGCGGCACCCCGACATGCCCAAGGAAACCTTCAAGAAGCTGTGGCAGACCATCGGCCGTGGCGAGATGTTCCGCGGCATGATCAAGAACCGCGCCAAGGACGGCACGCCCTACTACGTGGATGCCGTGATCGCCCCGATCCTGGGCGCCAACGGCAAGCCCGAGAAGTACCTGGGCGTGCGCTACGACATCACCGAAGCCGAGATCGAGCGCCAGACCAACAAGGCGCTGGCCAAGGGCATCCTGGCGGCTGTGGACAGCGCCTACGCCTATGTCGAGATCGGCATCGATGGCCACATGCTGAGCGCCAACGCCAACTTCTGCAAGCTCATGGGCTACGAAGAAAGCGAGATCGTGGGGCGCCACCACCGCACCTTCGTTGATCCGGCTTTTGCCAACTCAGCGCCCTACGCCGAGTTCTGGTCTGAGCTCAACGCCGGGCGCTTCCAGGCGGGCACCTTCAAGCGCATCACCAAGTCGGGCCAGGAGGTGTGGATCACCGGCACCTACTCGCCGGTGCGCGACGAGAACGGCAAGGTCTACAAGGTGGTGAAGATCGCCAGCGACGTGACCGCCTCCAAGCTGGAAGCCGCCAGCTGGTTCGGCCAGGTGCAGGCCATCAGCAAGGCGCAGGCGGTGGTCGAGTTCGACATGGATGGCCGCGTGCTGGGCGCCAACGACAACTTCCTGGCGCTGACCGGCTACGCGCAGCACGAGATCCACGGCCAGCACCACGACATGTTCGTGGACCCCAGCGAGCGTGACCCGCAATCGGGTCGCCACCTGTGGGAGCGCATGGCGCGGGGCGAGTACGAATCGGGTCGCTTCCGCCGCATGGCCAAGGGCGGCCGCGAGCTGTGGGTGCAGGCCTCGTACAACGCCATCCTCGACCTCAACGGCAAGCCCTACAAGGTGGTGCAGTACGCGACCGACATCACCGCCCAGGTGCGCGATGCCGAGATGCTCGCCGCCACGGTGGAAGAGGCGCAAGCCGCCACCCTCGCTGCCCGCGATGGCGACCTGGACCAGCGCATCCCGCTGGAGGGCAAGAGCGGCGCGCCGCTGGCCCTGTGCGAAGGCATCAACTCGCTGCTGGAGAACACCAGCGTGATCTTCGGTGACGTGGGCCGCCTGCTGTCGGCGCTGTCGCAAGGCGACCTGAGCCAGCGCATCGACCGCGACTACGCCGGCGTGTTCCAGAAGGTCAAGGAAGACGCCAACCAGAGCTGCGTGCAACTGGCCTCGGTGATCGAAGAGGTGCGCGCCGCCGGCGAGGCCCTGACGGGTGCGGCCAACCAGGTGAGCGCCACGGCGCAAAGCCTGTCGCAAGCGGCGAGCGAGCAGGCCAGCTCGGTGGAAGAGACCACGGGCTCGATCGACATCATGTCGGCCTCGATCACGCAAAACAGCGACAACGCCAAGGTGACCGACTCGATGGCCACCAAGACCAGCAAGGAAGCCGCTGACGGCGGCCAGGCCGTGGCCATGACGGTGGACGCGATGAAGCAGATCGCCCAGAAGATCAGCATCGTTGACGACATCGCCTACCAGACCAACCTGCTGGCGCTGAACGCGGCCATCGAAGCCGCCCGCGCCGGTGAGCACGGCAAGGGCTTCGCGGTGGTGGCCGACGAGGTGCGCAAGCTCGCCGAGCGCAGCCAGGAAGCCGCCAAGGAGATTGGCGACCTGGCCAGCAACAGCGTGAGCACGGCCGAGCGTGCCGGCAAGCTGCTCGAAGAGATCGTGCCCTCGATCCGCAAGACCAGCGAGCTGGTGCAGGAGATCGCGGCCGCCTCGCAAGAGCAGAGCCAGTCGGTCACGCAGATCGGCTCGGCCATGGGCCAGCTCAGCAAGGCCACGCAGCAAAACGCCTCGGCCTCGGAAGAGCTGGCGGCCACGGCCGAAGAGCTCTCGGGCCAGGCCCGTCAGCTGCAGCACTCGATCTCGTTCTTCAGCCTCGATGGTGCCAACGCCTCGGCCCAGCGCTACTACCAGGCGGGCGATGGCGAGCTGATGCCCGAGCGCCGTGCCCCGAACTCGCCCATGCGCGGCACGGCCAAGGCCGTCAAGACCGTGGCCGCAGCGCCCCGGCAGGTGGCCAACGGTCGCGGCAACTTCCGCCCCTACTGAGCCAGGAGGCCCACCATGGACGCCCCCGTCAAGCCTGACAAGGCCGCAGCCGCAGCCGCCGCTGCAGCCAACAAGCCCGCACAGTTCCTGACCTTCTGGTTGGGGCCGGAGGTCTTCGGTGTGGACATCCGCACCGTGCGCGAGATCATCCAGTGCGGCCCCATGGCCACCGTGCCGCTGATGCCCAACTTCGTGCGCGGGGTCATCAACCTGCGCGGCGCCGTGGTGCCGGTGGTCGACCTCAATGTGCGCTTTGGCCGCCCCTCGGCCGAGCTCAACAAGAAGAGCTGCATCGTGATCTTCGATGCCGTGCGCAACGGCGAGCGCGTGGAGCTGGGCGTGCTGGTCGATGCGGTCAGCGAGGTCATCAAGATCGCGCCCACCGACATCGAGCCGCCGCCCGACTTCGGCAGCGCCGTGCGGCGCGACTTCATCCGCGCCATCGCCAAGGTGGGCCAGCGCTTCATCATCCTGCTGGAGCCCGACCGGGCCCTCGATGTGCAAGAGATGGCCGAGCTGTGCGAGATGGCCCAGGATGCCGCGGTGGCCTGAGGCCGCCTCAACACACACCCACACACACCAACAGGGAGCGGCACCACCATGGAGCTGGCTGACACCACCTTCCGCAACATCGCCGACCTGATGTACCAGGTGGTGGGGCTGTCGTTCAGCGACCACAAGAAGGCGCTGATCGCCTCGCGCCTGGCGCCCCGGCTGCAGCGCCTGGGCATGCCCTCGTACGAGGCCTATGTGTCGCTGCTGCGCAAGCAGGAAGACGGCGACGAGCTGCAGCACGCCATCGACCTGCTGACCACGAACGAGACCTACTTCTTCCGCGAGCAAAAGCACTTCGACTTGCTGGCCGCCGAGTTCGCGCGCGGCCCGCGCCGATCGGCCTCGGTGTGGAGCGCCGCCTCATCGTATGGCGACGAGGCCTACAGCATCGCCATGGTGCTGGCCGACCTGCAGCACCAAGGCCGCATCCACGACGACTGGCAGGTGCTGGGCACCGACATCAGCGAGCGCGTGCTGCAAGGCGCGAAAGACGCGGTGTATGCACTCGACCGCATCCGCGATGTGAGCCCCGAGCGCCAAAAGCGCTACCTGCTCAAGGGCCATGGCGACGCCGACGGCCTGGTGGCGGTGAAAGAAGAGATTTGCGAGCACGTGCGCTTTGGCCAGCTCAACCTCACCGAGCCCATCGACGTGCCCGGCCCCTTCGACGTGATCTTCTTGCGCAACGTGCTGATCTACTTCGACCAGCCCACCAAGCGGGCCGTGTGCAACGAGGTGCTGCAGCACCTGGTGCCCGGTGGCCTGTTCTTCATCGGCACGGCCGAAGGGCGCGTGGAAACGTCCTTCAAGCTCAAGACCCTGGGCCCGGGCGCCTTCCGCCTGGAGGCCTGATGGGACACCCCGATCCCCGCCTGCAGGGCCTGGTGCACAAGCTCATGCCCGGCGATGTGGTGGTGGCCGAGCACGGCGAGCACCTGGAGACGCTGCTGGGCTCGTGCGTGAGCATCATCGTGACCGACCCGCGCCGCACCATCGCCGCCATGTGCCATGTGGTGCACACGGGCGAGGCCGCCGATCACCACGAGCCCGCCACCGCCTGGGGCGAAGCGGCCTTGCAGGCCATGGCCGATGGCCTGCGCCAGCGCGGCATCACCCTGGGGCTGTGCGAGGCCTTCTTGTTCGGGGGCGGCAACATGTTCCCCACGCTGGACATCCCGCTGACCGTGGGCGAAGACAACGCCCACTGGGCCATCGAGGCGATGGACAGGCTGCGCATCCGCGTGGTCCAGGCCGACCTGGGCGGGCAGGTCTACCGCAAGGTGCAATGGACGGTGGGGCCACACGCCCCCACCGTGCAGTGCGTGGCCATCTGACAGGCACCGAGGAGACAACATGACGATCAAGGTGTTCGTGGTGGACGACTCGGCGGTGGTGCGCCAGGCCATGCAGCAGATCCTGCAAGGCGACACGACGGTGACGCTGGTGGGCTCGGCCCCCAACCCGCTGATCGCCGCGCCGCTGATCCGCAAACAGCAACCCGATGTGCTGCTGCTCGACATCGAGATGCCTGGCATGGACGGCCTGACCTTCCTGCGTCAGCAGATGGCCGAGCAGCCCATCCCCACGGTGATCTGCTCGACGCTGACCGAATCGGGCAGCAAGATGGCGCTGGAGGCCATGGCCGCAGGGGCCGTGGCGGTGGTGCCCAAGCCGCGCGTGGGCCTCAAGGAGTTCATGGAGGCCTCGCGGCAAGAGCTGGTGCAGGCGCTCAAGGGCGCGGCCCGCTCGCGCCCTCAGGTGGGCAGCAGCACGGCGCGGCCTGCGGCCAGCAAGTCGGTGCCCCCCGCTGCGGCGGCCGGCCTGCACGCGCTGGCCATCAACAAGCCGGTGGTGATTGGCAGCTCCACCGGGGGCACCCAGGCCATCGAAGAGGTGCTGGCCAACCTGCCGGCCGACTCGCCCGGCATCGCCATCGTGCAGCACATGCCGCCCCATTTCACGGCCCAGTATGCGCAGCGGCTCGACAGCTTTTGCGCCATCACCGTGCGCGAGGCCAAAGATGGCGACCGCCTGCAGCGCGGCGTGGCCCTGATCGCCCCGGGCGGCCTGCACATGCGCCTGCGCAAGGCCAGCGGCCAGTACTTCGTGGAGGTGTTTGATGGCCCGCCGGTCAACCGGCACAAGCCGTCGGTGGACGTGCTGTTCCAGTCGGCCTCGGAGTGCGCCGGGCGCGATGCGCTCGCCCTCATCCTCACCGGCATGGGCAACGATGGCGCGCGGGGCATGAAGCTCATGCACGACCTGGGCGCCTGTTGCGTGGCCCAGGATGAGGCCAGCTGCGTGGTCTTCGGCATGCCCATGGAGGCCATCAAGCTGGGCGCCGCCGACGAGGTGCTGCCGCTGCAGCAGATGGCGCGGCGCATCCAGCAGTTCGACCAACGGGGCTGACCCCCCGGTGTGTGGGCCTGCTCAGCTGTAGCTGATGCGGGCCACCTCGCGCAGCTCTTCGGCCGAGGTGGTGCCCAGGCCAAAGAACTCCAGGTAAGCCGGGATCATCTCGAACAGCATGTCGGTGCCCAGCTGGTAAGGGCAGCCCTTGGCCACGGCGGCTTCGAGCAGCGGCGTGAACTCGTGCTTCATCACCACCTCGCCCACCATCGTGGTCGGGGCGATGCGGTCCACGTCGAAGGGCAGCGGGTCGCCCGCATTCATGCCCAGTGGCGTGGCGTTGACGATGAGGTCGTAGCCGGCCGGGTCCTTGTCGCCGGTGCGCACCACCAGCTGCGGGTAGTGCTGGCGCAGGCGATCGGCCAGGCCCTCGCTGGCGGCGGTGTTCGCATCGAACAGCATCAGCTCGCCCACGCCGGCCGCAGCCAGCGAGGCCGCGATCGCGCAGCCCACGCCACCGTTGCCCGACACCAGCGCCTTGGCGCCTGCGAGCTTGAGGCCCTTGCGGCGTACCCCGCGCACAAAGCCCTCACCATCGAACTGGTCGCCCAGCAGGCGGCCATCGGGCAGGCGGCGCACGGCGTTGCAGGCGCCAGCGATGGCGGCGGTGGGCGTCACCTCGTCCACCAGGTCCATGGTGACGACCTTGTGCGGCATCGTCACCAGGGCCCCGCAGATGTTGGTCATGCGAAAGAGCGCGCGCAAGCAATCGGCGTAGTCGGGCGATTGCACCCCCATGGGCACGACCACGGCGTTGACGCCATGCTTCTCGAACCAGGGGTTGTAGATCATGGGCGACTTGAAAGTGCCCGTGGGGTAGCCCACGTGTGCGATGAATTGGGTATGACCGTTGATCATGTTCATGCCTGTGCACGCAGCCGAAACGGCAGGCTGCTTCATGGGCTCCACGATGCCGGAGTGCCTCCGGCCACAAAAGCAAGGGGAAACCCAAGAAACGATCGCCAAGCGTGCAGCGCGCGCGCTGATCGCGCAAACTGCGTGAGGAAGGATTGCCGACACCGGGGCAGGCTCCTATCGTTCGCACCCATGCCGTGTCGCCGTGCGCATGCCGCGCGACGCCCATGAACCCGTCACTTGCGAAAGCCTCTCCATGTCTCTCACCACAGGACCTGCGATGTCCGACTCTGATCAGGCCGGCCGCCCTCAGGCTGCGGCCCCCACGGCTGCCCCCACCGCCAGCGGCGGCATGATGCAGACCATCCGCGATGCCCTGGCGATCGGCCGCACCCGCTGGGTGATGCTGTCGCTCGTGTTCTTTGCCACCACGCTGAACTACATCGACCGCGCCGCTTTGGGCGTGATGCAGCCGGTGCTGTCCAAGGCCATGAACTGGACCTCGCAGGACTACGCCAACATCAACTTCTGGTTCCAGGTGGGCTACGCCATTGGCTTTGCGGCCCAGGGGCGCTTCATTGACAAGGTGGGCGTGCGCCTGGCCTTCGCCCTCGCGGTGGGCCTGTGGAGCCTGGCGGCCGGTGCACACGGCCTGGCCACTTCGGCCGTGGGCTTCATGGTTTGCCGCTTCTTCCTGGGGCTGGCCGAAGCCGCCAACTACCCGGCCTGCGTGAAGACCACGCGCCTGTGGTTCCCCTCCAGCGAGCGCGCCATGGCCACCGGCATCTTCAATGCCGGCACCAACGTGGGCGCGATGATCACGCCCATCATGCTGCCGCTGCTGATGACGGTGTGGGGCTGGGAAGCCGCCTTCTTCTTCATGGGCTCGCTGGGCATCGTGTGGCTGGCGATGTGGCTCAAGCACTACCGCAACCCTGAGGCCCACCCGGCCCTCAGCGATGCCGAACGCGCCCACATCAACCAAGCGCAAGAACCCGAAGTCAAGGCCGTGCCCTACACGCAGGTGCTGCGCATGCGCGGCACCTGGGCCTTCGCCCTGGCCTTCGCCATCACCGCCCCGGTGTTCTGGTTCTACCTGTACTGGCTGCCCCCGTTCCTCAACAAGCAGTACGACCTGGGCATCAGCGTCGCCAAGATGGGCATCCCGCTGGTGGTGATTTACCTGACGGCCGACGTTGGCTCGATCGGTGGCGGTGCACTGTCGTCGTGGATGATCAAGCGCGGCATGCAGCCGGTGAAGGCCCGCTTGCTGTCGATGCTGATCTGCGCGTGCTGCATCACCTCGGTGGTGCTGGCCTCGGGCGCGAGCGAGCTGTGGATGGCCGTGGCCGCGATCTCGATCGCCGTGGGCGCCCACCAGGCCTGGACGGCCAACATCTGGTCGATGGTGATGGACTACACCCCGCGTGAGTGCGTGAGCTCGGTGTTCGGCTTCGGCGGGATGATCGGCGCCATCGGCGGCATGTTCATGACCCAGATCGTCGGCTACGTGCTGACCAGCACCCACGACAACTACGCCGTGCTGTTCACGCTGATCCCCTGCATGTACTTCATCGCGCTGACCTGGCTGTACTTCATGGCCCCGCGCCAGGTGGAGCAGGTGTAAGCCTCCCGATCCAGATTTTTCGTTGTCTCTCCTCTTCGGGGCCTCCTTGTGGGGCCCCTTTTTTTGGGCGTGGCGGTCTTGCCTGCGGCCCGACGACACGGGCCCGATGACACCGGCCCGATGACACCGGCCGGACGCGGGCACAAAAAAGGGGAGCCCGAAGGCTCCCCAAACTCTGTGGCAAAACGGGGGTGAAGGCTTCAGGCCGGTTGGGCCGCGTCCTTCTGGGCCTGCTCGAGCTGCGCCGCACCCAGGAAGATGCGCTCCAGGTTGGGATCGGCCAGCAGCTCATCGGCCGGCTTGTGCAGCATCAGGCGGCCCGATTCCAGGGCGATGGCCTCATCGGCCATCTTCAGCGCGCTCTTGACGTTCTGCTCGACCATCAGCACCGTGGTGCCCTGGTCGGCCAGGCGGCGCAGCAGCTTGAACACGTCTTGCACCACCATGGGCGACAGGCCGATCGACGGCTCGTCGATCAGGATGACCTTGGGGCGCAGCAGCAGCGCGCGGCCCACTTCCAGCTGCTTTTGCTCGCCGCCCGACAGCGACGAGGCGGCCGAGTGCAGGCGCTCCTTGACGCGCGGAAAGAGCTCGAGCACCTCGGGGATGCGCTCGTGCGTGGTCTTCATGCCCAGCGTGATGCCGCCGAGCTCCAGGTTCTCGTACACCGACAGCTGGCCAAACAGGTTGCGTCCCTGCGGCACGAAGGCGATGCCGTGCTTGACCAGCAGGTCCTTGGCGCTGGCGCCGGTGATGTCCTGGCCATCCAGCAGGATGCGGCCCGACTTCATCTTCACCAGGCCGAAGATGGCCTTGAGCACGGTGGACTTGCCCGCGCCATTGGGCCCCAGCAGCAAGGTGATCTTGCCGCGCTTGGCCTTGAGCGAGAGCTTGTTGAGGATGGTGAACTCGCCGTAGCCGGCGTCCACGTTCTGGAATTCGATGCAGGTGTTGCTCGCGGTGTCGCTCATGTTCAGCTCCCCAGGTAGGCGTCCAGCACCTGCTTGTTGGCGCGGATCTCGGCCGGCGTGCCGATGGCCATCACCTGGCCCTCGACCATCACCATCACGCGATGGCACAGGTCCATCACGAAGTCCATGTTGTGTTCGATCACGATGAAGGAGTTGTGGCGCTCTTCATTGAGGCGCTTGAGCAAGGCGCTCAGCTCGCCCACCAGGCGCGGGTTCACGCCGGCGCAGGGCTCGTCGAGCAGCACCAAGGCGGGGTCGCTCATGAAGGCCATGGCGATGTCGACCAGCTTTTGCTGGCCATAGCTCAGCTCGCCGGCCTTCTTGTCGGCCACGTGGTTGATGTGGAACTGGTCGATCAGGGCATCGGCCTTGGCGCCCAGGCCCGAGTCGCCCGGGGCGAACATGCGGCTGAACATCGAGCCGTGGTGCTCTTGTGCGGCCACGATCAGGTTGTCGCGCACCGTCATCTTGCCGAAGACCTGCAGGGTCTGGAAGGTGCGGCCCACGCCCAGGCGGTTGAGCGCCACGGGCGACAGGCCCTTGATGCTCTGCCCCTTGAGGCTGATCTCGCCCGCATCGGGCGTGATCTGGCCCAGCACGCTGTTGAACATGGTGGTCTTGCCCGAGCCATTGGGGCCGATCACCCCAAAGATCTCGCCCGGACGGACATCGAACGTCACGCCGCCGACCGCCTGGATGGCCCCATAGGCCTTCTTGAGGTCGCGGACTTCGAGGATGGGGCTCATTGGGCACCTCCAACTTGGGCGGCACGCGCAGCACGTGCAGCCGATTCTTCACGCGCCCGGCGACGGGCCTTCAAACGATCCGGCAGGCTCAGCAGGCCATCGGGCAGCCACAGCATCATGAACACCACCAGCACACCGAAGATGGCCAGGTACCAGGCCTGGGCAAAGCGCAGCCACTCGGGCAGCAGCACGCCCACGGCCGATCCCAGCAGCGGGGCCAGGAAGTAGCCCGGGCCACCCACCACCAGCATCAGGTACATCATGAACGAGGTGCCGATGGCAAACGGCGCCGGCTCGATGAAGCCCACCAGGCTGGCGAACAGGGCGCCCGCGATGCCCGCATACACCGCACCGATGGCGAAGGCCAGCAGGGTGTAGGCCTGCACGTTGATGCCCAGCGATTCGGCGCGGATGGGGTTGTCTCGCAGGGCGGTGAAGGCCTTGCCCCAGGGCGAGCGCAGCAGGCCCAGCATCAGCAAGCCCAGCACCACGGTCGCGCCCAGCACGAAGTAGTAGTACGGCACGGCGCCACTGAGGTCCAGCCCGAACAGCGCGGGGCGATCGACGCCGTTGATGCCGTAGGTGCCGCCGGTGAACTCTTCTTCGTTGCGCATCACCAGCCACACGGCCGTGTTGAAGCCCAGCGTGGCAAACGCCAGGTAGATGGTCTGCACGCGCAAGGCCGGGAAGCCCACGATCAGGCCGATGACGAAGCACAGCAGCGCAGCCGTCGGCAGGCCCAGCCAGAAGCTGAAGCCGGCCTTCATCATGATGGCCACCGTGTAGGCCCCGATGCCGAAGAAGGCCGCATGGCCCAGCGATTTCTGGCCCGCATAGCCCACCGTGAGGTTGAGGCCCATGATGGCGATGACGTAGACCAGCCAGTAGCTCAGCAGGTAGACGCCGTAGCTCTTGAGGGCGGGAGGCAGGGCCAGCAGCACGGCTGCGGCCACCCCGCCAATGATGAGGTGTGAGGTCTTCATGGGGTGTACTCCTTGTTCAGACCTTGCGTTCGACCTTCTTGCCCAGCAAGCCCTGCGGGCGCACCAGGATGACGAACATGAAGATGAGCAGGGCCACCGCGTCCTTGTAGGCGGCCGACACGTAGTGCGCCGCCAGGTTTTCGCTCACGCCCACGATGACGCCACCCAACAGCGCGCCGCGCGAGTTGTTGAAGCCGCCGATGATGGCCGCGAAGAAGGCCTTGGTGCTCAGGCCTTCACCCATGTCGAACTTGCCCAGGTAGGCCGGGGTGACCAGCAGGGCCGCCGCGCAGGCCAGCAAGGCGTTGATGGCGAAGGTGTAGAACACCATGCGCGGCACGTTGATGCCCAGCACGGTGGCGCTGTCGGTGTTCTGCGCCACGGCCTGCATGGCGCGGCCGGTCACCGTCTTGTTCAGGAAAGCCTGCGTGGCCAGCACCAGCAGCACGGCGCAGATCAGGGTGCCCACGTCGGCCACGGTCACCGCGGCGCTGCCGATGTGCAGCACGGTCTCACCGAACAGCGAGGGGAAGGGGAAGGCTTCGGCGCTGACGCCGGCGCGGATGCCGTTCTTCATCGCGATCGACAGGCCCAGCGTGGCCACCACGATGGGCATCATGCCGAACTTGAGCAGCGGGTCGGCAATGCCGCGCTTGAAGGCCCAGCCCAGCACCAGCACCGACACCAGGGCCGCGAGCACGAAGCCCAGGGGCAAGGGCACGCCCAGGGCCATGAAGCCCAGCATCAAAAAGGCGGGCAACATGACGAATTCGCCCTGGGCGAAATTGATGGTGCCGCTGGCTTGCCACAAGAGGGTGAAGCCCAGGGCGGCCAGGGCATAGATGGCCCCGGAGGCCATGCCCGACAGCAGCAGCTGGATGAGGTCGTTCATCGAAACTCCTTTTGGACGCAGCAAGGCCCGAGCCGGTGGCTGTACCACCGGCTTGCAGGGGGCTCAGGCGGCGTCCGCCCCTGGCCCCCTCGGGCGCGTGGGATCACTTCGCGCCGAGCGCAGGGAAGACTTCCTTGACTTCCTGCTTGCCGTTGCGCACCTCGACGATGAAGCTCTGGCGGTCCAGGTCACCCTTGTCGTCGTAGCTCACGTCCATCAGCACATTGGGGTACTGGGCGGCGCTGATCTTCAGGCCCTTCATCACCTTGGCGAAGGCGGCGCGATCGACCTTGCCGGCCTTCTCGATGGCGGCCTTCATCACGTACACGCTGGTGTAGCCCTTGATGCCGTTGTGATCGGGGATGTAGCGGTAGGCCTTCTCGAAGCGGGCTTTGAAGGCGCGCATGGCCGGCACCGGGGCATCGACCGACAGGCCGATGTGGGCCTGCACGCCATTGGCGGCCTCGCCGGCGAGCTCGATGACCTTCTGGCCGGTCAGCACGGTTTCGCCGAAGATGGGCTTGGTCACGCCTTGCTTGCGCAGCTCGCGCAGGCAGCGGGCGGCTTCTTCTTCGTTGGTGTAGACGAAGATGACGTCGGCGTTCGACTGCTTGGCCTGCAGCACGGGCGCCGAGAAGTCCAGCTTGCCCGGATCGGTGGAGATGTCGGCCACCACCTTGGCACCCAGCTCACCCAGGGACTTGGTGATCATGTCGCGGCCACCCTTGCCGTAGTCGTTGTTGCCGTAGATCACGGCCACGGTCTTGGCCTTGAGGTTGTTGACCATGTAGCGCGCGGCCTTGGGCATGGCGAACTGCTGGCCCAGCGCGGTGCGGAAGATGTAGGGGTTGCCTTGCATGGTCACCGACGCGGCTTCGCCACCGGTGAAGTTGGGGATCTGGGCGCGCTTGGTCTCGTTCATGCTGACCAGCACCGAGCCCGAAAAGCCGGGGCCGAACACGGCGAACACGTCGTCGTCAACGGCCTTTTGCGCCAGGCCCTTGGCCACACCCGGGTTGCTTTGCGTGTCGGAGTGGGTCACTTCGATCTGGCGGCCCAGGATGCCGCCCGAGGCATTGATCTCCTGGATGGCCAGGCTCATGCCGTTCTTGAAGTTGTTGCCCACCGTGGCCCCGGTGCCCGAGAGCTCTTGCAGCGAGGCGATGCGGATGGGGTCTGCAGCCTGGGCGCTGCCACAGGCGAGGGCTGCGGCCAGGCTCAGGGCCGAGATCAGCGCAGTGCGTCGGGTCGAGGTCATGTGTGTCGTCTCCAGATCGGCGGCCAGCGGGGGCCTGAACGCCCTGTGTCAGGGCTGGGCTCACGGGGGGGCACGAGGCCGGCCCACGTGTTTCGGTGAAATCAGGTTAGGCACTTCGGCGGTGGCTGTCAGCCCCTTTGCGCGGTGTTCGCGCATTTCGCGCGATCTTCATGCGATTCCGGGGTTACCCCCTTGTTCGTGGGAAAGGAAGGGGAGATCGAGGCCAAGGATGGGCCTGGATCACCTTGCTGCATCAGATTTCTGTTAGGCGCTCGCCGCCAGAACCGGCCACCTCGGGGGAACCCTGTCTAGGGATTACCCAATTTGCGCGCGACTATCGCTCATTCAGCGCGCTGATCGCACCGATGTGGCCCTTGAGGGGCTGACGCGCCATGGACGGCGCTGCTGAAATGGTCCGCGTCCACCGGGCCATGCACGGCTCGGGCCGGTTCACGCGGCCTGTTGCGCTCCGCGCCGAACCTTCCCCTTCTTGCGCTGACAACTACGGAGATCCCATGAAGATCCAACGCACCGCTTTCGCAGCCGCCCTGCTGTGCGCCGCCACCGGCGCCTTCGCCCAGTCGTCGACCGTGACGATGTACGGCAGCATCGACCAGTACCTGAGCTACATGAAGAGCAGCAATGGCACTTCGATCAAGTCGCTCAACGATGGCGCCATCCTGCGCAGCCGCCTGGGCTTCAGGGGGGTGGAGGACCTGGGCAACGGCCTGAGCGCCAAGTTCCAGCTGGAGCAAGGCCTGTCGGCCGACACTGGCGCCTCGGCAGGCAGCGGCTTCGACCGCCAGGCCTGGGTGGGCATCGCCTCCAAGGCGTACGGTGAGTTCCGCGCCGGCCGCCAGAACTCGGCCATCTTCTACCGTGGCGACGCCATCGACTACGGCTCGCGCACGCTGGGCTCGATCGTGAACAACTTCGGCACGCCCTCGCGCTACGACAATGACCTGTCGTGGCAATCGCCACGCTGGTCGGGCCTGATGCTCGAAGCCCACTATGCGCTGGGTGAAACCACCGCTGGCACCACCAAGCAGGCCGTCTACCAACTGGCCGTCGACTACCAGGATGGCCCCTACCGCGTGGGCTACGCCGGCATCGAAGGCCGCCCGGCCGCCGGTGCGGCCGTCAACAAGACGGTCTTCTATCACAACCTGTACGCCAACTACGACTACGGTCAGGGCAAGCTGTACGCGGTCTACATCCGCTCCAACAACAGCACCAGCGGCGCGGGCGTCAGCAACAACAGCACCAACATCCTGGGTGCCGTGGGCGCGCTGGTGACCGGCACCAAGACCGATGCCAACCGCACCTACAACATCTACCAGGTGTCGGCCGACTACCGCGTGACGCCGCAGCTGCGCGTGGGCGCGCTGTATGGCCGCATCGTCGACACCAGCGGCAACGACGCCGGTGCCCAAGGTGGCTCGATCGGCGCCTTCTACGACCTGAGCAAGCGCACCACGCTGCTGGCCCTGGCCGAGACCATGGCCAACCAGGCGAATGGCGGCTTCCGCCCCTCGGGCTCGGCCGGCGTGAGCCCGAACTTCACGGGTGCCGACGTCAATGGCGAGCGCATCTCCGGCGTGCAGATGGGCATCGTCCACCGCTTCTGATCGCGGTGTGCGGGCCGGCTGGCGCGCCGCAATGCGTCACAGCAAGGCCCGCAGTGTCTGCGCGGCGTCGCGCAGCAAGGGCAGCAGCTGCGCCTCCATCTGATCGGGTGAGTAGGCGCGCTGCTGCACCGTCATGCCGATGGCGCCTTTGCACTCGCCCTTGCGGTCCTTGAGCGCCATGGCCACACCACTGAGGCCCAGGTCGAACTGCTGGTGCGTCATCCAGTAGTTGAGGTCACGCGCGCGCAGCACGTTGTCGCGGAACTGCTGCGGATCGGTCACCGAGTGCGAAGTGAAGCTCGCGAAGTTGTGCCCGGCGATCCACTGGTCGAGCGCCTCGTCGTTCATCACCGACAGCATGGCGATGCCCGGGGTGACCACATGGGCCGGCGCGCGCGCCCCCACGTGGTAGCCGATGGACACCACGCGCGGCGAGTTGCTGCGCGCGACGTAGACCACCTCGTGGCCGTCGAGCACGCTGACGTTGACCGTCTCGCCACACTGCATCGAGATGCGCTGGATGAAGGGCTGCACCAGGCGCGGCAGCCGCGCGGCGCCCAGGTAGCTCTGGCTCAGGCGCAGCACCTTCGGCGTCAACCAAAACAGCTTGCCATCGGTGCCGGCATAGCCAAAGTGCACCAGGCTCAGCAGGTAGCGGCGCGTGGCCGTGCGGGTGAGGCCCGTGAGGCGCGCAGCCTCGCTGGGCGTCAGGCGGGGGTGCTCGTCGTCGAAGGCTTCGATGATGCGCAGCCCCTTGCCCAGGCCCTCGATGAGGTCCTTGCGATCGATGTCGAAGCCCGTGTCTTCCATGCGTGGTTTCCCCAGTATCGGCCGCAGATCGCGCGCCGCGAGCGATTGTCGCGCAAAGCGCCGATTTTGGCCTTGTGGGTCTCCACACTCTTGCCTAGTCTGTACAGGTCGGCCACCCCGCCGTCACACCTCACCTGCAGCACACACCCATGCCCGCCTTGCTTGTCCTCAACGGTCCCAACCTCAACCTGCTGGGCCAACGTGAGCCCGCCGTCTATGGCGCGGCCACGCTGGCCGATGTCGATGCCCTGTGCGTGAAAGCCGGGCAGGCGCACGACGTGCGTGTCGAGTGCCTGCAGAGCAACCACGAGGGCGTGCTGATCGACGCCATCCACGCCGCCGGCCGTCGCCACGCTGCGGGCGAGCTCATCGGCGTGGTCTTCAATGCCGGGGCCTACACCCACACCTCGGTGGCGCTGCACGACGCCATCAAGGGCGCTGCCGTGCCCGTCATCGAGGTGCACATCTCGAACGTGCACGCCCGCGAGCCCTTCCGCCACCACTCCTACCTGTCGCCGGCCGCTGCCGGCATCGTCGTGGGCTTCGGCATCGACGGCTACCGCCTGGCCATCGAGGGCCTGGTGCGCCGCGCCCAGGCCTGACCCTCCCCTCACCTCCCAGACACCACCATGCAGACGATCCACCAACGCGAAGGCCTGCCCGCCCTGGACAACCCGCTGGGCCTGGCCGGCATCGAATTCATCGAGTACTTCACCACCAAGCCGCAGGCCCTGGGCCAGGTGCTGGAGACCATGGGCTTTCACCCCGTGGCCCGCCACCGCTCGCGCGAGGTGATGCTCTACCGCCAGGGCGACATGAACATCATCGTCAACGCCCACGACGAGAGCGGCGGCCGCCACGCCGAGGCCCACAGTGGCCCGGTGATCGCCGCCATCGCCCTGCGCGTGCGCGATGCCAACCTGGCCTACCGCCTGGCGCTGGAAAAGGGCGCCTGGGCCGTGCCCACGCACGTCGAGGTGATGGAGCTCAACATCCCCGCCATCCATGGCGTGGGCAGCAGCCGCATCTACTTCGTCGACCGCTTCAAGGAGTTCTCGATCTACGACGTGGACTTCGTGCCCATCCCCGGCGTGAACCCCCAGCCCGAGGCGATCGCCGGCTTCTCGTTCTTTGGCGCGGTGCAGTACATCGGCTGGGAGCGCACCGAGGACTGGACCGAGTTCTACGGCGAGCTGTTCGGCTTCTCGCCCATCCCCGACGCGCAGCGCTTTGGCGTGATGCCGCGTGGCCGCTTGCTGCGCAGCCCCTGCAACACCTTCTACATCCAGCTCGTCGAGCCCGAGCCGGGTCAAGAGGTGCAAGCCGATGGCACCGAGGCCTTCGCCCGCATCGGCCTGGGCACGCCTGACGTGCTGGGCGCGGTCAGCGCGCTCAAGGCCCGTGGCGTGCTGTTCACCGATTCGGTCAAGGCCCCGGTCAACGCGCACGGTGCGGTGGCGGCTGGCCAGCTCTATGGCCTGTCGTTCGAGCTGGTGCAAGCCCAGCGCTGAAGCGGAGCCCCACATGACCCAGTTCAACGGGAACATCGACTGCTTCGGGATGGACACCATCTCGCTGGCCGGCCCGCTGCCGCTCAAGCTGCAGGCCATGCGCGAGGCCGGCTTCACGCAGGTGATGCTGTCGGCGCGCGACCTCACGCAACACGACCAGGGCGTGGACCACGCCATCGAGCTGGTGCGCCAAAGCGGCCTGCGCGTGACGGGCTTTCAGGTGCTGCGCGACTTCGAGGGCCTGTCCGGCGGCATGCGCGAGTACAAGGCCGACATCGCCAAGGCCATGCTGGAGATGTGCTCGGCCGTGGGCGCCAAGGTGCTGCTGGCCTGCTCGTCAACCTCGACGCACGCCACCAACGACCTCGACACCATCGCCGCCGACCTGCGCCGCCTGGCGATGCTGGCCATCCCGCGCGGCATCAAGATCGCGTTCGAGGGCCTCTCGTGGGGCCGGCACATCAACGAGTTCCCCGAGGCCTGGGAGGTGGTGTGTCGCGCCGACATGCCCAACCTCGGCATCGGCCTGGACTCCTTCCACTCGTTTGCCACCCAGACCGACCTGGACCGCCTCGACGAGCTGGACCCGGACAAGATCTTCCTGGTGCAGCTGTCGGACTTCATGTGGAACGAGATCCGCTCGGTCGAAGAGCGCATCAACACGGCGCGGCACTTCCGGGTCTTCCCCGGCGAGGGCGCGCACAGCGTGGAGGTGGCCGACCTGGTGCGCCGCCTGCACCAGCTGGGCTACCGGGGCGACTACAGCTTCGAGGTCTTCAACGACGACTACCAGCAGATCCCGCAGGCCACGGTGGCCCAGCGTGCCGTGAAATCGGCGCAGTGGCTGGGCGAATCGGTGCTGCAGCGCTCGGTGCCGCTGCCAGGGCGCATGCGCCTCAAGCCACGGCCTGGCGCGTGAGCGCCGCCGCGTGAGCCGCCGCCGCGACCGGGTCGAAGGCGGCGCGCAGATCGGCCTGGCTCACGGCCTGGGCCAAGGTGGCGTCTTGCGCCACATGGGCCAGGGTCAGCTCACGCAGGTGGGCGCGCTCGGCCACCGCACGCTGCGACAGCTGTTCCATCAGGTGATGGGCACCCGCCTGCCCCAGCACCGGGCTGAGCACGCGGGTGGCCGCTTCGGCAAACACCAGGCCCTGCAGCGATTCGATGTTGGCCGTCATGCGCGCGGCATCGACCTGCAGCCCTGAGAGGGCTTCGTGGAGCGCGCTCAAGGCCCCATGGGCGCTGATGAACAGGCGCGGCCACTCGGCCAGCTCGGCCTGCCAGTCCCCCAGCCCACGCTCGTGCGCCTGGCCCATGCAGCCCAGCAGCGTGGCCACCTGGCCCGGCGCACGGTGGGCCGCGGCCAGCACCATCAGGGACGACACCGGGTTGCGCTTGTGCGGCATGGCCGATGAACCGCCACGGCCTGCGCCCGCGGGCTCGGCCAGCTCGCCGATCTCACCCTGGCACATCAGCGACAGGTCGGTGGCGATCTTGCCCAAGCCCCCGCACAGCACGCCCAGCTCGCAGCCCAGGCGCACCCAGTCGTCGCGCTGGGTGTGCCAGCAGCCCCCCGGGTCACGCAGCTTCAGCTGCCGCGCCATGGCCGCACGCACCGCCGGGCCGGCATCGCCCATGGCCGACAAGGTGCCCACGGCGCCGCCCAGCTGCACCGCCAGCGCCAGCTCGCCTTGCGCGGCCAGGGCCGTGCGCGCGCGCTGCAGCAGCGCCAGCCAGGTGCTGAACTTGAAGCCCATCGAGGTGACGGTGGCCGGCTGCATCAGCGTGCGGGCCAGCACAGGCGTGTCGGCATGGGTCAGCGCCAGCTGGCGCACCACGGGGATCAGCGCATCGAGTTCGGCCAGGATCAGGTTCAGGCCTTGACGCGACTGCAGCGCCATGGCGGTGTCCAGCACGTCCTGGCTGGTGCTGCCCTTGTGCACGTGGCGGGCGGCCTCGGCATCGTCGGCGGCCACCAGGGCCGTCAGCATCCTCACCAGCGGGATGGCCAGGCTGCCGGCGCGGCGGCCGGCCTGCATCAGGGCGTTGAGATCCAGGCGCGACACCTGGGCGGCCTGCGCGATGGCCTGGGCGGCGGCGGCAGGCACCAGGCCCGATGCGGCCTGCGCCTGGGCCAGTGCGGCCTCCATGTCGAGCATGGCCTGCACCAGCGCGGGCGCATCGAACACGGCCGCGATGCGGTCGTTGCTGAGGAATTCGTCGAAAGGGGCGTGGATCACGGGTGAGTCCGGCTGGTCAAACGGAAAGGCGGAATGCAATAATGTACAAACTGGTTCATTTAGATGTCAAACCACCTCGTCCCTGCCCGCCTGCACCTCGCGCCACACCATGTGCACGATGTGGGCCTTCCTGCGGGCCAGCGCCTTGGGGCGGCTCAGGTCGCGCTGGAAGCCCAGGCCAAAGGTGTGGCGGTTGGCCACCGTGAAGAAGCACAGCGCACTGATCGACATGTGCAGCTCGATGGGGTCGATGCCCTCGCGGAAGACGCCCTCGGCCACGCCCTGTGCCAGCACGGGCTTGAGCCGGTCGATGGCCTTCTGGCTGATCTCGGTGATGGTGCTGGATTTCGCCAGGTGCACGCCCTGCAGGATGTTCTCGCCCATGACCAGGCGCACGAACTCGGGGTGCGCCAGGTGGTAATCGAACGCGAACTCGACCAGGCGCTGCAAGGCGGCGCGCGCACCCAGCCCATCGAGCACCAGCGTCTGCTCCACGTCGCGGATGCGGCGGTAGGCCGCTTCGAGCACGGCCAGGTACAGGCCCTCTTTGCTCTCGAAGTGGTAGTAGATCATCCGCTTGCTGGTGCGGGTCTGCTCGGCGATTTCGTCCACCCGCGCACCGGCCAGCCCCTTGGCGGCGAACTCCCGCGTGGCCACGGCGAGGATGTCGGCCACCGGGTCGACCGCGGCTTCGCGCGCCGCACTGGAGGGGCGGCCACGGCTGCCGCGCGTCACGCGGGGTGTGGCTTCGGCCGCAGGCACGGTGGCGTCGGCGGTGGCGGCGTGGGCCTTCGGGCTGGCGGGGCGCGCAGCCCGGCGGCGGGGGGTGGCAAGCGTCATCGTCGGTCGCAAATTCTCAGCGCTTCATTGTGTCACCGGGCCTGGATGGCCGCACCCGTCTTCGGCTGTCAATGCTGGATGTCATGAGCACCAACGCCCACACCAAGGCCCGCGCCTCCACCGCCTTCATCGTGGCCTTCACGGCCTGCCTGCTGAGCTTCCAGCCGATGAGCACGGACATCTACCTGCCCGCCCTGCCGGTGATCGCGCATGAGCTCAGCCTGTCGGTGCCCGCCTCGCAGTGGACGCTGCTGGCGCTGCTGATGGGCTTTGCCCTGTCGCAACTGGCCTGGGGCCCGGTCAGCGACCGCTGGGGCCGCCGCCGCGTGCTGATGACGGGCTGTGCGCTGTACGCCGCCAGCGGGCTGGCCTGCGCGCTGGCCCCCGATGGCACCGTGCTGATCGGCGCGCGCCTGACCATGGGCTGCGGCCTGGCCGCCATGGTGGTGTGTGCCCGCGCCCTGGTGCGCGACCTCTACGACACCGCCGAGGGGCAGCTGGTGTTCGCCCGGGCGCTGACGGGCATGGCCATCGCCGCCACGCTGGCCGGTGTGGCCGGGGGGCTGCTGGCGCGCTGGGTGGATTGGCGCGTGACGCTGTGTGGCCTGGGCGCGTGCGCCGCGGCCGTGGGCCTGCTGACCTGGCGCCGCTTTGACGAAAGCCTGCCCGCTGGCCACGCCCCATCGCACCTCAACGCCACCCCGCAGGATGAGGCCCCGGCCTGGCGCCGCATCCTGCCTCACCCCGAGTTCCGGCTCAACACGGGCCTGGCCGCGTTCACCTACGCCGAGGCCATCCTGTTCATTGGCGGCTCGTCGCTGGTGCTGGTGCGCCACCTGGGCGTGGCGCCCACCACCGTGGGTGTGCTGATGACGCTGTACTCGTCGTGCTTCCTCACGGGCACCCTGATGGCACGCCGCGTGCTGCGCCGCGATGGCCGGCCCCAGGCCCTGCTGTTTGCCAGCGTGTTCTCAGGGGTGGCCAGCATCGGCTTCCTGATGCTGGTGCTCACCGGGGGCTGGCGGCTGCTGCCCGCGCTGGTGGCCGTGCAGATGAGCTACATGCTGGGCCATGGCTTCAACCAGGTGTGTTCGCAATCGGGCTCGGTGGCGCCCTTTCCCCATGACGCGGGCAAGGCGGCCGCGTGGTCGGGCACACTGATGATCCTGTGTTCGGTGGTGCTGGGCCAGTGCCAGTCGTGGGTGCTGAGCTTCACCCCCGTGGCCTTGCCGGGCTTTGCCGCCTTCAACGCCGCTTGCGCCGCCACCCTGGCCTGGAGATTGAGACACCATGGACGCGCTGTTGTCCTTCGAGCCGCGCCTGGGCAGCGGCCTGCCACATGACCCGATGAACGCCATCGTCGGGCCCCGCCCCATCGGCTGGATCTCGACGGTGAGCGCCGACGGCGTGCCCAACCTGGCGCCCTACAGCTTCTTCAACCTGTTCAACTACCGGCCGCCCATCGTGGCGTGGTCGAGCATCGGCTTCAAGGACTCGGTGCGCAATGCGCAGGCCACAGGCGGCTTCGTGTGCAACCTGGTGACGACCGAGCTGGCCACCGCCATGAACGCCAGCAGCGCGATGGTCGCGCCGCAGGTCAACGAGTTCGAACTGGCGGGCCTGACCCCGCGTGCCTCCACGCTGGTGGCCGCCCCCGCCGTGGCCGAGAGCCCCGTGCAGCTGGAGTGCCGCGTGCTGGAGGTCAAGCGCCTGCACAACCTGCAGGGCGAGGCCCTCGACACCTGGATGGTGCTGGGCGAGGTGGTGATGGTGCACATCGAGCGCCGCCTGATCGGCCCCGATGGCGTGTACGACACCGCCGCAGCCCACCCCATCCTGCGCGGCGGCGGGCCGGCCGATTACTTCCAGGTGAGCGACTCGGCGCGCTTCAGGATGACGCGGCCGGGCTGATCACCGCCAGAACAGCGCAGGTCAGCCCAAGTTGGCCAACCAGCCCTGCACGGCCAGCAGGAAGGCCTGCGGCTGCTCCAGCACGCTCAGGTGCGAGGCCTCGGGCAGGACCACCAGCTGCGCACCCTTGACGCCTTCGGCGATGGTGCGCGCCATGGCGGGCGGTGTGCCCGCGTCCAGCTCACCGGCGATCACCAGCGCAGGCGCCTGGATCTGGCCCAGGCGCGCGGTGGTGTCGATGCCGGCCACCGCATGGCAGCAGGCCACATAGCCCCGTTGATCGGTGCTGACCACGCGGCGGCGCCAGCGCGCCACCGTGGCCGGCTGCGCGGCGTGGAAGCCCGGGTGGAACCAGCGCTGCAAGGCCGCATCGACCACCGATTCGAGGCCACCGGCCTCGATGCCCGCGATGCGCTGCGCCCAGCCGGCTTGCGCCTCGGCCGGGTAGCCCGAGGTGGTGTTGGCCAGCACCAGGCCGCAGACGCGCTGCGGGTGGCGCAGGGCCAGCTCTTGCGCGACCATGCCGCCCAGCGACAGGCCCATGAACACCACCGGACCATGGCCCAGGTGGGCGATCAGGCGGGCTGCGTCGTCGGCCAGCTCGGCACAGCTGTAGGGGCCCCGGGGCGCATCGCTCAGGCCATGGCCGCGCTGGTCGTAGGTGACCACGCGGCAGTCGGCGGCCAGCGCATTGGCCAGGGCGTCCCACATGTGGTGGTCGCAACCCAAGGCATGGGCCATGACGATGGTGTGCCTGGCCGCACGGCCCGAGCGCGGCTCGCGCACCGTGTAGTGGAGGCGCGGGTGTGTGTCGGTGAAGTGGCTGCGGCCCACGCCCGTGTGGGCCACCTCGGGCACCTCGGCGTGCGCCAGCCAGGGCTCGAACTCGGCGCCCAGCTCCTTCATGATGTGCATGGCCAGGGCATGGCCCGTGTTGGCGGCCGGCACACCGGCATAGATGGCCGACTGGATCAGCACTTCCTTGAGCTCGTCGACCGTCAGGCGCGACGCCGGGTCGCCCCCGCTCAGGGCCGCACGCACATGCAGCTCGAACTCTTCCCAGCGGCCCATGGCCATGGTGGTGGCCAGCACCAGCATGCGGCGCACGCGGTGTTCCAGGCCGGGGCGGCCCCAGATCTCGTGCCAGGCGTAGCGGTTGATCAGCGCCTGGAAGTCGGCGTTGAACACGGTGGCGCGGGCCATCGAGCGGTCCACCCATTCGTCGCCCAGCACGCTGCGGCGGTTGCGCAGGCCGCGCTCGAGGTCGTGGTCAAAAGGGGTCATGTGCGGCTTCCAGCTCAGGTCTCAAACGCGCTCGAGGATCAGGGCGATGCCCTGGCCCACGCCGATGCACATCGTACACAGCGCATAGCGGCCACCGGTGCGGTGCAGCTGGTTGACGGCCGTCGTCACCAGGCGGGCGCCGCTGGCCCCCAGCGGGTGGCCCAGGGCGATGGCGCCGCCGTTGGGGTTCACGCGCGGGTCGTCGTCGCGCAGGCCCAGTTGGCGCAGCACGGCCAGGCCTTGCGCGGCGAAGGCCTCGTTGAGCTCGATCACGTCCATCTGTTCAAGCTTGAGCCCGGTCTGGGCCAGCACCTTGAGCGTGGCGGGCGCGGGGCCGATGCCCATGATGCGCGGTGCCACACCGGCCGTGGCCATGCCCACGATGCGGGCGCGCGGGGTCAGGCCCTGGCGGGCGGCAGCGCCTTCACTGGCGAGGATCAGCGCGCAGGCGCCGTCGTTCACGCCCGAGGCGTTGCCCGCGGTCACGGTGCCGTCGGGGCGCACCACGCCCTTGAGCTTGGCCAGCGCTTCCATCGAGGTGGCGCGGGGGTGCTCGTCCTTGCTGATGACCAGCGCGTCGCCCTTCTTCTGCGGCACGGTCACCGGGGTGATCTCGGCGTCGAAGAAGCCGGCCTCTTGCGCGGCCACGGCCTTGAGCTGCGAGGCCAGGGCCATCTTGTCCTGGTCTTCGCGGTTGATGCCGAAATCGGTGGCCACGTTCTCGGCGGTTTCGGGCATGGTGTCCACGCCGTAGAGCCGCTTCATCAACGGGTTGATGAAGCGCCAGCCGATGGTGGTGTCCTGCACCGAGTTCTCGCGGCTGAAGGGCGAGGTGGCCTTGGGCATCACGAAGGGCGCGCGGCTCATGCTCTCGACGCCGCCGGCCAGCATCAGCTCGGCCTCACCGGCCTTGATGGCGCGGGCCGCCGTGCCGATGGCGTCCATGCCCGATCCGCACAGGCGGTTGACGGTCGAGCCTGGCAGGGTGATGGGCAGGCCGGCCAGCAGCAGCGACATGCGGGCGACGTTGCGGTTGTCTTCGCCGGCCTGGTTGGCGCAGCCGTAGATCACGTCGCTGAAGGCTTCCCAGTCGAGCTGCGGGTGGCGTGCGGCCAGGGCCTTGATGGGCACGGCGCCCAGGTCATCGGCACGCACCGAAGACAGGCTGCCGGCATAGCGGCCAAAGGGCGTGCGCAGGGCGTCGCAGATGTAGGCGTGTGGGGTCATGGTCGGTGCGGCAGGGCTTCAGGGGTTCAGGCGCGCAGGCTCAGCGGCACGCCAGGGGTCAGGTCTTGCAGGGCCGCCAGGGTCATGCCCGGGGCCAGGGCCACCACGGTGGCACCGCTGGCGCTGAGGTCGATGATGGCCAGGTCGGTGTAGAGGCGGCTGACGCAGCCGATGCCGGTCAGCGGGTAGGTGCAGGCGGGCACCAGCTTGGCCTCGCCCTTCTTGGTCAGGTACTCCATCATCACGCAGGTCTTTTTGGCACCGATGGCGAGGTCCATCGCGCCGCCCACGGCCGGGATGGCATCGGGTGCGCCGGTGTGCCAGTTGGCCAGGTCGCCCGTGGCCGACACCTGGAAGGCGCCCAGCACGCACACGTCGAGGTGGCCGCCGCGCATCATGGCGAAGCTGTCGGCGTGGTGGAAGAAGCAGCCGCCCGGCAGCAGCGTCACGGGCTGCTTGCCGGCGTTGATGAGGTCGTAGTCCTCTTCGCCCGCTGCGGGTGCGGGGCCCATGCCGATCACGCCGTTTTCGGAGTGCAGCACGATTTCCTTGTCGGCGCCCAGGTGGTTGGCCACCGCCGTGGGCAGGCCGATGCCCAGGTTCACGACCGAGCCATCGGGGATGTCATTGGCCACCTGAGCGGCCATCTGGTCACGGGTCCAGCGGGTGACGTGTTCGAGTTGGGGGTGCATGTCGTTGTCCTTCTGGATGGGCTCAGGCTTGCTTGAAGCCACCAGCGCTGGTGGCCACGCGGTCGATCTTCACCACGCGCTGCACGAACAGCCCCGGGGTGACGACGGCTTCCGGATCGAGCTGACCCAGCTCCACCACCTCGTGCACGGTGGCGATGGTGACCTTGGCGGCCATGGCCATGATCGGCCCGAAGTTGCGGGCGGTCATGCGGTAGGTGAGGTTGCCCCAGCGGTCGCCGCGCTCGGCCTTGATCAGCGCGAAGTCGGCATGGATGGGCGCTTCGAGCACGTACATCTTGCCGTTGATCTCGCGGGTCTCCTTGCCTTGGGCCAGCTCGGTGCCGTAGCCCGTGGGCGTGAAGAAGCCGCCGATGCCAGCACCCGCCGCGCGGATGCGCTCGGCCAGGTTGCCCTGGGGCACCAGTTCGAGCTCCAGCTCGCCAGCGCGGTACAGGCCATCGAAGTGGTGGCTGTCGGCCTGGCGGGGGAAGCTGCAGATGATCTTGCGCACGCGCTTCTTGGCCAGCAGCGCGGCCAGGCCGGTGTCGCCATTGCCCGCGTTGTTGTTGACGATGACCAGGTCGCGCGCACCGGTGTCGATCAGCGCGTCGATCAGTTCGTTGGGCTGGCCGGCGGTGCCGAAGCCGCCAATCATGACGGTGGCACCGTCGCGGATGTCAGCCAGCGCGTCGGCGGCGCTGGACACGATCTTGTTGATCATGGGGGCCTCTTTGCTGTTCGCCTAGCGAACGGGTATTCGTATATAGAACTGCGCAATGGTAGTGGGGCCTGCGCGGCGCTGTCAAGCCAGCGCGCGCTTGCGCCGTGACCACCATGAAAAAAGGCCTGCGGATCGCGCAGGCCAGGTCCGGACGGCGCGCCCCGCCAGGGTCAGGCAGGGCGCACCGGCCGGGCGTCACACGTCGAAGAACACCGTTTCCTTGCCGCCGTCCGGGGTGTCCTGGATGCGGATGTCAAAGCGGTAGACCACATCGCCGCCACGCAGCTCGCGGCGGGCGATCAGGGTCTGGCGGCGCACCTCCCATTCGATGCCATTGAGGATGGGGTCGGCGCTGTTGGCCTCGGCCTCGTCCTCGAAATAGACCCGGGTGTGCAAGCCGATGTTGATGCCGCGCGCAAACAGGATCAGGCAGATGTGCGGCGCCTGCTCGCGGCCGCCCGCATGGGCCACCTTGCCCGGCTTGATCGTCTCCAGGCTGTAGAGGCCCGTGTCGAAGTCGGCACCGGTGCGGCCCCAGCCCCGGAAGCTCGGGTCGATGGGCTTGTCCTGGGTGTCGGCCGGGTGGTTGTACTTGCCGGCGGCATTGGCCTGCCAGCTCTCGATCAGCATGTCGCGGATCGGCGTGCCGGTGCCGTCGTACACGGTGCCTTCGAGGCGGATGCGCTCACCCAGCGTCTCGGGCTTGGCGAGCTGGTTGCCGAAGTTGTTGTCGAAGATCTCGAAGCCGGCCTGCTTGGGGGCCAGGCCGATGTGCACGTAAGGGCCACCCGTCTGCGACGGCGTTTCGGTGAATTGTTGGATCAGCATGCTCATGGTGTGGGCCTCACTTGTTCTCGAACCAGGTGGCACGGCGGCCGCGCAGGGTGATGTCAAAGCGGTAGCACAGGCTGTCCATGGGCTTGGACTGGCCCAGGTCCAGTGCCGCCACCAGGCTGCGGACCTGCTCGTCGCTGGGGATGGTCTTGATGATCGGGCAGTGCTGGATCAGCGGGTCGCCTTCGAAATACAGCTGCGTGATCAGGCGCTGCGCCCAGCCATCGCCACTGATGCTGTAGTGGATGTGGGCAGGACGCCATTCGTTGGCCCGGTTGCGCCACGGGTACGGGCCCGGCTTGATGGTGCGGTAGACGTAGTAGCCGTTGTCGTCGGTGACCATGCGCCCGCAGCCACCGAAGTTCGGGTCGATCGAGCCGATGTACTGGTCTTTCTTGTGGCGGTAGCGGCCCGAGGCGTTGGCCTGCCACACCTCGACCAGCGCACCCTTGACCGGGCGGCCGAACTCGTCGCGCACGAAGCCGTGCACCACGATGCGCTCGCCAATGGGCAGGCTGTCCTTGGCGAAGTTGGTCAGCAGGTCGTTGTCCTTGGGGCCCAGCTCCGACGGGGCGAACACCGGGCCGGTGACTTCAGACAGCGTGGCGGCGTTGGTGATCAGCGCATTCTTGGGCGAGCGCAGCACGCTGGTCTTGTAGAAGGGCGTGAGGGCCGGCGGGTGGGCTTCGGTGTCGCGGTGACCAAAGTGGCCGGTGGCGCTGAGCGACAGCGGCAAGGCGCCGTTGAAGGGAGGCAGTTGCGGTTTGCTCATGGTGGCTCTGGGGCAGTGGGGGCCAGCCCATGCGGGGCTCGCCATGCGTCGCACTGTAGGCCGCCACCGGCGCCTTGACCAATGAAGAATCCACGCACTGCCATCACCCTCGGTAATACCAAGGGTTGACCCTGATCAAGGCCTGGGCGGCGGCTCGCCCCCGCCGAATCAGCACATCACGCGATCACGATCACGCCAGTTGATGCACCAAAGCCACCAGATCGCGGCTGTTGAAGGCACGCTCCGCCGCGTCATCGGCGGGCACAAAGAGGCCGATGGCCTCAGAGGCGGCCCCAGGCAAGGGCCTGGCCACCAGGTCCAGGCTTTCCAGCCCGTCATGGATGTTGCCTGCCGGGGTGAACCACAGCGCGTGATCGTGCCAGGCGAGCGAACGCCCGATTTCAGGCTCCAGCGTCTCGATCACGGCTGCGCCGGGCTCGGCGTCGATGCTGGCCAGGAAGTCGTCGGCGGCCTTGCGGATGGCCGTGCCCGGCAGGGCCACCACCAGCGGCACCGCCAGGCGTTGCCATTGCGAGAACGGCAAGGCCAGCAGGGGGTGGTCGGCGCGCATGGCCGCCACCAGGGGCTCGGACCACAGCGGCTCGAAGCGCAGGTGCATCATGCGGTCGGGCTCGGCCAGGCGGCCCAGCACGGCGTCGAGCTCGCCTTGCTGCAGCTGGTCGAGCAGCTGCGCGTTGCGGCCGCTCACCACACGCAGCGTGCCCTCGGGGTGACGCTCGCGCCAGGCCCGCATCAGGCGGCTGAGCCAGGGCGTGGGCAGGGTGGGCAGCACCCCGAGGCGCAGCACGGCCCCGCGTGGCTGGGCCACGCTGCCCAGGGCCTGCTCCAGCGAGGACAGCCCCAGCCGGGCGTGGCGCACGAAGCGCTCGCCCGCGGCCGTCAGCCGCACGCCATGGCGCTCGCGCAGCACCAGGGGCTGGCCCACGATGTCTTCGAGCTCTTGAACGATCTTGGTGACCGCCGGCTGCGTGATCGCCAGGGCCTCGGCGGCGGCGCGCATGTTGCCGTGCTGCGCGCAAGCCAGCAGGGTGCGCACATGCTGCAGGCGGATGCGGTGAAGGAGCGTGGCCATGGCGGGGCGATGTTCAGCGCGGCATCACGGCACTGATGCGCTCGGCCGCGGCCAGCAGCAAGGGCAGGTGCCGCTGCTTGAGCTGCGCGACGCTGACCTGCTGGGCCTGCACGCTGACGTTGATCGCCGCCACCACCCGGCCACGCCGGTCTTTGACGGGGGCGCCCAGCGACATCAAGCCCAACTCCAGCTCCTGGTTGACGAGCGCCCAGCCTTGCCGACGCACACGCGCCAGCATGTCGAGCAGGGCATCGGGGTCGGTCAGGGTGTGCGGCGTGCGCGCCACCAGCTGCAGCCGGGCCACGCGCTGGGCACGCTCATCCTCGCTGAGGGCCGACAGCAGCACGCGGCCCATGGCCGTGCAGTGGGCGGGCAGCCGGGTCCCCACCCCCAGGTTGATCGACAGGATGCGGTGCGCATGCACCCGTTGCACGTAGACGATGTCATCGCCATCGAGCACGGCGGCCGACGATGATTCGCCGAGCTCGCGGGTCAGCTCTTCCAGCATCGGCTGGGCCAGCTGCCACCAGGGCTGGGCGCTGAGGTAGGCAAAGCCCAGCTCCAGCACCTTCGGCGTGAGGCGGAAGTCGCGGCCGTCGAGCTCGACGTAGCCCAGCGTCTGCAGCGTCAGCAGGATGCGGCGCGCGCCCGCACGGGTCAGCCCAGTGCGCTCGGCACACGCGGTGAGGGTGAGCGTGGGCGCGTCGGCCCCGAAGCTGCGCAAGACATCGAGCCCACGCGCGAACGACTGCACATAGCTGTCGGAGGGGCGAGGCGGCTCATCGGCCTCGACAAGGGGCGCGGTCGGCAACGCAGGGGTCGAACGTGGGGGCATGGCGGAGGGCAGGCTCGGCGCCGAAGGCCTCGGCGGCACGGCGCGCATGTTCCTTTGACGAACAGACGTTCTTCATTGGAACACAGCACACGCCTGGGGCACGCGGCCTCACGTCACGCACAAGGCGCGGAAATCGTTGATGTTGGTGTGGGTCGGGCCGGTGACCACGGTGTCGCCCAGGGCGTGGAAGAAGGTGTGGCTGTCGTTGTCGGCCAGGGCCTGGCGCGCGTCCAGCCCCTCTGCCTGCGCACGCGCCAGCGTGCTCGGCGAGACGACGGCGCCGGCCGCATCGCCCGTGCCATCGAGCCCGTCGCTGCCGGCCGACAGCGCCCAGATGCCGCGCTCGCCCTGCAAGGCCAGCGCCAGGGCCAGGGCGAACTCGGTGTTGCGCCCACCCCTGCCCTGCCCTTTGACCGTGACGGTGGCCTCGCCGCCCGACAGCAGCACGCACGGCGCGGCAAAGGGCTGCTGGCGGCGGCGCACCTGCCGCGCGATGGCGGCATGGGCCAGGGCCAGCTCGCGCGCCTCGCCTTGCATGGCGTCAGAGAGGATGTGCGGCGCCCAGCCCAGCGCGCGCGCCCGCTCGGCAGCGGCCGCCAGGCCCGTCTGGGCGCTGGCCACCACGGTCAGCTCGGGCGCGTTGCCCCCAGGCTTGGGCGATTCGAGCGCGCCGCGCTGCAAGGCCTCGGCCACAGCGGGCGGCACGGCGATGGCATGGCGCTGCAGCACGGCCAGCGCATCGGCGCAGGTGCTGGCATCGGGCAGCGTGGGGGCCGAGGCGATCAGCGCGGGGTCGTCGCCCGGGATGTCCGAGATCAGCAGCGACACCACCCGCGCCGGCGCCGCCGCCTGGGCCAGCCGCCCGCCCTTGATGGCCGAGAGGTGCTTGCGCACGGTGTTGACCTCGTGGATGGGCGCGCCACTGCGCAGCAAGGCCTGGGTGATGGCGCGCTTGTCGTCCAGCGTGACGGGTGCGGCCGGCCAGGCACACAGCGCCGAGCCGCCGCCCGAGATCAAGGCGATGACCAGGTCATCGGGGGTGAGGCCCTGCACCGCCGCCACCAGGCGCTGGGCGGCCGCCACGCTGCGGGCATCGGGCACGGGGTGGCTGCCCACCGCCACCTCGATGTGCCGCAGCGGCAACTCGGCCCCCGGGGGCACCACGACCACGCCCGTGCACGCGGCGCCCCGCTCGGCCCAGCGGGCTTCGACCGCCTGGGCCATGGCGGCAGCGGCCTTGCCCAGGCCGACGACCACGGTGCGGGCGCCCGGCGCCGTGGGCGGCTCAGGCAGGTGCGCGGGCAGCACCACGCGCGGATCGGCGGCGGCCAGCATCGCGGCGTACAGCTCGCGCACGAGCACGTGGGGCGGGCAGGCTGGGGTGGCTGGGGGCTGGATCACGGCAAGGCAGGTGGGTCAGGGTGCGCGAAGGGATCAGGGTGATGCCGCCCGAGCGGACACCGGGGCCGGCTGGCCCCTTCTCATCATGCGGCAAGCCAGATGCCGTAAGCTGCGCGGCGTTGTTGTTGCGCCCTGTCTGCCATGTCTGCCCGCACCCGGGCCACCACCGCCTTGCAGGTGTTGGCCATCGCCACCCTGTGGCTCGCCTGTGATGCCGCCACTCGCCACTGGGCCCTGCCCTGCCCCGCCGGCGTGCTGGGCCTGGCCCTGCTGTTGGCGGGCCTGTTCACGGGGGCCGTGCCGCTGCGGGCGGCAGCGGCCGGCGCCGGCGTGATCCTGGGCGACATGCTGCTGTTTTTCATCCCCCCGCTGCTGGCCATCAGCAAGCATGGCGAGCTGTTCAGCCCATTGGGGCTGAAGGTGGCGCTGTGCATGGCCGTGGCCGCGCTGCTGGTGATGGCCGCCGTGGGCACCGTGGTGGCCCGCCTGGCGGCCTGGGAGCGCCGACGCGCCCACCCGGATGCGCCGGACGATGGCGCCGAGCCGCCCATGGAGGTGGCGCCATGAGCAGCCCCCTGCTCCCGCTGGCCGGCCTGTTGGGCACGGTGGGCATCTACGCCCTGGCCAAACTGCTGTGGCGCCGCGTGGGCGGCTTCTGGGCCTCGCCCATCATCGTCACGCCCACGGTGCTGCTGCTGGCCCAGGCGACCCTGGGCTTCTCGTTCGAGGATTACTGGGCAGGCGCCCACTGGCTGACCTGGATGCTGGGCCCCGCCACCATCGCCTTCGCGGTGCCGGTGTACACCCAGCGCGCGCTGATCCGCCGCCACCCCATCACCATCGCGGCCGGCGTGGCCGTGGGCCTGCTGGTGGGCCTGATCGGCGTCACGCTGCTGACCTGGGCGCTGCGACTGCCCGAGGCCATCTCGCGCAGCCTGATGACGCAGTTCGTCTCCAGCCCGTTTGCCCTGATCGCGACGCGCCACTTTGGCGGCCAGGCCGAGCTCGCGGTGTTCTTCGTGCTGATCACCGGCATCTTCGGCATGCTGGTGGGCCGCGTGTGGCTGCGCGCGCTGGGCCTGCACGACGACCTGTCGCTCGGTGCCGCATTGGGCGCAGGCGCGCACGGCGTGGGCACGGCCAAGGCCTACCAGTACGCCACGCTGTGCGGGGCGCTGGCCAGCCTCACCATGATCATCATGGGCGTGTGCATGGTGCTGCTGTCGCCATGGCTGGCGCCGCTGGTGGTGGCGGCGCGCACGGCTCTGGACAGCTGGCGTTGAGGCGGCCACAGGCCACCGCTGGCGCGTTGCGTGCCATGACCGCGTTGACGCGCACCGTCGGCTTGAGCAGGAAGTGGCCCAGCGCCGGCAGCAAGATGAGCGCACCCAGCATGTTCCACACGAACATGAAGGCCAGCAAGATGCCCATGTCGGCCTGGAACTTGATGGGCGACAGCGCCCAGGTGGCCACGGCCACGCCCAGCGTCACGCCAGTCAGCACCACCACGCGGCCGGTGAACAGCAGCGCCTTGTAGTAGGCCTGCGAGAGGCTCTCGCCCCGGCGCAGCCCGGCGAGCGTCACCGTCATCACATACAGCGCGTAGTCCACGCCGATGCCCACGCCCAGTGCGATCACAGGCAGCGTGGCCACCTTCACGCCGATGTTGAGCGCCACCATCAGCGCCTCGCACAGCGCCGAGGTCAGCATCAGCGGCAGCACCGCACAGATCACCGCGCGCCACGAGCGGAAGGTGATCAAGGCCAGCACCACCACGGCCAGGTAAACCAGCATCAGCATCTGCACATTGGCCTTGCGCACCACGATGTTGGTGGCGGCCTCGATGCCGGCGTTGCCCGCAGCCGAGAGGAACTTCACTTGCGCCGTGTCATGGGCCAGCGCAAAGGCCTCGACCGTGCGCACCACAGCGTCCAGCGTGTCGGCCTTGTGGTCCTTGAGGTAGGCGTAGACGGTGAGCAGGTCGCAGTTCTGGTTGAACAGCTCGCGCGGAGCGCGGGTGATCACCGCATTGAGCATGTCTTGGCTGCGCGGGATGTCGTACCACTTGAGGCTGCCCTCGCTCAGGCCTGCGGCCGCGCGCTTGGCCAGCGCGGCCAGCGACTGCGTGCCCTCCACGCCCGGCAGCTGCTGCAGCTGCTGCTCCAGCGCATCGACATCGGTGAGCGTGCGGTAGAGGCCGCACTGGAACTGCGGCGTCTTGACCATCACCACATAGGTGTCGCTGCTGGCCGCGTAGTGCTGGGTGATGAAGGCGTTGTCGCGGTTGTAGCGCGAGTCGGCGCGCAGCTCGGGCGCACCGGCGCTGGTGTCACCGATCTTGAGCTGCAGGCTGACCGCAAAGCCAAACACTCCCATCACCACGGCCCCCACCACTGCACCCAGGGCCCAGCGGCGTTGGGTGAACAGATCAAGGAAGACCCAGAACGGGTGCTTGACCGTCGAGGCCTGCTCGGCGCGCAAGCTGCGCTCCGCCGCCTTGGGGCTCACCCCGGTGTACGACAGCAGGACGGGCAGCAGCACGAGGTTGGTGAAGATGAGCACGGCCACACCGATGCTGGCGGTCACGGCCAGGTCGTGGATGACCTGGATGTCGATGATCATCAGCACGGCAAAGCCCACGGCGTCGGCCAGCAAGGCGGTCAGCCCGGCCACGAACAGGCGGCGGAAGGTGTAGCGCGCGGCCACCAGGCGGTGCGTGCCCCGACCGATGTCTTGCATGATGCCGTTCATCTTCTGGGCGCCATGGCTCATGCCGATGGCGAACACCAAGAAAGGCACCAGCACCGAGTACGGGTCGAGCTCGAAGCCCAGCAGGGGCAACAGGCCCAGCAGCCACACCACGGCCACCAGCGAGCACACCACCACCAGCGCGGTGCTGCGAGTGCAGCGGGTGTAGGCCAGCAGCACGGCCGCGCACACGGCCACGGCAGCGGCGAAGAACACCAGCACCTGCCTGAGGCCATCGATCAGGTCACCCACCACCTTGGCAAAGCCGTTGATGTGGATGGTCACGCCTTGCGCTTCGTACTTGCTGCGCAGGGCTTCGAGGCGCTGCGAAAGCTGGGCGTAATCCAGTCGCTGGCCGGTCTCGGCGTCCACCTCTTGCAGCGGCACCAGCACGATGCTGGAGCGGTAATCCGGCGCCACGAGCATGCCCACTTCGCCCGAGCGCTCCGTGTTCAGGCGCACCTGCTCGACGGCCTGAGCCGAGCCGTCATAGTCATCGGGCACGACGGGGCCGCCGTCCAGGCCCTCTTCGGTGACGCCCGTCCAGCGCACCGCCGGGCTCCACAGCGACTTCATGTAGGGACGGTCCACCCCGGGCAGCAGGAAGACCTCATCACTCAAGCGGCGCAGGGTCTCCAGGTAGGCCGGCTCGAAGATGCTGCCTTGGCGGGCCGCCACCGCGATGCGCAGGGTGTTGCCCAGGCCACCCAGCTGACTCTTGTGGGCCAGGTAGTTAGCGATGTAGGGATGCTGGACAGGCAGCATCTTCTCGAAGGCCGCGTTGAGCTGCAGGCCGCGTGCGGTCCACCCCAGCACCACGGTGAGCAACACGCACATGGCCAGGATGACCCAGCGGTGGTTGAACAGCGCCCGCTCGGCCCAGCTGCCGGAGCGGGTGTCGAAATCCGCCAGATTGGCGATGACGGGGGCGTCAGACAGGTCGTCGTCGTGCTTCATGGCTGGGCCGATGCAAGGGGTTGTTCAGGCGGGATGCGGGTGGTGCCACGCACGCCAGTCAGCACCAGGCTGCCGTCGGCGGCGGTGACCACACCGGTGTAGGCAAAGGGCTGCGGCACGCGCAGCGGCTGCAAGGCTTCGCCCTGGCTGGCGCCCAGGGCCGTTTGCAGCACGCGGCCAGACTCGTCCACCAACACCATGCGGCCATCCGGGCGCGTGGTGCCTGCGGTGACCGTGGTGGCCTGGCCGGTGGGCACGGGCTGCCAGGTCTGCCCGGCATCTGTCGAGCGCCACACGTTGCCGCGCAGCCCGTAAGCCAGCAGCGTGTCGCCTTGCGCCTGCAGGCCAAAGAAGGTGCCACGGTAAGGCGTGCTCAGGGCCTCGAACTGCTCACCCCGGTCGCGGCTGACGTAGATGCTGCCCTGCTCGCCCACCACGTAGAGCTTGCCGCCGCCGAACTGCAGGCTGTAGAGGTGACGGCCCTTGGGGTTGGCCAGGTGGCCGCGCAACGATTGCCAGCTGCGGCCGCCATCGCGGGTGCGCAGGATGGCGCCATAAGCCCCTACCACCATGCCCTCGGTGGGCGACCAGAAGCGCACGTCCAGCCAGGGCTGATTGGCGCCGTCTTCCAGCGCGCGCTCGGCCTCACGCAAGCGGCGCTTGCTGGTGTCGTCGTCGCTGGCCTGGGCTGCGAGGCGGGCGGCAGCCAGCTCAGCCTGGGCCGCGGCCGTGCCATCGAGCTGGCGCAGCCATTGCCGCCCACCATCGCTGCTGTGCAAGACCACACCACCATGGCCCACGGCCC
>JACCDX010291644.1_pt1 | contig 39417 bp, 32 predicted proteins | sample 7449681 | NCBI WGS metagenome assembly JACCDX01 (sample SAMN15323450, study PRJNA562643) | freshwater metagenome | isolation source: river surface water | place: USA:Blue River Watershed | collected 2017-08-18
GGCAGGACAGCAATCTTCAGGTGCATAGGAGAAAGGGCCGTCAGTTAAGGGCAACGGTCCGCCGGAGGGCAAGGACAAGCGGTGTTTTCCCGCTTAATTGCATCTAAACGACAGCCCGCTTCCTCGGCTCGGTATTGCAGTCGGGCGGGACTTCCGTTTGGGTCAGCCCTCCTTCTTACCAAAGTTATGTCCTCCCAACCTCTCGTCATCGGTAAATTCTCCCTCGGCATGGGCGACCGCTTCGCCCACGAGGCCGAAGCCCAGCTCGCCGCCTGCCTCGCGGCCAAGAAGCTCGGCGTCGAGATCGTCCCGGTCTGGAACAAGTCGAACCGCGAACACAACATCATCGGCTCCGAGCCGACCAGCACCCGCGTCGCCGCCGACGCCGCCGTGAAGGCCCTCGGTTGGACCGCGCCCTACTTCCTCGACGCCGACCACATCGGCCTGAAGACCGTCGACCGTTTCGTCGGCGTGTCCGACTTCTTCACCATCGATGTGGCCGACTTCATCGCCCAGCCGGCGGACCCCGCCGCCGTGAAGGCTTTCGTCGACCGCCATCCGGAGCTCGTCGGCACCATCACCTTGGCCGGCATCGACCGCCCGTTCACGACCACCCGCGCCGACGTTGAACGCACCGCCGCGAAGTTCCTCCTCGCCGTCCAGGAAGCCGGCAAGGTCTACCGCCACATCGCCTCCGTGAAGGGCGTGGGTCGCTTCGTCCCCGAGATCTCGATGGACGAAACCGACAGCCCGCAGCCTCCGCCCGAGCTGCTGGTCATCCTGGCCGCCATCGCCGACGAGGGCGTGCCGATCCAGACGATCGCCCCGAAGTTCACGGGTCGTTTCAACAAGGGCGTCGACTACGTCGGCGACCTCGCCCAATTCGAGCGCGAGTTCAACGACGACCTCTGCGTCATCGCCCATGCGGTGAAGCAGTACGGCCTGCCCGCCAACCTGAAGCTCTCCGTGCACAGCGGCAGCGACAAGTTCTCCATCTACCCGGCCATCCGCCGCGCCCTCGCCAAGCATGGCGCCGGCGTTCACGTGAAGACCGCAGGCACCACCTGGCTCGAGGAAGTCATCGGCCTGGCCGAAGCCGGCGGCGCCGGCCTCGCGCTCGCCAAGGAGATCTACGCTGAAGCCCTGGCGCACATGGACGAGCTCTGCCAGCCGTACGCGACCGTCATCGACATCGACCGCTCCAAGCTGCCCGCCGCCGCCGTCGTCAATGGTTGGACGAGCGAGCAGTTCGTCGGCGCCCTCCGCCACGACCAGAAGAACCCGCTCTACAACGCCAACATCCGCCAGCTGATCCACGTCGGCTTCAAGGTCGCCGCGAAGATGGGCCCGCGTTACCTCGAGCAGCTCAAGGCCTGCCGCGAGTCCTGCGCCCGCAATGTGACGGGCAACCTCTTCGACCGCCACATCAAGCCGCTCTTCCTGTAAGGCGGCCGTGGGCGGTTAGGCCCCCGTCGGCTTTGCGAAACGCCTGCGGGCGGGAGTGAAGGCTTGTCCTGAAAGGTTCCTTACCTTTAGGTGAGGTCACCCCGCCCCGTATGCGTTTCCTCGCCCTCTTCTTTGCCGTCGCGCTCGCGGCGGCGGATCGTCCGAATATCCTCCTCATCGTCGGCGATGACATGGGCTACGCCGACGTCGGCTTCCATGGCTGCAAGGACATCCCGACGCCCCACCTGGATGCGCTCGCCGCCGCCGGGGTTCGCTGTTCGCAAGGCTATGTCACGGGCCCCTATTGTTCGCCGACGCGTGCGGCCTTGCTCACCGGTCGGCAACAGAACCGTTTCGGTCACGAATATAATCCGAACGGCAATAACGGCCTGCCGTTATCGGAGACGACTCTGCCCGAACGTCTGGCCAAGGCCGGTTATGTCACCGGGATGGTGGGCAAGTGGCATCTTGGGGCGAAGCCCGAGCACACGCCGACGCGCCGTGGTTTCAGTGAGTTCTTCGGCTTCTTGGGCGGGGCGCATAGCTACTTCAACAAGGGCAGCATCCTGCGCGGAACGGAACCCGTGAAGGAGATGGACTATACCACCGATGCGTTTGGACGCGAGGCTTCGGCCTTCGTGCAGGCCCATAAGGATAAGCCCTGGTTCCTTTACCTGGCCTTCAATGCGGTGCATACGCCGATGGATGCGACCGACGCTCGTCTGGCGAAGTTCGCCGCCATTGCGGATAAGAAGCGCCGGACCTATGCGGCGATGATGTCCGCCCTCGATGACAATGTCGGGCGGGTTCGGCAGGCGCTGAAGGAGAGCGGCCAAGCGGAGCGAACGATCATCCTGTTCATCAGCGACAACGGTGGTCCGACCATGAACGGCACGACCACCAACGGCTCCAGCAACGCGCCGTTGCGTGGTTCCAAGCGGACCACCTTGGAAGGCGGCATTCGCGTCCCGTTCCTCATCGCTTGGCCCGGCCAGCTGAAGCCCGCGGTCTATGATTTTCCGGTGGTCCAGCTCGACCTGCACGCGACGGCCTTGGCCGCCGCCGGCGTCAACGTGGGCCCCGAGGCTAAGTTGGAGGGCGTCGACCTATTGCCCTATTTCTCCGGCGCCAAGAAGGAAGCCCCGCACGAAGCGCTCTACTGGCGTTTCGGCGCGCAGATGGCGATCCGCCAAGGTGATTGGAAACTCGTGCGGTACGACGGCAACGCGGATACCAATGCCGGGAAGGCGCCGCCGGTCAGCGCGGTGAAACTCTACGACTTGTCCAAGGATATCCATGAGGACAGGGATCTCTCCGCGGAACAGCCCGAGAAGGTGAAGCAGCTGCAGGCCCGGTGGGATGAGTGGAACCGCGGCAACGTGAAGCCCCTCTGGGGGGCCGATTACGGCGACAACGATGGCGCCGAGCCCGGCTCGGCGAAAAAGAAGAAGGCCGCCAAGTAACGGTTACTGCTTCCCCTTCTTCGCCGCCTGGGCGCCTAGTTCCGGACCTCGGTCGGGCGGCATGGACCGATGCCAGGCCAGCACGGCCTTCGTGAGACGGGCGACGACGGTGGGCTCGCTGGCCGCAAGATCCTTGGTTTCACCGGGGTCGCGCTTCAGGTCATAGAGCTGCGGCTTGGTGCCGTCGTACTCGCACAGGAGCTTCCAGTCGCCTTCGCGGATGGCGAGGTCGGGCGCCGGGTCGGGTAGGGCGGGCGGCCAAGTCTTACGGTCGGGGGGACGGCTCCAGCAGAGGACGTCGGCATGCGAGGCGTCGGCTTTGCCCAGCAAGGTGGCGGAGAGGTCTTCGCCATCGAGTTTCGCTTGGGTCGGCGCCTGCGCACCTGCGAGCGCGGTGAGCGAGGGGGCGAGGTCGATGCCGGCCAAGATCGAAGTCACATTGCGCGTGCCGACGCGGTCTTTGGCCATCAAGCCCGGAGCCCAGACGATGAGGGGCGAACGAATGCCGCCCTCGAAGAGCTGGGTCTTGTGTCCGCGGAAGGGGCCGGCCCGCCCGGCGCCGGGTTCGGGGCCGTTATCCGAGCAGATCACGAGGACGGTATTGTCGCGCAAGGCGGGGTCACTCCGGATGCGGTCGAGGAGGCGGCCCAGTTGCCGATCCATTTCCGCAAGCACGGCGAGGTAGAGCTCGTGCTTGCCTGGCGTCCATCTCTCCAACGGCGGGAAGTAGGGGCTGTGTACGTCATCGGGCCATAGGTTGACGTAGAAAGGCTTTCGTTGCGCGGCGGCCGCATCGATGAAACGTATCGCCGCCTCGGCGTAGCCGGAGGTGATCTGCGCGCGGTCCATCCAGGTCACCGGCCCGCCGAGGCTTTCGGCGTCGGCCCAGATCTTTTTGAACTCGCTGGCCGTTGGGGTGCGCGTCAACGGCAGGAGCTTGGGGCCCTTTCCTTCGAAGTTCGTGAGCGATTCGTCGAAGCCGTAGCGCGTGATGGCGGGCGCGTCAGCGACATCACGTTGTCCGCCGAGGTGCCATTTGCCGAAATGCCCGGTCGCGTAGCCCGCGGACTGCAGCGTGCGGCCGAGGGTCGGCGCCTGGGGGTCCAGCCATTGGGCCAAGCCGCGGCGGGCGTTGTCGGCGCGGTTGTTGAGGTAAGAGGTGATTTGCCAGCGTTGTGGGTATTGGCCGGTCAGGAGCGCGCAGCGTGAGGGCGAGCAGATGGGCGAATTGACGTAGAACTGCGCGAAGGTCAGTCCCTCGGCGGCCAGGCGATCGATGTTGGGGGTCTTCGTCTCGGTATTGCCGAAGCAGGAGAAATCGCCCCAGCCCAAGTCGTCGACCAAAATGAACACGATGTTGGGCGGACGTGGGGCGGCGGCTTCGGTCGGGGTGCCAACAAGTAGGGCTAGAGAGAGGGCGGCCAGCAGCCGGAGGAGTGGGCTCATTTCTTCGCGGCGGTCGTGCCTGGGGGAACCGCGTCCTTCAAGAGAGCGGCGAGGCGGGTGCGCATCGCCTTCACGCGTTCCGGTTGTTCGGCGGCCAGGTCCTTCGTTTCGCCCGGATCCGCGGTCAGGTGGTAGAGCGCGACGGTTTCATGTTTGGGGGTCTTCGCTTTCGCCGTAGGCTGGTTGTCTTCATCCGCGGCGGCCTCGGCCGCCCCGTTCGCTTGGATGAGCTTCCATTCGCCCATCCGCACGGCCGCGCGGGCTGGCCCTTGGGTCGAGACGCAGAGAATCGCATCATGCGGCGAGGCCGCCCCTTTGGTCAGCGTCGGCCAGACGTCGAGGCCATCGACGGGCAGCTTTTGCTCGAGCGACCCGCCGCCGAGTTTGATGAGCGTCGGGTACCAGTCGACCATGTGCATCGGTTCGCGGAGGCGCTGGCCGGCGGGTATTTGGTCCGGCCAACAAGCGAAGGCGGCGGCGCGAACCCCGCCTTCGTAGACGCTTCCTTTATGGCCCCGCAAGGGAGTGTTGTCGCCAGGTTGCGGTCCACCGTTGTCGCTGGAGAAGACGATGAGCGTGTTTTCCAGTCGGCCGGCCTTGCGCAAGGCTTCTTCGATCTTGCCGACGGCTTCATCGACGGCCGCAAGCATGCCTGCGAGCTTTTGCCGGTTGTTCTTCAGCTGGGGGTAAGGTTTGAGGTAGGGCTCGGGGACCTGGAAGGGGCCGTGGACGCCGTTGAAAGGCACGTAAAGGAAGAGCGGCTTATCCTTGGGTTGGCGGTCGATCACCCGACACGCTTCGTCGCGCAGCAGGTGCGTCGTGTACCCCGTCTCCTTCAGCGGCTTGCCGTCCCGATGCCAATCGAGTTCCCCGCCCCGTTCGTGGGTGAAGTAATCGATCATCCCGAAGTAATGTCCGTAGTGGTGATCGAACCCGCGGGCCAGCGGGAGGTAATCGGGTTTGAATTCGCCGAGGTGCCATTTGCCGACGATCGCGGTGGAGTAGCCTGCCGGCTTCAGTGCTTGCGCCAAGGTGCGCTCGTCCAAAGGGAGCCCCCAATTCGCATGCGGACTGACGATTGAATACACACCGGTGCGGGTCGGATAGCGTCCAGTCAGCAAGGCGGACCGGGTGGGTGAGCAGACCGGCTGAACATAGAAATGCTCGAGGACGGCGCCGGCTTTAGCCAAGCGATCGATGTTCGGGGTAAGGATTTGTTTGCCCCCGTTGAAACCGCAGTCGGCGTAACCAAGGTCGTCAATCAGGAGGAAGACGATGTCGGGCTGGGGCGCGGCGCACGCCAACCAAGGAAGCAGTAAAGCCGAGAGGAGGGCACGGGGGCTCATGGGGTAGCCCATGTATGCCCATCCCGGTGCGGCCTGGCACCTACAAATATTTCCAATTTGAGGAGGGCACCCTCAGCGCTGCGGGCCGCTGCCGAAGCGAGGTCGGACGTCGATGCCGGGCTGCGTGCCGCGGAGGGGGGCGCTGCCGAACCCACCGCGGATGTCCGTGGCATACCAAGCTTCGACCTTCTCGCGCGCCCACGGGGTCTTGCGCAGGAAGGTGAGGCTCGACTTCACCGAGGGGTCGAAGAGGAAGCAGCGGATCGGGATGCGATGCCCCATCTCGTGCCAACCATGCTTGGCCTCGAGGTATTTGACGATCGTCTCGAGGGTCACGCCGTGGAGCGGGTCCCGCGGATGCTGGCGCGGCTCGGTCATCAGGCGCGGCTGGCGTAATCGCGCGCGTAAGCCTCGGCGAAATAGGTCAGGATGACGTCGGCACCGGCGCGGCGGATGGCGAGGAGCGATTCATCGCGCGCGGCACGGAGGTCGAGCCAGCCCTTTTCGGCGGCGGCCTGCAGCTGGGCGTATTCGCCCGAGACCTGGTAGGCCGCGAGCGGCAGGTCGGAGGACTCGCGGAGGTCGCGGATGATGTCGAGATACGCGCCCGCGGGCTTCACCATCAAGAGGTCGGCGCCTTCCGCGGCGTCCAGCGCGGCTTCGCGCAGGGCCTCGCGGCGGTTGGCCGGATTCATCTGGTAGGTGGCCTTGGAGATGGCCGCTTCACCGGGCTTGCGGGCGCTGCCGACCGCATCGCGGAAGGGTCCGTAGAAGGCCGAAGCGTATTTGGCGGAATAGGCGAGGATGCCCGTCCCGGTGTGGCCGGAGGCATCGAGGGCCGTGCGGATCGCGCCCACGCGGCCATCCATCATGTCGGAAGGGGCGACGAAATCGGCACCGGCTTGCGCGGTGAACAGCGCCATCTTCACGAGCGCGCCGACGGTGCGGTCATTGTCGACGTCGGTGCCGGCCTCGTTGAGGATGCCGTCGTGGCCGTGCGTGGTGTAGGGGTCGAGCGCGATGTCCGCAAAGACGACGATCCCCGGGCACTTGGTCTTCACTTCACGGATGGCGCGGAGGGCGAGGTTGTTCGGATTGAGCGCCTCGGCGCCTTCCGCCGTCTTGCGGTTGGGGTCGATCTTCGGGAAGAGGGCGACGCCATGGACTCCGAGCAACTGGAGTTCGGCGCACTTGGCCGCGAGCTGTGCGAGCGGGATACGGCTGATGCCGTTGAGCGATGCGATGGGCTCCGCCTGTTCGCCTTCGGTGACGAAGAGCGGCTGGATCAGGTGACGGGGCTCGACGACGGTCTCCGAGAGCATCGCGCGGATGCCAGCCGAGGCCCGGAGGCGGCGGAGGCGGATGGGCTGGTTCAGGGAGTCCGACATGGGAAAGAAGGGAATAGCCCTTGGACCATGACAGGGCAACGGCGAAGGAATCATGGGGCCGACCTGACACGCCATGGGTGTGACAGTTTGTCATTCCGCCCCGCTGGGCGTGGGCGCTTCAGGGTCTAAACCCCTGTAAAACGCTTTAAACCTGCGGTTTCGCCCTTGGCACAAGCCCTGCCTATTGAACCCACACTCTTAATACCAACCATATGAGCAAAATCATCGGCATCGACCTCGGTACTACCAACTCCTGCATGGCCGTCCTGGAAGCAGGCGAGTCCGTCGTCATCCCCAACTCCGAAGGCGCACGCACCACGCCCTCGGTCGTCGCCTTCACCAAGAACGGCGATGTCCTCGTCGGCCAGGCCGCCAAGCGCCAGGCCGTCACCAACCCGAAGAACACCGTCTTCTCCGCCAAGCGCCTCATCGGCCGCAAGTACGGTGAAGTGAAGGGCATCGCCTCCAAGCTGCCCTACAAGGTGGTCGAAGGGAAGAACGGCGACGCCGCCATCGAATGCGAAGTCGACGGCAAGCCCCGCGTGTTCACCCCGGAGGAAATCGCCGCCAAGGTCCTCGCCAAGCTGAAGGCCGACGCCGAAGCCTACCTCGGTGAGAAGGTGACCCAGGCGGTCATCACCGTCCCGGCCTACTTCAACGACTCGCAGCGCCAAGCCACCAAGGACGCCGGCACCATCGCCGGCCTCGAGGTGCTCCGCATCGTCAACGAGCCGACCGCGGCTTCCCTCGCCTACGGCCTCGACAAGAAGGGCGACGAAAAGATCGCCGTCTACGACTTGGGTGGCGGTACGTTCGACGTCTCGATCCTCGAGATCGGCGGCGGCGTCTTCGAGGTGAAGGCGACCAACGGCGACACCGAACTCGGCGGCGACAACTGGGACGAGCGCATCATCCAGTGGCTCATCGACGGCTTCAAGGCCGAGCAGGGCATCGACCTCTCCAAGGACCCGATGGCCCGGCAGCGCCTGAAGGAAGAAGCCGAAAAGGCCAAGATCGCCTTGTCGTCCTCCAACTCGGTCGACCTCAACCTGCCGTTCATCACGGCCGATGCTTCCGGCCCGAAGCACCTCAACGTCACGCTCTCCCGCGCCCAGATGGAGAAGGTCTGCGACGACCTCTCCGACCGCACCCGCAAGCCGTTCGAGTCCTGCCTCAAGGACGCCGGCCTCTCCATGAACGAAGTCGATGAGCTCGTGCTCGTCGGTGGCATGACCCGCATGCCCAAGATCATCGAGATCGCCCGCGGCCTCGCCGGCAAGGAACCCCACAAGGGCGTGAATCCCGACGAAGTCGTCGCCATCGGCGCCGCCATCCAGGCCGGCGTGCTCAAGGGAGACGTCAAGGACGTGCTCCTGCTCGACGTGACGCCGTTGACCCTCTCCATCGAGACGATGGGTGGCGTGGCGACGCCGATGATCGACCGCAACACGACCATCCCGACCAAGAAGTCGCAGGTCTACTCCACCGCCGCCGACAACCAGCCGTCCGTCGAGATCGTCATCCTCCAGGGGGAACGCCCGATGGCCCGCGACAACAAGCAGCTCGGTACGTTCAAGCTCGACGGCATCATGCCCGCGCCGCGTGGCCAGCCGCAGATCGAAGTCACCTTCGACATCGACGCCAACGGCATCCTGCACGTGAGCGCGACCGACAAGGGCACCGGCAAGGCGCAGAAGATCTCGATCTCGGGTTCTTCGGGTCTCTCCAAGGAAGAGGTCGAAAAGCTCCGCAAGGAAGCCGAACTGCACGCCGACGAGGACAAGAAGGCGCGCGAACTCGCCGAGGCCCGCAATCAGCTCGACGCCATGGTCTTCCAGGGCGAAAAGCAGCTGAAGGACAACGGCGACAAGTTCCCCGGCGACACCAAGACCCGCACCGAGGAGGCCCTCAAGGCCGCCCAGGAGCTGCTCAAGAAGCCCGACGCCACCGCCGAAGAGTTCACCAAGGCCTACGAGGCCATCCTCGCTCCCCTCGGTGAAGCCGCCCAAGCGATGAACGCCGCCGCCACCCCGCAGCCCGACCAGGGCGCTCCGGCCGGCGGTGCTGCCGAAGGCGCCAAGAAGAAGTCCGACGGCAAGGTGGTCGACGGCGACTTCGAAGTCGTAGACGACAAGAAGTAAGCCTGCTCAGCCGGACACGACGAAGGCCGGGGTCGCGAGACGCCCGGCCTTTTTGTGCCCGCCGGGCCTCTTGGTGGGAACTTTTTGGCGTTGGCATGGTTAAAAAGGGCATACCCCATGAGCCGTTCCACCATCATCTTCGGCCTGCTGATCATGTGTGGGGCCGCGTATCTGGCCTCGAAGATTTTCGCCCCCTTGCCCGTTGCGAAGCCCGTCGTCCGCGCCCCCGCCGCACCGCGAGCGGAACCCGCTCCGCAGGCGGTCCGTCCCCGTCCCGCCCCGGTCGTCGCTCCCGTGGTCAACCGGGAATCGGAAGTCCGTGCCGCCCTCGAGACCCGCTTCACGGAACTGCGCGAAGAGGGCCGGATCATTCGCGACACCCTGATGAAGTCCGAGCCGAAGGCGAATCAGGCCTATGACAACCTCGGCAAGAATCCCGAGTACCAAGCCCTCGTGGCACGCCGTCGGCTGCTCGAAGGTACCTGGGGGCAGGCGAGCGAAGCCGAGAAGCAATCGATCGTGAACGAAGTGAACGCCATCCGCCAACAGACGGTGGGCATGGTGCTGATGGAGATTTCCCGTCTGAACAGCCAGCCCGTCGCCCAGCCGAACGCCTCCGCTCCGCAGGCCCAGCGCGGCCCCGCCACGCCGCAACCGGCCCCGCCGCCGCCGATCATCTACATGTGACCAGGCCCGCTGGGGGCTGACGGTGGTTCTAGGACGGCCGCGGAGAGGCCGCTGGCGGTGAGTTTATCTTCGCGTACGTACGTGACGCCTTGCGGTGCCGTCGCTTGGGTGTCCTCGTTGCCGATGCGTAGCGCGATCTTCAGGTTCGGATGGCGTTGGGCCATCTGTCCCAGCAGCTTGGTGGCATCGCTGAGCTCGCAGCAGACGATGAGGCCAGCGGCTTGGTCCAAATTGCCCTGTTCAAGCACCTCGACGAGGTTGGCGTCTCCGCAGATGGAAGGGACCGCGGCTTTCTGCAGGCGGCGAATCGTCGGCAGATGGGCGTCGATCACCAGGAGCTGCTTCCCTTGGCCCCGCAGCTCCGCGTGTACCTGTTCCCCGACTTCCCCGAAGCCGACCAGCACGATATGGCCGGCCGGGAGGTCGGCGGCGGTCGGTGCGCTTGCGTCCCGCAGGCTCTGGTCGTGTCGGCGGCTTAGGCGATAGAGCCAAGGATTGAGCGCGATCGATGCCATGGCCACCGCCACCAGCGCGTTCCACGCCGGCTGATCGAGCAGCCCGAGCGAGCGGGCAGCCGTACCCAGCACGAAGGTGAATTCTCCGACCTGGCCGAGCGCCGCCCCTAGGCGCAGGCCTTGGCCGCGCGGTTCGCCCGCGAGGCGCATCACCACCGCCGCCGCCAGCGGTTTGACGACGATGACCACTCCGAGGAGCACGAGGCTGGGCCATGGGTTCGACCAAAGGGCGCGGGGGTCGAACAACATGCCGACGGAGACGAAGAACAGTACCGCGAAAGCGTCGCGCATCGGCAAGGCTTCCGCGGCCGCCCGCGCCGAGTAGTCCGAGCGGGCGACGACGAGTCCCGCGAGGAAGGCTCCAAGGGCCATCGATACCCCGAAAAGCTTCGCGGCCAGCACGGCCAAGCCGAGGGCGGCCGTCAGTACCCCAAGCATGAACATCTCCCGCGAGCGGGTATCGTTGATCTTGCCGAGCGCCCAGGGGATGGCTTGGCCGCCGACGAAGAAAGCGAAGCCGGCGCAGAGCGCCACCTTGACCGCCGCTATGAGCAAGGGCCAGCCGGCGTCGATGGTGGCGGCGGGACCGGCGAGGACCGGCAGCGCGACCAACAGAAGGATGGTGAGCAGGTCTTCCACCACGACCCAGCCCACGGCGATATGTCCCAAGCGGCTCGAGAGGTCGCGGTTCTCGCCCAAGACCCTGACCAGCACCACCGTGGAGGCGACCGAGAGGGCCAGCCCGCAGACCAAGGCCGCTCCGGCATCCCAGCCGAGCCAGCGGAGCAGGCCGTAAGCCAGCAAGGTGCTGACGGTGCTTTGGAAGAGGGCTCCGGGAAGGGAGATTCTCCACACCGCCGCCAGTTCGTGGAGGTGGAATTTGAGCCCGACGCCGAACATGAGCAGGATGATGCCGATTTCCGCGAACTGTTCGGCGACCGAAGCGCTTCCGACGAACCCTGGGGTGTGCGGGCCGACGATGATTCCGGCTAGGAGGTAGCCGACGATCGGGGAGAGTCCCAGCCGCAAGGCCAGGTAGCCGAGAAACAGGGCAGAGGCCATCCCTGCGGCGAACATCAGGACGATATCGTGGCCCATGCGTTGATAGTTTCGGTTTATCGGTGCAGGTCAACTTTCCCGCGTCTTTATCCTCGGCGCTTGCCGAAGGCGTTTTCAGCGCTAGGAATCGGGGGGTGAATTCCTCGGAGCAACTCTTCCAACGTGCCCTCGCGATGATCCCGGGCGGCGTCAATTCCCCGGTCCGCGCCTTCCGTTCGGTCGGCGGCACGCCGTTCTTCACGAAGTCGGCGCACGGCGCTCGTCTGACCACGGCCGATGGCCAGGAACTCATCGACTTCGTGCTGACCTGGGGCCCGGCCATCCACGGCCACAATGACCCGGAGATCCGCAACGCCATCCGCGAAGCCCTCGACCGCGGCACCAGCTTCGGCACCCCGAATCCTTCGGAGGTCGAGATGGCCGAGCTGCTGCTCGCCTGTTTCCCGGCGGTGAAGAAGGTCCGCATGACCAACAGCGGCACCGAGGCCACGATGTCCGCCATCCGCCTCGCGCGTGGCTTCACGGGCCGTCCGAAGATCATCAAGTTCTCCGGTTGCTACCATGGCCACGTGGATTCGCTCCTCGTGAAGGCTGGCTCGGGCGCGCTCACCCAAGGCAACCCCGACTCCGCGGGCGTCACGCCGGGTACGGCGTCCGACACGCTGGTCGCCGAGTACAACAACCTTCCGGCCCTCGCCGCCCTCTTCGAAGCCAATGCGGGCCAGATCGCGGGTCTCATCGTCGAGCCGTTCCCCGCCAACGTGGGTTTGATCCTGCCGGACGCCGGTTTCTTGGCGGGTCTCCGCGAGCTCTGCACGAAGCATGGCACGGTCCTCATCTTCGACGAAGTGATGACGGGCTTCCGCTTATCCCTCGCGGGCACGCAAGGCCTGCACGATGTCGTGCCCGACCTCGTCTGCATGGGCAAGATCATCGGCTGGGGTCTGCCGGTCGGCGCCTTCGGCGGTAAGGCCGAAATCATGGACAAGCTCGCGCCGTTGGGTCCGGTCTATCAGGCGGGCACGCTCTCGGGCAATCCGCTCGCCATGGCCGCCGGCCTGGCCGCCGTCCGCAAGCTCCAGCGCGAGAACCCTTATCCTCGTCTCGAGGTCCTCGGTCGGCGCGTCCGTGATACGCTGCTCGCCGCCGCCAAGGCCAAGGGCATTCCTTTGCAGGTCCCGCAGGTCGGCTCGATGTTCTCGCTGTTCTTCAATGCCGAGAAGGTGCGCAATTACGACCAAGCCATCGCTTCGAACGGCGACCTCTACCGCAAGGTCTTCCGCTACGCGCTCGACCACGGCGTCTACCTCGCCCCGTCGCCTTACGAGACGGCGTTCCTGTCCACGGCCCATGAAGGGAAGGACATCGACCAAGCCTGCACGGTCCTCGACGCCGCGATCCGCACCCTCTGATCATGCCTCAGCTCGCCTTCATCGGAGCAGGTCGCATGGCCGGGGCCATGGTGCGTGGGTTGCTCCGTTCGGGAGCGTGCCGTCCCGCGGACATCGCCGTCCTCGGGGGCGCCGGCGTGAGCGCCCAGAAACTTGCCCAGGAAACGGGCGTACGTCTCGCGACCTCGGCCACCGACCTCATGCAAGGCGCGGATGCGGTCGTCGTGGCCTGCAAGCCGCAGGTCTTCCTCACCCTCGACCCTGCCTTTGGCCCGCCGGCCGCCGGTAAACTCGTCGTTTCGGTCCTTGCCGGCACCCGTTGCGAACGGCTCGCGGGTTTCTTCGTCGGCGCCCGGGCCATCGCCCGTGCGATGCCCAACACGCCTGGTGCGGTGGGGCAGGGGATCACGGCGCTCTGTTCGGCCCAGCCGCTGAGCCAGCCTGATGCCGCGATCGTCTCCGCCATCCTCTCCGGCCTCGGGGCCACCGTCGAAGTGCCCGAGGCCATGTTCGACGCCGTCACGGCCGTCTCCGGCAGTGGCCCCGGCTTCTTCTTCGAATACGTCGCCGCGTACGAACAGGCCGCGGTCGGCCTCGGCTTCACGCCGGAGCAGGCGAAGCTCTTGGTCCGCCAGACTTTCAGTGGTTCGCTGGCCTTGTTGGCCGCGACCGGCGAGACGCCGGACAACCTGCGCAATCAGGTGACCTCTCCGGGTGGCACGACCAAGGCCGGACTCGATGCGCTCGCGGCGGCCGATTTCCGCAAGGTCGTTGGCTCCGCCCTTATTGCTGCTAAAGCCCGCGGCGAAGAGCTCGGTAAGGCGAAGTAGGTGGAAGATGGGGGCAGGGGTTGGGGGATGGACTTAATCGCCAAACCCTACCCGCTATTCGCTATCCCCTATCTTCATCACTTATTCCACGGAGCGCGGGCGAGCAGGAGGCCCATGCCGCACCAGTCGGTCACGCCGGCGAAGACCAGGCCTGCCCCGATGAAGCCGCTGAGGCCGTAGAAGCCGGGGTGGACCCAGGTGCCGAGGACGACGCCGGTCGCGACCATCAAGCCCGCCGCGATGCGGACCTGACGTTCCACCGAGATCATGCCGCCGGCGTCCTTGTCCATCGGCAAGCCTGCCTGAGCGCACGAGTTCGTGCCGCCTTGGACGACGAGCGTCTTCAGGCCGCTTGCGGCTAGACGCTGCGCGGCGGTGCGGGCGCGGCCGCCCGAGGCGCAGAGCAACAGCACCGTGGCTTGCTCGCGGCCTTGGAGCAGGGCGCGGACCGAAGCCGCCTCCACGCGTTCCAACGGCAGGTTCACGGCCCCCTGGACACGTCCAGAGCGGAATTCCGCCGGCGAGCGGACATCGAGCAGCAAGGCGCCTGTGCTGGCTTCGGCCATCACGTTGAGCGGGTGCAACTCGTCATGGCGATCGGCCGCGATGGCGGGAGCCCCACAGGGTTTGGTGGCCCCGCAAGCGGCCGCCGCGCTGGCGGTCGTGAAGTTTCGGTTCAAGGCAAGGTCGCGGACGTATGTGGCGCCCGAAACATTGTGGGCATCGAACCCATGTTGCCGGAGGATGCGGGTGCCGATGTGCGCACGGAGTCCGCTGTGGCAGACGACGGCGGTGGGCTTGGACTTGTCCAGTTCTCCGAGGCGCTCGCGGAGGGTGTTGAGGGGGATGTTATGGGCCTGCTCGGCGCCGATGAGCTTGAGTTCGGCGCACTCGTCGGCGTCGCGCAGGTCAACGACTTGGTGGCCAGACAGGTCGACGTCGGGTGCGAGCAACGGGGCGGTGCCTTCGAGGTCGTTGATCGCGGCGAAGGCCGCCATGTGCAGCGGATCCTTGGCGGAGCCGAAGGGCGGGGCGTAGGCGAGGTCGACTTGGGCGAGGTCCCGGACGTTGCCGTGGAAGTGCAGGAATGAGGCCACCACATCGAGGCGTTTATCGATGCCCGCGCCCCCGACGGCTTGCGCGCCGAGGATCCGGCCGGAGCCAGCTTCGTAGACCAGTTTCAGCGTAAACGATTTAGCGCCGGGATAGTAGCCGGCATGGTGGTTGGCGGTGACGTGGACCGCGCGTGCCGGGAGACCCCGCTTGAGCGCGGACTTTAGCGAATCGCCGGCGATACCCGCCCCTAGTCCGAAGACCTTGATGATCGCCGTACCCCATGCGGAAGGGGCCGTCGCGGACCGGCCCGTCGCCGCATGCTCGCCCACGAGTCGACCGGTGCGGTTGGCGATGCCGGCGAGCGGCACGCGCCCCCGTAGGCCCGTCGTCCCCAGCCGGTATTCCGCCGCATCACCGACGGCATAGATGTCCAAGTCGGCCGTCCGTTGGTATTCGTCGGTGAGGATGCCCCCGGTCGCGCCCACCGCGAGACCGGCGCTGACCGCCAGCTGGTTGTACGGACGCACGCCGAGTCCGAGCACGATGAGGTCGGCTTCCACCACGCGACCATCTTCGAGGACGACTCCGCTGGCCTTGCCGGCGGTTTCCCGGATCGCGGTGAAGCCGGTTCCGGAGATGAGTTCCACGCCGTGGCGGAGCAGTTCGCGGCGAAGCGGCTCGGCCATCTCCCCGTCGAGCGGCGGAAGGACTTGCCCGCCGCGTTCGATGAGGGTCACCGCCAGGCCGCGTTCCTTGAGTTGTTCGGCGACTTCCAGGCCGATGAAACCGGCGCCGACCACCGCGACCTTTTGGACGGACGGAAGCTGGGTGAGGATGCGGTCCATGTCCTCGATGTTGCGGAGCGTATGGACGCCGGCGGCGCGCACGCCGGGGACGTCGGGGAGGAGCGGGGCGGCACCTGGCGCGAGGATCAGTTTGTCGTACGTCTCCGTGTACTCCGTGCCGGCCTGATGGTCGCGGATCCGGACCGTCTTGGTCGTCCGGTCGATGGCGAGGGCTTCATGGCGCACCCGCACCTCGATGTTGAAGCGTTTCTTGAACATCTCGGGCTTGGCCACCAGGAGCTTGGCGCGGTCTTGGATGACGCCGCCGAGGTGGTAGGGCAGGCCGCAGTTCGCGAAAGACACATAGGCGTCCTTCTCGAGCATGATGATGCGGGCGCGCTCGTTCATGCGGCGGGCGCGGGTGGCGGCCGAGGCGCCTCCGGCGACGCCACCGACGATGAGAATCTTGGGAGAGGAGGTCATGAGGTTATTGGGCGAAATGGGAACGGATGCAGCCGAGGATCGTCAGGCAGCCCGCATGAGCCACCCGGTAGCGGGCAACGCGGCCGGTCCGGTCGGCGGCGACCAGTCCGTGGGCGCGGAGGCGCATGAGGTGCTGGCTTACGGTCGCCTGTGGGCGCTTCAGTCTGGTGGTCAGCTCGGAGACCTCAAGCGGTCCGGCTTCCAGGGCCTCGACGATCCGGAGCCGCTCCGGGTGGGAAAGGGTGCGAAGAGCCGCGGCGCAGTGGCGGAGGATTTTGGGGTCGAGGGTGGCCGCCTTTGACATATTCAATAACTTGAATGTATTTGGGCGGGTAGGCAAGGAAGAAAAATGGTTTAGGGGAAGGGGCGGGGTAGGCCCGGTTCCTATACCTGAACCTTAGTCCCGATGGCCGTGACCTGGGAACGGTTACCCGACCCAAGCCCTTGCCTTCGTTGCCAACGGGTCAGCCGTTCAACGATGTTGCCCCTTGTCACCGTGTCGCCCTGTCCACGTGCCCCCTGACTGGGCTTCAGCCCAGCCTGTTCACCGCGCTGACGAGGGCCTTGAGGCCGGCGAGCTCGATGTTCGCGTCGACGCCACAGCCCCAGATGGTGCGGCCGTCTTCGGACTGCAGGGACACGTACGCGGCGGCGGCGGATTCCTCGCCGGCGGTCAAGGCGTGCGAGCGGTAGTCGCGCAGGGTGAACTTGGCCCAGCCCTTGGCGGCGAGCGCATGCACGAGCGCGCTGATCGGGCCGTTGCCTTGGCCGACGATGGTCTGCTTGGCGCCCTGGTGGACGACCTCGGCGGTGCAGCTGACGGCTTCCTTGCCGGTGGCCTGCGAGGTGAAGCTGAGGAGTTCGATGGGCTTGGCGACGTTCACGAAGTTCGCGCGGAAGCACTCGTGGATCTCGGCCGGCGAGAGTTCCTTCCCGAGCTTGTCGGCGTGCTTGCCGATGAGGTTGCCCACTTCGGGGTGCATCAGTTTCGGCAGGTCGAAACCGAACTCGCGATCCAGGATGTAGGCGACGCCGCCCTTGCCGCTCTGCGAATTGATGCGGATGATGGCCTCGTAGGAACGGCCGATGTCCATCGGGTCGATCGTGAGGTAGGGCACGTCCCACGGGGCGTCGGCCCCGATCTTGCCGCGGCGGTCCATGCCTTTCTTGATGGCGTCCTGGTGGGAGCCCGAGAAGGCCGTGAAGACGAGGTCGCCGCCGTAGGGATGACGCTCGTGCACGCTCATGCGGGTGACGCGCTCGTAGACCTCGCGGATGCGGCCGAGGTTGCGGAAGTCCAGGTGCGGGTCGACGCCGTGCGAGAACATGTTCAAGGCGACCGTGACGATGTCCAGGTTGCCGGTGCGCTCGCCGTTGCCGAAGAGGGTGCCTTCCACGCGGTCGGCGCCCGCCATGAGGCCGAGCTCCGTCGCCGCGACGCCGGTGCCGCGGTCATTGTGCGTGTGCAAGGAAACGATCGCGCTGGCGCGGTCCTTGAGGTGACGGCAGAACCATTCGATCTGGTCGGCGTGCGTGTTGGGCGTGCCCGCTTCGACGGTCAGCGGGAGGTTGAGGATGATGCGACGCTGCGCGGTCGCGCCCCAGGCGGCGGAAACGGCTTCGCAGACTTCGAGGGCGTAGTCGGCCTCGGTCAGGACGAAGGTCTCGGGGCTGAATTCCAGCTGCCACTGCGTCTCGGGCAAGGCGTCGGTGAGCTCGCGGATGAGCTTGGTGCCGGCGACGGCCATCTCGAGGACCTTCTCCTTGGAAAGGCCGAAGACGATCTCGCGCTGCGCGGGGTTGGTCGGCGTGTAGAGGTGGACGATCGCGCGCCGGGCGCCCTTGAGGGATTCGACGGTGCGGCGGATGAGGTGCTCGCGGGCCTGGACCAAGACCTGCACGGAGACGTCGGCGGGGATGAGGTCCTTTTCGATCAGCTCGCGGGTGAAGGCGAACTCGGTGTCGGAGGCGGAGGGGAAGCCGATTTCGATTTCCTTGAAGCCGATGCGGCAGAGTTCCTGGAAGAGCTCATGCTTCTCCGCCACGTTCATCGGGATGGCCAAGGCCTGATTGCCGTCGCGAAGGTCCACCGAGCACCAGCGAGGGGCGGACGAGATCGTCGCGTCGGGCCAGCGGCGGTCCGGGAGGGCGACGACCTTGAAGGGGCGGTATTTCTGGCCGGTGGGTTGCATGCGCGGGAAAGGGGCGGGAAGGGTTTGAGGTTAGGGGCCGGTGAGAATGAGGCGAGCGTGGTTTGGGGTGCTCCAAAGCAAAAAGCCCGCCCGGAAGGTCCGGGCGGGCTTTCGCAAAGGGGCGAGACCCGGACTTAGGCGTCTGGCTTGGTCTTCGGAAGCTTGGTCACGCGCTTGATGTCCTTGAGGGCACCACGCTTCTTCAGCAGCTCCACGCGCTCGAAGCGCTTGAGGACGTTACGCTTGGCGCCGGAAGAGGAGGCGCTGGACTTGAAACTGTTGTGCTGGGTCATGACCGTGAAGGGGAGGAAAGGTGGAGAAAAGGGCAGGGAGGGCGGGGGGCAAGGGGAAAAAGCCGAAAAGTGCGGTGGAGGGGCATTTTCTTGGGGAAACCCCGCCTCAGGGCGGTCCGACTTAGGCCAAGATGCCCTTGGCGACCTTGCCATGCACGTCCGTGAGGCGGAATTGGCGGCCTTGGTAGCGGTACGTGAGGGCCTCGTGGTTGATCCCGAAGAGGTGCATGAGCGTGGCCTGCATGTCATGCACGTGCATGGAGTCCTTCGTGATATTCCAGCCAAACTCATCGGTTTCGCCGTAGACATGGCCTTTCTTGATCCCCCCGCCGGCGAGCCACCAGCTGTAGGCTTTGCCGAAGTGGTCGCGACCCTTGTAGCCCTGACCTTGCTGGTTCTGGCCGAACGGCGTGCGCCCGAATTCCCCGCCCCAGACGACTAGGGTGTCATCCAGCAGGCCGCGTTGCTTGAGGTCCTTGACGAGCGCGGCGCTGGGTTGGTCGGTGTCCTGGCACTGCACCCCGAGCTGCCCCGTGGTGAGGTTGTTGTGCTGATCCCAGCCCGCGTGCATGAGTTGCGTGAAGCGGACGCCCCGCTCGGCGAGGCGCCGGGCGATGAGGCAGTTGTTCGCGAACGTGCCCGGCGTGAGGACGTCGGGCCCATACATGTCCAGGACCGCCTTGGGCTCGTTGCGGAAGTCAAGGAGGTCCGGCACGGAGGCCTGCATGCGGAAGGCCATCTCGTATTGCGCGATGCGGGTGTCGATCTCGGGATCCCCGACGACGCCGAGGTGTTCGCGGTTGAAGGCCTGCACGTCGTCGAGCATCGCGCGGCGCGCGGCGCGGCTCACGCCCGCGGGGTTGCCGACGTAGGGCACGGGGTCGCCGGTGCCGCGGAAACGCACGCCCTGGTGCTTCCCCGGGAGGAAGCCGTTGCTCCAGTAGTGCTCGAAGAAGAGCTGGCCGCAGGTCTTGGTCTTGTCCGACGAGGTCATCACGACGAAGTCCGGGAGATCCTCGTTCATCGTGCCCAGGCCGTAGGCGAGCCATGCGCCCATCGCGGGACGGCCCGGGATCTGCGAACCGGTCATGAAGAACGTGACGCCGGGGGCATGGTTGACGGCCTCGGTGTTCATCGAGCGGACGACGCAGAGTTCATCCGCGATGGAGCCGATATGCGGCAACATCGTGCTCATTTCGATGCCGCTGGAGCCGTACTTCCTGAAGGGCTTGATGGCCGGTACGCACGGCCATTTGGCGTAGCCGCTCGACATCGTGGAGAGGCGCGTGTCGCCGCGGACGCTGGCGGGGATGTCCTTCCCGGCGAAGTCGACCATCTTGGGTTTGTGGTCGAAGAGGTCGATGTGCGAGGGGCCGCCGCCTTGCCAGAGGCAGATCATGCGCTTGGCCTTGGGGGCGAAGTGCGGCAGGGCGGGGAGGCCGCCCTTCGCGGCGGGGCTGGACGCCGCGAGCAGGTCGCGCGAGAGCAGGGAGGAGAGCGCGACGGCGCCGATGCCTTGGACGGAGGCGTTGAGGAAACTGCGGCGCGTGAGGCGCGTGCGCGCTTCGGCGGGGGAGAGGTGTTCGGGGTCCATGGCTTATTCGCGGGTCTGCGCGGCGTCGAGGTTGAGGAGGGCCAGACAAGCCGCCGTCAAGGCCGCCTGCTCGGTGTTCTTGAGCTTGGGGTCGCGCTTGCTCGCGCCCACGGCCAGGAGGGCCTCCGCCGCCGTCGGGTCGTTCGCGTAAACGGTGCGTTGGCGCGCGTGCAAGTCGCGCAGCAGGGTCTGTTCGCGTTCGGTTGGCGGACGGCTCAGGATCAACGCGTAGGCCCGGGCGAGGCGGGCGTCATCGGTCGCCTGCTCCTTGCTGACGCGTTCGGCCAAGACGCGGGCGGCTTCGACCCACGTCGGGTCGTTCAGCATCGTGAGCGCGTGCAGGGGGGAAGTGGTCTGCGTCGTGCGCACGCGGCACGTCTGGCGCGAGGAGACATCGAACATGTTCACCGGCGCGATGGTGCGGCGCCAGAAGGTGTAGAGGCTGCGGCGATAGAGGTCCGCGCCCTGGGAGGTCGGGTACGTGAAGTCGCGTTCCTTGGTGATCGCGAGGCTCTCCCAAGGCGCCGGCGGCAGGTAGGGGTAGACGGGCGTTCCGCCGACTTTGGTGTTCAGGAGGCCGCTGCTCGCGAGGGCGACGTCCCGCAGGATCAGGGAGGTCAGGCGGAAGCGGGGGGCGCGGGCCAAGAGCTTGTTCTCGGGGTCCTTCGCGCGGTGTTCGGCGCTGACGTGGCTGGACTGCCGGTAGGTGCGGCTCGTGACGATGAGCTTCTGCAGGGCCTTGGTCTTCCAACCGCTTTCGCGGTATTCGACGGCCAGCCAATCCAAGAGGGCGCGGTGGGTGGGCGGGTCGCTTTGCACGCCGAGGTCCTCGGAGGTGCGCACGAGGCCTTGGCCGAAGAAGTGCTGCCATTGGCGGTTCACCTGCACGCGGGCGGTCAGCGGGTGCGTTGGGGTGAAGAGCCATTGCGCCAGCCCGAGGCGGTTGGCGGGCGCGTTGGCCGGGAGTTTCGGCAGGAAGGCCGGGGTATTGAAGGTGACTTTCTCTTTCTTCGAGAGGTAGGCGCCGCGGTCGAGGATGTGCGTGTCGCGGGCGGTGGCATCGCTCATGATCATGACCCGCGGGTAATTGTCGGAGGCCTTGAACTTGGCGACGGCGGCCTTCGCGTTGTCGATGGCCTTGAAGGCCGCCGACTTCTTCCGGTCTTCGGGAAAGACGTTCTTGTTGTAGTGCGCGAGGAGCGCCTTCTGCTGCGCGGCCGTGGGCTTGGCGCCCGGAGCGAGCAATGCCTTCAGCTTGTCGTCGAGCATGCCTTTCTTCTCCAAGGGCAGGGCGAGCCAGGCTTCGAAGGCCTTGGCCTGAAGCGCCGCGCTCTCCTTGTTCTTCGCTTCATAGTCCGCCTCGAGTTGCGCGAGCTGGGCGAGCTGTTCGGGCGTCGGGACTTCGAGCAGCGGTTGGTCGAGGCGGAAGCGCGAAGGCCCGCCGCCGGGGACGCCGCGTTCGGGGGCGTGGTTGAAGGCGTCCAGCAGGCTGTAGTAGTCCTTCTGGGTCATCGGGTCGTACTCGTGGTCGTGGCACTGCGCGCAGGCCATCGTCAGGCCGAGCCACGTCGTCGACACCGTGTCGACGCGGTCGAAGAGGCTGACGTAGCGTTGCTCTTCCGCGATGTTGCCGCCCTCGCCGTTGAGGATGTGGTTGCGGTTGAAGGCGGTGGCCAGCTTTTGCTCGAGGGTCGCGTTGGGCAGGAGATCGCCCGCCAGGAGCTCGGTGCTGAGCTGGTCGAAGGGCTTGTCGGCGTTCAGTTGGCGCACCAGCCAGTCGCGCCAGACCCATTGGAACGTGTCGCCGTCCTGCTGGAAACCGTTGCTGTCCGCGTAACGGGAAGCGTCGAGCCAGGGGAGCACCATCCGCTCGCCGTAGTGGACGGAGGCCAAGAGGCGATCGACCTGTTTCTCGTAGGCGTCGGGACTGCGGTCGGCGACGAAGGCCGCGGTTTCCTCCGGCGTCGGCGGCAGGCCGGTCAGGTCGAGGGACAGCCGGCGGAGCAGGACCGCGCGCGGGGCTTCGGGCGAGAGCGTGAGGCCGACCTGCTTCAGTCGCTCGGTGACGAAGGCGTCGACGGGGTGCGGCTCGTTGACCGCGGGCACGGCGGGTCGCTGTGGGGTGACGAACGCCCAATGTTCTTCGTAGGGCGCGCCCGCGTTGATCCAACGCTTCAGGATTTCCTTCTGCGCGGCCGTCACCGTGCGGTGGGCTTCCGGCGGTGGCATGACCTCGTCCTCGTCCTTGGAGAAGAGTCGCTTGATCAACTCGCTGCCGGCGGCATCCCCCGGGATGAACGCTTTCTGCTTCACGGCTTCCGCGCGGATGTCCAGACGGAGCTTGGCCTCGCGCTTGTTGGCGTCGGGTCCGTGGCAATAGAAGCAGTTCTCGGAGAGGATCGGGCGAATGTCGCGATTGTACTCGAGGGGCGCGACCTCGGCGGCGACCACGGTGCCCGCGCCCAGGATCCCTAGGGACAGGACGAGGAGACGGAGTGGGGTGGGGCGCGCGAGCATGACTGCAGGGTGGGGCAACCGAAGGGGCGTCGGTGGGGTGGGGATATGCAGTTTCCTAGACCATGGATGACAAGGATATGTTTCCGGTTTCTGCCTCGTTTCGGCCGCCTTTGGGGTTGCTGAAGGGGCGGGGCGTGTTGTCATCGGGACAGGTGCGCATCCTCGATCGATACATCCTCCGCGAATGGGCCAAGGTCTTCGCCCTGTGCATGGCCAGCTTTTGCGGGCTCTTGCTCGTTTCCGATGGCTATAACTGGATTCCGGACTTCCTGGGCTGGGGGTCCTCGGCTTGGACCATCGCCACCTACCTGGCCTCCGGCTTGGTCGCCAAGGTTTCGGTCCTGATCCCCGTTTCTCTGCTGGTTTCGACCGTCTTCGTGCTGAGCACGATGAACCGCAATCAGGAGCTGGCCGCGGCCCGTGCCGCGGGCATCGGGATGTGGCGTCTGACGGCCCCGCTCTGGTGGGTGGCGGTGGCCTTGGCTGGGCTGACGGCTTTGCTGAACGCGGTCTGGGTGCCCGATGCCTTGGAGACCCAGCGCAACCTGGTGGAGCGCGAACGCTTCAACTACATCCGGGCCAAGGGCGATGCCGTGGTGCCCATCAGCCAAGGTGAGTTCGTGTCGTTCCAGAATCCGAAGTCCGGACGATTCTGGCTGATCTCGCGTCTCGGCCTGAACTCCGGCCAAGCCTACGAGGTTTTTGTCTACAGCTTCGATTCCAGCAACCGATTGCTCCGCTGCATCGCCGCCCGCACCGCCGAATTCAAGAAGGTCGACGGCGCGTGGAAGTGGACCTTCCGTGATGGCCGCGACCAACGCTATGATCCCCTCGCCGGGATGATCGCCCAGCCGCATTTCGATGCGTTGACGCCGGCCGGCTATGACGATGATCCCGAGGTGATGCTCTTCGCCCGGCGCAATCCCGAAGACCTTTCCCTGCGGGAGGTGGCCCGTTATGTCGACCAAGCGGGTGTCGCGACTTCCGGGCGCGGCGCCGCCTACGCGATGCGTTACCATGCCATCCTCTCCAGTCCGGCCATCTGTTTCGTGGTCATCGCCGTGGCCATCCCGTTCGCCGTGGTCGGTGGTCGCATCAACCCCATGGTCGGCGTCGCCAAGACCTTCGGCCTGTTCCTGGCCTTCTTTTTCCTGAGTTCGCTTTGTTCCGCCTTCGGTGTCAGCGGCGCCTTGAATCCCGTGGTGGCCGCGTGGCTGCCGACGGCGTTGACGGCCGCGTGGGCGATTCCCAAGTTACGCTCGGTCAACTGACATGCTTCGCGCTATTCGCATCCGTCCGGGTCCTCCGGCACGATCTCTCCGTGGCCATCCTTGGGCCTTCCTCGGGGAGGTCGAAGTCTCGGGTCCTCCGCCCGTCGATGGCGATTGCGTCGAGCTGACCGACCCCAAGGGCCGTTGCCTCGGCGCCGGCCTTTGGAACGGGAAATCCCAGATTGCCTGGCGCCGGTATTCGCGCCGACCCATTTCGCTCGATGGGGCTCTGCTCGAGGAACTGGTGACGGCCGCCGTGCAGCGTCGCGCCGGCAAGCCGGTCTGCCGTTTGGTCTGGTCCGAGGCCGATAGCCTGCCCGGCCTCGTCATCGACCGCTACAACGACCTGCTGACGATTCAGGCCCTCACCTGCGGCATCGACCGTCGCCTGCCGCAGATCCTCGACATCTTGCAGCGGCTGCTGAAGCCCCGCGAAATCGTCCTCCGCAACGACGCGGCGACGCGCAAGCTGGAAGGCCTCGATCAGCATATCCGCACGGCGTCAGGCCAGCCCTTGGAGCCTTGCTGGATGGAGGTCGGTGGGGTGCAGGCTTCGGTCGACCTCATGGGGGGCCAGAAGACGGGCATGTACCTCGATCAGCTCGACCAGCATGCCCGCGTGGCGCAGCTGGCCAAGGGGCGTCGGGTGCTGGATGCCTTCTGCAACCAAGGTGGGTTTGGTCTCGCCTGCGCGAAGGCCGGCGCCGCTTCGGTCCTGGGCCTCGATTCTTCGGAAGACGCGGTCGTCGCCGCCCGCGCCGCCGCCGAGCGTAACGGACTCAACGCCCAGTTCGAAGTTGCCAACGTCTTCGACTGGTTCACCGAGCACCGCGAGGCGACCTACGACCTCATCATCCTCGACCCGCCGCCGTTCGCCCGCAGCAAGGACTCCGTCCCGGGTGCCGTCCGCGGCTATAAGGAACTCAACCTGCGCGCCCTGCGCCTGCTTTCGCCGGGGGGCATCTTGGCGACCTATTCGTGCTCGCACCGCGTGACGGAAGAGATGTACCTCGAACTGATCGAGGCCGCGGCCGCCGATGCCCGCCGCGAGGCCGTGGTCCTGGAACGGACGTCGCAGCCGGCCGACCACCCGGTCTTGCTGAACTTCCCGGAGAGCCGCTACCTCAAGGGTTTCCTCATCGAGATTCGGGCTTAACTCCCGGCTCCGAACCGCTTCACTCCCGTCATGATCGTCTCCCTCCGCGGCAAGCTCATCGAAGCCGGCGTCCTGCGCGTCGTCATCGAGTCCGCGGGCGTGGGCTACGAGGTGAACGTGCCGGTCACGACCGCCGAGCGCCTGCCGAAGCTGGGCGCCGAGGTCTTCCTGCTCATCCATCACGTCTTCCGCGAAGACGGCCAGGCCCTCTACGGCTTCGCCGTCGCCGAGGAACGCGAATTCTTCAAGCTCCTCGTCGAGAAGGTCTCGGGCGTCGGCCCCAAGATGGCCTTGAACATCTTGAGCCGCCTTTCCTTGCCGATCCTGCGCGATGCCATCATCCGCGGCGACGTGGCTTTGCTTTCGCAGTGCCCGGGCATCGGCAAGAAGACCGCCGAACGCCTGGTCATGGAACTTAAGGATAAGGTCGGTCTCGAAGCCCCGGGCGCCGTCACGATGGCGGCCGTGGCCGCGGCGGCCCCCGCGCCGACGCCGGCCTCCGATGCGGTCGCCGCCCTGGTGGCCTTAGGTTTCAAGCCGGCGGACGCCGACAAGGGCGTGCGCACGGCGATCGCCAAGCTTGGTCCCGGCGCCACCGCGGATCAGTTGGTCCGCGCGGCCTTGGGGCGCTGAGTGCCGAGCGAGTGGCTCAGAGGCCCAGAGGCTCGGTTGAACAGAGATGAAACAGGTAGGGCCAGCACTGCGTGCTGACCTAGAATCCGATGCTGCTAGGTCGGCACGCAGTGCCGACCCTACCACGATGCAAATAGGCTTTTCTGACCGTTTCTACCTGGCGATCACTTCAGCCCCAGCACGTCTTCCATACCGTACAGGCCGGCGGGCTGGCTCTTCAGCCAGCGGGCGGCGCGGACGGCGCCACGCGCGAAGATCTCGCGGTTCGAGGCCTTGTGCGTGAGTTCGAGGCGTTCGCCTTCGGCGGCGAAGAGGACCGTATGGTCGCCGACGACGTCGCCGCCCCGGATGGCGTGCACGCCGATCTCGTTGAGCGGGCGTTCCCCGACCAGGCCTTCGCGACCATGCTTGAGGGCTTCCTTGGCGAGCTGGCGCTCTTCGAGCAGGATCTTGAGGAGCGTCTCGGCGGTACCCGAAGGGGCATCCTTCTTGAGGCGGTGGTGCATCTCCAGGACTTCGACGTCCCAGCGGCCGGCGTCGGCGAGCGAGCGGGCGGCTTGACGGACGAGCGCGTTGAGGAGCGTCACGCCGACGGAATAGTTGCCCGCCCAAACGACGGGGAGCCCGGCGATGGCGGCGGTGATGGCGGCTTTCTCCTCGGCGGTGTGGCCGGTGGTGCCGATCACCAGCGGCTTCTTGTGCTGGGCGCAGAGCTGCGCGACGGCCAGGGTCGCGGAGTGGAAGGAGAAGTCGATGACGACGTCGGCCGCGCCGATATGGGCGGCGAGGTTGTCGCCCTGGTCGACGCCCGCGGCGATGACGGCCTTCTCGGAGGCGGCCACGTTGGCGATGGCGAGGCCCATGCGGCCCTTGGCGCCATTGAGGAGGATGCGGATTGGCTGGCTCATCGGAGATTGGCGAGGGTGGCGTCGGCGCAGGCTTCGACGAGGCGGCGGTTGGCGTCGGACATCTCGCAGAGCGGGAGGCGGACCTCGCCGGACTGGATCAGGCCGGAGCGCTGCATGACGTGCTTCACGGGCACCGGGTTGGGCTCGATGAAGAGGGTCTTGAAGATGTCGGCCAACTTGGCTTGGAGCACCTTGGCTTCGGCGAACTTCTTCTGGCGGACGAGGGCGGCGAGCTGCGCGACCGGACCGGGCAGCCAGTTGGACGCCACGGAGATGATGCCTTGGCCACCGACTTCGCCAAAGGCGACCGTGAGGGAATCGTCGCCGCTGAGGACGAGGAACTCTGGGTCGAGCTCGCGCACGAGGCGCGCGGCCTTGTCGACCTGGCCGCCGGCTTCCTTGATGCCGATGATGTTGCGGTGCTTCTGGCGGAGACGGACGACGGTCTCGACGGTGATCTCGATGCCGCAACGGCCCGGGATCGAGTAGAGCATGATCGGCTTGGCCGTGCACTCCGCCAAGAGCGAGAAGTGGCGATAGAGGCCTTCTTGGCTCGGCTTGTTGTAATACGGAGCGACGAGCAGGAAGGCGTCCGCGCCGGCCTGGTCGGCCCGCTTGGTGAGGTCGAGGGCTTCGGTGGTCGCGTTGGAGCCCGTACCGGCCATGACCGGGACGCGGCCCGCGGCGTACTCGACGGTCTTCTCGATGACTTCGATGTGCTCATCGTAGTCGAGGGTGGGGGACTCGCCGGTCGTGCCGACGGAGATCAGGCCGTCGATGCCTTCCTTGATCTGGAAATCGACCAACTTTCGCAGGTCAGCCCAAGCCACCTGGCCGTTCAGGAACGGGGTGACGAGGGCGGTGTGGGCGCCGGCGTAGGCCTGAGGGCCGAACGGGCGTCCAGGACGCGAAGGGGTGGAACCGGGAGTGGACATTGCGACGGGTGATGACCGAGAAAACAACCCGCCCCGCCCGCGGGTGACAAACCCAAAAACCCGCCGCTCCAGCCCAAAGCCCGCTTAAGGGGCGGTTCCGACGAGGATGCGGTTGTTTTCGCTGTCGGCCACGTAGAGACGCCCGTCCGGTCCGATCCGGGCCCCGTGGGGGCGGTTGAGCTGCGTGCTCGCCCAATCCTTCCCGAGGGCGGAGCCGGCGTGTCCGTTGCCCGCGATCGTGCGGATGGTCTTTTTCGCTGGGTCGAAGAGCCGCAGGCAGTGGTTCTCGGTGTCGAGGATGAGCACGTTCCCCTTGGCATCCATCGCGATGGATTTGGGTTTGTTCATCCGTGCTTCGGCCGCGGGGCCCTCCGTGGCTGGGCCGGTCAGCCCCGCCTTGTTGACGACGACCTCGACCTTGCCGTCCTTGATGGCGACGAGCGCATCCTTGCGGATCAGCAGCGCGTAAACCGTACCGTCCTTGGCCACGCACACGCTGCGCACGTAGTCCATCGAAGTCTGGAGCGCGTCCACCCCGTCCTGCGGGAGGCCTTGCTGTCCGTTGCCGGCGACGGTCGTCACGACCTGGGTCGCGAGGTCGATGCGGCGCACGCGGTGGTTGCCGAGATCGGCGACGAACAGGTGCTTGCCGGTCGGGTCGATGACGCCACCGGAGAGGATGTTGAAGCGCGCTCGGTCGGCGCGCCCGCCATCGCCGGCGAAGCCGGCTTGGCCGGTCCCGGCGAAAGCGGTGGTCGCGGACGTTTCCGGGTCAAGCCGCACGACGCGGTGTTGGAAGGTGTCGATCACGTAGAGCGAGCCGTCGGTCGCGACGGCGATATCCGCCGGTCCATGGTAGAGGGCGGGCGCGAGGTCCAAGGCCTTGGCGGGCGCCGGGGGTGTCTGCCCCTTGGGGGAGCTGTCCCAGCGCACGCCGGAGATGAATTCGATTCGGCCGTCCTGCAGTTTGAAGATGCGGTTGGTCCTGACGGATTCCGTGCCATAGAGCGTGCCGTGGGCGTCGAACGCCAGGCCATGGGGTTCGCGCAGGCCGTCTCCGCTGATGGCTTTGATCGGCTCGCCCGCGCCGAGCATGGCGGAGGTCAGGAGAAGGAGGCTAACCGCTGAACGGAGGATATTCACGGGCCAAGTACAGCGGCCGGAAGACGCGCTGGCAAGTACCTACCTCCCCGTCTGTGCTTACGGGGCCGCACCAACGAGGACGCGGTTGTTCTCGCTGTCGCTGACGTAGAGTTTTCCGTCCGGGCCGATGCGCGCTCCATGCGGGCGCTTGAGCTGCGTGCCGGCCCAGTCAGGGGCGATCTTGGCGCCGGCTTTGCCCAGCGTGCCGACCACGGTCTCCAAGGTCTGCTTGGACGGGTCGTAGGCCCGGATGGCGTGGTTCTCGGTGTCGACGATCAGCACGCGGCCTTTGGCGTCCATGCAGATGTACTTGGGGCCATTGAGTTGGGCCTCGGCCGCCGGGCCGTTGTCGCCCGCGCCGCCTTTTTTGCCGGCGACGTTCACGACGGTCTTCACCTTGCCGTCCTTGAGCGCGATGAGCGAATGGCCTTCGCGTTGCACGATGTAGATGGTGCCATCCTTGGCCACGCACGTGGCGCGCGGTCCGTTGAGCGGGGCGGTCAACGCCGGCGAACCCGCCTCGGGAATGCCGCGCTTGCCGTTGCCGGCGATGGTCTCGATGCGGTTCGTCGCGAGGTCGATGCGGCGGACGCGCGCGTTGCCGAGGTCGGCGATGACCATGGTCTTGCCGTCGGGCGACAGCGAACAGCAGAAGGGGCTGTTGAACTTGGCCTGTGCCGCCGGGGCGCCGTCGCCGGCGAAGCCGGCTTCGCCCGTGCCCGCGAAGGCGGTCGCTGCATGCGTCTTAGGGTCGAGGCGGACGATGCGGTGCTGGAAGGTGTCGGCGACGTAGATCGAGCCATCGGGAGCGACCGCGATGTCGTGGATGCCGTTGAAGACGGCCGGCGCGAGGTCCTTGGCCTTGGCCGGGGCCGGCGGCTGCGCGCCCTTGGGGCCGCTGTTCCAGCGCACGCCTGATATGGCGTGGATCTTCCCGTCGCGGGCCTCGAAGACTTGGTTGCTCGGCGTGAACTCCACGCCGTAGAGCTTCCCTTGGGCATCGAAGTCCACGCTGAACGGTTCGGCGAGTTTATCCGCGCCGGCGATGGGGAGGATTTCGACCGCCGCCAGCGGGAGGGCCGCGAGGCAAAGCAGGGTGGCGAACGTGGGGCGAAGGGGCATGGTCCGACTTAAAGAAAGTTCAGCGTAGGCTGTCCAGCATCCAGCGGACGGAATTATGGTTCGACCCCCCGCCGACCGCAGGCTTACCTTGGGGTCCCCGTCATGGCCGAACTACCCAAGATTTTCGAGGATCTGCTGGCCCTCGCCGTCGAGAACGCCGCCAGCGATGTCCATCTCAAGACCGGTCGCCCGGCCCTCATGCGCGTCGCCGGCCAGCTGGTCGAGGCCGAGATGGCGCCTTTGACCGCCGAACAGCTCAATGCCTTCGTCGACGCGACCTTGCCGGCCCGCTTCCGCGAGCGTTGGGTCCGCGATAGCCAGGTCGACTATTCCTTCGATCGCATGGCCCAAGGCAAGGGTCGCTTCCGCGTCAACGCCTTCCTGCAACGCAACCAGCCAGCCGCCGTGCTGCGTTTGGTGAAGGTCCAGCCCCCGCAGTTCACCGAGCTCAACCTCGATGAAAAGACCATGCACAAGACGCTCGAGTTGATGGAAGGCCTCGTGCTGGTCTGTGGTCCGACCGGTTCGGGCAAGAGCTCGACCCTCGCCGCGATGCTCCGCCACGTGAACGAACACTCTGCTTTGCACGTCATCACGCTCGAAGACCCGGTGGAATACGTCTACGCCGACCAGCGCAGTTCCTTCAGTCAGCGCGAAATCGGCATCGACGTGGAGTCCTTCCCGATGGGCCTGCGCGCGGCCCTGCGCCAAGACCCCGACGTCATCCTCGTCGGTGAAATGCGCGACAAGGAGACCTTTGAGACGGCCCTCCACGCCGCCGAGACGGGCCACCTCGTCCTTTCGACGCTGCACGCCGGTACCGCCCAACAGGCCGTCCAGCGCCTCTTCGAATTCTTCCCGCCCGAGCAGCTTTCCTTGGCTCGACGTTCGATCGCGGCTTCGTTGAAGGCCGTCCTCGTCCAGACGCTGGTCCCGCGCCTCGACGGCCAAGGCGTGCTGCCCGCGATGGAAGTCTTCATCGTCGACTCCTTGGCGAAACGCCTCCTGGCCGATGGTCAATTCGAACGCGTTCCGGAACTGGTGGAGGGCGGGGCCGATGTCGGCTCGCGTCCGATCAACCAGGACTTGGTGCGGTTGGTCCGTGCGGGCAAGGTCAGCAAGGCCGCCGGCCTCGCCGCCTCGCCGAACCCGAAGGCCTTCGAGATGAACCTGTCGGGCATCTCGATCCAATCCGGCCGGATCATCCAGTGAACGCTCCGTTGACCCTGGCGCTGCGCGAACTCGGCGGGGAAGGCCCGCCGTTGGTCGTCCTGCACGGTCTCCTCGGCTCTTCCCGCAATTGGCAATCGGCGGGCGTGGCCTTGGCCGAGCGCGGCTACCGCGTGCTGGCGCCCGATCTGCGCAACCACGGCTCCTCGCCTTGGGGCGAGGATTGCGGCTATGCGGCCTTGGCCGGCGATGTCGTCGCCTTGCTCGACAAGCTCGCCTTGGGCCCCGTGCACCTGATGGGCCATAGCATGGGCGGCAAGACGGCCATGCGGCTGGTGCTGGACCGACCCGACCTCGTTTCGCGCCTGACCATCGTCGATATCGCCCCCCGCGCCTACGGGGACCGCGTGCGCGTGGAGTTCGCGGCCATGAACGCCTTGGACCTCGGTGCGATCAAGACGCGCAAGGACGCCGATGCGCTGCTGACTCCGTTGGTCGCCGATTGGGGCATGCGCCAGTTCATCCTGACCAACTTGGGCCAAGACGCCGAAGGCCGCTGGCGCTGGACGGTGAACCGCGCGGCCTTGACCGAGGCGATTCCCGATATCCTCGGCAACCCCATCGGCCCCGATGAAACGTGGTCCGGTCCGACGCGTTTCATCCGCGGCGGGAAGTCCAGCTACGTGCGCGACGAAGACCTGCCGCTGATCCGGACGCATTTCCCGCAGGTGGATTTCGTCACCTTGCCGGAGAGCGGGCATAACCCGCACTTCGACGCCAAGGGTGGCTTCGTCGACGCCGTCTGCGGCTGATCAGGGCATTACGTTCCGCACGATCCAACGGGCCAGCCAAGTAGCGAGCAAAGCGTAGGTGCCGTAGACGAGCACGTGCTGGAGGCTCCTCCCCCAGCCACGCCTTTGCCACCATGGCCGGTCGTCTTCTATGGTTCTCCGGTCGGCCTCGATCAACGGCGATTCATCGCCACCGATGAGCATCACCCAGCGAGGCTCCTGTTGCTCCAGGCGCTCATCGACCAACCAAAGGATCACCGTGTGCGGGCTGTTTTCCGGCAGACGGAGCGTGAACTTGCGGGGCGTGAGGCTGGCCTGCGCGGTGAGCTTCAGCAGCGTATAGGCTTTGGCCAGCTCCTCGGGCGTGTGGCCAAGCGGGGCGGCGGGGTCGAGGCGGTCATCGACCCCGCGGTCGATCCGGTTCGCCAAGGTCAGGAAGTCGGTTGTCGTCTTGCCGTCATGCACCAGCAGCAGGCCCTTCGTCTCGCGGACGAGGTCCTCCTCGGTCTTGATGCGCGGGTTGGCGTCGGCGTCGGCGGTGATGCGCACCGTCACGCTGTTATCGGCCCCGATGGTGCATTTCGCCAGCAACCACTCGCCGTTATGCGCGGACGCAAACAGGGGGAGCAACAAGGCTCCCCCCAGCAGGCAGACGGTGCGCAGTCCGCGGATCACTTGGCGTCCCAGCGGAGCACGCGACCGAACTGATTCCACTCGGTCTCGAGTATGTTGCCCTTGCCGTCGAAGGTGATGCCGTGCGGCGAGGTCACGATGCCGGTGCGCCAATCGGCGGGCGGCACGCCCGGGGTGTTCGTTTCCTTCTTGGTGCCCTTGGCCTTGTTTTCGGCGACACGGTCGTTGGCGCCGAGTTCGGCGACCATCTTGCCTTCCTTGTTCCAGACGGACACGCGCCCGGCGATTTCGGCGACGCACATCAAGTCGCCATGGAACGAGGCGGAGGACGGGTTGCGGAGCCCCTTGTCGGCGATCATCTGCGGGTTGGTGCCGTCGAGGTCGAGGTGGAACATGCGGTTGTTGCCGCGGTCGAGGCAGAGCAGGCGGGCCGGGGAGTAGCGGTTGTCCACGAAGATCTTGTGGGTGTTGGCGAAGGCCTTGTCGGCGACCTTCTGGGTCGGGCCACCGAAGACCTGCTTGAACTTGCCCGCCTTATCGAACTGGAAGATCCAGCTCTTGCCGTAGCCATCGACGATGTAGATGTCGCCGTTGGCGGCCACGTCGCAGTTCGTCAGCTTGAGGGCGTTCTTGCCGTCCTTCGTCTTGCCTTGGGCGGCGGGGAAGTCGTCGGCCTTGATCTCCATGACGACCGTGCCGTCGAGCGTGCACTTGATGAGGCGCTGTTCGTTGAGGACGGCGGCGAAGATGAATTCACCTTCGGCGGTCTTGCGGATGACGAAGCCGTGGAGGGAATTGGGCAGCTTGAGGGCCTTCACGAACTTACCGGTCTGGTCGTAGACCTGGAGGCCGGCGTCCTTCTCCTGGACGCTGACGTAGATCAGGCCGGCCGAGTCGACGGCGATTTCGCCGTGGCCGTTGCCGATGGTCTTGCGGCCTTCGGCGGGCTTGATGAAGTCGGGGACCAGTTCGTATTTGGCTTCGGCGGCGAAGGCGCCGGAAGCGGCGACCAGGAGGGCGAGGGTAGGGAGGAGCGAGCGCATGGGGATGGACCTTGTTAAGGGCGGTCCGCGGGGGCTGGCAATTTGAAAGACGACCAAGGCTTGCAACCCGGCCCTCTCTTAGGTGTCTTCTGCTTACCCCTATGCGCTCCCTCCGCTTGCTCTCCCTCTTGGCCTTGGCCCTGACGGCCACCCTGCGTGCCGCCGATGCCCCCGCTACCGAGCCGGTACCCAAGGCCGACTTCGTCTCCGCCTTCAACGGCAAGGACCTGACCGGCTGGAAGGACGCCAAGGACAACAAGTATTGGAAGGTCGTGGACGGCGTGCTCGTCGGCGAGAACGACGAGAAGCTCAAGGGCAACATGCTCTACACCGAGAAGGCCTATGGCGACGTCATCATCGCCCTCGAGTGCCGTTTCAGCGGCGAGATCGACAGCGGCATCATGGTGCGCCGCGATCAGGCCGGGAAGAAGGACATGCAGATGCAGATCGGCGTCTCGCGCAGCCTGAAGAAGGACATGACCTGCACCTACTATGTCGGCAAGTATCCCGAAGCCGGCTGGGCCCCGAAGGTCGAGAAGCTCTGGAAGAAGGACGATTGGAACAAGATCGTCTTCCGCGCCAAGGGCGACACCTACACGGTTTGGCTCAACGGCGAGCAGGTCTCCCAGCTGACCGACCCCGCGTATCCCAATCCCTACAGCATCGGTCTGCAGATCCATGGCGGCCTGAAGATGAAGGTCGAGTACCGGAACATCCAGGTCGCGGAGATCAAGTAGGCTTCGGCTGTGGTCGATGCGGACGGGCGAGGGCAACCTCGCCCGTTTTGTTTGGGTGACCAAATAGGACTCGCAGGCCGTCGCCCGCGTTTTAGGTTCACCGCCATGACTCCAAGCCCCGGGAGCACCCCCCGCCCGTCTTCGCGCCGCGACTTCCTCCTGACCGGCGCCGCCTTCACGCTCGGCTGCCTGCCGTTCGTCGGTCGCGCCGCGGACCCCAAGCCCGCGCCGGCCAAGGCCAAGCCCAACCCTTACGCCGATGCGGTGTTCGTCGATGGCGAGCCGCCCTTGCCCGCGGAGGGCTCCTTCACGTTCGCCGTCCTGCCCGATACGCAGTACTATTCCGAAAAGTACCCCGAGACCTACCTCGCGCAGACCCGCTGGCTCGTCGCGCAACGCGAGCGCCGCCGCCTCGCCGGCGTCTTCCATCTGGGCGATATCACGAACCAAAACACCGTCCCGCAATGGACCAACGCGCGCAAGGCGATGCAGGTCCTCATGGACGCGCAGGTTCCGATGTGCCTCGTGCCCGGCAATCACGACTACGGCCTGCGGGGCAATGGCTCCGACCGCTCCAGCATGCTGTCCGAATTCTTCCCCGTGAAGGACTTGGCCGCGGCGAAGCACTGGAAGGGCACCTACGACCAGGAGCCGCACCGGAGCGAGAACAGCTGGCATTTCCTCGAGGCGGGCGGGCGCAAGTTCCTCGTGCTCTGCCTTGAGTTTGGCCCCCGGAACGACGTCGTCCGCTGGGCCAACGCCGTCGTCGCCGCCCATCCCGACCGCGAGGTCATCCTCTTGACCCACGTGCTCATCTATCACGATGAGACCCGCTACGACTGGAGCAAGTTCGGCGCCAAGCAGGATTGGAATCCGCACGCTTACGTCATGGCCAAGCAGGGCGGAGATGACGTCAACGACGGCGAGGAGCTTTGGACGAAGCTGATCTCGCGGCACGAGAACTTCCTCCTGACGCTCAATGGCCACGTCCTCGGCGACGGCCTCGGCCGCGTGGTCACGGCGACGGCGAAAGGCCGCGCCGTGCCGCAGGTGCTGGTCAATTTCCAGATGAAGCCCAACGGCGGCGACGGCTGGTTGCGCCTGATCGAGATGCGCCGGGACGGCACCATGCAGACCTATGACTATTCCCCGACGCGTCAGCAGACGAACGCGTCGAAGCAGAACCAGTTCACGATTCCCTGGGCTTAAGCCCAGCGGGTGGGCTTACTTCTCGGCCTTGTCCACCGGCTTCTCGCGCAAGAGGTAGGTGTCGAGGAGCAGTCGGAGGCGTTGCTGCTCTCCGCCGCGGATCTCCGGCTCGAGCTGGGCGCGTTGGCTTTGCCGCCGGCGCCACGCTTGATGCATGGCGTCGTCGGAGATCCACTCGCTGAGTCTGAAGGGGGCCGGGATGGGGGTCGACGGTAGCGGCGAATTCGGACCGACGGTGGGCAGCGGGGCGGCTGGACCGTTGGCCTTCGGAGCCAAGGGGCCTCCGGCGACTCCGCTGGTTAGGGTGCGCCCATCGGGTGCTTGGGTTGCCGGAGCGCCAGGGATCATGATCGCTGGGCCGCCACGATTGGTCGCGGTGGTTGGGGATGGGTTCGGGACGGAGCCTGCCGGTGAGGCTTGGCCAGGCTTGCGTGTCTGGCCTTCTGCGGGGAAGCCTGGGAGCGGCAATGCAGCGGCAACCGGGGCGGCGCGCTGAGGGGTCTCGGTGAGGGCCTGCGGTAAACGGCGTGCGTCCTGACCAAGGTTTGCCGTCGCGGCCGGCCCCACGATTTCGCGCGGGAGGTTGAGGCTGCCGGCCGGTGTCGGCAGCAGCGTTCCCTTCGGGGCTTCCGCAAGGTTCGGCTGACCCACGGCCGCGGAACCGCTGCCATCGACGATGAGTTCGGGTAGGCGTATCGGGCTACGCTGACCTTTGCCCATCGGTGCAGGCGATTCGGGCAGGCGCGGGCGGGGCGCGTCCGGGCGATTGACCGGCGAGGGGCCGGCGCTGTCAGCGAGGTGTGCCGCGTCCTGGGCTTTCGCCGCGTGCGGTTTGCCGTCGGGTGTGGGTAAGCCCATCGTCCCAGGGCTGGTTGCCTCCGGTGCGCGGCCAGCGAGGGCGGGCAGGGCAGGGGCGGCGGCCGGAACTTCAATCGCGGGTGCGGGCCCGCCATGGGTGGGGCCCTTGGGCTCTTCGACCGCGTGGCGGGGTGCAGGTGTTTGAGATGCCTTGCTTGCGTCGGATGGCTTCGCCTGAGGGGGCGAAGCGCCGGCGTCCTTCTTCGGAGCGACGGGATCATTCCAGCCCTCGGAAATCGGATCCGTCGACCGCGTGGGTGCGGTCGGGTTGGCCCCGTCCGTGGTTTGGCCCTTCGATGTCGGGTCGGACTTGGGCTGGTCGGCACCCTTGCCGCCCTGCCCGCCGGAGCCCTTACCGCCCTGCGAGGAGCCGAACGGCAGGTAGGACCAGAAGGCGCTATCGGTGAGCGTCTCGGTGGCGCAACCCGAGAGGAACACCAAACCCGCGGCGGCGACCAGGAGGTTCAGTGAGCGCCGCGCCTTCATGCCTTATTGCGAGAGGATCGACATCGCCGCCATGACGGGCGGGCCGGCCTTGGCGTCGAAGCGCGCCGTCATCGTGAACTTGGCGTCGCGGGACGAGGAAATATCCTTGAGCACATGCACTTGCTGGGCGCCGGGCGCCTTGTCGTCGCCGAGGGCGCCGCGCATGCGTTCAACCATCGCGTCGTAGTCGATGGTGTCGATGCAGCGGTTGATCAGTTTCCAGCCCAGGTCGGGCGTGGTCGGCGCTTCGACCGCGGCGAGCAGCTTGAGCGGCTCCCGGGGTGAGGCTTCATTGAAGCGCTCGAATTGGTAGAGGTAACTCCCGTTCAGGCGCAGGGTGTCGTTCCCTTCGGTCCGGAGCGACAGCAGCAGCTCGAAGTCCAGGGAAGGCTGGAGCTGTTCGTAGCGCTGCTTCGTTTCCTTGCTCATCGGCAAGCCCCGGAAAAAGCGGTTGGCATCGAACCAGAACGTCAGGGCGCCCGCTTGGCTGGAGGCGTAGGCGGGGAGCTTGTCGCGGTTCTCGGTGCCCTTGACCGGCTTGCGGGGCGGCGGCGTGAGGCACTGGCGGATTTCCTTCTCCACGCAAGGGGCCTGCGGGTTGCCTTCGAACTCAACTAAGATGATGGCGGTCCGGTTCGTCAGACCAAAGGTAAAAAACCCGCCTTCTGGATCCATGTACCGGCCCTCCCCATGTCGGATCATCGAGCGGCTGCGGGTCAGGTGCGAGGTGGCTTTGCCGGTTTCGCCCCGCAGGGAGTTGTTCATCTGGTCCGCCACGCGGGAGAGGGCGGCTTCCGCCACCACCGGATCTTGGACCCGGATGACCAGCCCGCAGATCATCACCGGGCGGTTGGCGTCCAGCGCGGCGACCTTTTGGGAGGGGAACTTGACGAAAGCGTAGAGCTCGGAGTGCGGGTCGAGCCCGTTCTTCACGAGTTCGGCGACGGCGGCGGACATGCCCTTGCCGCCGGTGCGTTCCAGCCAGGCCGGGAAGGCTTGGTTGGATTTCTGGCGCAGTTCATCGGGCCGAAAGGTGACGACCGCGAAGCTTTCCCCGGGGATGAAGACGGTGGCGTTCGCGTTGGAACGGGCGTTCGAGTTCGAGCGTTCCGTGATGAAGAACCAAGCGGCGATGAGCGCGATGACCGAGGTCAGGATGACCACGATGGTGACCTCGAGGGCCGTCCAAGGCGTCTTGCGGTGCACGGGCGCGGCGGCGCTGGTCCCTCCGGGGCCTTCGGTGCCGGCGGCGGCGCGCCGGCGTTGCGTCACGGCCATGTTGAAGGCGACGACGAGGCAGACCGCCAAGGGGTCGAAGACCGCCACCAGCGAAAGCATCAACCACTTCACCACGTCGTCGGCTTCGGCGTCGAAGGCGCGGGCCACGAAACGGTAGGAGCCGATGTCGGAGGAGGCGATCTGTTCGCGCAGGCGGTTCACCTCGACGTTCCGCTGGCGCACGGAGGCGTAGAGCTTTTCGATCTCCGCTTCGGTCATCGTGACCTTGCCCTGGCCCTGCTCGCCGAGCGCGGCGACCTTCTTCTCGAGGTCGGCGATCTCCGCGGCCCCGAGTTTGCGGAGGTCCTTTTCCTCGGCGTCGAGGCGGGCGAGTTCCTTGTCGAAGGTGGCGCGGAGCGCGGCCGTCTCCTGGGCGGAGGTCGCGTTCACCTGGGCTTGGTCGGCGCGCATGCCCTTGATGCGGGCGTTGGCGTCGGCGCGGATGCGTTCCAGGCGGTTGCTCGTTTCGGTCAGTTTCGCGAGGATTTCATCGCGTTCCGGCTTCTGCTGCTCGCGCAGTTCCTGGCCCTTCCGGACGTTGTCCTTCTCGAAGAAGAGGAATTGGCTGGTCGTCCCTTGGCTGGTGTAGGCGGCGACCGCTTGGTCGAGCACCTTGATCCGCTCGTTCAGGCCGACGATCGTCGATTCCTCGGCGGCGACGTTCTTGGCGATGGCGGCTTCTTCGGCGGCGATGGACTTGGAGAGGGCGTCGCTCTGGTCGCGCGCGCGCTGGGTCGGGGCCGCCATTTCGGCCGCGCGGCGCTCCGCGAGGGTCTTGCGCTGTTCTTGGACGCGGGCGAGGGCCTTGGCTTGGTCTTCCGTGGCCTGGACCAGGCGGGCCTGGGCCTTGACGAGGTCCTCGCGGCTCGAGGTGTTCACGCGGCTGTTCTTGCCGCGGGCGTCCTCGACCTGCTTGTTGATCTCGGCGATTTCCTTTTCGATCTCGGCGATCTGGCCTTCGTTGATGACGATCTGGGTGTGGGTCTTCTCGTAGGCGCGCGCCAGGAAGCCGTAGTTGCCGAGCGAGGTGATGGCGATGAGCACCAGCACGGCCACCGTGAGGTAGAAGCGCATCGCGCCGTTGATGCGGTCCCAGTAGCGGTAGAGGAAGGAGGCCGCGACCAGCTTGCCGACCTCCAGGCTCGCCGCCATGACCATGACGGGAATCTCGGATCCGACGAACAGGAGGCCCAGTCCCCGCACGGAGAAGTAGGCGGAACACCCGGCGATGTAGAGGGCGGAGGAGACGAGCAGCAGGCGGAATCCCCAGGTCAGGGACTTGGGTTCTTCGCTCGGACCGTCGGTTTCAGGGGTGCTCATGGGGTGAAGGTGGGTTTCTATGCCACCTCGGTACCAATGTCAAAAACGGGTTTTGGCGCGGCTGGTCCCTCCGGGGGCGGTGCCGGCCGGCC
>JACCDX010463444.1_pt1 | contig 39362 bp, 48 predicted proteins | sample 7449681 | NCBI WGS metagenome assembly JACCDX01 (sample SAMN15323450, study PRJNA562643) | freshwater metagenome | isolation source: river surface water | place: USA:Blue River Watershed | collected 2017-08-18
GGCTTTTTGACCATGCCGTTGACCATGAAGCGGTGCTTGGAGGGGTCGATGTCCCACCAGCCCTGGTGGTGGCGCTCGAAGTGCAGGCCGCTGGGCGTGACGATGCCAAACAGCGACTGCAGCGGCGCGAACGAGACCGAGGCCTGCGTGGTCTGCGTCAGGCCCGGGCTCTGGCGGCGCTGCACATTGCTCTCGTATTTCGAGGGCTTGCCATAGCCGTTGTCCGAGGCCACGCCCTGGCCCAGGCCGGTGGCGTGCTCGGGCAGGTTCAGGATGTTCGGGTCCCCTCCCTCGCTGGGCACGGGGTTGCCTTGCGCCAGCGCGGCGGGCGCGGCCGCACCGGCCGCCGCCGCGGCAAACGCGCGGCGGATGAAGTCGCGTCGCCCACGCTTGCCTTCGGCAAAGACGGTGCGGATGCCCTCCTGGTTGAGGAAATTCTCGGGCGCTTTTTGGACCCTGCCCGAGTGGATGTTGTCTTCTTTCACACGAACTCCTCGTTGCGGGCCATGAGGCCCTCGCCGACCGAAGGGCCGCCGCCTGCCTGGGGCCGCGACCGCCTTTGAACCGACATTCTTTATATTCGAATGTGCGAATATATACGATAGACGACTTGGCTGAATCAGGGATTACAGCGTCCGCCCGGCCCGGCGAGCGCGCTCATTTGAATTTGTAGTGCTCGCGGTTGAGCACAGCCGCCACCGCCGTCACCTCTTCGGGAAACAGGCCCAGATTGAGCTCGGTGTTGCACTGCTCGACCATGCCGCGCAGGAAGGCCGGCGTGTTGATGCGTCCGGCGGGCTTGTAAATGGCGCTGCCATCGCCGCCCACGCGCCGCGTGTGGCAGGCGCTGCATTGGTGCTCGGCGATCAGCTGGCGACCCAGTTGCAGATCGGCCCCCTGGAACAAGGCGGGCTCGGCGCCCGCCATGGGCGCCAGCGCGGCCAAGGCGAGCAGCAGCCAGGGCGTGCGTAGCTTCATGTTCGGTCTCCATGAAAAACGCCGGCCGGGCGGCGGGCGGACCCAGGCCCGCTGCACAGCGCCTGTGCTGGCAGCGTCATGCGCGGCTCACTTGGCGCCCGACAGGATCCAGGCGGCCAGCGTCTTGGCATCGGCGTCGCTCAGGGCCGCCTGCGCCGGCATGGGCACCGGGCCCCACTTGCCGGAGCCGCCGGCCTTGATGCTCTTGGCCAGCTCGTCGGCGCTCTTGCCGGCGTACTTCTTGGCCACGTCCTGGTAGGCCGGGCCCACCAGCTTCTTGTCGACGGCATGGCAGGCCATGCAGGCGTTTTTCTTGGCCAGGTCCAGGCTGGCAAAGGCCGGCGCCGAGAACAGGGCGGTCAGGGCCAGTGCGGCGGTGATGCGTTGCATGCGGTGCTCCTCGTGATGACGCTCAAATATAACTGCAGGCTAATTTAACGGAAAATCGCGCCGCTGCCGCGCTGCGGTGGGCGCGAATGCACTAGGGATTTCACTGAATTTCAGGGCGGCATCAGGCCCGGCTCGTTCAGAATTTCGTAACGGCGACCGCTTTTGTCGACCGGGCGGATCAGGCCTTCGCGCACCAGCGCGCTGATCTCGCGGCTGACGGTCTCGAGCTTGAGGTCGAGCATGGCGCCCATGTCCTCGCGTGCGAAAAACGAGGTCATGCGCGGATCATCGGCGTCGCGCATCTTGAGGGCCAGGCCGGCCACGCGCTGGCGCGCGCTGCCGAAATTGAGTTCGGCCAGCCAATCGTCGGCGTCCTTGAGGGCCTGCTGCCACTTTTGCATCAGGCGCCGATGCAGTCGCGGCGAATGCGCCGACAGGTGGTGCAGCACCGACAGCGGGATGCGGCACACGCTGCTGGCCCCCATGGCCACCGCCTCGGTGTCGTGGTGGGCGGTGACCAGCGCCTCCAGGCCAATCGCATCGCCCGGGCGCAGCACGCGCACGATGCGCGCGCGTCCGTCGGCGGTCGAACGCACCAGCTTGACCATGCCCTTGCGCAGCGTGTAGACGCCCAGCGCGGCCTCGCCTTCGCTGAACAGCACCGCATCGGCCGCCAACTCGAGGTCGTCGATGGGGGCGTGGATCTGGCCGAAGTCCTGTTCGTTGAGGTCGGCAAACAGCACCATGTCGCGGATGCCGCAGCTGCGGCAATCCGAGATGCCCTTCCAGGCGGAGTCGACGCGGATCGGGATCACGGCAAGCCTTGCAAAAGGTCTGTGGCGCGCGGGCAGCGCCGTTCAGCCGCGCAGGCGGCTGCGCGCCCGGGCCAGGCGCTCGTCCAGATAGGGCCCGTAAAAATCGGGTTGGTAAGCGCCTTCCATGCGCTCGGCCACTTCCTGGCCCCCGGCACCGAAGAACAGCAGGGTGGGCGTGACCGAAATTTTCCAGCGCCGCGCGAGTTCATCGTGGGTCGTGACCCGACCCGCGAAATCGCGCACCGCCTGCGCGCTGCGCATATCGACCTGCACCAAGGGAAAGCCCTCGCGCGCCATGGGCGCGAGGTGGCTTTGGCGCACGATGCGGCAGTACACGCAGCCTTCCAGGCTGACCATCACCAGCAGTGGCTGCCCGCGCTGCAGCGCCAAGCCCAATTCGTCGGGCAAAGAGCGCGCGGCCGGCAGGCTGGCGGGTGCCGGCTGCGCGCGCGCCCACAGCGGCAGCGCCAGGCTGGCCAGGGCCAGGCCGCAGCGGCGGCGGTCGGCGGAAAAACCATTTGAAGGGGTCATGAACGGGTTCATGGCGCAAAGCAGCGAAAATACGCACAGTTCCGTGCATTCCAAAGTCTGGAATGCCCAATATAAGCATACATTGAATTAAAGGTCTCCCGTCGTGAATCTCGCCAGCCTGCTTGAAACCTGGGGCGATGCCAACGTCCTGGCCGCCAGCGGCGCCCTGCTGGGCCTGGTCTTTGGCCTGTGCGCGCAGCGCAGCCGCTTTTGCGCGCGCGCAGCGGTCATCGAATGCTGCCAGGGTCAGCCTGGCGAGCGCTTCACCGTCTGGCTGCTCGCGTTTGCGGCGGCGGTCGCCGGCACGCAGCTGCTGGCCTTCGGCGGCGGCCTCAAAGCCGACACCGCGCGCTTCATCGCCGGGCCCGGCAGCATCACCGGCGCCGTGCTGGGCGGTCTGCTGTTTGGCGCCGGCATGATCCTCACGCGCGGCTGCGCCAGCCGCCTGCTCATCCTGTCGGCCAACGGCAATTTGCGCGCCCTGCTCTCGGGCCTGGTGTTCGCCGTCACGGTGCAGGCCAGCATCGCGGGCTGGCTGGCGCCGCTGCGCCAGACGATGTCCGGCTGGTGGCCCATCGACGGGGGCGCGCAACGCAACCTGCTGACCAGCAGCGGCCTGGGCGCCGCCGGCGGCCTGGCACTGGCCTTGCTGGGTTTGGCGCTGGCCGCTGCGCTGTTCTGGCGCCAGCACCGCGGCCGCGGCTGGCTCGCGCTCGGCGCGCTGCTCACCGGCCTCACCATCGCGGGCGGCTGGGGCATGACACAGGCCGTGGCCGGCGCCTCCTTCGAGGCCGTGCAGATCCAGAGCCTGAGCTTTGCCGGCCCCTCGGCCGAATGGCTGATGCGCGTGCTGTCCTCGGCCTCGGTGCCCGGTTTCGGCTTCGATGCGGGTCTGCTGCCCGCCACCTTTGTCGGCTCGCTGGTGGCGGCGCTGGCCTGGCGCGAATTCCGCTTCGAAGGCTTCAAGACCGACAACAAGCTGGGCCACTACATCACGGGCGCCGTGCTCATGGGCTTTGGCGCGGTGCTCGCGGGCGGCTGCACCGTGGGCGCGGGCATGACCGGTGGCGCCCTGTTCGCGCTGACCGCCTGGCTGACCCTGATCGCGATCTGGGTCGGCGCCGGCCTGTCGTGGAAGCTGCACCAGCGCATGGGCTGGCCGGTCTGACGCCGGTCCGAGTCCAGCGACTTGACGCACCTCAAGCCGGCACACGGCCGCTGGCCTTAGCATTCATATCAGTCAATACTGATATGAAGGGGTTCGCATGGACATGGCGCAATGGCTCGAGGCCTGGGGTCACCGGCCGGTGCTGGCCGTGGGTGGCCTGCTGATTGGGCTGGCCTTCGGCTTTCTCGCACAGCGCTCGCGCTTTTGCCTGCGCGCCGCCGTCATCGAGTTCTGGCACCGGCGCTTTGGCGAAAAACTCAGCGTCTGGCTGCTCGCCTTCGCCTCGGCGGTCATCGGCGTCCAGCTGCTGGCGTATTTCCACCTGCTCGACACCGGCAGCGCGCGCCAGATCGCCGCGCGCGGCAGCCTGTCGGGGGCACTGGTCGGTGGCCTGGTGTTTGGCGCCGGCATGGTCATGACGCGCGGCTGCGCGAGCCGCCTGCTGGTGCTGTCGGCCAACGGCAATTTGCGCGCCCTGCTCTCGGGCCTGATTTTTGCGGTGAGCGCGCAGGCCACGCTGGCGGGCGCGCTCTCCCCGCTGCGCAGCGAGATCAGCGGCTGGTGGACGGTCGAGGGCGGTGCCGCGCGCGACCTGCTGGCCTGGCTGCAGCTGGGCCACGGCGGCGGTCTGGGCCTGGGTCTGCTGTGGCTGGCGGCTGCCCTGTTCTTCGCCTGGCGCAACCGCGCCAGCAGCCACTGGATGTGGATCGGCGGCATTGGCACGGGGCTCACGGTGGCGGCGGCCTGGGGCTTTTCGCAATGGGTGGCGCGCGAGAGTTTCGAGCCGGTGCAGATCCAGGGCCTGACCTTCAGCGGCCCCTCGGCCGAGTGGTTGATGCGCGCGGTGCAGTGGCCCGCGCCCGCCATCGGTTTCGATTTCGGTCTGATGCCCGGCGTCTTCCTGGGCGCCTTCCTGGGAGCGCTGGTCGGCGGCGACTGGAAGCTCGAAGGCTTTCAGGACGGCTACAGCATGCGCCGCTACATCGCGGGCGCGGTGCTCATGGGTTTTGGCGCCATGCTGGCGGGCGGTTGCGCGGTGGGCGCGGGCGTCACGGGCGGCAGCCTCTTTGCGTTGACCGCCTGGCTCAGCCTGCTGGGCATGTGGCTGGGCGGGGGCCTGACCGACCGCTGGCTCGACAGCCCCGCGCTCAGCCGCGCGCCCTGAGCGCGCGCGGCTGGGTCATTTGCCGCTCAGGTATTCGGCCACCGCGGCCATCTCCAGCGGCGTCATCTTGCTCGCGATCGCGTGCATCACCGCGTTGTCGTTGGTGCGCTCGCGCTGGTTGAACTGCTTGAGCTGGGTTTCGGTGTAGCTGGCGAACTGGCCGGCCAGGCGCGGCAGGCTGGCCGTGCCCTTGGCCTCGGGGCCATGGCAGCTCGCGCAGGCGGCCAGGCCGCTGAAGCGGTTGCCCTGGTGGTAGAGGTATTGCCCCACCGCGGCCAGGCCCTTGTCCTTGGGCGGCTCGGGCGCATGCACTTGCTTCTCGAAGTACTTGCCCAGCGCCACCATCTCGTCGGGCGTGAGCTTGGCCACCATGTCGGCCATGGCCGTGCTCTTGCGCTTGCCGCTCTTGAAGTTCTCGAGCTGCTTGGCCGTGTATTCCCAGTGCTGGCCGGCCAGGCGCGGAAACACCTCGCTGGAAGACTCGCCCTCGGCGCCATGGCAGACAAAGCACACGCCCCCCACGATTTTTTTCGCGCGCGCCTCGTCGGCCTGGGCCAAGGCACTGGCCGACAGGCCCAGCGCGGCCAGCCAGAGGGCGCCGTGGGCGATGCGGGACATTGTGTTCATGCGGATCTCCGAATGTGTCTTGCGAAAAAAACGCCGCGTGTCTTGCGACCGCGGCGTTGTCTGTCCACGTGGCTTCAGGCCAGCGTGTCGGCCCAGATGTTGCGCGCCCAGGCCAATGCGTAACGGCCTTCCAGCTCGTTGGCCGCCGAAGACACGCCGCCCGAACCGGGCACCGTGAGCATGGTCTTTTTCTCGGCGTCGTAGCGGTGCACGCTGGCCACGTGCACCACGTCTTCCGAGCTCACGAAGCTGTAGCAGGTGTTGTTGTAGATCGGCAGGGCGTTGACGGGCTTGCCGGTCAGCAGGGCGATCACGGCGGCGGCGCAGGCCTTGCCGTGCTGGTTGGCCATGTGGCCGGACTTGGGCATGGCCGGTGCGATCTGGATCGCATCGCCCAGCACGTGCACATTCGGCGCGGCCTTGGACTCGAAGGTCAGGAAGTCGACCTCGCACCAGCGCTTGTTGGCCGTGGCCAGACCGGCGTTGACCGCCACATCGCCCGCACGCATGTTGGGGATGACGTTGAGCACCGAGGCCTTGACGTCGTCGTTGAACTCGAACTTGAGGGTGTTGGTGGCCGCATCCACGTCGGTGACGTTGTGCTTGGGGCGGTACTCGATGATGCCCTTGTAGCGCTCGGCCCAGGCCTTCTTGAACAGCGGGCCCTTGGAGGTCACATCGTCGTTGGCATCCAGCACGATGACCTTGCTCTTGGGCTTGGCCTTGCTGAAGTACTCGGCCACCTGGCAGGCGCGCTCGTAGGGGCCGGGCGGGCAACGGTAGGGCGCCAGCGGGATCGACATGGCGAACACGCCACCGTCGGGCATGGCCTCGAGCTGCTTGCGCAGCGCCAGGGTTTGCGGACCGGCCTTCCAGGCGTGCAGCACCTTGTCCTGCGCGCCGGGCTTGGCCATGCCGGGCAGCGACTCCCACATGAAGTCCACGCCGGGCGAGACGATCAGGCGGTCGTAGGGCAGCTCGCTGCCGCCGGCCAGCTTGACGATGCGCTTGGCCGCGTCGATGCTGGCCACGCGGTCCTTGACCATCTGCACGCCGTGGCGGCGGGACAGGTTGTCATAGGGCGTGGTGATGTCGGCCATGGTCTTGCTGCCGCCAATCACGAGGTTGGAAATCGGGCAGGAGACAAAGTTGTCGTTGGGCTCGACCAGGGTCACCTGGATGCCGCCCTCGCTCCACATGCGGATGTACTTGGCGGCGGTGGCGCCGGCGTAGCCAGCGCCAATGACCACGACCTTGGGGCGGTTGCCACCGATGCTGGCGCAGCCCGAAACCAGGCCCAGGGCGCCGAGCGCGGAGCCGGCTTGCAGAATGTGTCGACGTTGCATGCGGGGACTCCTCACTTCTTCTGCGCGGCGAAGTAGCCGGCGATGGCGACGATCTGCTCGTCCGAATAGCCCTTGGCCAGCTGGTGCATGATGGTGGCGGGCTTGCGGCCGGCCTTGAAGTCCAGCATCTTTTTGACCATCTCGTCCTTGTTGGCGCCGGCCAGCGACTCCATGCCCGGCTGGGCACGGCCATCGGTGCCGTGACAGTTGGCGCAGGCCGCGGCCCAGCTGCGCACCTGCAGCGCGTCTTGCGCCTGCGCGAGGCCGCTGGCGGCCAGCAGGGCCAGCGCCGTCATAGCGTGTTGAAGCTTCATGAACACTCCTTCAATGAATGGCTGCGGCCCGACTCAGGGGCGCAGGTAGACAAAACCTTCTTTGGCCTGCAGGCGCGCCACTTCGGCCACGCCCGAAGGCACGACCTTGGCGTCCATGACGATCTTGTCGGCCGCGATCTTGCGCGAGACCAGGGTGTTGTTGCAGACACGGAACTCCACACCCTTGTTGGCCAGGTCGCTGATGCTGCCGGCAAAGGGCTGGTCGAGCTGGTTGGTGGCGCCGTCGATCAAAAAGTCGATGCCCAGGCCGTGCGTGACCACCACGATCTTGGCGCTCGGGTCGGCCGCCAGGTGGTTGCGGATGTTGCCAATGGCGCGCGAGGCCTGCGGGATGCCTTCGCTCAGGTGGTAGACCACCTTGATTTGGGCGAACGCCAGACCCGAGACCAGCAAACCCAGGCACAGGGCCAAAAACTTTTTCATTCGTATCTCCTTATGAATAAATGTTAGCGCCTTCCGCAAGCGCTGCGGCGCAGTGAAAACCCGACTTCAAACTGACGTCGGGCTTTCACTGGCGATCTGCACGCACACCGCGCGGCACAGGGACACCACCTTGTCGTTGACGATCCGGTAGTAAATCTGCACGCCCTCGCGGCGCTTGCCCAGCACCCCCGCCTGGTAGAGCGTGTTCAGGTGCTGCGACATATTGGGCTGGGTGGTGTCGATCTCGGCCAGCAGCTCGCCCACGTTCTTTTCGCCATGGCACAAGGCGCTGATGATGCGCAGGCGCATGGGCGCGGACATGACGCGAAAGACCTCGGCGGCCTTTTCAAAGACTTCGTCGGGGCGCGGGTCGGTGTCATCGACCAGGGGTTTGGCCTTTTTGACCATGGCAGGGCTGGGGTGGGTGGCAGAAAGTGATCGGCGTGTGGCCCGATTGTGACCGAAAAGCCCCGCGGCGCCGGCCCCGCGCAAGCTGCTAAAGTGCCCACCCACACCCGAAGGCACAAGGAGACCCGGCATGAGCGCCTACCTGGTGGTCGACACCGACCTCACCGATCCCGAGCATTACGAACAGTACAAGCTGCAGGCCAAACCCATCGTCGAGCAGTTCGGTGGCCAGTACCTGGCCCGCGGCGGCGCCATGGACTTCAAGGAAACCGAGCTCTGGCAACCCAAGCGCATGGTGCTGATCCGCTTCGACTCGGTGGCGCAGGCCCAGCGCTTTTACAACTCCGAGGCTTACCAGGCCGTGCTGCCGATCAGCCAGCGCGCGGCCAAACGCACCGTCATCATCCTCGAAGGGCTGTGAGCCGCCGGCTCAGGCGCGGTCCTGGCGCAAGGTGCGGCTGAGCAGTACCACCGGAATCAGGCCCACCAGCACCAGCGCCAGCGAGGGCAGCGCGGCCTCGCCCAGGCGCTCGTCGCGCGCGAGCTGGTAGGCCACCACAGCCAGCGTGTCGCTGTTGAAGGGCCGCAGCACCAGCGTGGCCGGCAGCTCCTTCATCACGTCCACGAACACCAGCAGCAGCGCCGCTACCGTGGTGCGCCGCAAAAGCGGCGCGTGCACGCGGCGCAGCAGGCCCCAGCCGGTCACGCCCAGCATGCGGGCCGAATCGTCCAGGCTCGCGGGAATGCGCGCGTAACCGCTGTGCACCGACTGCAGCGCCACGGCGCAAAAGCGCACCAGATAAGCCCAGACCAGACCCAGCGAGGTCGCCGTGATCCAGGCCCCAAGCGGGCTGCCCGGCCACAGCTGCTGCACCCAGCCCAGCGGCAGCAGCAGGCCGACCACCACCACCGCGCCCGGGATCGCATAGCCGATGCCCACCAGCTGCGTGAGCGCGCGGCTCCAGACGCTGGCCTGGCGGCGCGCCACAAAGGCCAGCCACAGCGCCGCCGCCACCGCGAGCACGGCAGTGACCGCGCCCAGGCGCAGGCTGTTCCAGGCCCACTCGCCAAAGCGCGCCCAGGGCAAGGCCTCGTCGCTGCCAAGCAAGGCGCGCAGCAAGATCAGCACCGGCAGCACAAAGCCCAGCAAAACCGGCAGCGCGCACACCCCCCAGGCGAGCGCCTGCGCGCGCCCGCGCAGACGCACCGGCTGTGACTCGGCCGCGCCCTGGCGTGAGACGCGGCCCTGGGCAAAGCGCAGGCGGCGCTCGGCACGCTGCTCCAGCTGCAGCAGCAGCAGCACCAGCGCCAGCAGCACGGTCGCCAGCTGCGCGGCCGCGACGCGGTTGTCCATCGCCAGCCAGGCCTTGTAGATGCCGGCGGTGAAGGTCTGGATGCCGAAATAGCTGGAGACGCCGAAGTCGGCCAGCGTCTCCATCAGCGCCAGCGCCATGCCGGCGGCCAGCGCCGGGCGCGCCAGCGGCAGCGCGATTTCACGGATGCGCCGGTGCAGCGGCGCGCCCAGCAGGCGCGCCGCCTCCATCAGGCTGGCCACGCGTTCGACCAGGGCGGTGCGCGCGAGCAAATAGACATAGGGGTAGAGCGAGACGGTGAACACCAGGGCCGCGCCCCAGACGCTGCGCACATCGGGCCACAGCGCGCCCTGCCAGCCCAGAGCACTGCGCAGCGCGACCTGCAACGGGCCGCTGTACTGCAAAAAGTCGGTGTAGGCGTAGGCCACCACATAGGCCGGCATGGCCAGCGGCAAGAGCAGCAGCCACTCGAACAGGGCGCGCCCGCGGAACTCGAACAGCGTCACCGCCGCGGCGGTCGACAAGCCCAGCAGCGCCACGCCGAGCGCCACCATCAGGCACAGCCAAGCGGTGGTGCCGGCGTAGTCGGGCAAAACGGTGGCGGCCATCTCGCGCAGGATGTCCGCCGTCTGCGCCGACCACTGCAGCCAGGAGGCGAGCACCGCCAGCACCGGCAAGGCCAGCGCCAGCGCCAGCAGGGCCAAGAGGGGCAGACCCAACCCCGACAGGCTGGCACGGACAGAACGCAACATGCGCCCGATTGTAAAAGTGCCCGGCGCGCTGCCCGCTCGCGCGCCGCGCGCCACCGTCGCCCCCGGGGCCAGAGGCCATGCGCCCTGCAGGGCCGGTGGCGGCGGGCGAACTCCTACAATCGCTGCATGTTCCTGGAGATCAGCCAACTCGATGTGCAGTACCCGGGCCGCCCGCGCCCGGCCGTCAGCGGCGTGACGCTGGGCCTGCGCGCGGGCGACATCGGCGTGCTGATCGGCCCCTCGGGCTGCGGCAAGACCACCTTGCTGCGCGCCGTGGCCGGCCTGGAGCCGGTCAGCGCCGGCCGCATCCATGTGGCCCAGCGCCTGGTCAGCGAAGCCGGGCGCACCGAGCCGGCCGAGCGCCGGCGCGTCGGCATGGTGTTCCAGGATTACGCCCTGTTCCCGCACCTGAGCGTGGGCCGCAACGTGGCTTTTGGCCTGCACGACTGGCCCAAGGCCGAGCGCGCGCAGCGCGTGGCCGAGGTGCTCACCCTGGTCGGCCTGGAGGGCGCGGCCGAGCGCTACCCGCACGAGCTCTCGGGCGGCCAGCAGCAGCGCGTGGCGCTGGCGCGCGCGCTCGCACCCCGGCCCGATTTGCTCTTGCTGGACGAACCCTTTTCCAACCTCGATGTGGATTTGCGCGAGCGCCTGGCGCACGAGGTGCGCAACATCCTCAAGGCCGCCAACGCGACCGCCCTGCTGGTCACGCACGACCAGCTCGAGGCCTTCGCCATCGGCGACGTGATCGGCGTCATGCACGAGGGCCAGCTGCACCAGTGGGAAGACGCCTACAGCCTCTACCACCGGCCGGCCACGCGCTTTGTCGCCGACTTCATCGGCCACGGCGTGTTCACGCCGGCCACGCTGCGCGAAGTGGCGGGCCAGGTGGTGGTCGACACGCCGGTGGGCACGCTGACCGACGTGGCCGAATGCCCCCTGCCCTGCGCCTTTGTGGGCGGCGAGTGCGATGTGCTGCTGCGCGCCGACGACATCGTGCACGACGACGACGCGCCGGTGAAGGCCGAGATCGTGCGCAAGGCCTTCCGCGGTTCCGAATTCCTCTACACCCTGCGCCTGCACAGCGGCCACACCGTGATGGCCCATGTGCCCAGCCACCACGACCACACGGTGGGCGAGTGGATCGGCATCCGCGCCGAGGTCGACCACGTGGTCACCTTCAACCGCGCCTGCCCGGTGCAGGGGCGCGAGCTGTGCCAGATGCCCTGCGCACAAGGCGGCGCCGCGTCCTGCCCGCACCGCGGGCCGCAGGACGCGCACGCGCCTCAGCCCTGATCGACGTCCTGGTCGCGCAAGGCGATCACCGCCTGCCGCAGATCCGCGGCCCACTGGCGCCGGTCGCGGCCCATCGCCGCTTGCGGCGCGCCGAAATGGACCCGGGCCGTGATCGGCTCGGCGCACAGCGTTCGCCACACCGAACCGAGCAGGGTGTCGTCGCCGATGTAGCACGGCGCGAAGGTGGGCGCGCCGCTGCGGGCGTCGACGAATTGCAGCGACATCGGCTGCACCGGCGCATCGGCCTCGATCGCCGCCTGGATCAGGTTGGCATGAAAGGGCAGCAGCGTGCGCCCGTCGCTGGTCGTGCCTTCGGGAAAGACCGCCACCACATCGCCGTCCTGCATGGCCTCGGCCATGTCGCGCACCATGCGCAAAGCGTCGCGCCGGCTCGCGCGCTCGATGTAGAGCGTGCCCGCGCCGCTGGCGAGCGTGCCGATCAGGGGCCAGGCGCGGATGTCGGATTTGGAGACGAAGCGGCAAAAACGCGCGGCGTGGATCACCAGGATGTCGAGCCAGGAAATGTGGTTGGCCACCATCAGCGCGGGGCCGCACACCACCGGCTGGCCACGCACTTTCAGGTGGATGCCCCACAGCGCCAGCAATTGCAGCGCCCAGACCTGCACGCGTTCTTCACGCGCCTCGCGCCCCAGGCGCGGGAAATGCCGCGCGATGACCCACAGGCCCAGCAGCACATGCCACAGGCCGCGCAGGATTTTCCAGAGGGCCCGGGCCGTGCGCATGGTGGCGGCGCTGGCGTCGGCGTTGCAGTGGCCGCCGATCAGGCGGACCGCCGGGCTTCGTGGGCCAGATGGCCACCGATCAGGGTGGCGAGCACCTGCCCCGGCAACTCGTAGCCCGAAAACGGCGTGTGCTTGCCCTGGCTGCGCAGGCCGCCTTCGTGCACCGTCCAGTGGCCCTGGGCAGACAGCACGACCACATCGGCCACCGCGCCAATGGCCAGGTGGCCGACCGAGCCCTGCAAGGCCGAGAGGCTGGCGCCCAGCACCCTGGCCGGACCGGCCGTGAGCGTGGCCAGCACCTGGGCGATGTCACGGCGATCGTCCTGCGCCCACTTGAGCGCCAGGCTCCACAGCAGCTCCAGGCCGGTGGCGCCGGGTTCGGCCTCGGCAAAGGGCAAGGCCTTGGCGTCGGCGTCGACCGGCGTGTGGTCGGACACCAGCGCGTCCAGCGTGCCGTCGGCCAGGCCGGCGCGCAGCGCCTCGCGGTCGCGCTGCTGGCGCAGCACGGGCGTGAGGCGCGCGCGGCTGTCGAAGTAACCCATGTCGGCGTCGGTCAGGTGCAGCGAGTTGATGCTCACGTCGGCCGTCACCGGCAGGCCCTCGGCCTTGGCCTGGCGCAGCAGCGCCACACCGGCCGCGCTCGAGAGGCGGCACAGGTGCACGCGCGCCCGGGTCGCGCGCACGAGTTCAAAAATGGTGTGCAGCGCGATGGTTTCGGCGGCCACCGGCACACCCGACAGGCCCATGCGCGTGGCCAGCGGGCCACTCGCGGCCACGCCCTTGCCCAGGTGCAGCTCCTGCGGGCGCAGCCAGACGGTGTAGCCAAAGGTGCTGGCGTATTGCAGCGCCCGCTGCAGCACCTGGGTGTTGGCCAGCGCCACCTCGGCCTGCGAGAAGCCCACGCAACCGGCGGCCGTCAGCTGCGCCATCTCGGTCAGCACCTCGCCCTGCAGGCCGCGTGTGAGCGCACCCAACGGCAGCACGCGCGACTGGTGCAGCTTTTCCGCGCGGTGGCGCAGCATCTCCACCAGGCCCGGCTCGTCGAGCACCGGGTCGGTGTCGGGCGGGCAGACCAGGCTGGTCACGCCGCCGGCCGCGGCCGCGGCCATTTCGCTCTCGAGCATGCCCGCGTGCTCGTGGCCGGGCTCGCGCAGGCGCACCGCCAGGTCCACCAGGCCGGGCGCCACAATGGCACCCGTCGCGTCGATCGTGCGGTTGGGCGTGAAGTCGCTGGGCGCCTGGCCGATGGCCACGATGCGGCCTGCCGCGATGGCGACATCGGCCGGCTGGTCAAAGCCGCTGGCGGGGTCGATCACGCGGCCGTTCTGGATCAGGATTTTCATGCTTCGTTCCCCGCAACAATGCTCATCACCGCCATGCGCACCGCGATGCCAAAGGTCACCTGCGGCAGGATCACGCTTTGCTGGCCATCGACCACGGCCGAGTCGATCTCGACGCCGCGGTTGATCGGACCTGGGTGCATGACGATGGCGTCGGGCTTGGCCCGCTGCAGCTTCTCGGGCGTGAGGCCATAGCTTTCAAAATATTCCTGGCTCGAGGGCAGGAGCGCGCCGCTCATGCGCTCGTTTTGCAGGCGCAGCATGATGACCACGTCGCAGCCTGCGATGCCTTCTTCCAGACTGTGGAAGACCCGCACGCCCATCTGCGCCATGTCGGCCGGCACCAGGGTCTTGGGCCCGACCACGCGCACCTCGGCGCAGCCCAGCGTGGTGAGTGCGTGGATGTCCGAGCGCGCCACGCGCGAGTGCAGCACGTCGCCGACGATGGCCACGGTGAGGTTGGCAAAGTCTTTTTTGTAGTGCCGGATGGTGTACATGTCCAGCAGCGCCTGCGTGGGGTGGGCGTGGCGACCGTCGCCGGCATTGACCACGTGCACATGCGGCGCCACATGCTGGGCGATCAGGTAGGGCGCGCCCGACTCGCTGTGGCGCACCACAAAAATATCGGCGGCCATGGCACTCAGGTTGGCGATGGTGTCCAGCAGCGACTCGCCCTTGCTGGCCGAGCTGCGCGCGATGTCGAGCGTGTAGACGTCGGCCGACAGGCGGGTGGCGGCGATGTCGAAGGTGGTGCGGGTGCGCGTGCTGTTTTCAAAGAACAGGTTGAACACACTCTTGCCGCGCAAGAGCGGCACCTTCTTGACCTCGCGGTCACTCACGCTCACGAAGTTGGCTGCGGTGTCCAGGATGTGGGTGAGGATGTCCTTGGACAGGCCCTCGGTGGAGAGCAGGTGGATCAGCTCGCCATTCTTGTTCAGTTGGGGGTTGTTGCGTTTGTAGAGCATGTGCACCTCAGGCCTGGTTTTGCACCTCGAAGCTGAAACGACCGGCCGCATCGCGCGCCAGCGCCAGCGATTGCGACTCGGGCAGCGCCACACGCGCCACCGCGCAGTCGGCCTGCACCGGCAGCTGGCGCCCGCCGCGGTCGACCAGCACCGCCAGGCGCACGCGCGCGGGGCGACCGTAGTCAAAGAGTTCGTTCAGCACGGCGCGCAGGGTGCGGCCGGTGTAGAGCACATCGTCGAGCAGCAGGATGTCGGCGCCCTCGACCTCGAAGGGCAGCTGGGTCTGGCCGCTGGCCGCCAGGCCGCGCTGCGCGTAGTCGTCGCGGTGCATGGCCGAAGACACCTGGCCGTGCTGGCCCGGCAAACCCAGGTCGCGCTGCAGGCGCTCGGCCAGCCAGGCACCGCCCGAGGGGATGCCCACCAGCCGCGTGTCGGCGCCGCACAGGCTGCGCACGCCGCGCAAGAGTTCCTGGTAGAGGGCTTCGGCATCGAGCATGAGGGGGCTCATGGGAGGCTCCTTAAGAATTGTTCGAGGATGATGGCCGCCGCCGCCGCATCGGCATCCTTGGCGCCTTGCGAATGCGCCTCGGTGGTGCTGTAGCGTTCATCGACTTCGTAGACCGCCAGGCCAAAGCGGCCGCGCAGCTGGCGCGCGAACTTGCGCGCGCGCAGCGTGTTTTCGTGTTCGCCGCCGTCGGGATGCGTGGGCACGCCCACCACCAGCGCGTCGGGCTGCCACTCCTTGAGGCGCTCGGCGATCTTGGCAAAGCGGGCGTCGCCCTCGGCCGCGATGGTGCCTTGCGGGGTCGCGGTCTTGAGCAGGCGGTTGCCCACGGCCACGCCGGTGCGCTTGAGGCCATAGTCCAGCGCCAGAAAGCTTTGCTGCGAGGCCGGCACCCCGTGCACGCCGGGGCTCATGCGTGGCCCGCCTCGGGCGAGAGCATCCAGGGCGACAGGCCCAGCAAGGCCATGGCCTGCTCGTAGCGCTGCGCCAGCGGGGTGTCGAACACGATGGCGGGCTGGGCCGGCACCGTGAGCCAGGCGTTTTCGGCCAGTTCGGATTCGAGCTGGCCTTCGCCCCAGGAGGCATAGCCCAGGGTGACCAGCACGCGGCGCGGGCCGGCGCCGCCCGACAGGGCTTCGAGCACATCGCGCGAGGTGGTCATCTCCAGGCCGCCGGGCACCTGCAGGGTCGAGGCGTAGATGCTGCCGCCGTCCTGCGCGGGGTCTTCCATGCGGATGGGCTCGTGCAGCACAAAGCCGCGCTCGGTCTGCACCGGGCCGCCCTGCAGCACCGGGCTCGCGGCCAGGTCTGCGCGGCGCAGCGGCATGTCGAGCTTGTCGAACAGGTCTTGCAGGCTCAGTTCGCCGGGCTTGTTGACGATCAGGCCCATGGCCCCCTTGGGGCTGTGCTCGCACATGTAGATGACGCTGCGGCCGAAAAGCGCGTCCTCCAGTCCCGGCATGGCAATCAGAAAATGATGCGTGAGGTCGATGGAGGCAGAATCGGCGGACATAAGCCCCGATTTTAACGGTTCCCCCTCTTGGCAAACCCCATGGACAACGCCTATCCCTCCGCCCTGGTCTGGCTGCGCCGCGATTTGCGGGTGCACGACAACGCCGCGCTGCACCACGCGCTGCGGCATGCCCGCCAGGTGCATGTGGCCTTTGTGTTCGACACCGCCATCCTCGATGCGCTGCCGCGCGCGGACCGCCGCGTCGAATTCATCCGCGAATCGCTGGTCGAGCTGGACGCGAAGTTGCGCGAACTCGGCGGCGAAGGCTGTGGCCTGATCGTGCGCCATGGCCTGGCCGAACGCGAGGTGCCGCAGCTGGCCCAGCAGCTGGGCGCACTGGCGGTCTTTGCCAGCCATGACGACGAGCCTGCCGCCCTGCTGCGCGACGGCCAGGTGCGCGGGCGCCTGGCCGAGCACGGCATCGCGCTGCACACCTGCAAAGACCATGTGGTGTTCGAGCGCCAGGAAGTGATGACGCAGTCGGGCACCGCGTTTTCGGTCTTCACACCCTACAAAAACGCCTGGCTGCGCAAGGTCAACGATTTTTATCTGAAGGCCTACCCGGTCGAGCGCCACGCCCAGCACCTGGCACCGGTGCCCGCCGCCCTGCGCCAGCCGGTGCCGCGCCTGTCGGACATCGATTTCGAGCCGACCAACCTGGCCGAGCTGCACATCCCCGCCGGCGAATCGGGCGGGCAGACTTTGCTGGCCGACTTTTTGCAGCGCATCGACGCCTACGGCCAGCGCCGCGACTTCCCGGCCATCAAGGGCCCGAGTTACCTGAGCGTGCACCTGCGCTTTGGCACGGTGTCCATCCGCCAGCTCGCGCGCGAGGCGCACGCGCGCATGCTCGCGGGCAGCGAGGGCGCGGGCGTCTGGCTGTCCGAACTCATCTGGCGCGACTTTTACGTGCAGGTGCTGGCCAATTTCCCGCACGTGGGCGCGGGTGAAAGCTTCAAGCGCGACTACGACGCCATCCACTGGGACCACGGCCCGCACGGCCACAAACTGTTCGACGCCTGGTGCCAGGGCCGCACCGGCTACCCGTTGGTCGACGCGGCCATGCGCCAGCTCAACCAGACCGGCTACATGCACAACCGCCTGCGCATGGTGGTGGCCAGCTTTTTGTGCAAGGACCTGGGCGTGGACTGGCGCTGGGGCGAAAAATACTTCGCCACCCACCTCAATGACTTTGACCTCTCGGCCAACAACGGCGGCTGGCAGTGGGCGAGTTCGAGCGGCTGCGACGCCCAGCCCTACTTCCGCATCTTCAACCCGGTGAGCCAGAGCGAAAAATTCGACGCCGAGGGCAAGTTCATCCGCCGCTACGTGCCCGAACTCGCGGGCCTGTCCGCCAAGGCCATCCACGCGCCCTGGCTGGCGGGCGAGTTGGAATTGCAAGCGGCCGGCGTCGAACTCGGCAAAAGCTACCCCCGCCCCATCGTCGACCACGCCGAGGCGCGCGAAAAAACCCTGGAGCGCTACGCTGTGGTCAAAAAGAAAGCCGCCTGAACCGGCGGCTTGGGGAAACACCGTCAGCGCAGCACGGGCAGTGGGCCTTGTGCGTGGCGACGATTTCTGCGTACCCGCAGCATGAGGCGCCAGGCGCAAGGCCCGCTGCCCGTGCGGATCAAAGGCACAGGGTCAGATGGCCACCATCTCGAAGTCTTCCTTGCGCGCCGCGCACTCCGGACAGGTCCAGTTCATGGGCACGTCTTCCCACTTGGTGCCCGGCGCGATACCGTGCTCTGGGTCACCCAGAGCCTCGTCGTAAATCCAGCCGCAAATCAGGCACATCCAGGTTTTGTGTTCCATCTTGTGTGAAAAAAGAGTCGAATAGAATGAACTCGATTGTATCGGGCACCCTTGCCGCACGCCCTTTCCCGCCCTGAACACCCCTGCATGACCGAGACCCCTGACGACAGCCCCGAGCCCGAAGAGACCGACCACGAAGTCGCGGGCCTGGCCTGCGTGCTCGCCTTCAATGCCAACGACCCCAGCGGCGCCGGCGGCCTGAGTGGCGACGTGCTGGCCATGGGCTCGGTCGGCGCCCACACGCTCTCGGTCGTCACGGGCAGCTATGCCCGCGACACCAGTGGCATCCAGGACTTCTACCCCTTCGACGAAGACGCCGTCGGTGAACAGGCCCGCACCATCGCCGAAGACGTGCCGGTGCAGGTCATCAAGGTCGGCTTTGCCGGCACGCCTGAAAACATCGCCTTGATCGCCGAACTCGCCGACGACTACGACGGCGTGCCCGTGGTCGCCTACATGCCCAACCTCTCGTGGTGGGACGACGACAAAATCGACGACTACCTCGACGCCTTTCGCGAACTCCTGCTGCCGCAAACCAGCGTGCTGGTGGGCCACCACAGCACCCTGCGCCGCTGGCTGCTGCCCGACTGGGACGGCGAGCGCAACCCGAGCGCACGCGACATCGCGCGCGCCGCCAGCGAGCTCGGCGTGCCCTATGTGCTGGTGACCGGCGTGCCGCTGCCCGAGCAGCACATCGACAATGTGCTGGCCACCCCCGAGACCGTGGTCGCGCACGAAAAGTTCGAGCGCATCGAAGCCGTCTTCGCCGGCGCCGGCGACACCCTGTCGGCCGCATTGGCCGCGCTGCTGGCCACCGGCATGGACCTGCCCGAGGCCACGCGCGAGGCGCTGAGCTACCTCGACCGCTGCCTGGACGAAGGCTTTCGCCCCGGCATGGGCCAGGTCATCCCCGACCGCCTGTTTTGGGCCCAGCCCGACGAGGGCGAGGCGGGCGATGGCGAGGACGACGGCAGCCTCTCGCCCGGCAACGACTACTTCGAAGTGCCCTTCAACGAAACCAAACACTGAGCGCCGGGTCTCCGCCCGCCGCTGCACACCCCATGACCGACCGCAACCAGCAACTCTTTGACCGCGCCGCCCAAGTCATCCCCGGTGGCGTCAATTCGCCCGTGCGCGCCTTTCGCGCCGTCGGCGGCACGCCACGCTTTGTGCAGCGCGCGCAGGGCGCCCATTTCTGGGACGCCAACGGCCAAAAATACATCGACTACATCGGCTCCTGGGGCCCGATGATCCTGGGCCACGGCCACCCGGCCGTGCTGGAAGCGGTGCAAAAGGCCGCACTCGACGGCTTCTCCTTCGGCGCGCCAACCGAGCGCGAAATCGAGCTGGCCGAAGAAATCCTCAAACACGTGCCCTCCATGGACATGGTGCGCCTGGTCAGCTCGGGCACCGAAGCGGGCATGAGCGCGCTGCGCCTGGCGCGCGGCGCCACGGGCCGCAGCAAGATCATCAAGTTCGAGGGCTGCTACCACGGCCACGCCGATGCGCTCTTGGTCAAGGCCGGCTCGGGCCTGGCCACCTTCGGCAACCCCACCAGCGCCGGCGTGCCGCCCGAAGTCGTGCAGCACACCCTGGTGCTCGAGTACAACAATGTGCAGCAACTCGAAGAAGCCTTCGCGCTGCACGGCCCCGAACTCGCCTGCCTGATGATCGAGCCGATCGCCGGCAACATGAACTTTGTGCGCGCCAGCGTGCCTTTCATGAAGCGCTGCCGCGAGCTGTGCACCGAGCACGGCGCGCTGCTGGTGTTCGACGAGGTCATGACCGGTTTCCGCGTCGGCCTGGGTTCGGCGCAAGGCGTTTATGCGGGCCTGATCCCTGGCTTCCAGCCCGACATGACGGTGCTGGGCAAGGTGATCGGCGGCGGCATGCCGCTGGCGGCCTTCGGCGGTCCGCGCGAGATCATGTCCAAGCTGGCGCCCACCGGCCCGGTCTACCAGGCCGGCACCCTGAGTGGCAACCCGGTGGCCACCGCCTGCGGCCTGGCCACGCTGCGCGAGATCGCCAAGCCCGGTTTCTGGGACGCGCTGAGCGCCAAGACGCAGCGCCTGGTCGATGGCCTCAAAGGCGCGGCGGCCCAAGCCGGCGTGCCCTTCTCGGCCGACTGCCAGGGCGGCATGTTCGGCTTTTTCCTGCTGCCCGAGCTGCCGCAGAACTACGCCACCGTCATGACCAGCGACAGCCCCAAGTTCAACCAGCTGTTCCACGGCCTGCTTGAGCGCGGCGTCTACATCGCGCCCGCGCTCTACGAAGCCGGCTTCGTGAGCGCGGCCCACAGCGAGGCCGACATCGCGGCCACGCTGCAGGCGGCCAGCGAGGTCTTCGCCGCGCTGTGACCCCTGCTCTCTCGTCCCGACCGGGCGCCCTGTGATGCCGTGAGGACCTGCCATGAAAAAAACCTATCCCCTGCGCCCCGAGGGCAAGCACCCCGACCGGGTGCTCGACGCCATCAAGCACGACATCCGCAAATACTTCAAGCGCGAGCGCAGCCGCCCGGTGCCGGCGGGCGCTGATTTCTGGGACTTTGACTGCCAGGTCGGCACCAGCGCCGACAGTGCCCAGGTGGTGCGCGTGGGCGCCGTCATCGAGGCGGTGGACGCCGTGGCCCAATCGGGCGCGGCCACGGTCTATGTGGAAATCCTGAGCAAGCACGGCCTCTACGTGCCGGCCCCGGCCAAGGCCGACGCGAACCCGGACACGCCCGAGGGCGAGGCCGCCGCTTAAAGCGGCTTGTGCCCCGCCTGCGCGGCGGCCTGCGCCGCGCGCAGCTTGTCTTTCTTGCTCGGCCGCTGGCCCTTGATGCCGCCCTTGCCCAGGGCCGGTGGCGGCGGCACATCGACCGGTTCAAAGCCGGGCAGCACCTCCAGCGCCAGGTCCAGCTTTTCGCGTTTGCGGATCAGCGCCCAGTGGGCTTGCGCCTGCGCCGTGACGAAGCTGATGGCTTCGCCCTGCGCGCCCGCGCGGCCGGTGCGGCCGATGCGGTGGGTGTAGTCGCTGGCCGAGCGCGGCAGGTCGTAGTTGACCACCACGGGCAAGCGCGCGATGTCGATGCCGCGCGCGGCCAGGTCGGTGGTCACCAGCACATCCCAGCGGCCTTCTTTGAATTCGGCCAACACCTGTGCGCGCGCGCCCTGGCTCATCTCGCCATGGAAGGCCGTGGCATAGACGCCGGCCTTGTAGAGCTTGCTGGCCACGTGTTCGCAGGCATAGCGCGTGGCCACAAACACCAGCACACGCTTCCAGACGTTTTCAGCCAGCAAGTGGCGCAACAAGGCCGTGCGCTGCTTCTCGTCCACCGCGATGGCGCGCTGGTGGATGGCCGGCGCCTGCGCCGCCACCGCCTCGACCGTGATGCGCCGGGGATCGCGCAGCAGGCCGGCGGCCAGCGCCTGCACCGGCTCGGCAAAGGTCGCCGAGAACAAGAGCGTTTGCCGCTGCGCGGGCAAGAGGGCCAGCACGCGCTGCAACTCGTCGGCAAAACCCAAGTCGAGCAGGCGGTCGGCCTCGTCGAGCACCAGCTGCTGCACGTCTTTCAGGTGCACCGCGTTGTGCTCGACCAGGTCGAGCAGGCGCCCGGGCGTGGCGACGACCATGTCGGCGCCACCGCGCAGGCCCATCATCTGCGGGTTGACCGAGACACCGCCATAGACCACGGCCACCTTGAGGCCAAAGCCATAGGCCAGCTGGGTGAGCACCTCGCCGACCTGCAGCGCCAGTTCGCGCGTGGGCACCAGCACCAGCGTGCGCACGGGGCGGCGGAAATTGGTTTGGCGCGGCGCTTGCACATGCTGCTGCACCAGCGGCAAGGCAAAGGCCAGGGTCTTGCCCGAGCCAGTGGGCGCAGTGGCCCAAAGGTCGGCGCCTTGCAGCACCGCGGGAATGGCCTGGGCCTGGATGGGGGTGGGGACGGCCAGCCCCATGTCGTCCACGGCGCGTTGCAGCGCCGGGATCAGGCCGAGTTCATCGAAGTTCAACGACAACCGATCAATGGCGGGTTCAATGGCGGAAATGGCGCACGCCGGTGAAGACCATGGCCACGCCGCGTTCGTTGGCCGCGTCAATGACCTCCTGGTCGCGCATGGAGCCGCCCGGCTGGGCCACGCAGCTCGCACCGGCGTCCACCACCACGTCCAGACCGTCGCGGAAGGGGAAGAAGGCGTCGCTGGCGACCACGGTGTTGTGCAGGCTGAGCTTGGCGGCTTCGGCCTTGATGCTGGCAATCCGTGCCGAGTCCAGGCGGCTCATCTGGCCGGCGCCCACACCCATGGTCATGCCGTTCTTGCAGAACACGATGGCGTTGGATTTGACGAACTTGGCCACTTTCCAGGCGAACAGCAGATCGTTCAGTTCTTCGGGCGTGGGTTGCTTGACGGTCACGACCTTGAGGTCGGCCAGCGCCAGCTCGTGGTTGTCGGCGCTTTGCAGCAGCAGGCCCGAGCCCACGCGCTTGGTCTCGAGCGCATTGCGCACCTGGCCGTAGCTCGCGGGCAGCGCGATTTTCATCAGGCGCACATTGACCTTGCTCTTGAACACATCGAGTGCTTCGGCGCTGAAGTCGGGCGCCATCAGCACCTCGACGAACTGCTTGCTCACGGCCTCGGCCGCGGCTTTGTCGACCGGGCGGTTGAAGGCGATGATGCCGCCAAAGGCGCTGGTGGGGTCGGTCTGGAAGGCCTTGCTGTAGGCCTCGAACGGGTTCGAACCCACCGCCACGCCGCAGGGGTTGGCGTGCTTGACGATCACGCAGGCCGGGGTCTCGAAGCTCTTCACGCATTCCCAGGCCGCGTCGGCATCGGCGATGTTGTTGTAGCTCAGCTCCTTGCCTTGCAGCTGCACACCGGTGGCCAGCGATCCGGCGGCAGGCGCCAGGTCACGGTACCAGGCGGCTTGCTGGTGGCTGTTTTCGCCGTAGCGCAGGTCCTGCACCTTGACGTACTGCTCGTTGAACTGGCCCGAGAACTGGGCGCGCTCGGGCACATAGCTCTCGCTGAGTTTTTCAGCCTCGAAGTTGACGCTCGAGAGGTAGTTGCTGATGGCGCCGTCGTACTGGCTGATGCGGTTGAAAGCCGCCACCGACAGCGCAAAGCGCAGCTTGTCGCTCAGCTTGCCGTTGGCCTTGAGCTCGGCGATCACAGCCGGGTACTGGCTGGCGTCGGTCACGATGCCCACGTCTTTCCAGTTCTTGGCAGCGCTGCGCACCATGGCCGGGCCACCGATGTCGATGTTCTCGATCGCGTCGGCCAGCGTGCAGCCGGGCTTGGCCACGGTGGCTTCAAAGGGGTAGAGGTTGACGATCAAGAGGTCGATGGTGTCGATGCCGTGCGCCTTGAGCGCAGCCATGTGCTCGGGCGTGTCACGACGCGCCAGCAGGCCGCCGTGCACCTTGGGGTGCAGGGTCTTGACACGGCCGTCCAGCATTTCGGGAAAGCCCGTCACTTCGGCCACCTCGGTGACCGGCAGGCCTTTGTCGGCCAGCAGCTTGGCGGTGCCGCCGGTGGAGATCAGGCCCACGCCCAGGGCGTGCAGCTGTTGGGCCAGCTCGACGATGCCGGTCTTGTCGGAAACGGAAATCAGGGCTTTCATCACAAATATCCTAAAAATAAAAAGGCCACGCCCCGCGTGGCCGGCAAGGGGCTCACTTGAGCAGGTCGTGCTCGACGAGTTTTTTGCGCAGGGTGTTGCGGTTCAGGCCCAGCCAGTCGGCGGCGCGCGACTGGTTCTGGCCGGCGCGCTGCATCACCACGTCGAGCAGCGGCTTTTCCATCACCTGCAGCAGCATGTCGTACAGACCGGTCGGGTCGGTGCCGTCCAGATCGCGGAAATAGTCTTCGAGGTTGGCCCGGATGCAGGCCTCGATGCTTTGTCGCTCGCTCATTCACTTGTCTCCAATGCCGCCTCGGGCCGGTGCGCCGGCAAACGGTCCATGTGCTGTGCCAGGGCGTCGAAGTAGCCGGCCACGGCCGCCAGTTGCGCCTCGGTGCTCTCGAGCGCGTTCATGCGCTCGCGGAAATCCTCACCCCCGGGCAGGCGGCGCACATACCAGCCGATGTGCTTGCGCGCCGAGCGCACGCCGGTGTACTCGCCGTAAAGCCCGTAGTGGTCCTGCAGGTGCTCGAGCAGCGCGCGCCGCACCTCGGCCACCAGCGGCGGCGCCAGGTGCGCGCCCGTGGCCAGGTAGTGGCCGATCTCGCGGAAGATCCAGGGTCGGCCCTGCGCGGCGCGGCCGACCATCAGCGCATCGGCGCCGGTGGCTTGCAGCACCGCGCGGGCCTTCTCGGGCGAGTCGATGTCGCCGTTGGCCACCACCGGGATGCGCAGCGCGGCCTTGACGGCGGCGATCGTCTCGTACTCGGCCTCGCCCTTGTAACCTTGCTCGCGCGTGCGGCCATGCACCGTCACCATCTGCACGCCGGCGCTCTCAGCCGCGCGCGCGATGCTCAGCGCGTTCTTGTGGCTCTGGCACCAGCCGGTGCGCATCTTGAGCGTCACGGGCACGCCCTGCGGCGCGCAGGCAGCGACCACCGCCTCGACGATCTGCAGCGCCAGCGCCTCGTCCTGCATCAGGGCCGAGCCGGCCCATTTGTTGCAGACCTTCTTGGCCGGGCAGCCCATGTTGATGTCGATGATCTGCGCGCCCCGGTCGATGTTGTAGGCCGCGGCCTCGGCCATCATGGCCGGCTCGGTGCCGGCGATCTGCACCGCGATCGGCCCGGGCTCGCCGCTGTGGTCGGCGCGGCGGCTGGTCTTGAGCGTGTGCCACAGGTCCTTGCGCGAGGTCACCATCTCGCTGACCGCATAGCCCGCGCCAAACTGGCGGCACAGCTGGCGAAACGGCCGGTCCGTCACCCCCGCCATGGGGGCGACGAACAGGGCGTTCGGCAAGGCGTAGGGGCCGATGTGCATGGGCAAGAAATGGGTGGTGCTCAAAAAGGAGGCACGATTGTAATTGCCCAAAATTTCAGCAGTTGAAAGTTGTTTGTGGTATGCGCGGCCTGACCCGCCGGGCGTTTTTCACCCGCCGCTACACTGGCCCGCATGGACGCCTGGATGAACCTGCTGCTGCACACGCTGGCCTTGCCCCGCTATGGGCTGTCCACCGTGTTCGTGGTGGCCTTCGTCTCGGCCACGCTGCTGCCGCTGGGCTCGGAGCCGGCGGTGTTCGGCCTGGTCAAGCTCAACCCCGAGCTGTTTTGGCCCGCGGTCCTGGTGGCCACCGCCGGCAACACCCTGGGCGGCATGGTCAGCTGGTGGATGGGCTGGGGCGCGCACAAGGCGGTCGACACCTGGCGGCATTCGCGCACCCACCTGCGCGCCCTGCGCTGGCTCGAGCGCATGGGCCCCAAGGCCTGCCTGCTGAGCTGGCTGCCGGTGGTGGGGGACCCCTTGTGCGCGGTGGCCGGCTGGCTGCGCATGCCGCTGCTGCCCTGCACGCTGTACATGGCGATCGGCAAATTCCTGCGCTACCTGCTGATGACGGCCGCCCTGCTCTGGGTGCTCTGAGCGCCCGGCTAACATGTGGGTGACACCCCTTCAGGCGAACCACACCATGCCCCCGCTCCACATCGGCAAGCCGCCCTTCCACCACCACTTCGAAGCGCCCCACCGGCTGCAACACTGAGGCCCCCCATGGAGATCTTTGTCGTCGGTGGTGCGGTGCGCGATGCGCTCATGGGCCTGCCCATGAACGACCGCGACTGGGTCGTGGTCGGCGCCACACCCGAGGCCATGGCGGCGCAAGGCTTCGTGCCCGTCGGCAAGGACTTCCCGGTGTTCCTGCACCCGCACACGCGCGAGGAACACGCGCTCGCGCGCACCGAGCGCAAGACCGCGCGCGGCTACAAGGGCTTTGCGGTGCAGGCCGCGCCCGAGGTCACGCTCGAAGAAGACCTGGCCCGCCGCGACCTGAGCATCAACGCCATGGCCCTGCCCCAGGCCCTGGCCGACGCCCCGCCCAGCGCGTGGGCGGGGCATGTTGTCGACCCCTACGGCGGCCAGCGCGACCTGCAGGACAAGGTGCTGCGCCACGTGACGCCCGCCTTCGCCGAAGACCCGGTGCGCATCCTGCGCGTGGCGCGCTTTGCCGCGCGCTGGCCCGATTTCCGCGTGGCCGACGAAACGCTCACGCTCATGCGCCGGATGGTCGAAGACGGCGAGGTCGACCACCTGGTGGCCGAGCGGGTGTGGCAAGAGCTGGCGCGCGGCCTCATGACCGAACGGCCCTCGCGCATGTTCGAGGTGCTGCGCGCCTGCGGCGCGCTCAAAGTGCTGCTGCCCGAACTCGAGCGCCTGTGGGGTGTGCCCCAGCGCGCCGAGTACCACCCCGAAATCGACACCGGCGTGCACGTGATGATGGTGCTCGACACCGCCGCGCGCCTGCTGGCGCCGCTGGCCGTGCGCTGGGCGGCCCTGGTGCACGACCTGGGCAAGGGCAGCACGCCGGTCGGTGTGTTGCCGCGCCACATCGGCCACGAAGGCCGCAGCGTGCAGCTGGCGCAACACATCGCCGAGCGCCTGCGCGTGCCCAGCGACTGCAAGGAACTGGCCGAGGTGGTGGCGCGCGAGCACGGCAACATCCACCGCAGCGAGACCTTCCAGGCCGACGCCCTGCTGCGCCTGCTCACGCGCTGCGACGCGATCCGCCAGCCCGCACGCTTCGCGCAGGTGCTGCTCGCCTGCGAATGCGATGCGCGCGGCCGGCTGGGTTTTGAAGAGCGGGACTACCCACAAGCTCGGCGCCTGGCGCGGGCCCTGCAGGCCGCGCTGCGTGTGCCCACGGCCGAGCTGGCGGCCCAGGCCGCGCGCGAGGGCTTGCAGGGGCCGCAGATCGGTGCGCGCATCGACGCGGCGCGCGCCAGCGCCATCGCCGAAGGGCTGCAGGCCGGTCCGTCCGCGTGAAAGCCGCCGGCTTCAGGGCGCATCGACCGCAGGCAGCTTCCAGCCCAGCCAGAGCGTGAGCAGCCGCGTGCCGGTGGTCACCGCCGCGCAGGCGGCCACCGGCATCCAGGCGGGCACCTCGGCCCAGGCCAGCCCGGCATAGGCCAGCCCACCGACCAGGTCCATGCGCTTGCGCATGGCGCTGAGCACGCCCGAGACGGCGAAGGCGGCCGTGCCCAGCAGTTCCAGCCCCAGCAGGGCGTGTTGTCGAAGGATCTCCATGGCGCTCACCGAGCTCCTTCCGTGGCCGCCTGGGGCCCAGTTGCAAAACCCCAATTTACCGCAGGGCGCGGCCCGCCCCGCGCTTCAGGCCAGCCACCAGACACCGGCCGCGGCGCCCGCCACCATGGCCAGCAGACCCAGCCCCACGGCCAGCCCATAGGCGAGGCCGCCGCTGGCCAGCGCCAGCGCGGTCTTGGCCAGCGCGCTCGAAGCCAGCACCGCCACCAGGCCCCACCGCACCAGCGCGGCCGCCATGTCCCCGCTTTGCCCGAGCTGGGCCACGGTGGCGGCCGCCGCATGCACCTCGACCCAGGCCACGCCGAGCGCGGCCACCAGCACACCCACATCGCCAAAGGTGTGGTGCAGGCCAGCGGCGAGCAGCGACATCAGCGCGATGATGCCGGCGATGGCCAGGGCGTGCGTGAGCTTGAAGGCGCGGCCGTCGTCGTCCTCGGCCGCTGCGGTGTGCGCGTGCCGCAGACCCGGCAGCACCAGCAGCAACAAAGCCAGGGCCGCCCAGGCCAGAGGCCAGCGCATGGTGGCCAGCAGCGCCGGTGACACGGCCCCCACCACCCCCGCCAGCAAGAGCAGCGAGGCCAGATTGGCCAACAGCGCCGCCGATGCCGCGGGCAACGCCGCGCTCTGGCCCGCGCGCACACGCTGGCCCAGGCTGGCGACGGCGGCGGTGGACGACACCCAGCCGGAAAAAAAACCCGCCACCGGCATGCCCCAGCGCTCGCCCAATGCGCGTCTGGCCAGATGACCGAACATGCCCACCGCCATGACCAACACCACGATGCGCCACAGCGTGCTCGGACGCAAAGCGCCCCAGGGATCGATCGGTGCGTCCGACAGCAAGGGCATCACCACCAGGGCCGCGGCCGCCAGCATCAGGGCGTCCTGCAGCTCCCGCTCGGTGATGAGCACGCGGCTGATGTGCTGCGACGCCTGCTTGGCATGCAGCAGCACGGCGGCCAGCACCCCCAGGCCTGCGGCCAGCGCCGGCTGCGCGTGCGCCAGCGCCGCCAGCACCAGCGTGAGCAGCAGCGCCACCTCGCCGGTCTGCCCTGGGTCGGCGGGGGCCGTGGCCTGGTAGCCGCGGATCACCAGCGCGCCCAACACCAGCAACAGGGCCACAAAGGGCCAGATGCCCAAAGCCCAGCCGACATGGCCGAGCATGGCCACCAGCGCATGGGTGCGGGTGCCGGCCTTGACCGCGCCAGGCAAGTGCCGGCGCTCGCGCACCACACCGATCATCAGCCCCAGCCCCAGGGCGGTGAGCAAACCGGGCCAAAGTACCCAGGCGTTCATGGCAGAAAAAGCAGTGTCCACACCGACCCATGATAGCCAGCGATCACCCCCGCCTTGGCCCTTTGAAAACGGGGGCATGTGTCCGGCGGCCCTGCGGCGGCCACCCACGCACGCGCCCGCTCACTGCGCGGGGGGGTCTGCGCGGTCGATGGCCTGCAGGGTGTCGAGCAGGGTCGGGCGCAAAGGCCCGGCCACGCGCAGGCCCCGCTGCACCAGGGCGCGCGCCTGCGCCGCGTCGCCGCGCTCGAGCCGCAAACGCGCCAGGTTGTTGTAGGCGGCGGCGTGTTCCTGTCCTGCCAGCACCTGGCGGTAGGCGGCCTCGGCACCGTCGGTGTCGCCGGCGGCATACAGGGCGTTGCCCAGGCCCATGGCCAGCGTGGGCTGCTCGGGCCAGCGCGCCAGGCCCGCGCGGTAGGCTTGCGCGGCCGCAGCGGCGGGGGCGTTGCGCTCGAAAGCCACCAGGGCGCTGAGCACCTGCGCCTGCGTGGCGGTGGCCGGCAGCTGGCCGGGGCGCGTCACGACAAAGGCCCAGCGCGCGCTGCGGTCCCAGGTGTGCATGAAGGTGCGCAGGCCAAGCGCCTGGCGTGGCATGGGCCCGGAGCGCAGCAGCACGGTCTCGCTGCGCGCGTCGTAACCGATGGCCACCGCGTAGTGCCAGGAAGGGGCCCAGGACAGCCCGAGGTTTTGCAAGACCACCACCGGATGGCCCGCCGCGATCTCGCGCAGCAGCGCCTCCAGCGTGCCCGGGATCTGCGTGGCCACGCCACCGTGGCGCCGCGCGCCAGCGAGCATTTCGACCTGCAGGGCCCCTTGGCGGCCGGGCAGAAAGACATGGTCGATCAAGGCCTGCGGCGAGGTCGGCAGGCCGGCGGCAGACAGGCCGGTGGCCAGCGCGGCAGGGCCGCAGTGGTGGCTGTCGTCGGCAAAGAAAGGGGTGTCGCTGAGCTCGACGCGCTCGGGCAGATCGGCCGGGTAGGCCGGCTTGGGCGCCCCCGGCACGGCGCAGCCCGCCAAAGCGGCCAGCAGCAGGACGCCCGCCACCATCCAGCCCCGTCTTGCGCGCCCTGCAGCCCGCGCCATGGCCAGCGGCATGCCGGCCTCAGCGCACCGAGCGGGTGAAGGGGAAGACCTTGGTCAGGCCCAGGATGTCGGTGACCAGCAGCACAAAAAACACCAGCAGGAGGGCGCCAATGACCCCGCCCGCGGGCGCGGTGTCGATGCGCTCGGCGAGCTGGCCGGCCTCGTCGTCGGTCAGCGCCGCGACACGCTCGAGCGCCGTGGCCGGATCGACCCCATGACGCTGCATCGCTTCGCGCACATCGGCACGCGCCAGTGCGGCCACCAAACGCGCGTGGCCCGAGGCGGCCTCTTCGCCGGCCGCCAGCTGGACCAGCTGCTCCGTGCTCACCAGGCCCGCGTGCGCCACCTGGAGCGTGCCCGCATGGAGCAGGCTCACACTCAGAACGAGGGCCAACAGGCGTTGCAGAGGTTTCATGGTGTTCTCCTTGAGGTGCAAGCGAAGCGGTGTCGGAGCGCGTTTATAGCCGTGCGTCCCCTGGCCTGCAGCAACGTTTTGTAAGCGCCCGGAGCAGGCCGGCGCCGCTGTGCGACAGCCCATGCGCCATCAGGCATTCAAGGCGCCGATTTTTTGAAGCCAAAGGTCCGCCAGATGCAGCGTACGCACTCGGCGCGACGCCGCACAGCCCAAAGCGTCCCGCCGGGCCAAGATGGCCCCTCCCCCAGCCAGCAGCCGCACCGGCCATGGCCGCGCCCCCCGCATCCCGGCGCCGCCGGCCCGGTGCCCTCGGCAGCCAAGGCTGGCCTTGAACCCCTTGCAGGAGAACACCCATGACTTTGCGTCCAACAGGCCTGGCCGCACTGTGCTGCCTCGCGGGCTTGGCGTGGTCAAGCGCGCTGGCCCACACCGCGCGCGGCCCCTTGGGGCCGCCCACCGATCACGTCAAGCTGCTGGTGCAGCAAGCCCGCTCGAACTACACGATGGACATGGCCCGCTGCCAGCGCCTGACAGGCGAAGACAGGGCCGTGTGCATCAAGGAAGCCCGGGCCGCGCAGGCCGAGGCCCTGGCCTACGCCAGAAGCGGCCACGCGCTGGGCGAGGAGTCCAGGCCCGATGCCGCCGCCGACACCGGCGAAGCGCAGCGCCGCATGGCGCTTGAGCGGTGTGACGCACTCACGGACGTGGCCCGCAGCAGCTGCATCACCGCGGTCAACGCCCTCTTCGGCCGGTACTGAGCGGGCACGCGTGCCCACGCCCCGGGTGGGTGGGGTGCCGCACATCGGCGCCGTGCCTGCAGGTCTACATTGGCTCCCCCTGATCACCCCCAAGGAGAACCTTCATGAAAGAACCCCAGATCCTCAAGGTCGCGTTGCTGTGCATCGGTTTGTGGTCCTTGCCGATGGCGCATGCGGCCATGATGAACAAGGCCGACTACAACGCCGGCAAATCGCGCATCAGCGCGACTTACAAGATGGACAAGGCCGCTTGTCGTTCCATGTCGGGCAACGCCAAGGACATTTGCATGGAAGAGGCCAAGGCCAAGGAAAAAGTGGCCCGCGCGGAGCTCGAGTACGAGTACAGCGGCAAGGCGTCCGACCGCCGCAAACTCATGGAAGTCAAGGCCAAAACCACTTATGCGGTGGCCAAGGAGCGCTGCGATGACATGGAAGGCAACGCCAAGGACGTGTGCGTGAAGGAAGCGAAGGCGGTTGAGACGAAAGCCCTGGCCGACGCCAAGATGAGCAAGGAGGTCGACGAGGCCAAGAAAGACGCGGCCATGGAAAAGGCCGACGCCGATTACAAGGTCGAGCTCGAACGCTGCGACGCCATGATGGGCGATGCCAAGACCAGTTGCATTGCCGCGGCCAAGTCCCGCTTTGGCAAATACTGAGCGCAGCGAAATTCACAGATGCGCGTGGACCCAGCGCGCGATGTCCTGTGCGGATCGAAAGGCCCCGGCCTGGCGCGCGATTTCACGGCCCTGCTGGAACAGCGCCAGCGTGGGGATGCTGCGGATCTGGAAGCGGGCCGCGAGCGTGGCGTGCTCCTCGGTGTTGAGTTTGGCCAGGCGCACCCGGGGTTCAAGCAGGCCCGCGGCCTGCTCGAAGGCGGGGGCCATGGCGCGGCATGGCCCGCACCAGGGCGCCCAGAAGTCCACCAGCACCGGGATCTGGCTGCGAGCGATGTGGCGCTCGAAACTGGCGGCGTCCAGCACCAGCGGCCGGCCGGTGAACAGCGGCTGGTGGCACTGACCGCAGCCGGGCGCGCTGGCCAGGTGTTCGGCGGCGATGCGGTTGGTGGTGTGGCAGTGCGGGCAGACGATGTGCAGCGGCTCGGTCATGGCGGGGCTTTCAAGGGGCTGGACTGGCAGTTGGGGATGGCCCACCGGGTCTTCAAGCCCGCTGCGCGGCCTTCAGAGCCACTTGGCGATGCCGGCCGCGAGCATGCTCAGGATCAGGGTGCTCGTGATCGGCAGCGACCAGTCGCGCCCGAACAGCCGGAAATTCAGGTCGCCCGGCAGGCGCCCGAAACCCAGCTTTCGCAGCCAGGGCTGCAGGCCGCTGAAGAGGATCAGCGCGAGCAGCGTGACGAGCAGCCAGCGCAACATTCACAGCCTGTGGGTGCGGTCGCCGCTGGCAAAGCCCTGCGCCGGCCAGTCGCGGGTGGCCAGGCCGATCACCTTGAACAGCTCGCCCATCTCGTGCTCGTTGACCAGGCGCGCGGCATGGCCGCGTTGTGCAAGGTCCGCGGCCTGCATGCGCTGCGCCAGGCCCAGATTGAGCAGAAAGCGGCCCTGGCTGGTGTAGCCCAGCACCTCCAGGCCCGCGTTTTGCGCGGCCACGGCGATGCCCGTGAAATTGACATGCGCGGTCACGTCTTTCAGGCCGACCTGGACCAGCGGGTTGTCGTCGGCCTCGTGCAGGCGGTGGCACATCACGGTGCCCATGTGGCGCTGCGGGTGGTAGTACTCGGCTTCGGGAAAGCCGTAGTCGAGCAAAAAGGCCGCGCCGCCCCGGCCCGCGCGCAAGCGCTCGGCCAGGCTGGCGATGAAGGCTTCGGCCTGGGGGTGGATTTCGGTCAGGTAGTCCTGCTCGCCGTCCACCTCGACCGGCGGGCGCAGCGCGGTGGGCCGGTCGGCCCAGGCGAAGGCTTCGCCCGCTTCAGCGCTGTGGCTCACGACGCCGCGCTCATGCCAGACACCGCCCACACGCGCCAGGAGCTGCACCGGCATGGCGTCGAGCACCTCGTTGCCGACCACCACGCCCTCGATGGCCTCGGGCCAGGCGTCGAGCCAGCGCACCTTGTGCGCGTGCGCGGCCAGGGTCTGGGCCTGGCGCGCGCGCAGCGTGCCCGAGAGGTCGACGATGGTGTAGCGCTGCACGGCCTCGCCCAGAGCGCCCAGCAGCTGCAGCGCCAGCGCGCCGGTGCCGGCGCCGAATTCGAAGACCTCGTCGTTGCCGGTCTGCGCCAGCGCCTCGCGCACCTGCACCGCCAGCGTCTGGCCAAAGAGGGGCGTGAGGCCGGGCGCGGTCACGAAGTCGCTGCCCGATGCGGGCATGGCACCGAATTTCTGCAAGGCGTTGGTGTAGTAGCCCAGGCCCGGTTCGTAGAGCGCGATGGCCATGAAGCGGTCAAAGGGCAGCCAGCCGCCCGCGGCGGCGATGGCGCGGTGCAGGCGGGCCTGGAGTTCGGGCAGGCTGGAGGGGGCAGGGGCGGTCACGGGGGCGATTGTCGCGCATGGGCGCCGCGCGGCGACGCACGCCGCCAGGGGCCTTCGGGGATAATTGCGCCCTGCCCCACCCTGCCCGGCGCCGCTGGCCGTTCGCCTGCACGCCCCACCCACTGTGAGCCGTCCCGCCTTGAAATCCGTCCTCGTCACCGGCGGCGCCCAACGCCTGGGCGCGCTGCTGTGCCAGGCCTTTGCGCAGCAGGGCTGGCAGGTCTGGTGCCATTACCACCATTCCGCCTCGAAGGCCGAGGCCCTGCAGCGGCAGTTGCAGGCGCAGGGCGCCACGGTGCACCTGGTGCAGGCCGACCTGGCCCAGGCCAGCGAACGCGAGCGCCTGATGCAGACGGTGCACGCGCGCACCGGCGCGCTCGACTGCCTGGTCAACAACGCCTCGCTGTTCGAGCCCGACAGCGGCGCCGACATGAACCTGCCCGAGGCGCGCGAACAACTCGAGGTGAACCTGCTGGCCCCCCTGTCGCTGGCCTCGCTGATGGCCGCGCAAAGCGCGCCGCAGGCGGCGCCGGGCCAGCGCAGCGTGGTCCATGTGCTGGACCAGAAGGTGTTCAACCTCAATCCCGACTATTTCTCCTACACCGTGAGCAAGCTCGCACTGGAACGCGCGGTGGCGCTGCAGGCGCAGGCGCTGGCGCCCGCGCTGCGCGTGTGCGGCGTGGCGCCGGGCCTGATGTTCCTGAGCGGCCCGCAGACACAGGACAATTTCGACCGCGCCAGCCGCGTGAACCTGTTGCGCGAGCCGCTGGACCCGGCCCAGGTGGCCGCCACCTGCCTGTTCCTGGCCAGCAACCCCTGCATCACCGGCACCACCCTGAGCGTGGACAACGGCCAGCACCTGGTGCCGCTGGCGCGTGACGTGATGTTTGCCATCGACGAGGCCCCTGCCCCATGAGCGATCCCCTGGCTTCCCTGGCCCTCAACTGCCGGCGCCTGTTCTTGCGCAACCACGTGGTCGATGTGCGCATCGGCGCGCACGATTTCGAGCAGCACGCGCCCCAGCGCGTGGTCTTCAACGTCGAGCTGTTCGTGCCGCTGGACAGCAGCCGGGCCGCGCGCGACGAGCTGTCGCAGGTGGTCGACTACGACTTCGTGCGCGAGGTGATTGCGCAGCGCGTGGCCCGCGGCCACATCGTGCTGCAGGAAACGCTGTGCGACGACCTGATGGCCGAACTCATCGCGCACCCGGGCGTGCAGGCGGTGCGCCTGTCGAGCTGCAAGCCCGATGTCTACCCCGATTGCGACGGCGTGGGCGTGGAGATCGTGCGGATCAAGGAAGGGACCCCATGCTGAACCGCGGCCTGCAAACCCTCTCCCTCACGGGCCTGCGTTTCGATGCCAACCTGGGCATCCTCGCGCACGAAAAAACCGAGCCGCAGCCGATCCAGGTCGATGCCGAGCTCAACATGGGCACGCAGCCGCTCTTGCCCAGCGACGACGACATCACCTCGGTGCTGGACTACCGCAAGGTGCGCAAGATCATCATCGACGAGTGCACCGCCGAGCATGTGAACCTGCTCGAAACCCTGATCGGCAAGCTGGCCAACCGCCTGATGCAGCTGCCCGGCGTGCTGGGCGTGCGCGTGAAGATCGCCAAGCTTGAAATTTTTGAAGACTGCGAAGTCGCCATCCGCATGGAGACGGGCCAGTGGTGAACCCCATGACTGCCAGCACTGAAAACACCTGGGTCGAGCCCGAAGACGCGGCCGCCCAAAAGAAGATCGAGCGCGAGACGCACAAGCTCGAAAAACGCCTGTGCCGCCAGGTCGGCCAAGCCATTTCTGACTTCAACATGATCGAGGCCGGCGACCGCATCATGGTCTGCATGTCGGGCGGCAAGGACAGCTACGGCATGCTCGACATCCTGATGAAGATGCAGGCGCGCGCACCCGTGGACTTCACACTCGTGGCGGTCAACCTCGACCAGAAGCAACCGGGCTTTCCCGACCACATCCTGCCCGCTTACCTCAAAGAGTTGGGCATCGAGTTCCACATCGAGACGCAGGACACCTACTCGATCGTCAAGGACAAGATCCCCGAGGGCAAGACCATGTGCAGCCTGTGCTCGCGCCTGCGTCGCGGCATCCTGTACCGCGTGGCGCGCGAGCTGAGGTGCAACAAGCTGGCGCTGGGCCACCACCGCGACGACATGCTGCAAACCTTCTTCCTCAACATGTTCTTTGGCGGCAAGCTCAAGGGCATGCCGCCCAAACTGGTGAGCGACAACGGCGAGTTCATGGTGATCCGCCCGCTGGCCTATGTGGCCGAGACCGATCTGCAGCGCTGGGCCACGCACCGCCAGTTCCCCATCATCCCCTGCACCCTGTGCGGCAGCCAGGAAAACCTGCAGCGCCAGGTGGTGGGGAACATGCTGCGCGAGTGGCAAAAGAAGCACCCCGGCCGCATCGAGAACATGTTTGCCGCGCTGCAAAACGTGGTGCCCTCGCACCTGATGGACGCCCGTCTGCACGATTTCAAACACCTGCAAATCACGGGGATTGCCGACGAGGCTGGCGACACCGCTTTCGATGAGGAAGAATTCACCGAAGCCGGTTTGCCCGGCATCCAGGTGATCGCGGTGAACGCGGGAGGTTGACGCCATGAGAAGGTGCTTGGCGATGGGCGCTTTGGCCTGTGCGGCCGTGCTGGGCGGCTGCGCCAGCACGCGGCTGGTCGACAGCCAGGTGGTGGCCATTGCCCATGTGCCGGCCGGCATGTCGCTGCAAGGCGCACGCTACCGCTTCGAGCGACTGCCCTCACAGCTGAACAACCCCGAGGCGGGCCTGGCCGAACAGCAGGCCGAGCAGGCCATGGCCGCCGTGGGGCTGGTGCGCAACGATGCTGCAGCCCAAATCAGCGTGCAGGTGGGCTTCATGGGCACCGAATACCTGGCCGACCCCTGGGGCCGGCCCTATGGCTGGGGCGCGCCCTACGGCGCGGTGTCGATCGGGCACGGCGTGGGCTGGGGCAGCGGCGTGGGCTTTGGCATGAGCATGCGCCTGCCCCCGCCGCCGCAATACCGCCGCGAGGTCAGCCTGATCCTGCGCGACCTGCGCTCGGGCCAGGTGGTCTACGAAACCCGCGCGGTCCACGACGGCCCCTGGAGCGACAGCAAGACGATCTTCGCGACGCTGTTCCAGGCCGCGCTTGCGCACTTCCCCAATCCGCCGGCCAGCCCCTTCCGGGTCGACATCCAGATCCCGCGCTGAAGCCGATGGAGATGACCCGCATCCTCGCCATCCGCCACGGCGAAACCGCCTGGAACGTCGACACCCGCATCCAGGGCCACCTGGACATCCCACTCAACGACACCGGCCTGCAGCAGGCGCGCTGGCTGGCCCAGGCCCTGGCCGAGCGCGACGCGGTGCATGCCATTTACGCCAGCGACCTCGCGCGCGCCCATGTGACCGCGCTGGCGATCGGCGAGGCGATGGGCTTGCCCGTGAGCACGCACCATGGCCTGCGCGAGCGCGCGTTTGGCGACTTCCAGGGCCGGACCTTCGCCGAGATCGAGGCCGAGTTGCCCGAGGCCGCGCTGCAATGGCGCAAGCGCCACCCCGAATGGGCCCCGCCGGGTGCGGGCGAGTCGCTGGTCACGCTGCGGGACCGGGTCTTGCGCACCGTGCACGAGCTGGCCGCGCGCCACCTGGGCGAGCAGATCGTGCTGGTGGCGCACGGCGGCGTGATGGATGTGCTCTACCGCGCCGCCACACGGCTGGAACTGCAGGCCCCGCGTACCTGGCAGCTGCCCAACACGGCGGTCAATCGACTGCTGTGGACGCCCGAAGGCCTGAGCCTGGTGGGCTGGGCCGACACCACCCACCTGGACGGCCGCTCGCGCGACGAAACCAGCGCCTGAGCTTATTCGTTGAACAGCCCGCCCGCCGTCTTGGGCGGTGTGACCCCCAGGTGCCGGAAAGCCGCGAGCGTGGCAATGCGCCCGCGTGGCGTGCGCTGCAAATAGCCCTGCTGGATCAAATAAGGCTCGATCACGTCCTCGATGGTGTCGCGCTCTTCGCCGATGCTGGCCGCGATGTTGTCCAGGCCCACCGGGCCGCCGTCAAAGCGGTGGATCACGGCCTCCAGCAGCTTGCGGTCCATCAGGTCAAAACCTTCGGGATCCACATCGAGCATCGCCAGCGCCGCCTTGGCCATGGCCTGGTTGATGCGGCCGTCCCCCTTGACTTCGGCGTAGTCGCGCACGCGGCGCAGCAGGCGGTTGGCGATTCGGGGCGTGCCGCGCGAGCGGCGCGCGATCTCGAACGAACCCTCGGCGTCGATCGGCGCTTTGAGCAGACCGCTGCTGCGGGTGACGATGCGCGAGAGCTCTTCGGGCGTGTAGAACTCCAGCCGCGAGACGATGCCAAAGCGGTCGCGCAGTGGGTTGGTCAGCATGCCGGCGCGCGTGGTCGCGCCCACCAGCGTGAAGGGCTGCAGGTCCAGCTTGATGCTGCGCGCGGCCGGGCCTTCGCCGATCATGATGTCGATCTGGTAGTCCTCCAGCGCGGGGTAGAGAATTTCCTCGACCACGGGCGAGAGGCGGTGGATCTCGTCGATGAAGAGCACATCGTTGCGCTCGAGATTGGTCAAGAGCGCCGCCAGGTCCTTGGGCTTTTCCAGCACCGGGCCGCTGGTCTGGCGCAGGTTCACCCCCAGCTCGGCCGCGATGATGTGGCTCAATGTGGTCTTGCCCAGGCCCGGCGGGCCAAACAGCAGCACATGGTCCAGCGGCTCTTCGCGTTTTTTGGCGGCGCCGATGAAGATCTCCAGCTGCTCGCGCACCTTGGCCTGACCCACGTACTCTTCCAGGTGCTTGGGACGCAAGGCGCGCTCGATGGCCTCTTCGCTGTGGGAGACGGGTGCAGCCGAGACGACCCGTGAAGACTCACGCGGCGTGGGCGGCAGGGCGAAATCGTCGGTCTTGATGCTCATGGCGAGATTCTCTTACTTGGCCAAGGCCTTGAGCGCGAGCTTGATGCCTTCGCTCACGCCCACATCGGGCGGCAGGCCCTTGAGCGCGGCGGCGGCTTCCTTGTCGCTGTAGCCCAGGGCCACCAGCGCCTGCTGGATGTCGCCCTGCGCGTCGCCCACGGCGGCGCCCATGGGCGCGCCCAGGTCGGCGCCCAGCTTGCCCTTGAGTTCGAGCAGCAGGCGCTCGGCGGTCTTTTTTCCGATGCCCGGCACTTTGACGAGGCGGCCCGCTTCCTGGCCGCTCACCGCCTGCGCGAGTTCGGTCACGCTCATGCCCGAAAGGACCGACAGCGCGGTGCGCGGGCCGACGCCCGAGATCTTGATGAGTTGGCGAAAGGCCTCGCGTTCGGCGGCGCTGCCAAAGCCATAGAGGATTTGCGCGTCTTCGCGCACCACGAAGTGCGTGAGCAGACTGACCTTTTCCCCGCTGGCGGGCAGGTTGTAGAAGGTGCTCATCGGCACATTGACCTCATAGCCCACCCCCTGGCAGTCGACGATGACTTCGGGCGGGTTCTTGTCGCTGAGGATGCCGGTGAGTTTGCCGATCATGGAGGGGCTGCCTTCGCTGCGCTGTCTTGAGGGAAAATTGGGCTTCACGGTGCGCCGCGGCGCACCACAACAGGATTATCGACTTGATCGTTCGCCACACCTTCACCCCGCACAACAACACCCGCCTGTCGCACCTGTGCGGCCCGATGGACGCGCACCTGCGCAGCATCGAGGCCGGGCTGCAGGTCAGCATCGCGCACCGCCACGAGCAGTTCAAGGTCGACGGCCCCAAGGCCCAGGCCCAGCAGGCCATGGAACTGCTGCAGGCGCTGTACGAAATGGCCGAGCGTCCGATCGCGGCCGACACCGTGCAGCTCATGATGGCCGGCGACGGCGAGGACGGCGCCGAGCAGCCGCCGCTGCAAACCCGCCGCGCCGACCTCAAGGCCCGCACCCCCACCCAGGCGGCCTACCTGGACAACATCGCCAGCCACGACATCACGTTTGGCATCGGCCCGGCCGGCACCGGCAAAACCTGCCTGGCCGTGGCCTGTGCGGTGGACGCGCTGGAGCGCTCGGCCGTGCAACGCATCGTGCTCACGCGCCCGGCGGTGGAAGCGGGCGAGCGCCTGGGCTTTCTGCCCGGCGACCTGTCGCAAAAAGTCGACCCCTACCTGCGCCCGCTCTACGACGCGCTGTACGACCTGATGGGTTTTGAGCGCGTGCAAAA